>Ga0070740_10001168_pt1 | contig 38539 bp, 35 predicted proteins | sample Coa_R2_FD_67286 | JGI IMG/M metagenome (GOLD analysis project Ga0070740, IMG submission 67286) | Surface soil microbial communities from Centralia Pennsylvania, which are recovering from an underground coalmine fire - Coalmine... | ecosystem: Environmental > Terrestrial > Soil > Unclassified ... | reverse complement strand
CGTCGCCGACCGCGCCGCCGGCGCCCGGGCCCGGCGCGCAGATCGGCCAGGGCCAGGTGCGGGTCGGCCTGATCCTGCCGCTGTCGGGACCGAGCGGCGCCGGCGTCGGCACGTCGCTGAAGAATGCCGCCGAGATGGCGCTGTCCGATTTCAAGAACCCCGACCTGCAACTGCTGGTGAAGGACGACGGTGGCACGCCGCAGGGCGCGCAAGCCGGCGCCCAGGCTGCCATCAACGAAGGCGCCGAGATCGTGCTCGGCCCGTTGTTTGCGCAGTCGGTGCGTGCGGTGTCGCAGGTGACGCGTGCGCGCAACATCCCGGTGATCGCCTTCTCGACCGACGCCAGCGTCGCGTCGCAGGGCGTCTATCTGCTGAGCTTCCTGCCGGAAACCGACGTGCGGCGCATCGTCGAATACGCCGCCTCGCGCGGCAAGCGCTCGTTCGCGGCCTTGATTCCCGAGAACGCCTATGGCGCGGTGGTGGAAGCGGCGTTCCAGCAGGAGGTGCCGCGGCACGGCGGCCGCATCGTGGTGCTGCAAAAGTATCCGCTCGATCCGAGCAAGATCGCGGAGCCGGTGCATGCGGTGGCGCAGGCCGCGACCCAGGTCGACAGCGTCTTCATCCCCGACAATGCCGACTCCGTCGTGCAGCTGGTGCAGACCTTGAACGCCGATCACGTCAATCTGAAACGGCTGCAACTGCTCGGCACCGGGGTGTGGGACGATCCGCACATCTTCTCGACGCCGGCGCTGCACGGCGCGCTCTATCCGGGGCCCGACCCAAACGCGTTCCGCACTTTCTCGGCGCAGTATCGCGCCCGCTACGGCCAGGATCCGGTGCGCGCCGCGACGCTCGCCTACGATGCCGTGGCGCTGGTCGCGGCGCTGGTGAAGACGCAAGGGCCGCAGCGCTTCAGCGAGGCGGTGCTGACCAATTCGTCGGGCTTCTCCGGCAAGGACGGGCTGTTCCGCTTCCGTGCCGACGGCACCAACGAGCGCGGGCTCGCAGTGCTGCGCGTCGGCCCGACCGGGCCGCAAGTGGTGGCGCCGCCGCCGCGCGCTTTCGGCCCGGCGGCCTAGGGTGCCGCTGACGAATTAGCTAAGCCGCGAGATCTGCGACCACCGCGTCGAGCAGCGGAAAGCCCGACTGCGTGACGCGCAGGCGTCCGTCGGACGTCGTCTCCACCGCGCCTTCTTTGTGCAGCAGCGCGATGCGCTCGGGGTCGATCTCGCGACCGCACAAGGCGACATAGCGCGCGGTCTCGATGCCTTCGGCAAGCCGCAGGCCCATCAGCAGATATTCGTCGGCGCGCTCGCCGGGCGTCAGCGCCTCGTCGACGGTGAGGCCGTCGCCGGTCGCCAGCACGCGCATCAGCCAGGTTTCCGGCCGCCGTTCGGTTTCGGTGGCGTAGCGGCGCGGGCCGATATTGAGCCGGCCGTGGGCGCCGGGTCCGATGCCGGCATATTCGTGGCCGCGCCAATAGATCAGATTGTGCCGGCACTCGGCGCCCGGCCGCGCATGGTTGGAAATTTCATAGGCCGGCAGGCCGGCGTCGGCGCAGATGCTCTGCGTCAGATCGTACAGGTCGCGCCCAAGGTCCTCGTTGGGAATCGTCAGCTTGCCGGCGGCATGCAAGGCGGAAAATGGCGTGTCCGGCTCGATGGTGAGCTGATAGAGCGAGACATGGTCGGCCGCCTCGCCAAGCGCGCGCTTGAGCTCGGCCGCCCAGGCTTGAAGCGTCTGGCGCGGCCGCGCGTAGATCATGTCGAACGAGTAGCGCGGGAAGATCGAGCGCGCCACGGCGAGCGCCTCGATCGCGTCCTGCGCGCTGTGCAGCCGGCCGAGTTCCTTGAGCACGGCATCGTCGAGCGACTGCACGCCGAGCGAGACGCGGTTGACGCCGGCGGCGCGGTAGCCGCGGAAGCGTGCGGCCTCGACGCTCGACGGATTGGCCTCGAGCGTGATCTCGGCGTCCGGCGCCAGACGCCAGTTCTTGGCGATGGCGTCGAGAATGGCTTGCACCGAGGACGGCTGCATCAGCGACGGCGTGCCGCCGCCGAAGAACACGCTCGACACCGTGCGCGCGCCGATGCGCTCGGCGGTGGTCGCGATCTCGCGCTCATAGGCGCGCACGAAGCGCGCTTCGTCGATGCCGCCGTGGCGGACGTGACTGTTGAAGTCACAATACGGACATTTGGACAGGCAGAACGGCCAGTGCACGTAGACGGCAAACGGCGCGTTCGGACGGTTTGTCATGTTAACCATATTAAGCCGCATCGGGCCTGCGTTGCCAGCGCCTCGGCGCTGTCGCTGCGGACAAGTCGTTAAAATTGTAATGAATTGTCGCAGCGCAAGAGGCGGGCTCAAGCTTGGCGCAGGCACGCTTCGGCGAGCGCGATGAAGGCGCGGGCGCGGTGCGACAGGCCCCGGCCCTTGGGTGGCAGCCCATGTTTTTCCTCCGCGCTCATTTGTCCGAATGTGCGGTCGAAGCCGTCAGGCAGAAACAGCGGATCGTAGCCGAAGCCCTTGTCGCCGCGCGGCGGCCAGACGACGACGCCGTCGACGCGGCCCTCGAAATCTTCGACATGGCCGTCGGGCCAGGCAAGGCACAACGCGGCGATGAAGTGGGCGCGGCGCCGGTCCGGTGTGCGTGCATTGCGTTCGATTAAAAGTGTCTGCACCCGGTTCATGGCGGCGCGGAAGTCCTTGTCGGGTCCGGCCCAGCGCGCCGAGTGAATGCCGGGCTCGCCGCCGAGGGCATCGACCGAAAGGCCCGAGTCGTCGGCGAACGCCGGCTTGCCGGTTGCCTTCGCCGCGGTGAGCGCCTTGATGCGCGCATTCTGCGCGAACGTCGTTCCGGTCTCGACGGGCTCGCCGAGGCCGAGCTCGCCCGCCGATTGCACCGCGACGCCGTAGGGCGCCAGCAGCTCGCGCATTTCCTTGAGCTTGCCCGGATTGTGGGTGGCGATCACCACAGGCGAGGTGAGTTGGCGATGCATTGAACTGTCATGCCCGGCCTTGTGCCGGGCATCTCGCTTGGGAAGGCACGGCAGTGCGTCCCTTATCGGGATGGCCGGGTCAAGCCCGGCCATGACGAAATAATCAGCTCACTGCCAGCTTCTGCAGATCGACCAGCTTGCCGATGCCCTTGCGGGCGAGCGCGAGCAGCGCCAGGAATTGATCCTCGCTGAACGGCGTCTTCTCCGCCGTCGCCTGCACCTCGACCAGATTGCCGGAGCCGGTCATGACGAAGTTGGCGTCGGTTTCGGCTTCCGAGTCCTCGGCGTAGTCGAGGTCGAGCACGGCCGTGTTCTTGAACACGCCGCACGACACGGCGGCAATATGATCGCGCAGCACTTGCGTCTTGGTCATGTCGCGCGCCTTCATCCAGGCGAGGCAGTCGGCGAGCGCCACCCAGGCGCCGGTGATCGAGGCGGTGCGCGTGCCGCCGTCGGCCTGGATGACGTCGCAGTCGATCGTGATCTGGCGTTCGCCGAGTGCGATGAGGTCGACCACCGAACGCAGCGAACGGCCGATCAGGCGCTGGATCTCGACGGTGCGGCCGCCCTGCTTGCCGGCGGAGGCCTCGCGGCGGGTGCGCTCGGCGGTGGCGCGCGGCAGCATGCCGTATTCGGCGGTGACCCAGCCGCGGCCCTGACCCTTGAGCCAGGGCGGCAGGCGCTCTTCCAGGCTCGCCGTCACCAGCACATGGGTGTCGCCGAATTTCACGAAACAGGAGCCCTCGGCGTATTTGACGACGCCGCGCTCCAGCGAAACGCTGCGCAATTCGTCGACTTGCCGCCCGCTCGGCCGCATCCGGCACCTCGTCAATTCGGTCGCTGCCGTTTTACGGAGCGGCGGCGAAACCGGCAAGCGCTCAATTTCACTTGGCCTTCTCAATCTTGGTGACGATGAACTGGCCGTTGACGTGCTCGGCGTCGAACTTGACCTTGTCGCCGGCCTTGACCGCCGTGAGCATGGCCGGGTCCTGCACGCCGTAGACCATGGTCATGCCGTCATCCATGTCGAATTTCTTCATCGGGCCGTGCTTGATGGTGATCTTTTTTGCCGAGGCATCGACCTTCTTCACCTCGCCGTCGGTCAGGGCCTGCGCACAGGCAAATTGGGCGTTCAGCGCGAGCGCCGCCGCCAGGGCCGCCGTATAGAGCGTTCTTTTCATCGTCTGGTTCCTTGGTTTCTATTTCACCGTGACAGTGCCGCGCATGCCGGCTTCGCGATGGCCGGGGATCAGGCAGGCGAACTCGAAGGTGCCGCCTTTGCTGAAACGCCAGAGAATCTCCGCGGTCTTGCCGGGGTCGACGCTCTTAGCATTCGGGTCGTCGTGCTCCATGTCGGGATATTTCATCATCAGCTTGGCGTGCTTGTCGTTGTCGGCAACGCTCGCCAGCGTGAATTCATGCTTGAGCGTGCCCAGGTTCCTGATGATGAAGCGAACCTGCTCGCCTTTCTTGACGTCGACACGGTCCGGGACGAATGCCATCTTGCCGTCGCCATCCCGCATCGTCACCTCGACGAGGCGCGCCGGCTTGTTCGGATCGCCGGGAACTCCGGCAGAATAATGTTCGCCTTCGTGCGCGGCGGCAAAGTTTGCGATCATCAAGATGGCAAGGCCTGCGGCAGTCGCTTTGGCTTTCATGACGGTATTGCTCCTGGTCAGTGCGCGTTGTGATCGGCGCGCGGCTTGACGACGGTCACTTCGATCTCGCCGGCGGCGCGCGGTGCGGCGCCTTGCCGGCGCGGCGGTTCGGCCGCGCCGTCGTCAACCCGATGCGCCACGGTGCCGGGCGGGTGCTTGTACGGGCCGGGGTCCCTGTAGTCGCCGCGGGCGAGGCCTTCGCGCACCTTGACCACCGAGAACATGCCGCCCATTTCCAGCGGGCCGTACTGGCCGAAGCCGGTCATCATCGGCAGCGTATTGTCCGGCATCGGCATTTCCATTTCGCCCATCTCGGCCATGCCGGCCGAACCCATCGCCATGTAGTCCGGCACCAGCTTGCGGATCGTCTTGGTGAGATCCTTCTGCGCCGCGCCGATGAAGGTCCTGACGTCGTGGCCCATGGCGTTCATGGTGTGGTGCGACTTGTGGCAGTGGATCGCCCAGTCGCCGGGCGCGGTGGCGTCGAACTCGAAGGCGCGCATGGCGCCGACCGGCACGTCGGTCGTCACCTCGGGACGCCGTGCGCTCTCCCTGATCCAGCCGCCGTCGGTGCAGGTGACCTCGAAGTGCGGCCCGTGCATGTGGATCGGGTGATTGGTCATGGTGAGGTTGCCGATGCGCACGCGCACGCGGTCGCCCTGCCGCACCACCAATGGGTCGATGCCGGGGAACACCCGGGAGTTCCAGGTCCACAGATTGAAGTCGGTCATGGTGGTGACCTTGGGCAGCGAACCGCCGGGATCGATGTCGTAAGTCGCCATCAGGAAGACGAAGTCGCGGTCGACCCGATAAAGCTTTGGGTCGCGCGGGTGCACGACGAAGAACCCCATCATGCCCATGGCCATCTGCACCATCTCGTCGGCATGCGGGTGGTACATGAACGTCCCGCTTTTCTGGATGACGAACTCGTAGACGAAAGTCTGCCCCGGCTTGATGTGCGGCTGCGTCAGGCCGCCGACGCCGTCCATGCCGTTCGGCACCAGCATGCCGTGCCAGTGCACGGTGGTGTGCTCGGGCAATTTGTTGGTGACGAAGATACGTACCTTGTCGCCCTCGACGCATTCCAGCGTCGGTCCGGGCGACTGGCCGTTGTAACCCCAGAGATTGGCGGTCATGCCGGGGGCGATCTCTCGCTTGACCGGCTCGGCGACGAGGTGAAATTCCTTCCAATCGCCGTTCATGCGCCACGGCAGGGTCCAGCCGTTGAGCGTCACCACCGCTTGGTAGTCTTGCCCGTTGGATGGATTGAGCGGCGGCTGCATCGCCGGCGAGGATGCAATGACGGCCTCTGGAATGGCCGCTGCCTGGACCCGCCCGCTGATCGCGGCCGCGCCGGCGAGAATGGCGGAGCCGCCAATAAGATTGCGGCGTGAGATCATGGTGTTCTCCTCGTTCTTCATTGGTCGGCCGCGGCAAGAGACCTGCCGGCGGTATCGGTCGCCGTCGCGGAGGCGCCGCCGGCGATCGTTGCCGCGAGATTGGAGCCCGCCAGCCAGAAGTCGCGCAGCGCGTCGACGGCGGCGGCGTTGGCTGCGATGCGCTGGCGCGCGTCCGTCAGCAGCGCAAACACGTCGACCTGCATGGCGCCGTAGCGCAGCATCATCTCGTCGGAGATGGTCTTGCGCAGCGGCAGGATCTCGCGCTGATAGCGCGATGCGATGTCGTAGCTCGCGCGATAGCCGCGATAGGCCTCTCGCGCTTCAGAGCGGACATTGACGGCCATCTCCGCCAGTTTGTTGACCGCTTGCAGGTAGGTCTGCTCCGCCTCGCGCACGCGCGTTGCGCCGAAATCGAAAACCGGGATTTCGAACGTTACGGTGAAGCCGCGGCTGTGCGCATGCAGGCCGGTATCGTGCTCATCCTTGATGCGGTCGACGTAGCCGCCCTCCAGCACGTTGACGAAGCGCGTGGCCGCCGTGAGGCCATAGGACTTGGCCAGCAGGTCGAGCTCGATGCGGGCGATCTGCAAATCGACGCGGCGGTTCAACGCCTCCTGCTCGACCTGCGGCAGACGCGCGGCGTGGCCGGGCAGCGCCGGAAGCGCCTTCGGCAGCGTGAATTTCAGGTCGGGGCCGGAAAATCCGAGCACCCGGACCAAGCGCTCGCGCTCGGACGAGGCACGCTGGCGCGCCATCGCCAGCTGGGCGGCGACTTCGGCATGAAACGATTGCTCGCGCGCCAGATCGAGCTTGTTCATGGCGCCGGTCTCGGCAAGGCGCTTGGCGAGCTGTGCGGAGCTGTCCGCCGCCGCTTCCGCCTGGACCAGCAGTTCGGCCGACTGGTTGGCGGCAACCGCACGATAGAAAGCCGCGCGCGCGCGATTGGCGACACGCAGCGTTTCCAGCGCGGCGGCAAGCTGCGCCTGGCGGAAGCGGCCGGCGGCGATCTCCGCGCGCGCCGGCAAGGTCACGAGGGCAAGGATATCCCCGACGATCTGGCGTTCGAGCTCGGTTTCGACCGAGCCGGACGCGCGCAGCACCGAAACCTGCGGATTGGGCGGCAAAGACTGCCGCACCCTGACGGCTTCGGCGACGCCGAGCTCATTATATGCGGCTTGCAGACCGCGATTGTTGAGCAGCGCGATCTGCACCGCCGCGTCAGCCGTCAGCGGCCGGCCGATCAGATGCCGTGCGCGCGCGGTTGCCGCCGCTGCATCGTCCTCGGTCCGGACAAGGACGATGTCCTTGCCCAGTTCCGTGCGCGCCACGTCCGCGGCGACATCCAGGCCGCCGTCAGGCGAAAAGGTCTGACAAGCGGCGAGCGCGAGCAGGCTGGCGAGCGCGCCCGCCATGCGCTTGTGGGCCGCTGCCGGCCCGAACCAGGCAAACATACCAATCCCTCATCCGTCGATTGATGACGAGCGCGCGCGGCCTGTACGGCCGGCGGCTTTCGCTTCAACTCAAAGCGACGGATGGGATCGCGGCGGCCGATCGATACGGTCGGAGCCCCGCCCAGTCAGGCTGTCGGCGGCGAGCGACGACCGCTGCATGGCGGGGTGGTGCGGGGTGGGGAGGACGACAAGGTCGGGCGCAATCGCGCTCACGCTGAAAAGACCGCAGCATCTGTCGGAATGGTCGCCGTCGTCGTGCTTGCCGGCGGGATGCTGGTGCGTCGTGCCGTCGTGGTGGACCTGGACAGCCGCCGCGACTTGATCGTCCTGCGTCAGGCAATGCGCCGGAATGGCGCCATGGCTGAAGGCGAGAACGGCCGTCGGCGTCGCCAGGCACAGTGCATAGAGCCCGACAAGCAGAGCCGCCGTGCGCCAACGCCGTTTCCCTGTTAACCAGCCGAACATGCGCTTCCAGCAACGAAAGGTTTCTCGAGATGCGGAAATGTCCGGTGAAACTGCCATTATAGTTGCATAGCGGCAAGCCCGGCTTGAACAAGGCCGCCGGAATGGTCAATTGTGGGCCGGACCGAAGGAGTTAAACGTGGCCTCGCACGACGTCCCGATCGGCGCAACGCAGGTGAGCCTCGCCTCGCTTAATGAGCGCTCGCGCGAGATTTTCCGCCAGATCGTCGAGAGCTACCTGGCGACCGGCGAGCCGCTCGGCTCGCGCAATCTGTCGCGTATTCTGCCGATCCCGCTGTCGCCGGCCTCGGTGCGCAACGTGATGTCGGACCTCGAGCAGCTCGGCCTCATCTACGCGCCGCACACCTCGGCCGGCCGGCTGCCGACCGAGCTCGGTCTGCGCTTCTTCGTCGACGCGCTGATGGAGGTCGGCGACCTCACCGAAAGCGACCGGCGCAGCATCGAGGCGCAGGTCGCCGGTTCCGGCACCGGCAAGTCGCTGGAGGCGATCCTCACCGAGGCCTCGCAGATGCTGTCGGGGCTCACGCGTTCGGCCGGCATCGTGCTCACCGCCAAGAGCAATGTGCGCCTCAAGCACATCGAATTCGTCCGGCTCGAGCCGGAGCGCGCGCTCGCCGTGCTGGTGGCCGAGGACGGCCAGGTCGAGAACCGGGTGCTCAACGTGCCGCCGGGCCTGCCGACCTCGGCGCTGGTCGAGGCCGCCAATTTCCTCAATGCCCGCATCCGCGGCAAGTCGCTCGCCGAATTGCGCAACGAGATCGAGACCGCGGTCAAGGAGGGCCAGGCCGAGCTCGATGCGCTGACGCAGAAGATCATCGCCGCGGGGCTGGCCAGCTGGTCGGGCGGCGACGCCGAGGAGCGCCAGCTCATCGTACGCGGCCACGCCAACCTGCTCGAGGACCTGCGCGCCGCCGAGGATCTCGAGCGGGTGCGGGCGCTGTTCGATGCGCTGGAGACCAAACGCGGCGTCATCGACCTGCTCGGCCGCGCCGAGCGCGCCGACGGCGTGCGCATCTTCATCGGCTCGGAAAACAAGCTGTTCTCGCTGTCCGGTTCCTCCACCATTATCGCGCCCTACCGCGACAACCGGGGCAGCATCGTCGGCGTTATCGGGGTGATCGGGCCGACCCGGCTCAATTACGCCCGGGTCATCCCGATGGTCGATTACACGGCGCGGGTCGTGAGCAAGCTGCTGTCGGGTTAAATGCTTGATTTTTGCCGGAAGAGTCCTGATATGCGAGCCATCCGACCGATTGTGATGGATAAAGCACCATGACGGACCCGACCGCTCGCCAGGGCGCCGAGGCAGTGGCCGAGACGGAGCAAGGCCAGTCGGCCGCGCCAGCTGATGCGCCGGCGCAGGCCGCCGCCGATCCCCTGGCCGAGGCCCAGCGCGAGGCCGCCGAATACAAGGACCGGCTGCTGCGCACGCTCGCCGAGATGGAAAACCTGCGCAAACGCACCGAGCGCGAGGTCGTCGATGCCCGGCACTACGGCATTGCCGGCTTCGCCCGCGACGTGCTCGGCGTCGCCGACAACATGGACCGGGCGCTGCAGGCGCTCGACAGCGAATTGCGGGAAAAGGCGGACGCTGCGATCAAGGTTCTGCTCGACGGCGTCGAGCTGACCGAACGCGAGCTGCACAAGGTGCTGGAGAAGCATGGCGTGCGCAAGTTTTCGCCGCAGGCCGAGAAGTTCGATCCCAACGTCCACCAGGCGATGCTGGAGCTGGAAACGAGCGACGTGCCCCCCGGTCATGTCGCGCAGGTCATCCAGGCCGGCTACATGATCGGCGAACGCGTGCTGCGGCCGGCGATGGTCGCGGTCGCCAAGGCCGCCAAGCCGCAGCCTTCGGCCAACGACAATTCGGTAAACTGATTATTCGGCGGGCTGCGAGCGGCCTTTGAGGGGCGGCGCGGCGATGGTGTGCCGCACTGCCGGCAGTGCCAGCCGTGCCAGCACCGGGATCACCAGCAGGCTGCAGATCGGCGACAGCAGCATGCCGCCGACGATGACGCAGGCCAGCGGCTGCTGCACCTGCGAGCCGATGCCGGTCGACAGCGCCGCCGGCACCAGGCCGATGCAGGCCGACAGGCCGGTCATGAAGATCTGCCGCATGCGGGTCTGCGCCGCCTTGACGATGCCCTCGTCGCGGCTCAGGCCCTCGTCCATGCCGCGGCGGATGTAGGACACCAGCAGTATGCCGTCCATCGCCGACACGCCGAACAACGAGATGAAGCCGACCGCCGCCGAGACGCTGGCGTTCAGTCCCATGACGTAGAGCCCCAGCACGCCGCCGCAGGCGGCGAACGGAATGCCAGCGAGCGCCAGCAGGCTGTCGCGCACCGAGTTGAACAGGCTGTAGAGCAGCATCATGATCAGCAGCAGGCTGAGCGGCACGATGATGGCAAGCCGCTTCTTCGCCTCGACCAGCGCGCCGAACTCGCCCGACCATTCCAGCCGATAGCCCGGCTTGAGCGTGACGGTTTTGGCGACGCGCGCCTGCGCCTCGGCCACGGCGGAACCGAGATCGCGGCCGCGCACGCTGTACTTGATCGGCACGAAGCGCTGCGTGTTCTGCCGGTAGATGTAGGCGGCGCCGGTTTCGAGCCGGACGCTGGCGACGTCGCCGAGCGCGATATAGGTGGTCGGCGCCTTTGGATCGGAATTGGGCAGCGCCACCGGCACCGAGCGAATGGCGTCGATATTGTCGCGGTATTGCGAGGCGAGCCGCACGGTGAGCGGGAAGTTCCATTCGCCCTCGTAGACGCGGGTGACCTCCTGGCCGCCGATCGCGGCCTGCACCACGGTGTTCATGTCGTTGACGGTGATGCCGTAGCGCGCCGCCCTGGCGCGGTCGACCTGGATCACGAGGTTGGGCTGGCCGAGCAGGTTGAAGGCGCCGGCGTCGGTGATGCCCGGCACCTTGGAGATTTCGGCGGTGACCTGCTTCGACAGGCGCTCGAGCTCGTCGAGGTCGGGGCCGAAAATCTTGACCGAGTTCTCGCCTTTCACCCCCGATACGGCTTCCTCGATATTGTCCTCGATGTACTGCGAGAAGTTGAAGTCGATGCCGATGAACTCGCTTTCCAGCTGCGCGGCCAATTCCTTCACCAGCCGCTTCTTGGTCCAGCCCGGCGGCCATTGATCCGCTGGCTTGAGCGGCACGAAGAACTCGGCGACGAAGGAGCCGTCCGGATCGGTGGCGTCGTCGCCGCGGCCCTGTTCGGAAACGACGGTGCGGACCGGCGGATAGCTCAGGATGATCTTGCGGATCTGATCGACGGTGGATTGCCCGGCCTCGAGCGTGATGGTCGGCGGCAGCATGCCGCGGATCCAGAGGTTGCCCTCCTCGAGCTTCGGCAGGAACTCGGTGCCGAGATTGGCGGCGAGCACGCCGCCGATGAGGAGAAAGCCGCCGGCAACGACCGCGGCCCGCGGCGCGTGGCGCACGGCGAGGACCAGCACCCGCTCGTAGAGCGCGCGGATGCGCCGGACCAGGAAGGTCTCGACTTCGGCGAGCTTGTCCGGCAGCAGAATCGAGGACATGACCGGCGTCACCGTGAAGGTCGCGATCACGGCGCCGAGCAGCGCATAGGCGTAGGTGCGCGCCATCGGCCCGAAGATCTGGCCCTCGACGCCCTGCATGGTGAACAGCGGCAGGAACGCCGCGATCGTGATGATCACCGAGAAGAAGATGGCGCGGTCGACCTCGACCGCGGCGGTGAGCACGCGGTGCAGCTTGTCGCTCAGCCGGCCTTCGCGGCCGAACTCGTGGCGCGCGTGATGGGCCAGATGGCGGAAGACGTTCTCCACCATGATGACGGTGCCGTCGACGATGATGCCGAGGTCGATGGCGCCGACCGACAGGAGATTGGCGGAGTCGCCGCGCAGCACCGTGATAATGACGGCGAGAAACAGCGCCACCGGAATGGTCGCGGAAACGATCAGCGCACAGCGCAGGTTGCCGAGGAATATCCACTGGATGAAGAAGATGAGCACGATGCCGAACAGCATGTTGTGCAGCACCGTGTTCACGGTCACGGCGACGAGATCGCCGCGGTCGTAGAACGTGTCGATCTTGACGCCCGCCGGCAGGCTGCCGTCGCTGTTGATGCGCTCGATCGCCTCGCGCACCCGCGTCACCACGTCCATGGTGCGCTCGAGCTTCTGCATCAGCACGATGCCGAACAGGATCTCGCTCTGGTCGTCGCGGCCGGCAATGCCGAGCCGCGGCATGAAGCCGACCTGCACCTTGGCGACGTCGGACAGCAGCACCGGCAGGCCGTTCTGCTGGGTGATGACGATGTTGCCGATGTCGCCGGTCGAGGTCAGCGTGCCGATGCCGCGCACGTTGACCGACTGCTCGCCGACGGCGATGGTGCGGCCGCCGACATTGGCGTTGCTGGTCGAGATCGCATTGATGATCTGCGGCAGCGTCAGGCCGTAGGCGCGCATGCGGGCGAGGTCGATCTCGGCCTGGTACTCCTTGGTGCGCCCGCCCATGACGGCGATGTCGGCGATGCCCGGCACGACCCGCAGCTTACGCTCGACCACCCAGTCCTGCAGCGTCTTGAGCTCCGTCAGGCTCATGCCCGGCGGGCCCTTGAGCTGATAGCGCATGATTTCGCTGATGCCGCCGGCGGGCGAGATCACCGGCGTCACGGCGCTCGGCAGCGCCGCGTCCTTGAGCCGGTTGGTGACCTGCTGGCGGACGAAATTGTAGTCGCGGCCGTACTCGAATTGCAGCCGGATGAAGCCGAGCGCGAACACGGTGTTCGAGCGGATGTAGCTCAGGCCCGGCGTCGAGGCGACCGCGATCTCGAGCGGGATGGTGACGTAGCGCTCGACCTCCTCCGGCGACTGGCCCGGGTATTGCGCGATGATCTCGATGATCGGCGGCGCCGGATCGGGATAGGCCTCGACGTTAAGGGTGCGGAACGCGGCGTAGCCGAGGCCGAGAAAGGCGGCGAATGCCACCAGCGCCAGCGGGCGCCGCGACAGGCAGAACGAGATCAGCTGGCGCAGCATTGCCGCTCAGGTCCCGGCCGCGGCGCGATCGACGAACAGGCTGCCTTTGCCGATGACCTTCTCGCCGACCTCGAGACCTTCGCGCACCTCGACGCTGCCGCCGTTGGACAGCCCGGTCTTGATGGCGCGCTGCTCGATCGAGTGGTCGTCGTGCACGACCCAGACGCGCGCCGATTGGCCGTCGAAGATGACCGCCTCGCGCGGCACCGCCGGCGACAGGTCGCCCTCGTCGGTCAGGATGGCGACGCTGGCGAACATCTCAGGCCGCAGCAGGCCCTTGCTGTTGTCGATCGTCGCCCGCACCATCAGGCGGCGGGTGCTGGGATCGAGAGACGCCGCGACGTAGCGGATGTTCGCCGTGAAGACCTGGTCGGGATAGGCCAGCACGGTGAAGCGCATCGCCTGTCCGACGTGGACCTTGGGCGCCTCGGACTCGCGCAAATAGGCGATGAGCCAGACGGTCGACAGGTCGCCGATGATGAAGGTCGCATCGTTGGCGGCGGCGCTGTTCGAGGTGGTGTTGACGTACTGGCCGGGGCCGACCCTGCGCTGCACCACCGTTCCGGCGATCGGCGAATAGATCGTCGCCAGCGTGCTCATCTCGCCGGTGTCGGCGAACTTGGCGATTTCCTCGTTGGTTTTGCCGAGGATGCGCAGCCGGTTGCGCACCGCCTCGAGCGCGATTTGCGCGGCGTGCAGGTCGTTCTGCGCCGCGAGCGCGGTCGCCTCGGCCTGCTGCAGGTCGCGCAGCGCGCCGGCTTTGGTGGCGTAGAGCGACTTGTTCTGCTGCTCGATGATCTTGGCGAGGTTGAGCGCGGCCTGCGCCTTGTTGAGGCCGGCGATGGCGGTGATGAAATCGTTCTCCGCCTGCACCATGTCCGGCGACTCGATCGCGAACAGGGCCTGGCCGGCGGTCACCGTGTCGCCGGGCTTGGCGAACAGCTTCACGACGCGGCCGGCATAAGGCGAGTAGACGAGCGTCGCGCGGTCTTCGTCGACCGAGATCTTGCCTTCGGTGACATGCTCGGCGCGGAACAGCTGCTTGGTCACCGGCTCGATGTGGAGCGCAGCCCACTGCTTCTCTGTCGGGTAGTAGAGGTTGCCGACCTTGCGCGCCGGTGCCGCGAGCTCGGCCTCGGACATTTTTTCGGCGCGATGGGCGAGGGTTGTCGCCATGACGCCGGCAGAGACGGCCACAATTGCCGCAACGGCAACAATTGCACCGTTGCGCACCCGTTTCCGCGGCAGTGTCACCCGCGCCAAAATCGACGGCCAACGCAAAAAAGTTACCCCCGGCGCCCCCAGCGACCGGCCGCGTTATAGGCGCAGACCGCGGCGAGCGAAAATAATCATTGTGTAAACGTCACTTAACGCGCGCCCCCGCGCCGCCCGCCGCGGCCGCGCCGGTCCGATCCCGCCGGAACCGGAGCCTGTTTTTTCAGGCGATTTTTGCAGGGCCGTCGCAAATGCGATGTAATTCGGGCCTCGGTGGCGCTAACCAAAGCCGGCGGAAGTTTGGGTGCGGACGATGGTCGGACTTTGGAAACTCGCTGCCGGGTGCGGCATCGTGTCCGCCCTCGCGCTCGCGGGGCCGCCGGTCGAGGCCCAGTACTACCCCTGGCCCTATGCCGGCCCGGACGCCAACGGCATCACCAACCCGTCCGTCGCCACCAGCCTGCCCGCCAACGGCGATCCCTGGGGGGCGCGCCGGGCGCTGGCTGCCCGCGGCATCACCTATAATTTCGTCTGGACCAACGACCTGCTCGCCAACGTCGCCGGCGGCAACAGGCGCGGCGCCATCGGCCAGGGCAAGCTCGACGACCAGTTCACGGTCGATCTCGACAAGCTCGCCGGGCTGAAGGACCTCACCTTCTACACCAACGTCTTCGAGATCTATAACAGCGGCCGCATCCGCCGCGACTATGTCGGCAGCATCAATACCATCGCCGCCATCGAGGCGACGCCGACGGTGCGCCTGTCCGAGCTCTGGCTGGAGCAGAAATTCTGGGGCGGCGCCGCGAGCCTGCGCGCCGGCCAGCTCGCCGCCGACGTCGAATTCTTCTACAGCAACCTCAACACGATGTTCCTGCAGAGCGACTGGCCGACCATCGGCGCGCAGAACCTGCCGAGCGGCGGCCCGGCCTATCCGCTGTCGACGCCCGGCGCGCGCCTCAAATTCGATTACGGCGACAACGTCTCGCTGCTGTTTGCCATCTTCAACGGCGATCCGGCGGGCCCGTGTCCCGGCGCCGATCCGGACACCTGCAACCGCTACGGCCTGAATTTCCGGCTGCGCGATCCGGCCTTCATGATCGGCGAAGCGCAGTGGCGCACGAACTACGGCAAGAGCGACACCGGGCTTGCCACCACCTTCAAGATCGGCGGCTGGCGCCATCTCGGCCTGTTCATGGATCAGGCCAGTCCCGACGTCTTTCACCGCGGCGACTACGGCGTCTATGTCGTGCTCGATCAGCAGCTGTGGCGGCCGGCCGGCTTCGGGCCGGAGCAGGGCATCTCGGTGTTCACGCGCGCCTCGGTCAGCCCGGCCGACCGCAATCAGATCGTTGCCGAAGTCGACGGCGGCATCGTCTTCGCCGGGCTCACGCCCGGCCGGCCCGACGACCGCTTCGGCGCCAGCGTCATCTATTCGCGCTTCTCGCACGACCTGCGCGCCAGTCCCGACAACCAGATCGCGCCGGGCCTTCCCGGCCTCTATCCCGACTACGAGACCAACCTCGAATTCACCTACCTCGCGCAGATCGTGCCGGGCTGGACGGTGCAGCCGGTCTACACCCGGATCTGGCATCCGAGCGGCCAGCCGGGTCATGACGCGCAGGTCATCGGCCTGCGCTCGATCGTCAATTTCTGACAAGCCCGCAATCGCGCCGGCGTCCCGCGACGCGCGTCCGCCTCTAGCGCGGAGCGAGGCCGTCGCGCACCGCGCGGAAGCGCGGGAACAGCGCGTCCCAATTGTCCTTGTGCACGGCGCCGATCACGCGCAGGAAGCCGCCGCCGCCGAAGCGCAGCCATTGCACCACCGCGAGCTGCTTGCCGTCGATGCCGAGCGCGGTGGCGCGCACTTCGTAGCCCGGCGCGCCGCCGATGCGCATGGCCTCCGCCGAGGTGACGGTGAGATCGCGCAGCGGCGCCCTCTCCAAGAGATCGCGGGCAAAGCGGGCGCGATCGTCGGGCTTTTCCGGCCCGCCGCGGCCGACCGAAATGATCACATAGGGGTTCGCGATCATGTCCTCGCTCGGCCCCTCGATCAGGATGGCGCCGTCGGCGGGCACGACCTTCATGACGCGGAAGCCGGCGAGCTCCTTGATCTGGAAGGGCAGCGTGCCGAGCTGCTCGTCGAGCGGCGGCGGCCGCAGGCTGACGCTCTCCAGCGCCTTGCGGATCACGGCGTCGGAATAGACGTCGCGCGCGGCCTCCGGCACCTCGACCCTGATGAGGAAGGCGGCGTTGGGAAACAGCGGCAGCAGTCCGTTGGCGGCGAGAAACCACTTGCGCATCTTGACGCCGTTCTCGCTGCTGTCGCCGCTGATGAGGACGCCGATGCCGCTGTTGAACGGGAAGCTCTCGCGTTTGACGTCGCTGAGGCCGACCTGGTTTTTGGCGAACACCGAGCGCTCGAGGTTGTCGTAAGCGGCGAGCGGCACCTGCAAGATGCCGATGGTGACCTTGCGCTCGGCGTCCTCGAAGCCGAGGAAGCGCGTGCTCGGCTTGAGGTCGCCGGGCGGCGTCAGGCCGATCTGCGAGCCGGTCGGAAACACCGTCTCGGCCGCCGCCCCCGCGGCCGACAGGGCGAGCCCGGCGGCGAAAAGGACTGCGAGGAACCGTGGGCGGAACATGACGATTTTCAAGGTTGACGCCACTTTCATGCGTAGTTTGGCACAAGTTCGGCCAAAGGCCGCGGGCTTGGCCCGAAACAGCTTATTAACGCCGCGCCGGTAGGTTGCCGAAAGGACCCGTTCACCCAAGCCGGCCCATGACTTCCGCGCGCCCAGAGGTTCAGTACAGCATCGTCGTTCCTATTTTCAACGAGGAAGCTGTGCTGCCGATCCTGCTCAAGCGGCTCGATACGCTGCTCGACAGCCTCGAGGCGCCGGCCGAAGCCATCCTGGTCGACGACGGCAGCACCGATTGCAGCGGCATCGTCATGCGCGCCCGCGCCAAGGACGACCCGCGTTACCGCTTCATCGGCCTGACGCGCAACTTCGGCCACCAAATCGCCATCACCGCCGGCATGGACGCGGCGAGCGGCAAGGCCGTGATCGTCATGGACGCCGACCTGCAGGATCCGCCCGAAGTCATCATGGAGATGATCGCGCGCTGGAAGGAGGGCTACGACGTCGTCTATGCCCGCCGCGTGTCGCGCGCCGGCGAGAGCGCGTTCAAGCGCTTCACCGCCGCGGCCTTCTACCGGCTGCTGAGCCGGCTGTCGTCGGTCGACATCCCGCAGGACGTCGGCGACTTCCGCCTGGTCGACCGCAAGGTGCTCGACGCCTTCCTCGCCATGCCGGAACAGGACCGTTTCGTGCGCGGCATGTTCGCCTGGCTCGGCTTCCGCCAGACCGCGGTCGACTTTCACCGCCCGGCGCGCGCCGCCGGCGACACCAAGTATCCGTTCTGGAAGATGCTGCGGCTCGCGGTCAACGCCGTCGTCGGCTTTTCCGATGCGCCGCTCAAGCTCGCGATCTGGATCGGGCTTGCGGTGTCGGCGCTGGCGCTCTGCGTCGGGCTCTACGCGGTGGTGCGCTATCTCGAGAACGAGGTCATCACCGGCTGGACCTCGACGATCGTCATCGTCTCCTTCCTGTCGGGCATCAACCTGCTGATGAGCGGCATCATGGGCCTCTACATCGGCCGCATTCATGCCGAGGTGAAGCGCCGCCCGCTTTACGTCGTCGAGGACCGCATCGGCTTTGCCCCGGGCCGCGCCGAGGAGCAGCCGGCGGCGCGCCGGATCGCCGGATGAGCACGCTGTCGGCCGAAGCGCGCGCGACGCATCCGGCGTTGCCGCGCGTCATGCCGCTGCTCATGGTCGCGCTCGCCGCCGTCGTGCTGCGGCACTTCGTGGTGGCCAATTGCGACGTCAGCTGGGACCTCACCGTCGCCGACAAGATGCTCGACGGCGAGCGCCTCTACACCGACATCATCGAGGTCAATCCGCCGGCGACCATCTACCTCTATATGCTGCCGGCGATCATCGGCCGGCTGTCGGGCCTGCCGGCGGAATTTTTCGTCGATGCTTTGGTGTTCGCCGCCGCGGGCGCAAGCCTGTGGCTGTCGGGCCGCATTCTGGCGCGGGCCAAGCCGCTCGGCGTCGACCGCGGCGAGCTGGCGACGGTGGCGGCGGCGGTGCTGCTCATCATCCCGGCGCACACGTTCGGCGAGCGCGAGCACATCGTGCTGATCGCCTTCCTGCCGGTGCTTGCGGTCGCCGTGCTGCGCGCCGAGGGCAAGCGGCCCGACTTCTGGATGATGGTTGTCGCCGGCCTCGGCGGCGGCGTCATCGCCATCATCAAGCCGTTCTTCGCCGTTCCCATCATCTGCACGGCGGCGGGCTCCGCCTGGTGCGCGCGCTCGTGGCGGCCGGTCCTGGCGCTGGAGAACTTTATCGCCGCCGCCATGCTCGCCGCCTATTCGGCGGCGGTCGCCGCCGCGTTCCCGCAATTCTTCGCCGACGTCATGCCGCTGGTGCTGGCGGTCTACGTTCCCGCCAAGCTGCCGCTGTCCGAGATGCTGTTGCGCTATGCGACGCCGTTGTGGTTGACGGCGTGGGCGCTTACCGCGCTGATCAAGCGCCGCACCATCGTCGAGCCGCCATTGCTGCTGCTGCTCGCCGCGTCGGCGGGCTTTGCGCTGGCATTCTACATCCAGCAGAAAGGCTGGCCCTATCAGTCCTATCCGATGATCGGCCTGGCGCTGATCGGCTTCGTGCCGGCCTTTCTCGAACGCTGGCGCGGCGACGCGTCTGACACCAACCGGCACGGCCGCATGGCGCTCGCCTTGCTCGCCGGCCTCATCGTCGGCGGCTCGTTCTCCTGGATGAACAGCTCACTCGTGGTCTCCGATCTCGCCCGCGAAGTGCGCGCCATCAAGCCGCATCCGAAGATCCTGACGCTGTCGATCGACCTGTCGGTCGGCTTTCCGTTGACCCGCGAGGTCGAGGGCACCTGGGTCGGCCGCGTCGCCTCGTTGTGGGTGACGGCCGACGTCTGGCACCAGCAGCTCGCCGGCGCGCGCGATGCCGCCACGCTGGCGACGCTCAAGGCCTATGCCGAGCGCGACCGGCGCATGTTCACCGAAGACGTCGTGCGCGGCCGGCCGGACATTATCCTGGTCGATCACCGCCAGCAGGTGCCGTGGGCGGCGTGGCTCGCCTCCTATGCGCCGCTCGCCGAGGCGATGACGGCCTATCGCAAGGTCCGCACCCTGGGCGAGATCGACATCCTCGCCCGCACCGAAGGCGGCTAGCATCATGGGTCTTGCCGCGCTGTCGCTTCCCGCCAGGCGGCTCGCCATGCCGCGGCTGCTGCCGCTCATCCTGGTCTTCGCCGCGGCCGTGGCGCTGCGCGCCGTCATCCCGGTCAACCCCGACGTCAGCTGGGGCCTGACCATGGCCGACAAGTGGCTCGCCGGCGGCAAGCTTTATGTCGACATCGTCGAGGTCAATCCGCCGGCGACGCTGTTTCTCTATGTCGCGCCGGCCGTGCTTGCGCACGCCACCGGCTTGAGCGCGGAAGTCCTTGTCGACGCGCTGGTGCTGCTCGCTGCGGCGCTCAGCGTATTTGTGTCGGCGCGCATCCTGCGGACCCTGCGCTCGCTCGATGCCGACCAGGGCCGGATGCTGGCGGCGATCGCCGCCGCGGTCCTGACCGTGCTGCCGGCGCGCGCCTTCGCCGAGCGCGAGCACTTGGCATTGATCGCCATCTTGCCGCTGCTGGCGGCGGCTTGGCTGCGCGCCGAACATGAAGCGCCGTCCTGGCGCGCCATCTTGATTGCCGGCGTCGGCGCCGGCATCACCGCGATCATCAAGCCGTATTTCATCGCCGCGATCGTTTGCACCAGCGCGGCCGCGGCCTGGTCGGCGCGCTCCTGGCGCGTGCTGTTCGCCGCCGAGAACTGGATCGCGGCGGCGCTGCTCGCCGCCTACGTCGCCTTCGTCTTCCTCGCCTATCCGGTCTACTACTCCGACATGCTGCCGCTGCTCGCCGCCGTCTATATTCCGGTGAAGGAGCCGCTCGGCGTTTTCCTGCAGCATGCCGCGCTGCCGCTCTGGGCGCTGCTGCTGCTGGCGGTTTGGAGTCTTGCGCGCAGCGCCGCGCTGCGGCCGCCGCTTGTGCTGCTGCTCGCGGCTTCGGCCGGATTTGCCGTCGCCTATGTCGTGCAGCAGAAGGGCTGGCCCAATCACGCCTATCCGACGCTGGGGCTCGCGCTGCTCGCCTTCGGCCAAGCGCTGGTGACATCGCCGGCCGAGCGGGGCGCGCATCGGATCGCCGCTTACACCGGCCTTGCGGTCGCGGGCATCGCCTTCTACTGGATGGGCATTGTCGACAGCAGGGCGGCGCTCGCCGGCGCCATCCGCGCCGTCAGCCCGTACGCCAAGGTGCTCGCCATCTCGCCGGACCTGACCGTCGGGCACCCGGCGGTGCGCTCGGCCGGCGGCACCTGGGTCGGCCATGTCTCGGCGCTCTGGATCACCCAGGGCGCGCTGATGGCGCGGGCAAAAGGCGGGCTCGATGCCGCCGCGGCGGCGAGCCTCGATGCCTATGCCGCGCGCGACCGCGCCATGCTCGACGACGACATTAACCGGCATCGGCCGGACGTGATCCTGGCCGAGCGCGAGCCGGCCTATGACTGGCTCGCCTGGGCGCGGTCGGACCCGGTGCTGGCCGGGGATCTGGCGCCGTACCGGGTCGAGCGCACGATCGGCGACATCGTGGTGCTGCGCCGCGCCGGCCCGTAAAAAAAACCGTCCGAAGCAGAGCACCTTGCACACCCCTAGGCCCCTCCTATATGAGCCCTAAGCTGCGGAAACCCGCGGCGAATCGCGTATCCAGGGGGCTGGATCAGGGGGTTAAGCGGATGAGCCGCGCAACCCTTCTCGGGCGCCAAATAACCTTGTGGCCCGGCCGGCCTGCCGCAATTTGAGAGGAAGAACCATGGGGAAGGTCATCGGCATCGACCTCGGCACCACGAATTCGTGCGTCGCCGTCATGGAAGGCAAGAATCCCAAAGTCATCGAGAACGCCGAGGGCATGCGCACCACGCCTTCGATCGTCGCCTTTACGGATGACGGCGAGCGTCTCGTCGGCCAGCCGGCCAAGCGCCAGGCGGTCACCAATCCGGAAAAGACCATCTTCGCGGTCAAGCGCCTGATCGGGCGCCGCTACGACGACCCGATGGTCGAGAAGGACAAGAAGCTCGTCCCCTACAAGATCGCCAAGGCGTCGAACGGCGACGCCTGGGTCGAGGCGGACAGCAAGCCCTATTCGCCCTCGCAGATCTCCGCCTTCATCCTGCAGAAGATGAAGGAGACGGCGGAAGCCTATCTCGGGCAGAAGGTCGAGCAAGCGGTCATCACCGTGCCGGCCTACTTCAACGACGCGCAACGTCAGGCCACCAAGGACGCCGGCAAGATCGCCGGCCTCGAGGTGCTGCGCATCATCAACGAGCCGACCGCGGCCGCGCTCGCCTACGGCCTCGACAAGCAGAAGACCGGCACCATCGCGGTCTACGACCTCGGCGGCGGCACCTTCGATATCTCGATTCTCGAGATCGGCGACGGCGTGTTCGAGGTGAAGTCGACCAACGGCGACACCTTCCTCGGCGGCGAAGACTTCGACATGCGCCTCGTCAACTATCTCGCCGACGAGTTCCAGAAGGAGCAGGGCATCGACCTGCGCCGCGACAAGCTGGCGCTGCAACGCCTCAAGGAAGCGGCCGAGAAGGCCAAGATCGAGCTGTCGTCGACGACACAGACCGAGATCAACCTGCCGTTCATCACGGCGGACGCGTCCGGTCCCAAGCACCTGACCATGAAGCTGACCCGCGCCAAGTTCGAGGCGCTGGTCGACGACCTGATCCAGAAGACCATCCAGCCCTGCAAGCAGGCGCTCAAGGACGCCGGCGTCGGCGCCGCCGAGATCAACGAGGTCGTGCTGGTCGGCGGCATGACGCGCATGCCCAAGGTGCAGGAAGTCGTCAAGCAATTGTTCGGCAAGGAGCCGCACAAGGGCGTCAACCCGGATGAAGTGGTCGCGGTGGGCGCCGCCATCCAGGCCGGCGTGCTGCAGGGCGACGTCAAGGACGTGCTGTTGCTCGACGTCACGCCGCTGTCGCTCGGCATCGAGACGCTGGGCGGCGTCTTCACCCGCATCATCGACCGCAACACCACCATCCCGACCAAGAAGAGCCAGGTGTTCTCGACCGCGGAAGACAATCAGAACGCGGTGACCATCCGCGTCTTCCAGGGCGAGCGCGAGATGGCGGCCGACAACAAGCTGCTCGGCCAGTTCGATCTCGTCGGCATTCCGCCGGCGCCGCGCGGCATGCCGCAGATCGAGGTCACCTTCGACATCGACGCCAACGGCATCGTCAACGTCTCGGCCAAGGACAAGGCGACGGCCAAGGAGCAGCAGATCCGCATCCAGGCCTCCGGCGGCCTGTCGGAAGCCGACATCGACAAGATGATCAAGGACGCCGAGTCGCACGCCGAAGAGGACAAGAAGCGCAAGGCGCAGGTCGAGGCCAAGAACCACGCCGAGGCGCTGGTGCATTCGACCGAGAAGGCGCTCGCCGAGCACGGCTCCAAGGTCGGCGACGCCGAACGCACGGCGATCGAAAACGCCATGGCGGATCTCAAGGAAGCCCTCAAGGGCGACGACGCCAACGCGATCCAGCAGAAGACCAACGCGCTGGCGCAGGCCTCGATGAAGCTCGGCGAGGCCATGTACAAGCAGCAGGCCGAGGCGCAAGCCGGCGCGAAGCCCGGCGCCGAAGGCGGCGAGCAGAAGAAGGAAGACGTCGTCGACGCGGAATTCACCGAGGTCGACGACGACAAGAACAACAAGAAGTCGGCGTAACGCCGGCTTCGGACGTGCCGATGTGTGCGCCACACGCACGGTTCACCTCCCCCCTTGCGGGGGAGGTCGGCCGCCAACGGGCCGGCGCGAAGTGCCGCCCGACGATAAACTCCACGGTCGGGAGGGGGGTATTCTCCCGCGGCGCCTCGGCTAGAAATCTACCCCCCTCCCTAACCCTGCCCCGCAAGCGGGGAGGGGACAGGCTGTGCCGCGTCGCGTCGTTCGTCTCTCAAACGACAACCAGTTGACGGAAAGCGGCATGTCCAAGCGCGACTACTACGAAGTCCTGGGTGTGACGCGCACCTGCAGCGAGGCCGAGCTCAAGGCCGCCTTCCGCAAGCTCGCCATGCAGCACCACCCGGACCGCAACCCGGGCGACAAGGACTGCGAGCACAGGTTCAAGGAAATCAACGAGGCCTACGACGTCTTGAAGGACGGCGACAAGCGCGCCGCCTATGACCGCTTCGGCCACGCCGCCTTCGAGCACGGCGGGCCCGGCGCGCACGGCTTCGGCGCCGACTTCGGCTCGACCTTCGCCGACATCTTCGAAGGCATCTTCGGCATGGCCGGCGCGCGCGGCCGCGCCTCCGGCCGCGAGCGCGGCTCCGACCTGCGCTACAACATGGAGATCAGCCTCGACGAAGCCTTCACCGGCAAGACCGCGCAGGTCCGCATCCCGACCTCGGTGACCTGCGAAGTCTGCTCCGGCTCCGGCGCCAAGGCCGGCACCAGGCCGAAGCCGTGCGCGACCTGCGGCGGCGCCGGCAAGATCAGGCATGCGCAGGGCTTCTTCACGCTCGAGCGCACCTGCCCGGCCTGCCAGGGCCGCGGCCAGGTCATCGACGATCCGTGCCCGACCTGCTCGGGCGCGGGCCGCGTCATGCGCGAGCGCACGCTGTCGGTGAACATTCCGGCCGGTGTCGAGGACGGCACCCGCATCAGGCTTGCCGGCGAGGGCGAGGCGGGCCTGCGCGGGGGACCTGCCGGCGATCTCTATATTTTCCTGTCGATCGAGCCGCACGAATTCTTCCAGCGCGACGGCGCCGATCTGCACTGCCGCGTGCCGATCTCGATGGTTGCGGCCGCGCTCGGCGGCGAGTTCGAGGTGCCGGCCATCGACGGCAGCAAGGCGCGCGTCAAAATTCCGGCCGGCACGCAGACCGGCCGGCGTTTCCGCCTGTCGGGCAAGGGCATGCCGGTGCTGCGGGCGAAGCAGACCGGCGACATGTACGTTCAGGTCGTGGTCGAAACGCCGCAAAACCTGACCAAGCGCCAGCGCGAATTGCTGGCCGAGTTCGACAAGCTGTCGTCGGCTACCACCCAGCCGGAATCGGCGGGTTTCTTCAGTCGAGTCAAGGAGTTTCTGGACGGCCTGGGGAGTCGGGACAGCCATTCCGGCTGACACCTTGACCCTGCGCCTGCCGCCCTATACGGAACTTCGGTTGCAGTCTAAGCTTTAAGTCCTGCCGTCCCGCACGCGTGACCCGCCAATGCCTCCGCAGTCCATCGTCCGCGTCGCCAAGAAGCCGCTGCGTCTCGATGACGAGATGCAGTTCATCCGCACATGGATCGAGAAGCCGCTGTCGACCGGCGCCGTCATGCCGTCGAGCAAGGCGCTGGCGCGCACCATGGCGCGCTATGTCGATCCCGCCGCCGCCGGCCCGGTGATCGAACTCGGCCCCGGCACCGGCCCGGTGACCGAAGCCATGGTCGAGCGCGGCATCGATCCGTCCCGCCTCATCCTGGTCGAATTCAATCCGGACTTCTGCCGGCTGCTGCGCACCCGCTATCCGCGGGCGACCGTGGTGCAGGGCGACGCCTATCGCCTGCGCCGGCTGCTCGAGACCTACGTGAAGTCGCCGGCGAGCGCGGTGGTCTCCGGCCTGCCGCTGGTGACCAAGCCGGTGCGCACGCGCATCCGCCTGATTGCGGACGCCATGGCGCTGCTTAAGCCCGGCGCGCCCTTCGTGCAGTTCACCTACGCCATGGTGACGCCGATCCCCAAGGCGCTGAGCGGCATCAAGGCGGAAGCCTCCGAGCTGATCTGGCTCAACGTGCCGCCGGCGCGCGTATGGGTCTATCGCGGGGAATGACCCCTCGGTGTCATCCAGTCAGTTGTCATGGCCGGGCTTGTCCCGGCCATCTCGTTTAGGGGCGCACGGTACCCGCCTGATCGGGATTGCCGGGGCATAAGGGCGTTCACGCCCGTCTTCGACGGGCTAGGCCCGGCAATGACGGCGGGTGGGGTGCGTGTTATTCAAAGCGGGTCCGCATCCGGAGCCGCCGATGGCGAACCCGAAAATCCTGGTGATCCCCGGCTCGACGCGCACCGGCTCGCACAATGTGCGGCTGGCGGCGCTGGCGGAGAAGGAGCTGACGCTGATCGATGCCGACGTCACCCGCATCTCGCTGCAGGATTATCCGCTGCCGATCTACGATGCCGACGCCGACGACCGCGCCGGCCAGCCGGCGAGCGCGATCGAACTCAAGCACATGATCACGGCGCATCACGGCGTCTTCATCGCCAGCCCGGAATATTCCGCCTCGGTGACGCCGCTTTTGAAGAACGCCATCGACTGGGTGTCGCGGGTGCGCGAGAGGGGCGATCCGACCTATGCCGCCTTCAAGAACCGGGTATTCGCCATCGCCTCGGCCTCGCCGGGACGCATCGGCGGCCTGCGCTCGCTGATGGCGCTGCGGCAGATCCTCGAGCTCGGCTGCGGCGCCTTCGTCATCCCCGAGCAGGTGGCGATCCCCAATGCCGAGCAGGCCTTCAACGACATGGACGAGATCGTCGACACCGGCCTTGCCAATCTGCTGCGCGCGGAGCTGGCGCGGCTGGTCGACATGGCGCGGCTCATGATGGGATAGGTCATTCCCGGGATGGCGCGAAGCGCCAGGCCCGGAATCCGGATGCGTGTACCGCGGCCGTTTCTGGAGTCCGGGTTCGCGCCTGCGGCGCGCCCGGAATGACGAGGAGGGAGGGAGCGTGAGGTGACATTGGACGCCCGCGAAAGGCTGATCGTGGCGCTCGACCTGCCCTCGGTGCAGGCGGCCGAGCGCATGGTGGCGCGTCTCGGCGACAGCGTCGTGTTCTACAAGATCGGCTATCAGCTCGCCTTCGCCGGCGGTTTGCCGTTCGCCGCGGGACTGATCGCGGCCGGCAAGCAGGTGTTCCTCGATCTCAAGCTGCACGATATCGGCAACACGGTGGAAAAGGGCGTCGAAAGCGTGGCGCAGATGGGGGCGACCTTCCTCACCGTGCACGGCTATCCGCAGACCATGAAGGCGGCGGTGAACGGCCGGCGCAATTCGTCGCTGCGCATTCTCGCCGTCACCGTGCTCACCTCCTACGACGACGCCGACCTCGCCGCCGCAGGCTACGACATGAGCGTGCCCGAACTCGCCGCCGCGCGCGCGCAACAGGCGCGCGACATCGGCGTCGACGGCCTGGTGTGCTCGGCGGAGGAGGCGGCGGCCTTACGCGGCATCGCCGGTCCCGGCATGGTGCTGGTGACGCCGGGCATCCGCCCGGCCGGCAGCGCCTCAGGCGATCAGAAGCGCGTCATGACGCCCGCCCTCGCCATCGAGGCCGGCGCCGATTATCTGGTGGTCGGCCGGCCGATCGTCGAAGCGGCCGATCCGAAAAAAGCCGCCGACGCGATCGTCGCCGAGATCGAGCAAGCAACAACGAAGTAGGGAGAAGAGAATGCCGAAGGGGTACTGGATTGGCCGCATCGATGTGAAAGACGAGGAGGGCTACAAGCCCTACGTCGCCGCCAACGGACCGATCTTCAAGAAATTCGGCGCCAAGCTGATCGTGCGCGGCGGGCCGTTTGACTGCGTGGAAGGCAGCGCCCGGTCGCGCAACGTGGTGATCGAATTTCCCGACCTGGCGACCGCGAAGGCCTGTTATCGCTCGCCAGAATATCAGGAGAACATCAAGCGGCGGCAGCCCTATTCCACCGCCGATATCATCATTATCGAGGGCTACGACGGATAGCAGTGACGTCATTCCGGGGCGCGGCCGTCAGGCCGCGAGCCCGGAATTCATAACCCCGGCGCTGCGGAGTATGGATTCCGGGTCCGCTCGCTTAGCTCGCGTCCCGGAATGACAAGTTTGGTTCGGCCCGCTATACCGGCCCTGTCCGGGAGCCTAAAGCAATGGCCGACATGCGTTTGATCGTGGCGGGGGCGGGCGGGCGCATGGGGCGCACGCTGGTCAAGGCCATTGCCGACGTGAAGGGCTTTGCGCTGGCCGGCGCGCTGGAAGACGCGCGCTCGCCGCTGATCGGCTGGGACGCCGGCACGCTCGCGGGTCAACCGGAAAACGGCGTCAAGCTCAGCGGCGACGCCGCGGCGCTGATCGGCAAGGCCGACGGCATCGTCGACTTCACCGCGCCGGTCGCCACCGTCGCCTTCGCCGAGCTCGCCGCCAAGGCCGGCAAGGTGCACATCATCGGCACCACCGGCTTGAGCGCAGCCGACGAGGCCAGGATCAAGGCGGCCGCCAAGACGGCGGTGATCGTCAAGTCCGGCAATATGAGCCTCGGCGTCAATCTGCTGGCGGCGCTGACCAAGCGCGTGGCCAAGACGCTCGACAATTCCTTCGACATCGAAATCCTGGAAATGCATCACAACCAGAAGGTCGATGCGCCGTCCGGCACCGCGCTGATGCTCGGCCGCGCGGCGGCGGAAGGCCGCGGCATCGACCTCGACAAGCACAAGATCATGAGCCGCGAGGGCCACACCGGCGCGCGCAAGGCGGGCGACATCGGCTTTGCCGCGCTGCGCGGCGGTTCGGTCGTCGGCGAGCACAGCGTCATCTTTGCCGGCCCGGCCGAGCGGCTCGAACTCGCGCACAAAGCCGAGGACCGCATGATCTTCGCCCGCGGCGCGCTGCACGCGGCGCTGTGGGCGCGGGCGCAGAAGCCGGGGCTTTATTCGATGGCCGACGTGCTCGGTCTTGCGGATTTCTAGGGGCCGTCAATGACGCCGGAACAGATCATGCGTGGCCGCGCGCGCGGCGCCGTCTTCATCGGCATCGGGATTGCGGCGCTGATGGCGGCCTACCGATTTGCCACGACCGCCTCGCCGGAAGGACCCTGGTCGCCCTTTATGCCCTTCATCTTCGGTGCCGGCGGCGCGATCTGCATCGGCCTCGGCGTGTTCATGCTGAGCAGCCTGCGCAACGTGCAGGTCGAGTCCGCCAAGGCCGATGTGAACAATCCGCGGGGCACGACCGTTATGACGCTGTTTGCGATCGGCCTTGCGGCGCTTGTGGGCGACTTCTTTGCGGACCGCCTGCCGCTGGGCGAGGGGCCCAAGTTCGCGGTGGGCGCCGTCTTGTTGATCGTCATGCTCGGCTGCTTTATTGCCGCCGCCCGCATCGTCCGCTCGAGCCGGGCCGCAACAGGGACCAGCAAGTAATGTCAGACCGCCTCCTCGTGCTTGTTCGCCATGGCGAAAGCGACTGGAACAAGAAGAACCTGTTTACCGGCTGGCGCGACGTCGATCTCACCGAGCAGGGCATCAAGGAGGCGCGCGAGGCCGGCCGCAAGCTCAAGGCGCAAGGGCTCAAATTTGACGTCGCCTTCACCTCGGCGCTGACGCGCGCGCAGCGCACGCTCGACCTGATGCTGGAGGAGCTCGGCCAGACCGCCATTCCCGTGTTCAAGAACCAGGCGCTCAACGAGCGCGACTACGGCGACCTGTCAGGCCTCAACAAGGACGACGCCCGCAAGAAATGGGGCGAGGAGCAGGTGCACATCTGGCGCCGCTCCTACGACATCGCGCCGCCCGGCGGCGAATCCTTGCGCGACACCGCGGCGCGCGTGCTGCCCTATTACATCCAGGACATCCTGCCGCGCGTGCTGCGCGGCGATCGCGTGCTGGTGTCGGCGCACGGCAATTCGCTGCGCGCGCTGGTGATGGTGCTCGACAAGCACACCACCGAGAGCATCACAAAGTTGAATCTGGCGACCGGCGTGCCGATGATCTACCGGCTCAACGCCGATTCGACGGTGGCCTCGAAGCTCGATCTGGCGGCGTAGCAAGGCGCGCATCACGCGCTCTCTTCACCTCCCCCTCCAGGGGAGGGTGGAAAGAAAGTCATTCACGCCGCCACTTTGCCGGCTTCCCAGCCGAGCATGGCGCTCTTGCGCGTCAGGCCCCAGTGGTAGCCGGTGATGTCGCCGTTCTTGCCGATGACGCGATGGCAGGGCACCACGAAGCAGATCGGGTTCTTGCCGACGGCGGCGCCGACCGCGCGCGCAGCCTTCGGCGCCCCGGCCTTGGCGGCGAGATCCGAATAGGTCGTCAGCTTGCCCATCGGCACGTCGAGCAGGCGCTCCCAGACGCGGACCTCGAAGTCGGTGCCGATCAGGATGACGCGCAGCGGCTGGTCCTTGCGCCACAGCGCGGCGTCGAAAATGCGCCGTGCGGTCGGCGCGGTGGCGGCGAAGTCCTCGACGTATTTCGCCTTCGGCCAGCGCGAGCGCATGTCGTTGAGCGCGGCGCGCTCCTTGCCGGCGTCGGCGAGCGCAAGGCCCGCAAGTCCGCGCGGCGTCGTCATGACGAGCGCCATGCCGAACGGGCAGGGGTGAAAGCCGTAGGTCAAGGTCGTGCCTTCGCCGCCGGCCTTCCATTCGCCGGGCGACATCGATTCGTGGGTGACGAAGAGATCGTGCAGCCGCCCCGGACCGGACAGGCCGACTTCGTAGGCGGTGTCGAGCACGCTCGCCGAGGAGCGCAGCAACTCGCGCGCGGCGTTGAGCGTGATCGCCTGCAGGAACGCCTTCGGCGTCAGCCCGCACCAGCGGCGGAACAGGTGATGCAGCTCGGTCGGCGTGACGCCGGCGGCGCCGGCGATCTTTTCGATGTCGGGCTGGGCCCGCCAAGCCCCGCGGATATGGGCGATGGCGCGCCGCACCACGTCGTAATCGGCCGCCGCGGTGGCCAGCGGCGAGATCGTGTGCAGACGGCTTCCCGCCGCCGTGGTTTCAAGGGTCATGTCCATGACCAGTATCTAGGCTTGTGCAGCGGCCGCAACCACCCGATTTCTGGCATCTGCCGTCATTCCGGGACCGCCCGAAGGCGGGACCCGCCATGATCCCTGCCTGTGATGATGGATTGCGGGTTCGCTCGTTTCGCTCGCGCCCCGGAATGACGGAGAATTTATAGCAGCGTCCGCGTGACGCCACGCCGGGCCTCGCCGAGCGCCTCGCCCAGCGCCTTGGCGAAGCTCGCTTTCTCGGCGGGCGCGAGAAAGCCGCCGATGGTCAGTTCCCGGCCGCGCGCCACCAGGAACAGCCGCTCAATGCCGAATTCCTCGTGGGCCACTTTTTCCAGCCGCACCCACAGCGGGTTGAGGCGCCATTCCCGCGCCACGCCGCGATGGTTGACCTTGCGCACGGACAGCGCGGTCGGCGTCACCGTCACTTCCTCATAGGCCGCGGCGTAGCGGTAGTTGAGCCTGAACGCCCAGTACAGCAGCAGCACGTCGAGCCCGAAAAAGCCGAACACCGGCCAGGCGCCCATCAGCAGGAAGGCGACGCCGGCGATGAAGCTGACGACGCCATAGCCGCCGATCAGGATCCAGAAGCCGGCGCGATTGAGCGAGCGATGCGGCGTGATCACTGCGGAAAAGATCGTCGGCTCGCGCGCGGCATTGTCGGACGTCATGGCCGTCAGTATACCCGAAATCATGGCGAGGACACGCAAGGCCGCGGCGAAGCCGCGCAAGCGCAAGGCGAAGGCCAGGGGCCCGCGCCGGCGCGCGCCGGCCGACGCCAAGGCAGCCCGGGGCGCGCTGCGGCAACTGACCAATGCCGAGATCGAGGAGGTGTTCCGCCGCTTCCAGGCCGCCAATCCCGAGCCGAAGGGCGAGCTCAAGCACATCAACCCGTTCACGCTGCTGGTCGCGGTGGTGCTGTCGGCGCAGGCCACCGACGCCGGCGTCAACAAGGCGACGCCGGCGCTGTTTGCCGCCGCCGATACGCCGCAGAAGATGGCCGCGCTCGGCGAAGCCAGGGTGCGCGATCTGATCAAGACCATCGGGCTCTACCGCACCAAGGCGAGGAACGTGGTCGAACTGTCGCGCCGCCTGGTGGCCGAGCACGGCGGCGAAGTGCCGCGCACCCGCGAAGCGCTCGAGGCGCTGCCCGGCGTCGGCCGCAAGACCGCGAATGTCGTGCTCAACATCGCCTTCGGCGAGCCGACCATCGCCGTCGATACCCACATTTTCCGCGTTGGCAACCGCACCGGCCTCGCCCCCGGCAAGACGCCGCGCGAGGTCGAGGACAAGCTCGACCGCGCGGTGCCGGCGCCATACAAGCGCCACGCTCACCATTGGCTTATTCTGCACGGGCGCTACACTTGCGTGGCGCGCAAGCCGCGCTGCGAGGTCTGCCTCATCGCCGACTTGTGCCAATGGCCGGGCAAAACGGTCGTGCAAAAATAACCGCGCAGGGAGTGCGTCATGGAAGGCTCCGGTCTCCGCAGCAAAATCGTCGGCGCGGCCTGGCAGAAATCGAGGCCTCGCTTTGGCGGAAACTTCGCGCGCGATGCCGCCGCGGCCAAAAAATTCTGGCGCAACGGCGCGAGCATCCTTGCCAAGCTGCCGAGGAAGCCGGCGCGCACGCCCGAGGAGCGGGCGGCAGCCGAGACCGTGCTGGCCGATTGCCGGCAGGCGCGCGAGGAGTTTCTCAGGCGGCATGCCGCAACCCTTTACCGCAAGCTGACGAAGAATTTTGCCGAATTCCTGCGTGTCGACGACCTGGTCTACGCGGCGGCGAAACTGCTGCCGGGGCTTGCGCCGACGCGCGCGCAGGTCGCCGCCGAGGCCGAGCATCTGCAAAGCGAAAAGGACGGCGTCGAGGTCGACCAGGGCATCCTGCTCGCCCAGGTGCTGGCGCTGCCGGATGCCGGCATGCATCTGTGCGAAGCCATGTTGCGGCCGAAACAGGAAGCGCTCGAGCGGACCGGCGAGTTCATCAAGAACGGCGTCGTCGATTTCGGCCCGGCGCGCGTCGAACGGCGCGGCAAGGCGGCGGTCGTCACCGTGCACAATCCGCGCTTCCTCAACGCCGAGGACGACGACACGCTCGCCGACACCGAGACCGCCGCCGACATCGCCATCCTCGATCCGCTGAGCGAGATCTGCGTGTTGCGCGGCGACGTCGTCGAGCATCCGAAATACAAGGGCCGCCGAATCTTCTCCAGCGGCATCAACCTGACGCACATCTACCGCGGCAAGATCCCATACCTCTGGTACATCATTCGCGACATGGGCGTCGTCAACAAGATGTTCCGCGGCCTTGCCATGGGCGAGGCCAGCCCCGACGAAATCCACGCCGGCACGCGCGAGAAGCCGTGGATCGCCGGCGTCGATGCGTGGGCGATCGGCGGCGGCTGCCAGTATCTCTTGGCGATGGATTACGTGGTGGCGGCGAGCGACGCCTACATGACGCTGCCGGCGCGCAAGGAGGGCATCATCCCCGGCGCCGCCAATTTGCGCATGCCGCGCTTCGTCGGCGACCGCATCACGCGGCAAGCCATCCTCATGGGCCGCAGGCTCGACTGCGACTCGCCGGAGGGCCGCATGATCTGCGATCTGGTGGTGCCGCCGGCCGAGGTCGACGCCGCGATCGACCGCGTCATCGAGGACTTCACCGGCTCGGGCGTGGTCAGCGCCGCCGGCAACCGCCGCGCCCTGCGCGTCGGCGAGGAGCCGCTCGATCTGTTCCGCCGCTACATGGCGGTCTACTGCCGAGAGCAGGCCTATTGTCATTTCTCGCCGGCGCTGATCGCCAATCTGGAAAAGCACTGGAACGCGGCGCAGCGCAAATTGTGAGGCTCCATGGGCAAGGCGGCGCGGCAAATGAACGGGTGGGCAAGTGCCGGCATTGGTCATCAAGGGCGCTAACCTGGCGCCGCGCCGCGCCGGGCTCGAGGCGATCGAAACCGCCTCGCGCGACGAGATCGCGGCGCTGCAGCTCAGCCGGCTGAAGCAGACGCTGCAGAATGCCTACGCCAAGGTGCCGCATTACAAGCAGAGCTTCGACCAGGCCGGCGTCCACCCCGACGACCTCAAGACGCTCGACGACCTGCGCAGGTTTCCCTTCACCACCAAGGACGATCTGCGCCGGCATTATCCCTTCGGCATGTTCGCCATTCCGCGCGAACAGGTCATCCGCATCCACGCCTCCTCGGGCACCACCGGCAAGCCGACCGTGGTCGGCTACAGCCGCGCCGACCTCGATACCTGGGCGAACCTGATGGCGCGCTGCATGCACGCCGCCGGCTGCCAGCCCGGCATGCTGGTGCAGAATTCCTACGGCTACGGCCTGTTCACCGGCGGCATCGGCTTCCATTACGGCGCCGAAAGGCTCGGCATGACGGTGGTGCCGGTGTCCGGCGGCATGACCGAGCGGCAGGTCAAGCTGATCGCCGATTTCAAGCCCGACGTGATTTTCGTGACGCCGAGCTACCTGCTGGCGATCCTCGACGAATTCCGCGCCCAGGGGCTCGATCCGCGGCGCTGCTCGCTCAAGATCGCCATGTGCGGCGCCGAGCCCTGGACCAACGCCATGCGCGCCGAGATCGAGGATGCCTTCGACCTGCACGCCATCGACAATTACGGCCTGTCGGAAATCATCGGCCCCGGCGTGTCCTGCGAATGCATCGAGAGCAAGGACGGGCCGCACATCTGGGAGGATCACTTCTACCCGGAAGTGATCGATCCGGCGACCGGCAAGGTGCTGCCCGACGGCGAGGCCGGCGAACTGGTGTTTACCACGCTGACCAAGGAGGCGATGCCGGTGGTGCGCTACCGCACCCGCGATCTGTCGCGCCTGCTGCCCGGCACGGCGCGCTCGTTCCGCCGCATGGAGAAGGTGACGGGCCGTTCCGACGATATGATGATCGTGCGCGGCGTCAACGTGTTCCCGAGCCAGATCGAGGAAATCCTGCTCAAGGACGAGCGGCTGGCGCCGCATTTCGTCATCGAGCTGCGCCGCGCCGAGCGGCTCGACGAGATCACCGTGGTGGTGGAGGCGCGCCCCGAAGCGGGCGAGGATGTGTTTGCCGCCTGCAATCGCGAGCTCGCCCACCACATCAAGGCGCAGATCGGCGTCACCGCGGCGGTGCGCACGGTCAAGCCCGGCACGGTCGAGCGTTCGCTCGGCAAGGCCAAGCGCGTCATCGACTTGCGCGCCAAGGGCTGAATAATTTTCCGTCATTCCGGGGCGCGTCCGAAGGACGCGAACCCGGAATCCATAAGCCCGGCGCTGCGGAGTATGGATTCCGGGTCCGCTCGCTTCGCGAGCGTCCCGGAATGACAACTGACTTTAGCGCGCCGGCTCGATCAATTCCGCGCGCTTTCCGGTCATGCGCTTGTGCACGTGCACCATGAAGGCCATGGCGAAGACCGGCGTCGCCAGGTTGATCACCGGGATCGACACGAATACCGCGATCACCATGCCGCAGAGAAAGACGTAAGCCGCGTTCGCCTTGCGCATGGCCTTGGCTTCGTAAGGCGGGCGGAAACGCATGGCGGCGAGCTCGAAATACTCACGGCCAAGCAGATAGGAATTGGCGATGAATAGAATGATGACGCCGAGCCCGGCGAAGAAAATGAAGGGCAGCGCGCAGATATAGACGGCGAGCGACAGCAGCGCGATCTTGATGCCTTCGATGAGCGCGCGGACAAACGGCAGCGCCCGGCCCAACGCGTCCGCCGGGTAATATTCGCGCTCGACCGCCTCGCCGACCTCGTCGACAAAGAAGCTGCCGACAAAGGCGGAAATTGTCGGCATTAGGAACAGCGCGCCGGTGACGATGCCGAGCCCGGCCATGATCGACAGCACCCAGGCGAGCGCGCTCCAGGCCGCGTGCGGGGCAAAGCCCGAGGTCTGCTCGGCCCAGTCGGCGCCGTGCTGCGCCAGCGCCGCGAGCAGGCGCTGCAGGACGATGCCGACGACGACGATGAGGATGAGCGCGAGCCCGACGGCCTTCATCAGCACGGCGCGCAAGGCGGGCGTGAACATCTGCGCAAGCGCTTTGACGGCCGCGTCGATCATGCGCAGAGACAGGTAAGGGCGTGGTGCAACAAGGGCAAGCCTTCCGCCGTCGTCTCGGGCGAGCAAGCGCGGCGAGGGCAGGCCGGGATCGGTAACCCGGCGGTCAAGATACGGAAATACCGGGGGTTATGGGTCCCCGCCGTCGCCGGGACGCCGCCGGAATTCAGGTGACGCGCGACAGCGTCTCGCCCTCGAGCGTGTCCTCCGCCGGCACCAGGCTCACCATCTCGTCGGCGTCGGGGGCGGGCACGTCGGCCCAGGCCATGGCCTTGTAGTCGAAACCGTTGCGGATGGTCGGCTTCACCACCTCGAAATAGGGCGAGATGTCGAAGTCGCGCGGCGCGTACAGCGAGGAATGGCGGATTTCCAGGATCTCCTGCCGCGCCTGCTCGCTGTCGAGCCGCGTCACCTTGGGCAGGATCGGATAGCGCACCTGCTCGAAGGCCTGCGCGATCAGCGCCGAGCAGATGATGCGCGTCGGGTGCCCGGAGCCGAGCGCGATCATGCGGCGCCGCCAGCGCTGCGGCACCGGCAGCGGAAACAGGTAGCGCATCAGGTCGATGATGTTCTTGAGGTCGTAGTCGAAGCCGATGCGCTCGGCGGCGTAGGCGCAGACGCGCGCGCGATCCTCCTCGGTGAGGCCGATGGGGCGGCAGATGCGGGTGTGGAAGCGCGAATATTTCGACAGCGGCGCCGCGATCACGCCCTGGCCGATATTGGCCTCGACCAGCACCAGCGGTTCGCCGTCCGCGGTCTCGCGGTCGCCGATTGCGCCCACATAGAGCGCGGCATGCGACCAGGTCGACTGCGTCAGGTATTTGATGACGCCGGAGATGTGATTGCTGCCTTCGACCAGCAGCACGTCGCCGGGCTTCAGCGACGCGCGCAACGCCTCCGGATCGCTCGGCGTGTACGGCTCGTAGCCGTGCTCCGGCTTCTCCAGATAACGGGCGATGAAGCGCCCGACGCGATCGACCATGAAGCCCATGCGCGGCCCCGGCGCCAGTTCTTGGCGTCTCTCCCCGCGTGAAATCTATGCGTAAGTCATTGCAATTTGGTTCATCGGCGGCCGGTGACGGTTACCGATCGTTAGCCATGAAAATTTGCGGGGAGCGGCGCCATCGGGCAATGTTGCGCTCCCCGTCAATGGTTTGGATACCATGTCGAGGCTTAGCCGCCGCGCCTTGCTTGCCGGTTCCGCCGCCGCGGTGGCGGCGCCTGCGCTGCGCGTTTCCGCCCAGACGGCCGACGTCGATATCGCCATTGTCGGCGCCGGCGCCGCCGGCATCGCCGCGGCGCGGCGCGCCATCGCCGCCAAGGCGCGGGTCGCGGTGTTCGAGGCGGGCGCGCGCATCGGCGGCCGCTGCGTCACCGACACCGCGCTGTTCGGCGTGCCGTTCGATCTCGGCGCGCACTGGATCCGCTATCCCGACGACAATCCGGTGCCGACGCAGGGCGGCAGCGCCGTGGTCGAAGTCTATGCGGCGCCGCGCGGCCAGACCATCCGCGTCGGCCCGCGCAACGCGCGCGACGCCGAGATGGAAAGCTACCTCACGGCCCTGCTGCGCGCGCGGCGCGCGCTCGAGCAGGCGGCGCGCGGCAATCTGGATTCCGCGGCGGGCCACGCGCTGCCCGACGATCTCGGCGCCTGGCAGTCGACGATTTCATTCGCGCTCGGGCCGCTGATCTGCGGGCAGGAGCTCGACCAGATCTCGGTGCAGGACCTCGGCCGCGCCGGCGACCGCGAGCGCGCCGCCTACTGCCGGCAGGGCTACGGCACGCTGCTCGCCAGGCTCGCCGCCGGGCTGCCGGTGCGGCTGTCGGCGCCGGTGTCGCGCATCGACTGGTACCGCGACCGGGTCGAGCTGGCGACGCCGCGCGGCAAGCTGGTGGCGCGCACCGCCATCGTCACCGCCTCGACCAACGTGCTCGCCGCCGACACCATCGAATTCGAGCCCGATCTGCCGCGGGACACGCTCGCGGCCGCGCACGAGCTCGCGCTCGGCAGCTACAACCACATCGGGCTGCTGCTGCCGCGCAATCCGCTCGACCTGCAGCCCGACGATCTGGTGATCGAGCAGGCGAACGGGCCGCGCACCGCCGCGCTGCTGGGGCGCGTCGGCGGCACCGACCTGCACATGATCGAGGTCGCCGGCGCCTTTAGCCGCGAATTGTCCGGCAAAGGCGAGGCGGCGATGCTCGAATTCGCCCGCGACTGGCTGGCCGCGGTGTTCGGCTTCAACGCGCGCAGCGCCATCGCCCGCGCCCACGCCACGCGCTGGGACGCCGAGCCTTACGTGCTCGGCGCCATGTCGGCGGCGGCGCCCGGCAGCTCGGACGCGCGCAACGCGCTGGCCGAGCCGGTCGGCGGCCGCATTTGGCTTGCCGGCGAAGCGGTGCACCTGAGCAAATGGGGCACGGTGGCCGGCGCCTGGGAATCGGGCGAGCGCGCCGCCGACGCCGCCATGCGGCGCATGGGGCTACTCAAGGAGCCGGGCGAGGAGCGCCGCACGCGCCGCGAGGAGCGCCCGCGCGGCCGCCGTCGCCGCGGGGATGACTGATGGCGCGACCGCAAGCGCTCATCGCCTGGTCGAGCGGCAAGGACAGCGCCTGGGCGCTGCACGAGGTGCGGCGCGCCGCCGCCTTCGACGTCGCCGGCGCGCTCACCACGGTAACGGATCGTTTCGCCCGCGTCGCCATGCATGGCGTGCGCGAGGAGCTGCTGCATGCGCAGCTTGCCGCCGCCGGCCTGCCCGCGGTGATCGTGCGCATTCCGTTTCCCTGCCCGAACGAGGTCTACGAGCGCGAGATGGCGCAGGCGATGGCCGCGGCCAAGGCGCGCGGCATCACCCATATGATCTTCGGCGACCTGTTTCTCGCGGACGTAAGGGCCTATCGCGAGCGCCAGCTCGCCGGCACCGGCATCACGCCGGTGTTTCCGCTGTGGCGGAAGCCGACCGCGGCACTGGCGCGCGAGATGATCGCGTCGGGCGTCGAGGCGCATTTGTCGACGGTCGATCTGAAGAAACTGCCGGCGTCGTTCGCCGGCCGCCGTTTCGATGCGGCGCTGCTCGACGCGCTGCCGGCCGACGCCGACCCCTGCGGCGAAAACGGCGAGTTCCATTCGTTCGTGTCGGCGGGGCCGATGCTCAAGGGCAAAGTCGAGGTGACGGTCGGCGCGACGGTCGAACGCGACGGTTTTGCGTTTGCGGATTTATTGGTGGCTTAGTTTCATCTTGTCGTCACCGGGCTTGTCCCGGTGACCCCGCTCAGGAGGGCACGGTGCTTCCCTAAGCGAGATGGCCGGGACAAGCCCGGCCATGACAGCGGAGAGTTTAAGCCC
>Ga0070740_10001167_pt1 | contig 38546 bp, 31 predicted proteins | sample Coa_R2_FD_67286 | JGI IMG/M metagenome (GOLD analysis project Ga0070740, IMG submission 67286) | Surface soil microbial communities from Centralia Pennsylvania, which are recovering from an underground coalmine fire - Coalmine... | ecosystem: Environmental > Terrestrial > Soil > Unclassified ... | reverse complement strand
GGAAGGTGAAGCTGGGAGAGACCGCGATGTTCACCGTAGATGCGTTTCCGGGCGTGCGTTTCAAAGGGGTGGTCTCGCAGATACGGCAACAGCCCATCAACACGCAGAACGTGATCACCTATGACGTGGTCATCGGGGTTTCGAATCCCGATTTGAAGCTGCTGCCCGGCATGACCGCGAACGTGCGGGTGCTGGTGGACAAGCGGGAGAACGTGTTGAAGATTCCGAATTCGGCGCTCCGCTACCGTCCGTCGGAGGCGCTGCTGAAGACGGACAATTCCGTGCAGGCCGCAGGCCCGAACCGCCGCGGCGAGCAGCAGCCGGTGGTGTGGGCGCTGGGGGCGGACGGCAAGCCGCGGCCGGTGCGCGTCCAGCTGGGCATCAGCGACGGCAGCTTCACGGCTGTGAACAGCGGCGATCTGCGGGAAGGAGACCGGGTGATCGTTGGCGACGTTTCTGCGAAGGCGGCCAAAGCGGCGCCGGGCTTGGGCGCCGGTCCTCGAATGAGAGGGCCCGGGTTCTGACGGGGGGCGGGGCCATGGCTGAATCCATTGAGGTCGACAATCTTGTGAAGACGTATCGGATGGGCGAGGTCACGGTTCAGGCTCTGCGCGGCGTCTCGCTCACGATCCCGAAGGGCGCGTTCGTTGCGATCATGGGCCCGTCGGGCTCCGGCAAATCCACCTTCATGAACATCCTGGGATGTCTTGACAAACCCACGGCCGGATCATACCGGCTGGACGGAGTCGAAATCGGCGGGTTGAATCGCGACGAGCTGGCGGAGGTCCGGAATAAGAAGATTGGTTTTGTGTTCCAGAATTTCAACCTGCTGGCGCGCACCAGCGCGCTCGAGAATGTGGAGTTGCCGCTGCTCTACAACGGGCGCGCCAACCGGGATGGCAAGGAGCGGGCGATGGAGGCGCTGCGATCGGTCGGGCTGGAAGGACGCGAACATCACCATCCCAATCAGCTTTCGGGCGGGCAGCAGCAGCGCGTTGCGATCGCCCGCGCTCTGATCAATCACCCGCAGATCATCATGGCGGATGAGCCCACGGGCGCGCTCGATTCCCGCACCAGCGTCGAGATCATGGGCATATTTCAGCGGCTCAATCGCGAGCAGGGGATCAGCATTATTCTGGTTACGCACGAGCCCGATATCGCCTGCTACGCGGACCGCGTGATCGTGTTCAAGGACGGGCGGGTGAAAAGCGACCGCACAACCAGCGCGCCGCGGGATGCAAGGACGGAACTCGAAGAAATGCCGGCTTCTGAAATCGGCGAAGAAGAGGCGGCGGCATGAACCAGATCGTTCCGGCGGTTCAAATTGCGTTCCGGGCGCTGCGCGTCAACAAACTGCGGTCCGGGCTGACCATGCTCGGCATTATCATCGGCGTCGCGGCGGTGATCGCGATGGTGGCCGTTGGCAGCGGCGCCACTGCGCGGATTCAGGAGCAGATTCAGAGCATCGGCAGCAACATGATCATGGTCATTCCTGGAAGCATCACAAGCTCCGGAATCCGGCTGGGCGCGGGCAATGCGGTGACGCTAACGCAGGATGACGCGAAGGCGATCGCGGCGGAATGTCCGGCGGTGGCTGCGGTTGCGCCGGTCAGCCGCGGCGGAGCGCAGGTTGTTTACGGCAACAACAACTGGGCGACCTCGATTCAGGGCACGACTCCGGACTACCTGGCGATTCGCGACAACCAGATCGCCGAAGGCCAGTCCTTCACGCAACAGGACGTCGAGAGCGACGCCAAGGTCGCGGTGCTCGGCAAGACCGTGGTTGACAATTTGTTCGGCGGTTCGGATCCGATCGGGCAAGTGATTCGGGTCAAGAACGTTCCCTTCACGGTGGTGGGGACGCTGGCGCCGAAAGGCCAGTCGCCGATGGGACAGGATCAGGACGATGTGATTCTGCTGCCGATCTCGACGGCGAAGAAGAAGGTGCTGGGGGTCAACCAGGCCAACGCGGCTTCGGTCGGGTCGATTCTGGTGCAGGCTCGCGACGGATCGCTGATGAGCCAGGCGGAAGAGCAGACGCGGGCGCTATTACGGCAGCGCCACCGCTTGCAGCCGAATCAGGAGGACGATTTCACGGTCCGCAACCTGGAGGAGGTATTTTCTGCGCAGGAGAGTTCAGCGCGGGTGATGTCCATTCTGCTGGCTTCGATCGCATCGGTATCGTTGATCGTGGGCGGCATTGGAATCATGAACATCATGCTGGTGTCGGTGACGGAGCGGACCCGGGAGATTGGGCTGCGCCAGGCGGTGGGAGCAAAGACCAAGGACATTCTGACGCAGTTCCTGGTTGAAGCCGTGACGCTGTCGCTCGTTGGCGGCGTCATCGGCATCGTGCTGGGCGGCGCCGCATCGGCGTTGATTTCGCACTTCGCCCAGTGGAACACGCTGGTGAGTCCGACGGCGATCCTGATGGCATTTGCCTTCTCCGCAGTTGTCGGCATTTTCTTTGGCTACTATCCGGCGCGCAAGGCGGCGTTTCTCGATCCGATCGAAGCGCTGCGGTACGAGTAGGGACAGAGGCAGGCGTTGCACGCATCTGAATCTGGCAATGGTGCGAGCTTCGTATCGAGGAGAACTGGCTGGCGCCGGCGCGTCTACGCCCGCTGTGTGAGAAAGTCTGAGAGAAGTTTGGCAACGCGATCCGGCTCGTCGTGGTGAACCCAGTGCGTCGAGCGATCCATCCATACGATACGCCCGTTGTCACAGATGCGCAGGCTGGCTTCAGCGAGTTCAGGGAGGGCGTAGGCGTCCTGCTTTCCCCAGATGATCAGGGCGGGGGGCGAAACGCGGCATCGCTCCGCGGGCGGCAACGGTTTGCGCAGCAGTGCGCGATAGTAGTGAATCATCGCCGTGAGCGCGCCGGGTTGACGCCAGGCCTTTCGATACTCCTTCAGATCATCATCCGCAAATGCGTCTGCGCGGACGCAGTCGCGAAAGCCTGTGGATAGCGCATTGGCGCGATTCAATCCAATCAGAAACTCGGGCAGGTACGGAATCTGGAATAAGCGCACGTAGCTGCTTTTTCGTTTCTGGGCGGGGTTATTGCGCATAGCATCGACCCAAACGGCGGGGTGCGGCGCGTTGAGCGCCGCCAGGCGTTGCACGCGCTGTGGGCGCCGGCTGGCAAGCCACCATCCGACGGATGCGCCCCAGTCGTGCCCTACCACGGCAAACGTTTCCCGCCCGAAGTGATCCGCCAGACCGATGATATCGGCGGACAGCTGATCGAGGTCATAACTTGGGACGCCCTTAGGTTTGTCGCTCAGATTGTAGCCGCGCTGGTCAGGCGCGACGACGTGAAACCCGCGAGCCGAAAGCGGCGCAATCTGACCGCGCCAGCTATACCAGAATTCCGGGAATCCGTGAAGAAGAAACACGAGCGGCCCCTCCACCGGCCCCGCTTCGGCCACATGCAGATGAATTCCGTTGCTGGGGATGCGCCGGAAGCGCACGATCTCGGTACGCTCAGACATGTCCGTAAACAGATCCTCCGCCACGAGCTGGCGCGCTGCGCCTGGGGCAAGAAGACGATGAGACGCCGCGAAGACGGGAAAAACTCAACGGTCTGGACGCCTGGTTTGGTCTGGTGCGGATGAGAGGACTTGAACCTCCACGCCGTTGCCGGCACTAGAACCTGAATCTAGCGCGTCTGCCAATTCCGCCACATCCGCAGAGACGGGACGATCATTATTGTCGGAAACAATGGTTCCCGGTGTCAAATTCGCTTTGGTTTCGGTTTGAGGCGGGTGGCCGCGGTCCGCGGGTGGGCGTCGAGGCGGAGATTCAGGATCAGCCGCATGACGCGGTTCTCGATCTCGTCGCGCACGGCCCGATAGACCTCGGCGCTCTGCCCGATGGGGTCCTCGATGGTCCAGGTTTCGAGCGTCGGACCGGGCTCGAGCGGCAGGGTCATGCCGCTCATGTTCACCACGAGGTCAAAGTTTTGCCTGAGGTCGCTGATGCCCTTGGGATAATGTCCCTGGAGGGTGATGTTCTTTTCGCGCATCACCTCATGCGTGAGTTCCGGAATCTCGGCGGCCGGCATTACTCCGGCGCTGGCGGCGCGCATGATATCGGAGCCATAGGTGCGGGCAAACGCCTCCGCCATCTGGCTACGGCATGCATTTCCAAGGCAGACGAAGAGGACGTGTTTCAGGCGCGCCACGGGAGAGTCTGGAATTTACTCATATCGGAGCGCCTCGACGGGGTCCAGACGGGCGGCCTTGTTGGCCGGCCAGATGCCGAAGAACAGGCCGATGCCGACCGAGACCACGACCCCAAGAGCCACGGCCCAAGTTGGCACCATTGTTGGAAGCGAAGGGAATACGAAGCGGGCGGCTATGGACACAATCCAGCCGAAGGTAATGCCAATCAGGCCTCCCAGTCCCGTCAGAACCACCGCCTCGGTCAGGAACTGGATGATAATGTCCAGACGGCGCGCGCCGATCGCCTTGCGGACGCCGATCTCCCGCGTCCGCTCAGTCACGGAAACGAGCATGATGTTCATGACGCCGATGCCGCCGACCAGCAACCCGATGGAACTCAGCACCACCATAACGAGCGCTGTGACGGACATCATCTGACGGAACTGTTCGACCATCTGTTCGGATGTGGAGATGGCAAAATTATCAGGCTTGGAGGGCGGAACGCGGCGCTCCTGGCGAAGAACGGCGCGAACCTCATCCTGCGCCGCGGAGATTTTGCCTTTGCTGGCCTCGACGACCAAGTACATTTCCTTGGCCTGGGGGAACATCTTCCTCATCGTCGACAGCGGCAGATAGACGCGGTTGTCCTGCTGGCCCGGGAAGGAGGCGGCGGGACGCTTCATCACCCCGATCACCGTAACGACGTGGCCGTTGACATCGACTTCCTTGCCGATCGGATCGATGTTGGCGAACAAGGCCTTCTGAACGTCCTCGCCGATGACGACCACCGGCATACGATGGACGTTTTCGAATTCGTTGAAGAAGCGGCCGGAGAGCATCTCGACGCCGCTTGCAGCGGCGAAGCTTTCCACCGTGCCGCCGAGATCGATCTGGAACAGATCATTGCCCTTGTACTTGATCTTGAAGATCTGCGGGCCGCGCACATCGAAATTCCACGGCATCAGGAAGGGGCTGACGCGCACGACGTCGGGGCAGCGGTCCTCGATAGCGGCGGCGTACTCGAGCGTGATCGGTTTGCGCTGGCGCTCCTCGGGCGTGAGGCGGCCATGAAAGCCGGGCGGCCATTTGAAGACGATCATGGAATTGGTTCCGAAGCTGCGGAAAATGGCGCTGATCGCTCCGTCGAAACCGGCGAGGATGGATCCGACGCCGATGATCGTGCCGGTTCCGATAATCACGCCGAGCACGGTGAGGAAGGCGCGCATCTTGTGCTCGCGAATGGTGGCCAGGGCGAGCTTCGTATCCTCGACAACGGCTCTGAGCATATCAGGTCTCCGCTCGAAGCGCCTCGATGGGGTCGAGCTTGGCGGCGCGTTGCGCCGGATAGATGCCGAAGAACAGGCCGACGATGACGGAAAGTCCGACGCCGACGAGGACCGAGGTCACCGGCAGCCGCATCGGTACGGGAGTGAAGCTGCGCACGAGGATTGCGATCACCCAGGCGATCATGACGCCGATGAAGCCTCCCGAGCCGGCCAGCATGGAGGACTCGACCAGAAACTGATTGAGAATATCGCGGCGCCGCGCGCCGACCGATTTGCGGATTCCAATCTCGCGCGTACGCTCCGTGACGACGGCGAGCATGATGTTCATGATGACCACGCCGCCCACCACCATGAAGACTGAGACGACGGCGATGGCGGTAGCGGCGATTGCGCCGGTGGCCTGACCCCACGCCTGGACAAATGAATCCGACGACACGACGCTGAAGTTATCATCCTGTTTCGGGCGGAGGTGACGGTAGGCGCGCAGGAGCATCCGGATCTCGTCCTGGGCCTGAGTGAGTACGAGCTGGTTCTGCGCCAGCGCCATGAAGTACACGCCCTGCTGCGAGCCGTATTTTTTAAAGTAGGTCTGGATGGGGATGATCACGAAATTGTCCTGGCTCTGGCCGAATGCGCTGCCTTTGGCCTTGGCGGTTCCGATGACGCGGTAGGGCAGGCCATCGACGTGGATCTCCTTATCGATGGGGTCGACGTTGGGAAAAAAGCGCTCCTTGAGGTCGTTGCCGATGAAGGCGACAGCGAGGCGGCGTCGGTCGTCGATGTCGCTGATAAAACGCCCGATTTCCACCTGGTAATTATTCAGAACAGCGTAGTTTGAGGTTCCGCCCTGAAGGTTGACCTCCTCGACGGTATCGCTGCCGTAGGTGGCGTTGACCACGCGGCCGGCGCCCATGCCGATTTCTCTCACCAGCGTCGCCCTGCTCTTAAGAAACTCGTATTCCTCTGGCCGGAGCTGGGGATTGCGCTTCTGAAATTCGAGGAACTTCTTGGGATCCCAGTTGCCGATGAACGCCATGCGCACGATGCGGAACCCGTCGGCGCCCATGCTGGAGATGTTTTCGGCCACATAAATGTTCATGCCGTGAATGATGGACATGACCGCGATCAGCGTGGTTGTGGCCAGAATGATGCCGAGCAGAGTCAGGAAGCTGCGGAGCTTGCTGGCGCGCAAGGAGTCCGCCGCGACGGCCGCCGCTTCGGCAAAGGATGCGTGCTTGCTCACTCTCATGTAGGGACGAGATCCGCTACTTGCATGTTCCCACAGTCTTCGAGGCGCCGCGGGCAGGGAGGCGGGATGGCTCAGAGGGTCCCGGCGTGCCGCTTGAGAATAATGGGCAGATTTTGCGAGAAGGCCGAACGGGCGAGCACCATATCGGCGCCGGCGTCATGGGCCTTTTGCTTCAGTTCGCCCTGCACATGGGAAACGTAGCTGATGATGCTGATTCCTTTGGTCTCGGGGTCGCTTTTCAACTCCGAGATCAGCTTCACCGGACGGACCGAGTTTGCGTTCAAATCGAGGATGATCAGGAGCGGGCGTTCTTTGGCCTTCTCTAGAACATCCTTTTCCGATTTCAGGAACTCCACATCGAGGCCTGCGCGCTTTGCGACGTCGCTAATCTTGACGGTGAAGAACAAGTCCTCCAGCACCGCCAGGATTTTCTTTTTCTCCTTCGCCATAAAGAGGTCTGGATTTGTCTAGGTCTCTTCGAAATCAAATGTTCAGGAACGCTTGTTAATGCGGCGGGAAATTTCATGTTAACCCGGACCGCCAGGCGCCTGCAACTGCATCCTGCAACGTTCGAGGGGCGCTTTGGCCTGACGCTTGCGAAGCCAATCCGGGAGGTGGCGGGCGTGCAATGGACGCCGGGGGACTCAGGGGCGACATTGAAGACCAGAGGGGGAGCAGCGGAGGCTTCGGGGGCTTCGGACGCGTCCCTCTGGGCCTCGGGGCGTAGTTGTTCACGCACGGAACCTCCGAGCAGCGGGCGCACTGGTTCAGGGCCGGGCTGCGGGGCGGCGCCCTCACAAGCTGCGATCGGTTTGCGCAGAATCAGTGACGGAAGAGGGCGCGCCGGCAGGCTCAGGGCGCGCTGTTCATGGACCTGGATGTCCGCAAGGCGCACCCTGGTTAGCGTTCGCTGGCGCCTGCCGGCTCGATGACGGCGCGCATGGAACCTTTACAGCGCGGCATGCGCCAGTCGGCCCCGTAGGAGTGGATCTGATCACGGCCGAACTCCGCCTGCGGCAGCTCGCAAGTGATCACGATGGTGCGGCCGGTCTGATCGACTTCGACGGCGTGCTGAAAGGCTTCGGTCGCCGAGAAGAGGAAGATTCTTTGAAGCATCTCGACGACATAGTCATAGGTGTGATCATCGTCGTCGAGCAGCACGACGTGAAACAGCGGGGTTCGTTGATCCTGATTCTGGTCGGTGGTCTCGATGCCGGGCGAGACGGTTGTCTCTTGCATCCTGCCCTTCATTCAAGCACTGTCGCGCGGTGGAGGGCAAGAGCTCATCAGCAGCCGGCAGCCTTCGCCTAATTGCCGGCTCGCGCAACGGTATCCGTCACCGGTACGGTATAGGTGAACCAGCCGATCATCATCTCCTCCCAGGTCTGGTCGCCCCACTTGACTTCTTTCGTCGGATCCGGGTTGTATTTATTGTTCGGAGAGTTGTCAAAGTGAGCGACGCAATTGATGCGCGTTCCTTTGGGCAACGGGAGCGGCTGTTTCAAGTCGTACGCAAGCTGCCAGTTGAAGTCATACTTCGGCACGCTGAGAATGGTTTCCTCGCGGCCGTCGGGGTACACGATGGTATATTTAAAATCCTTGCCGCGCAGATGCATGTGCGGCATCAATCCGATCAGCGCGACGTCCTCCTTGGCGATCCAGGTGGACTTGACCTCGTAGTTCGGATCGCCTGGCGGAATTTTGAATGCGGCGTTGAGAGCCCGGCCGGTCATGGCGCGGTAGGCCGGCGGCTGGGAGGCGAATTTCAGGCCGATGTAGGAGCGGTCCTTGACGGCTGTTCCATTGGGCGTATAGTGGACCTGGAAAACCAGGGTTGAACCGGCTTTGATCAGGCGGGCCGTGCCTGGCGCCCAGATGTGCGGCGGTTCTCCGGGCGCAAAACCGGCCAGCAAGGAGCCGCCCTCGCCGCTGAATACGCCGCCCTTCTTTCCAGGCTCTTCGATGAAGACAATGATATGGTGGATGGCTCTGCGCTGGTCGGGGCGGATCTCTGCGGCCTGCACCCATTTGTCTTCGGTGAAATTGGTCGGAACGCGGAAATATTTATAGGGGACGACGCCTTGGGCCGGGACGTCAAAATCCGCGCCGATATCGAAGACCTGGTCGGGCTTTTCGATATTCCAGCCGGATTGAAACCTGGGCGGAGGCGGAAGGTCTTTGGGATCGCCTTCGGGCGCGCCGGCGGCGACCCAGGCTGAAATGGCGTCGATTTCCTGCTGGGTCAGGCGCCGGTCATTTTTGAAGGCGCCGTAAGCGGGGTCGGCGAGCCACGGAGGCATGGAACGCGTAGCGACCTGTTCGCGAATGGCCTTGGCCCAGGGGCGGACTTCCTTATACGAGGTGAGGGGCATCGGCGCAACTTCGCCAGCGCGATGGCATTCGACGCACCGGTTGTTCAGAATTCGCGCGATCTCCCTCGAATAGGTCGGAGCCGTTGCGCCGGTGGTTGCGGCCCACGCAGCCGCGCTCGCAATGAGCGCAGCGCACAACAGTGGAATGTCTCTCATATTCGCGCTCCAAAGAGTGGCTGCCGAACATTGTACAAACAGACGCGGGGCGAGGCCAGCGGCCGGGCCCCGGACCTGCCGCGGCGGAGGCCCTATGCGGTAGCGGCGATCGCCATGCCGGCTTGAATTGCGCCAAACAGCGGCTCCAACTCCGCCCGACCGACGGCGCCCATGATGGCGATCTGGGCCCATCCGCGTTCGCGCAGATAAGAGCTTTCGCTTGCGATTTCGAATCCGGCTCTCCGGCACTTTTCCACGAAGCCTTCAAAGGGGATTTCGAAGGTGGTTATCGAGGGGGCCGCATCGGCCTCGCAGGCCAGCGGGGAGATGCCGCATTCCCGCATCCGGGCGCGCACCCAGGCTCCCAGCCGTCGATACTCGGCAAAGCGGGCCGCAGCGGCGTCGCGATCCGCATAATTGAGCTCGAGGGCGGAATCCAGGGCGAAGAGCTGCGGCGACGGCGCTGTGAACAGGGAACCGCGCTGGCGAATGGCGCAGCGGATGTCGAAGCACGCGGGCAACTTGTGAAGCTGCTTATCGTCGAGCGATCCCGGCGCTGCAAAGACGAAGGAAAGGCCCGCGTAGGCGCCGAGCGCTTTGCCGCTGACGCCGGTGGCGAGAAAGGCGCCATGCAAGTCGAGCGGTACGGCGCCGAGGCTGCTGACGCAATCGACGGCCACGCGCGCCCGTGCGGCGGCCGCGATCTGCATGAGGCGCCCGATATCGTTCAATACGCCGGTGCTGGTCTCGAGGTGAACGCCCCAGATCCAGGCGGCGCCGCGCGCGGCGCGTTCGATATGGGCGAAATCCCATGCCCGGCCCCAACTCCATCGCAAGGCTTCGAAGCGGAGCCCGGCGCGCCGCGCCTGCTGAATCAGCCGGTCGCCGAATTCGCCGTTTGCCAGGACCAGACCCGGAGCGTCGCGGTACACTGCCCGGAGGTGCGCCGCGACGGCGTCATTCGCGGTGGTGCCGGTGCCGACCAAAATCGCGGTCTCCATTCCGCAAGCCAGCGCCGAAAGGCGCGCGCGAGTCCGTTCGTACGCCTCGATGAATTCCACAGACCGATGCGAGAGCGGCCGTCGTAGAAATGCGTCGCGCACTGCCGGGGCGATTTCGACCGGACCGGGCAGCAAACTGATCAGGGGCCGGTTGTTTCTGCGCTGCTGGCGGGCGAAATACAGGCCGGCGTTGCGCATCAGCCAGGCGGGCTCCTCGATGAGCGACAGGGCCATGGGTATAAACGACGCCGCGCCGTCAGGCACCGCCGGGCCGAGCGGGCGAAACCCGAGCTTTTCGTACATCTGCGCCCTCTCGGCGAGTCCGGAGATGATGAGGTGCGAATACCCGCGCGCCTTTGCATATCGATACAGCTCCCACAGAATGCCGGCGAGGATCATGCGGCGCCGCGCCTCGGGCTCGATCGCCAGCAGCCGCACTTCCAGGAGCGGCCCCGGGAGCGAAGCGAGAATCGACGGCTCCGGCAGCCGGCTGGATACGGAGAACGGCGGTTCATCGTGCACCGCGATCATGCCAAGCAGCCGGCCTCGTTCGAGCGCGATGAAGTACGTGTTTTTGGAATGAAAACGATCGACGAGCACGCCGGAGCCATCGGCCGCGTGCTGTCCCACTTCCTCGGCGAACGTGCGATAGTTCAGCCTGTGGATCTGATCGAATTCAGCGGGGGAATCGGCCCGCTTGAAAACCAGGCTGTCGGACATTGGCGACTAGTCTATAAGACAGCGGCGCCGGAATCCAGCGCAGAGGCGGCGTGGGCTGGGTCGAGCATGAAAAAAGAGAGGCCGCAGGGGGAGCGGCCTCTGCTCCAAACGGGACTGTGCAGCGCGCACGCGTAGAGGAACGGAAGGCAGATGATTCCCGGGAGATCACCGGCGAGTTGCATCGGCGAAGCGTGCGGAGGGACAAGGGCTGCTACCGGGCGGCCCCGGGGAATCGCGGCGGACCGATCCCTGGACCACGCGGTCCGCCCGGGCCATAGGGCAAGGCGTCGTACCTGGCCTGCTGGTCGGCGGTCAGCAGCGCGTAAAAGGCCGCGTCTGCTTTGCTGTCGATCGCGATCCGCTGGCCGTCGAGCGACCCGATTGTCGCCGCGAGTTGATCAATGGAAGCGACGTTGTTGCTTTTCACCGCGGCTAGGAGGCTCTGCTGCGCAGTCCGCAGCGTCGTCATGAGCGTCTGCCCGGCGGTATAAGCATTTGTGTAAATCGTCAGCGCCTGGGATTTCTGGGCATCGGTCAGGCTCAACAGCGTCGCAAGTTGATTGACTCGCATCTGAATCATGGTCTGCGGGTCGGGCGGCGTCCCTGAGGGGGGACCTGCGTTTGATTGAGCCGACACGCCGGCCGCGATGACGGCGCCGACGGCGAAACAACGTAAGAATCGGATCATGTCTTGGCGATCAGCCTCCTGATGATCTAACGCCTGACGTCTCCCGCAAGTTGCCGTACGCGCTGTTAAGGCTTGTAAAATCAGGCCCCGGGATTCGGGGCGTGCGCGGAGGTTCCATTTCCAGACGCCGGTGCGCATTGGCGGCGGCTGTTAAGGAGCAAACCGGTATCCGACTCCGCGCACCGTGTGGAGGCGCCGCGGCAGTTGCGGATTGTCCTCAAGCTTCTGCCGGAGCCAGGCGATGTGAACGTCGACGGTTCGGGAAGTGACGGACTCCTGGTATTGCCACACATACTTGAGCAGCTCATCTCGGGATACCACTCTGCCGCGATGATGGATCAGATATCGGAGCAGTTCAAACTCCTTGCCGCTGAGCTGTATTCGGCGGCCGCCCTTTCGCGCCTCGGCCCGCTCGAAGTCGACTTCTATATCATCGAACTGAAACCGCGTCAGCGGAGGCGGATTTTTCTTTTGCACACGGCGCAGCAAGGCTTCCACCCGCGCCGTCAGTTCGGAAGGATCAAAGGGCTTGAGGAGATAGTCATCGGCGCCGATTTTCAAGCCGAGCACGCGGTCGATGACTTGCGTGCGCGCCGTCAGCATCAGAATCGCGCTGTCCACGCCATGCGCCCGCAGCTCCTTACAGACTTCAAAGCCGCTCTTGCCCGGCAGCATGACGTCCAAGATAATCAGGTCGTATCGAGACGCAAGCGCCTTGGACAGAGCGCCGGGGCCGTCGGCTTCGGCTTCCACGTCGTAGCCTTCGGCGCTGAGCAGGTCCGACAGGGTCAGCACAAGCCCCGGTTCATCTTCAACCAGCAGAATTTTCACACTCATGAGCTACATCGCCGGAGGCGACCGGCAGACGGATGATGAAGGCAGTCCCCCTGGCTTCGGCCGTCTCAACTTCGATCGCGCCCTCGTGAGCTTCGACGATTCGCTTGACGAGGCTCAGACCCAATCCCGTTCCATGAATCTGGTCGGCTCTTGCTTTCCGGCCCCGATAAAACGGTTGGAAGATCTGCTGCACTTCATCGGATGCGATGCCGTCGCCGCGGTCGGCGATGCGGATTTCGATCTGGCGGCGCCCATTGCGCGGCATCGACGCCGAGATTCCGATCCAACCGCCCTTTTTCCCATATTTAGCGGCGTTTGTAATCAGATTTTGCACAGCGTGGGTCAGCGTGGCGCGATCGCCGAGAACGGGTTCGAGGCGCGGGTCTATGTTCTTCACCACCACACAACCCGATTCTTCGAGGATTCGGCGGTCTGCTGCGAGCGCATCGTCGATGACTGCCTCGATTGAAACCGGCGCGCGGGCGCCGATGACGCGGCCGGCCTTTGCATTCGAGAATTGCAGGATTTGTTCGACGACGGCGGTCAATTTTTCGCTTTCCTGCTGAATGAGGGCGCCGTACTTGTGAACTCTCGCCGGGTCGCTGGCCACCATAGTTTGAAGATTGTGCCCGGCTGTACGCATGATGCTCAGCGGCGTGCGCAGCTCATGTGAAACGCCGGCGACGAATTGCATTTGGAGTTCCGCGAGCTTTTGGGCGCCGCGAGTAAAGCGAACCAGCGCGCCGCCGGCTGCAAGAATGAGCAACAGCAAGGCTGAACTGACGGCCAGATTGCGCGTTCGCGTGCGCGCGACGGCGGACTCCAGCGAGCCGGCGCGATGCCGCGCGGCAATGACCCAGCGGCTTCGGAAGCCATTGTCGCCGGGAGGCGCATGCCGGCCTTCAGGTCCGGGGCGGCGCGGCGGCGGTCCTGGCGGGGGCCCGAGCTCGAAGCGGGGGACGCCGTGTGCGGGCCGGGCTTGCGGCTCGAAGATGGGCGCTGAAGCATCCGCAGCCGAAGCCTCGAATCCGCGATCCGGAGCGGAGGCGTACAGGGCGTGGTCCAGATTGGACCGCGCGAAGACTTCGAAGTCGTACTCCTGTACAGCTGTCTCGCCGAGATCGCGGCGCAGCAATTCCGGAATCAGCGAGTTTGCCAGATAATCCTGGTCGAGTTCCAACAGCAGCCACTGGGACTCGCGCCGGACGAAGGGGCCGTTCGCGCCGCCGCGGCCAAAGATCGGTATGTCGATCAGGGTTCCGGGATCGTCTGGAGGAAGCAGGGGCCCGCCCCTTCCACTTGCGAGCCGAGCCAGCAAACGCTGGCGGAGCGGCAGCCACTCTCGCGGCCAGTCCACAATCGTAAATGCCGCCCGTTTGGGATCGAGCATCTTCAATTGGAGTGAATCGGCGGCGGGCGACGCCACCGCGATGGTCTGGACCATGGCGAGATGCGAGGCGGCGCGCCTCCAGCGCTCGTATTGAGCGACGTATTCCGTCTCCGATGGCGTGCGGCCGTCCGTCGCCGGGGTCAGGCGGGAACACACGGAACTGACTTCAGCATTGAAATCGCGGCTGACGCGGCTAAGGCTGGCCTCCAAGGTCGACTTCAGGCGTTGCCGCTCCGCGCGGCTGATTTCGCCAATCCAGCGGTACTGGAGGATTCCGAGCGCGAGCGCAAGGGACCCGAGCACGCCGAGAAAGATCCAGGATCCGGCGGAATGACTTCGATCACTGGACACGTTACCAGGGTAAACTGAGCGCCCGACTCGCTGGGCGGGGAGAAGAACAACGCGGGCTGCTTGCGCGCGCTCTATTTTGGCGCAGCCGGCCGTTCGCCAGGCCGAAACATAGCAGGAGGAACTGATTTTTACTTGCTTTGCCTGGAACTGTTAGCGACACGATTCTTACTCCGCCATTGACAGCGCCGCGCCAATCTGCCGGGGAACTTGGAATGCAAAAAGTGATTTGCCCGCGTCGATGTCAGGCTTGAAGTCGGACGGGCCTCGGACACCCGTCGCCGTGGCCGCGAGCGCTGCGGTCCTACAAACGGACAAGTCGGATTTTCGCGCCGAGTTGGACCAGAAGGCGGTCACGAACCTGCGTTGGAAGCGTGGACGCCGCAAGGACATTGCCTGGCATCAGCTTTATAAAATGGAGCAATACGCTATGTGGCGCTTCTATGTGGTAATGGGCTTGGCGATCGGCGGGACGGCGGCCGTGATGGCCGGCGACGGCGGCAGCGGCAGCGTTAACAAGGACGTCACATTCAATAAGGACGTGGCCCCGATCTTGTTTCGACACTGCGTGGCGTGTCATCGGCCGGGGAACATCGCGCCCATGTCGCTGCTCAGCTACAAGGAGGCTCGGCCCTGGGCTGCCGCTATCCGGGAAGCGGTGGTTTCGCGTAAGATGCCGCCGTGGCATGCCGATCCGAACGTTGGACGCTTTTCAAATGACGCGCGCCTTAAGGATCACGATATCGCCATCCTCGACGCCTGGGCCAAGTCCGGCGCGCGGGAAGGCAATCCAGCGGACCTCCCCCGAGCGCCCGAGTTCACCGAACGCTGGCATATCCAGCCCGATGTGGTCTTGACAATTCCAGCAGCCCATCTAACCAAGTCTTCGGATACCGATGAATACGCTTATATCTTCGTAGCTACGAACTTCACGGAGGACAAATGGGTGAAGGCGGCGGAAGTTATGCCTGGCGACTTTGCGGTGGTCCATCACGCGACCGTTTCTGTCGTGTCCGAGGAGCGCAGGAAAAGTGTGACGCCAGGCGAAACGCGCACCGGCCAACCGAACAAGTATCGGTATTCAACTGGCGCGGTTTTGCATATCCGGCCTGAAGTCCCCATTCAGGATGACGGTTGCGCATCGCCGGGCGGTGGAGCGCTGGGTGAACAGCCGAAGCCAGTGGACTTCCTGGCCATCTATCTTCCCGGCCACGTCCCGGAGATCCATCCTGACGGCTATGCGATCAAAATACCGGCTGGCGGCGTGCTTCAATTTCAGATTCATTATCACAACAGGACCGGTCACGATGTGGCCGACCGCACCAGCATCGGGCTCGTGTTTGCGAAGCCGCCAGTTCGCCATCGTATCCAGCAGTACGAGATTTGGAATTATACCTTCGCAATTCCGCCCGGCGATCCGAATCACCGGGTCACGTCCTGCTATACTCTGGACCGCGATGTTACAGCGCTGGCGTACACGGGGCATATGCACTATCGGGGCAAGAGCATCCGCACGGAAGCATTTTTCCCGGACGGGACAAGCGACGTGCTCTTTTCCGTTCCGCATTATGACTTCCGCTGGCAGGAGACTTATATGCTGGAACAGCCGCGGCTGTTGCCGAAGGGCACGCGCCTGATGACCACCGCATATTTCGACAATTCGGCGAACAATCCACTCAATCCAGATCCTTCGAAGCAGGTCCGTTGGGGCGAGCCGAGTGACGAAGAGATGATGGGCTTCTGGCTGTCATTCACTGATGCGACGGAGTCCGTCACCCAGACCACGTCGTTAGCCCGTTAAGAGATTCGAATCGTCGGACAATACGCTGGCTCCGTTGAGCGCCAAGCTTGTCCGATAATCAATGCTCCTAGAAGGCCGTTGCGCCGACAGGCCGCGGCCGGCCGTTCGCTAGGGGCGTGGTTCGGTCCGCAACGCGGGGCGCGCCGCGCAGTCCTGCGACCAGCCGCGCCAGGATGACGCCAGTTTGACCGCGCGCTCCAGGCGGTCCGCATCAAAGGGTTTGGCGACGACATCGAAGCCGCCATGCTGAGCCACCTCTTTCCAGAGGTACTCGTCGCAGACCGAGGATGCGAGCAGGACGCATACGCGCGGCTGTAACGAAGCAATCCGCTGAACGACGGCGCGCCAGTCTTGTCCGGGCACGTCGCGATCGCAGATTACGAGCGAAAACGAATCGCGCTCGATCAGCTCGACGGCCGCCTGGCAGGAAGGGGCCCATCGCAGCAGCCAGCCCGACCGCTGCGCAATCTCGCGAAGATCGCTCCAGCCGTCCGGGTTGTGGGTGACGGCCAGCAGGGTGATCGGGGCGGGGGGCTCCAATGCGCCGGTCTTGGTCTGGGCGCGCGGTCGGAATCTGCGAACCAATCCAAACACTGCTCGACCGCCTATCGCAGGGCGCCGATCTGGTATTCGAGCGCGCTCCACTGCGCCTGATAGTCATAGCGCGCGCTGGCCTGAGCGATTTGCGCGGAGGTCAAATTCAATTGCGCCTGGCTGAGCTCGACGATGGAGCTGAGGCCGAGATCGTAGCGGCTTTGCGCGAGCTCGAGCGCCATCTTGGCCTGATTCAGCAACTGGTTGGTCAAGCCGAGCCGCTCATAGCCATTCAGGGCGTTGAGGTAGGCGACCTGAACATCGCGGACCACGCGGTTCTGGAGATCCTTGACGCGCTCCTCGGCGCTGCGCTCACGCAATTCCGCCTCAGTGCGCCGCGCCTTAAAGAGGCCGCCATTGAAGATGGGGATGTTTATGTTGGCCCCGACAGCGCCGTATTGATTTTGCAGCGCCGCGACGCCCATCGGAACCAAGCCGATGTTTGCGATCATGCTGACGGTAGGGAACCAGAGGGCGCGCTCCGCCTTGGCGAGGCTGGCGGCGGATTCCTGTTCGTAGCGGAGGCTGGCCAGCTCCGGGCGATTGCGGATGGCCTCTGCGATCAGCGATTCGAAGCTGTCGGGCGGGGCTGGCGGCATCGGCTCGTCCGCCAGCTTGAAGTAGCGCTGATTGGGATAGCCGAGCGCGGTTGCCAGGCGCGCCTCGGCGGCCTTCAATTCATTCTGCGCGCTGGCCAGCAGCAGCTTCGCCTCGGACAAATTGACGTTGGCGAAGCTGACGTCGAGGTTGGACTTGAGCGAGTTCCTGGCGAGGACTTCGATCTGCTCGGCGACGAGGCGCCGGGCCGCGACGGTCTCTTCGGCAACCTTCAGGACGGATTGGGCGCGCAGCACGCCAAAGTACGCTGTATCCACGTCCAGCAGCACGTCGGCCCGGGTCGCATTGCTGTTCTGCTGCTGCGCGCGGGCATGGGCCTCGGCGGAACTGGCGAGGTTCGCAGTGCGGCCGAAGTCGGTAATCAACTGGCTGACGCCGATGCCGCTGGCCAAGCGGTTATAGATGATCGGGTTGTTGAGCGCTCCGGCGGCGATGCGCGTCCCGTCGGATGCGCCGGCGGCGGTCAGGCTGCCGAAGGCGGTCGGCTGGAAACTGGCGCGGTACTGTTTTGGGACCTCGGCCGAGGCGGCGGCCGCATACTGGGCCGCGCTCAGGCGCGGGTTGTTCTGGAGGGCGATCTTCTCAGCCTGCTGGAGCGTGAGTTCCAGCGGGGGCTGCGGCGCGGCGCCGTGCGGCGCTGCGGCCGTGGGCGTGGCCTGTCCGGGGTCGTCCGCGAGCGCAGCGGGGACAAGGATGATGGCAGCGACGAAGACCGACCGGAGAGGCATATCAGCGCGCCTCCTCAAGCCGCTGCGAATCACTGTTGCGGTACACCAGATAGTACGCCGCCGGGACCAGAAAAACGGTCAGAATCACCGAAAGCGTCAGTCCGCCTATGATCGCGCGAGCGAGCGGCGCGTACGACTCGCTCCCTTCGCCCAGTTTCATGGCCATGGGCAGCAGGCCGATGATTGTGGCGAGCGATGTCATGAGCACGGGGCGCAGGCGCACGCGGCACGCGCGCGCCACGGCCTCTCGCACGCCCAGGCCTTCGGCGCGGAGATGACGCGTGAACTCGACGATCAGAATGCTGTTTGAAACGGCGATGCCGACCAGCATGACGACGCCCATCAAGGACATGACATTGAGCGTGGTGTCGGTGGCGTACAGAGTGAAGATCACGCCGGCGAGTCCGGGCGGCACGGCCACCAGAATGATGAACGGGTCAATAAATGACCGGAACTGCGCCACGAGGATGAGGTATAGCAGCACGACCGATAGCGTCAGCCCGATAGCGAAGCTTCGGAATGAGGCCCGCATGCCTTGCACCATGCCCCGCAGCGTTACGGTCAGCCCCTCAGGGACGCGCGTGTTGGCGACGATGCGATCGATCGCGTTCGCAACGCGCCCAAGATCTTCCTTGAGCGGCCTCACGTAAATATCGATGGTGCGACGAAGCTGGTAATGATCCACCTCGGTCGGCGATTCGATGCGGCGGATGCGCGAGACGGCGTCGAGACGCGTCGGCATGGCGAGGTGCGGTGAGCGAAGCGGAATCGAGCGAAGGTCCAGCAGGTTGCGGACCTGAGTCTCCGGATACTGGACCGTGAGCATGTAGTCGTTGCCGTTTTTCGGATCAATCCAATAGCTGGGCGCGATCATCTGGTTGGAAGTCAAGGCGGTGATGACGTTGTCCACGATTTCCCTCTGGCTGAGTCCGAGCTCGGCAGCGCGAACGCGGTCGATATCGAGCTGCAAGCCGGGATAGTCCAGATCCTGGGGGACAAAGACGTCTGCGACGCCGTCAATTTTGCGGATCTGCCGCACCAGATTCAGGGCGGTATCGTAGGCCTTGTGCATCTGTGTGCCCGCCACCTGGACATCGATGGGCGCCGGCAGGCCCATGTTCAACACCGCGTCGACCAGGCCGCCGGATTGGAAATACGCCGTCAGCTCCGGGAGTTCTCTGGCGATCCGTTGCTTTACGGCGGCCATGTACTCGTAACTGCCTGTCTTGTGCTCCGGCTTGAGGCTGACCTGAACGAAGGCGGTATGCATGGCGGAGTTGGTGGTGTAGATCGCTGAGAAATCGGGGGTGGCGCCGATGTTGGAAACAATCATGCCCAAATCTTCGGGCGAGACCGTCCTGCGGACCAAATCCTCGACCTTGGCGACCTCGGCTTCGGTAACCGAGATGCGGGTTCCCGAGGGCGCCTTCAGGTTGATGACAAACTGCGCGGCGTCGGTGCGGGGAAAAAACGACAGCCCGAGCCTCGGAAACAGCGCCAGGCTCAGGGCGAACACCACGGCGAACCCGGCCAGGACGGCAACGGGCCGCTTCAGAGACCGGAACACCAGCCGGTCATAACCGAGCAGGAGCCGTTCGAATGCGCGGTTAAACCATTCATTGAAGCGCGCTCCCAGGGACCTGCGCCGCGCTCCGGTTTCTTCGACGTGTCCGGGGCCAATCTCGTGCACGGCGATGGGCGCCTTGATGAAGCGCGCGCAGAACAAAGGCACAACGGTCATCGCCACGGCAAAGGACGCAAACAAGGAGAGCGCGACTGCGAGCGCCAGCGCCGAGAAAAGAAACTTGCTGACGCCATACAGGAAGGTGACGGGAAAAAACACCACCACGGTCGTAAGCGTGGCTGCGAGCACCGGCAGCGCGACTTCCTGGCCTCCGCGCTCCGCCGCCAGCGCGGGGGGCTCTCCCATTTCCAGGCGCCGGTAAATGTTCTCGAGCACGACGACCGAGTTGTCAATCAGACGGGAGAACGCGAGCGCGAGTCCGCCGAGAACCATTGCGTTGACCGAGCTCCCGCCCAGTTGGAGCGCTATGAACGTCGCCAAGGCCGACAGCGGGATCGAGAAGAAGACGGCCACCGTGGCCCGCATGCTGCCGAGAAAGATGAGAATCATCACCGAGGTCAGGAACAGGCCAATCGCGCCTTCATGCAGCAGAGTCTGGATGGCGGTTTTCACAAACCGCGACTGATCGAACACGACTCTCGTAATCAGCTCTTTGGGAACGTCCAGCAGATGCGCCAGGCGTTGTCGGACGCCGTCCACGACGGCGATGGTATTGGCGTCGCCGCCCTGCTTCAGCACCGGCGTATAGACGGAGCGTTGTCCATCCACGCGCACGATGTTGGTCTGAATCTGGCTTGCGTCCTTGGCGTATCCGATATCCGAGATGCGGACGGGGGCCTGGCCGACGGTTTTCACCGGCAGGTTATTGATATCGTCCACATCGCGCAGCTGGCTGTTGGTGTAGATGCTGTAGTCGAGCGAGCCGATCTGGACGTCGCCGGCTGGCAGAATCAAATTGGACTCATTGACGCTGCGCACGACGTCCATCAGGCTGAGCTGATGCGCCTCCAGCTTGTAGGGATCGGCATACACCATAATCTGGCGGTATGCGCCGCCGAACGGTTGTGGGACCGAGGCGCCGGGCACGCTTGCAATCTGATTGCGCACCTGAAACTGCGCCAGATCGCGAAGCTGGGTTTCGTTAAGGCCTTCACCCTTGAACGTTACCAGGCAGACCGGCAGGCTGGAGGCATCGAATTTCAGAACCACGGGAGGGAGCGTGCCGGGCGGCAGACGCCGCAACTGCGCCATCGCGAGATTGGATATAGTCGTGACGGCGGAGTCCGGATTCGCGCCGGGCTGGAAATACACCTTGATTACGCTCACGCCGGGGAGCGATCTCGATTCGATGTGATCGATGCCGGCGCCGAGCGTGAAAAATCGCTCAAAACGGCTGGTAATATCGGTCTCAATCTGCTCGGGGGGCATGCCCGAGTAAAATGTCGCGACCACGACCACCGGGATGTTCATGGCCGGGAACATGTCCACGGGCATTCGCGCCACGGCGGTGACGCCGACGACGGCGATCACAAGACAGATCACCACGATGAAATACGGATTTCTTATCGCAAATCGGGACATACGGCAGTATCAGCGGCCTTGATCCGGATTCAGCGCCGCGAGCTCAGTAATTTTGGGCGCCACCTGCTCGCCGGCCACAAGCTGGTTTCTGTTTCCGATTACGACTAAGTCGCCTTCGCGCAATCCCGAACGCACTTCCACGCGGCGGGCGGTTTGCAGGCCCGTTTGAATGTGACGGATCTCGATTTTTCTGTCGGAGTTGACGACATAGGCGAGCGGATCCGTTTCGCTGCCGGCGACGGCCGAAACGGGGATTGACAGAGCCCGATCGCGTCTTTCGAGAGTCAAATCAACTTCGGCGTACATGCCAGGGATGAGGACCAGTTGGGGATTGGGGACGTCGACTTCCGTGGGCATGGTGCGCGTATCAAGCTGCACCTGGTTTGCGAAACGCGCCACTCTGCCGGGAAAAGTGCGTTTCAGGGAAGGAACGCTAACCTCCACGAACTGGCCGACATGAACGGAGGGCACGACGGACTCCGGCACCGGCAGGATCAGCCGCAGCAGATTATTCTGACAGAGCCGCACGAGGGGCATGGCCTGCGTCTGCGAACTGACGCCAGCCTGGATCATCGATCCGGTATCGGCGTAGCGCTTGGTAATCACTCCATCGAAGGGCGCCGTGACCCGCGTGTATTCACTGAGCGTTCTGACTTTGCTTAACTCGGCCTGCGCCACCCTGACCTGTTCCTGAGCGGCTACCAGGCTCGATTTGGCGGCCGAGACCTGCGCTTCGGCGACGAGATCCTTGCCGCGGGCGTCATCGACTTCCTGTTGCGCCACCAACCCGGGCCGGTCTTTCATGACGGCGGTCAGACGCGTATAGGTGAGATGCGTGACTTCGTGGGCCGATTGGGCGCGTTGCAGTTCTTCGGCGGCGCGCTTTACCTCCGCGTTGCTCCGGTCGAGCGCCGCTTTCGCGCGGGACAGGTCGTCGGCCATTTCCGGGACCTCCAGGGTGGCGAGCAGCTCCCCCTGGCGGACGCGGTCGCCGATATCGACTCGGATCTGCTTGACATAGCCGGCCACCTTGGCCATGACATCCACTTCCTGGTAGGGCTTGAACTCGGCGGTGAGCACCACGGTCCTCGACAGGTTCTCCAGGGAGGCTCGCGCCACGGCGACTGCGGGCACATCGGCGTGCGTGTTCGCCTCGACCGCTTTTCCCGCCCCCCTGTTACAACCGCCGATCAGCGCCAAGAGTATGCAAGCCGTCAGGCCAGCCGCCCAGGAATAGTTGTGCATTCGAAACTCTGAAGTCGATGCTAACGGCCGGGCGGCGGATGGTTCCATACCCGGACCACGGTATTTAGGGCGGGAAGACGAGGTAGGAGGGGCGCTTCAACGCGCCCCAAAACAAAGAAATCCCTGTATGGAAAGCTGATTGGCGCTGAGATTAATTGATCGTAATCGAGTCGACCTTAATCACGTCGCCATCCATCGTTCCAGTCACCTTGGCGCGCAGGTCCTTGTCCTTGTTTGTCGCTTTAATCGCCGCGAGCGCCTTTGCATTTCCGGCCTCATCGAATTTTATGAACTTGCCATCCGAAGTGACCAGTCCAAAGCCGCTCTTGGCGCAGCCGAGATTGCACTGCTTCGTATGGCTTGCGACGTCCTTTCCCTTGCACATGGTGTCCACGACATGGCCTGTCCATGTCTCGCCGAGCGCGATAGCGGAAAACAGAGCAACGCCTGCCAGTATTCGCTTCATGTCATCTCCTTTTTGGAACCCAAAATGGAACCAGCGAGCCGGTTTGGCGCCCGGCTCTCACCCTAGCATACATGAAAGTCCCTACCCGCGCCCGCAATGCGTTGTAAACAAATTGTGAACAACAATTGGCGCCGCAATTGTACGCGCGGGTTGCATGGAGAGAATGATACTGGAGCACAGTCAGGCCGATGTGTACGACGCCGGCGAACGCTTGCCGTCCGAGCCAGCCGACCCTGAGAGCCGCCGTCTCGTTTATTCGAACGCAGCCTGCGGGTGGAACTAATCCCGGCGCCGGAGAATCTAAGTGCATGGATCCCGGTTGAAAGCCAATGGCCTCAGCGCGACGGCGCTCTCGAAACGGGTTTTTTTCCGCTTGATTCCCGATTTGGCCATGTTTATACTGGCTTTTTTCGTCCGATCGGGACCGGGACGAAGAGATTTTGATGACGAGCAGTTCGATGAACGCCAGGGATGATTTTGATCCGTTAGCCCCGCAGAGGGAAGCGGCAATGTTTTACGGCCTATTTCTACGCGGCCACTCCGCGGAGGCTTTGCGCCGCGATATCGACGTGCCGCGCGATCTTTTGGAGAAATGGCTGAAGACGCGCCGCTTCGAACCGGGCTTCCACGATAACCTGAAGCGCGTTTACTATTACCGCAAACAGGTGCTGGCCATCTTCGACGAACTGGTTCACACGGAGAAGAACCGCGCGCGGTTGCACTGACGCGGACATCCGCCCAGCATTCGCCGGGCTCAGCCCGGTTACGATATGCTGGTGCATCGCGTATGAACCGCAGAGCGTTTCTCTCCTCCTCCGGAGCGGCGCTTGCCGCCGCTGTTCCTGCTGCGCCGGCCCCGGCGGCGCCGCCCAAGCGCGCTTTGATGAAGCTCGGGTGTCAGAGCGCGCCGACCAATGACGTACATCTGAAGTACCTGGCGCGCTATGGCGTACGCAACATCTGCGGGTATCCGCAGATCGCCGACGGGCGGCTATACGCCACCGTCGATGAGCTTAGCCGTATGCGCGACCTTGCGGAAAAAAACGGCATCAGCGTGGACTGCGTAGCGCCTCCGTTTCTGGCGTCGAGCCACATCGATCGCGAAAAGCATCCTGCGATCATGCTGGCCGAGAGCCCGGAGCGCGACCGCGACATTGAGGCCTTGCAAACGTTTATTCGCAACTGCGCCAAGGTCGGGATCCCGTCGATCAAATACAACATGAGCATCCTGGGCGTGCTGCGCACCGGACGTACGCCGGGTCGCGGCGACGCGATGTACAGCACGTGGCGGTTGAAGGATGCGCACCCCGATCCGCCGCTGACGCGCGCCGGCCGGGTGGACGCAGACCGTTTTTGGGAACGCATCACCTACTTTCTTGAGCGCGTCATCCCCGTCGCGGAAGAGTACAAGATTCGGATGGCCTGCCATCCGCACGACCCCGGCGTGCCGCCCGAAGGCTATCAGGGCGTGGTGCGCGTGCTGGGCACGGTCGACGGGCTCAAGAAATTCATCTCCATCAAAGAGAGTCCGTATCATGGATTGAACTTCTGCCAGGGCACGGTGTCTGAAATGCTTCAGGATCCGGGCAAGGAGATCTACGACGTTATTCGCTATTTCGGGACGCGCAATAAGATCTTCAACGTTCACTTTCGGAACATCCGCGGACGCCGTGATGACTTCCAGGAGGTATACCCGGATGAAGGCGACGTCGACTTTGTGAAGGCCATTCAAGTGTACAAAGAAGTCGGGTATCCCTACCTCTTGATGCCGGATCATGTGCCGTTCGCGGCGAACGATCCGCAGGGCCTGCAATCGTTCGCCTTCTGCTATGGCTACATCCGGGCTTTGATTCAAGCCGTCGACCGGATGGGGTGACCTGTTGGACCGCGACGGCCGATGCGGCGGCGCGGGCCCTTGGCGGCGCTGGCGACCGAAGCGCGCACGCGGGCGGGCGCGGCTTACCAGTACAATTTCAACGCGGCCTGCATCTGCCTCGGCGCATTCAACTGGCCCGACACAACCCCGAATGACGTGCTGTTCAGGTTAGAGTTGGGTGCTCTGAACACAGTACGGTTGAACAGGTTGAACGCCTCGGCGCGGAAGTCAATCCGCAACCGTTCTGTGGCTACAAATGTCTTGCCCAGGCTCACGTTCTCGTTGAAGTTCGGAAAGGCGCGGACTTTAGGATTGTAGCGGGTCGCATTGCCGAGCAGATCGCGGGGCTGCGCGGGAAATGCCGCCGGGTTCAGAAACAGGTCGGTTGCGGGATCGAAGCTGCCGCTATAGGGCGCGCGCCAGCCGTCGTACGTAGTGATGTAGGGCCGGTTGGACCCGTTGGCGATTGGCAGAGGCGCGTTCCGCGTCACTCCGATCGGAAAGCCGCTGGCGTAGGTTTGAATGGCGCCGATGCGCCATCCTCCGAGCGCCTGGCTTGCAATACCGCGGGTCAGCCATCGCCGCCCCTTGCCGAAGGGCAGTTCATACAGCGTGTTCAGCTTCAGGACATGCGTCTGATCGAACTGGCCGATCGATTTTTCCAGCCGCCGGTTGCCGTTGTCCTCGGCATACCCTGTATTGGCATAGTAGGTGTCAGAATCCGTGAGAAGTTTCGAGAATACGTAGCTCCACTGGAACGTCAGGCCGCTTGAAAAGCGGCGGTTCAGCCGCAGTACAAGGGCGTTGTAAGTCGAGTGGCCGCTTTTATCGCCGCCGCTCTGACTGGTATCAATAGTCAGATACTGTGGAAACGGGCGCAGCGCCTGGCTGACGGTTTGCGAACGCTGCACCGCCGGATTGGTGAAATTCGGATAGGGAATCGGAATACCCGCGGCGACGGCCTGCGGCGACAGGATGTTCGAGTTCAAGATGTTTATGGCTTGCGTTACGCCGTAGGTCTGAATCAGACTGTTCACGGCCGCCATGGGCACTTGGTTAACATTCACGATGCCGCTCTGAAGATGCGCCCCGACTACCGCGTTGTAATCGGCCTCGAGCATCGTATTCGGCGTGATCTCGCGTTGGATGGAAAGGGTCCAGTTGTAGGCTTCGGGAGCGCGAGTGGCATTCTGTCCCTGCCACCAGTCGACGTTCTGGTTATTTGCAAATGCCGGATTAATCTGCGGCGGCAGCGGATAGGGAGGAAGCCCCTGATCCCAGTAGAAGGCGGGCGTGATTCCCTGGTTGGTGGATGCAAAGTTATATTGCCCGATAAAGCCGGCGTAATGGCTGCTGCTGGCGACGACCGTCACGCGGCTGAAGGAGCGCGCCGCCGCCGCCCGGATCGTCGTCTTTGGATTCAGTTGGTAGGCGAGGCCGAGACGCGGCCCCCAGGCGCCGTACCATCCAGGGACTAAACTGCGCACCCCTTGCCGGCCCTCGCCCTTGCCGGCGAAGATCAACGCTCCGGGATAGTTGTTTACTGCTGGATTGGGCGTGGTCGGCGAAAAATCGCTGTACTGGTCGCCGCCTGCGACCGGGGGCTGCGTGAACTCGTAGCGCAGCCCGAGGTTGATCATCAAATTTTTCGAAATGCGCCAGTCATCCTGCGCGTAGAAGCCGTGATAGTCATAGGTCTGCGGCAGGTATCGAATCGTTTCCGTCGCGCCGCTGTCGGCGGCCCCGAGCAGGAAAGAGGCAAAAGAGCTTCCGCTGGTAAAGCTCGTCGCTCCGGGCACGGCGGTTTCCAGAAAGCTGAAGGTCGCCTGGCCGGAAATGTTCTGCTGCCCGAATCCATTCGCCCGCTGGCTTTCAAACGCATACCCGAATTTGAAGGTATGAGCGCCGCGGATGAAACTCAGGTCGTCTTTGAGCGACCACGACGGTTGCTCCGTTCCGTTATACGCCGTGCCGCCCCAACCGGTGAATTCCGTAAACGAAATGTTGGGGAAATTCACATTGCAGTCGACCGCATTCTTGATGCAGACCTTATCTTTCCAGTTCAAGCCCGTGTTAGGCGAGTAGCTGTTCTTGGAAAATTTGTTGCCGCCAATCGAGAAGTGATTGAAAAGGCGCGGCGAGATTGTCCAGTCATAGCTCATGCGGTAGAGGGCCGCGTCGAATTGGGACACGCTGCCGTTCCACAGCGGCTCCGGCAAGCCCGAAGGACCCGAAGGGCCGGGTTGGGAGCTGTACGCCGTGCGGTTGTAAAAGAACGAGACGTGATGAGTTGCGCTGAAATTCTGATCGATTTTCAGGCTGCCTTTGTCGGTTGGCGATTCGGTGACTCCGCCATTTGAAACGTAATTGTTGGAAATCCAACTGGGCGTCCCGGGGACGATGCCGGGGCGGTTTGGAACGACCTTGCGGGCGTATTGAATAACGCTTTGCGAGACGGCGCTGAACCGGGACAGCGGGATGCGGTTGCCTTCGAAAGCATCGCGGATGAATCCTCCGCCGTTCGGATTGGGCCGGGTGGAAGCCGGATCGTAGATGGGCAGCAGCGCACCCTTCGAGTTCACCCAGTTGGAAAAGTCGCCGTTGTACATTTCCGGGGTGGGAACCGTAAGAATCGTTCCATTGGAGCCAAGGCGGTTTCGAAAGCCCTCGTACGCGACAAAGAAAAACGTCCGATTGACGCCGTTATACGCCTTTGGAATCCTGACCGGACCGCCCGCGGAGGCGCCGAAATCGTTCTGTTTGTAGACCGAGCGGCTGGGGGCGAAGAAGCCGCGCGCGTCGAGCGCATCGTTGCGCAAGAAGTCATAGGCCGTGCCGTGATACTGGTTGGTGCCGGATTTCGATACGAACGTGATCACGCCGCCGCCCGCCTGTCCGTACTCGGCCTTGAATCCGTTGGTATCTACGGCGAATTCGGTGATGGCTTCGACGGAAGGAGTGAGATAGGCGGTTTCGGTGGCGTCAGCGGAGCGGTTTGTATTCACCGAAAGACCGTCGAGCGTCGCGCTCCAGGCCGCGGCTTCGCCGCCGCCGAGCGACAGGGTGTTTCCGCCGCCTTTCGACTCGGGAACAATCGACACCAGGTCGAACGGACTGCGCTGCGCTCCGCCGACCACCAGCGGCAGTTCGTCGACGAGCTTGTTTTCGACCGCGGTCGAGATTTTGGCGTTCTCGGTCTGCATCTGCGGCGCCTGCGCCAGCACTTCCACCGTTTCGTTCACCTGCCCGATCTGGAGCTGTGCATCAACGCGAACGGTCGCGCCGGCGGTCAGCGTGACGCCGTCCTGTACAAAACGGCGGAATCCGGGCGCCGTAATTTCAATGCGGTACACTCCGGGGCTGAGATTCGGGGCGCTGTACTCGCCCGCTGCGGTGGTGGCGACGCGCGACTCCGTGTTGGTCGCCTTATTCGTGATCACGACCGGGGCGCCGGCAATGTGCCCTCCTGTCGAGTCGGTGACAACGCCTGTGATGCCGCCGCGCTCGCTTTGCGCAAGCGCGCAACCCAAAGCCAGACTGACAACAGCAATGATTCGTCGGAACAAATTGGCCCCCATTAGCGAGCTATGTCTATCACAGTTGCGGGGACGCGTCAATCAACGCCAGCGAGGCTGCACTGTGATATCGTTTCGTTACCATGAGACGTCATCCTGATTTTTCGCGCCGCTCGTTCCTGGGCTCGGCGGCCCTGGCGCCGCTCGCTGCCATGGCCAGGTCTGGAAGCGTCCCGATCGGACTGGAGCTGTACTCGGTCCGGGAGGACCTTAGCAAGGATCTGATGGGAACGGTCCGCGACGTGGCGAAAATGGGGTACCAGGTGGTGGAGTTTTATGCGCCGTATTACCAGTGGACGCCCGAGTACGCGCGGGAGGTGCGAAAGCTGTTGGATGATTTGAACATCCGGTGTCTTTCGACCCACAATGGCCGCCAGTCCTTCACGCCGGAGGGCATGCCCAAAGCGATCGAACTCAATAAAACGCTCGGCGCGCGCTACATCGTGATGGCGCACCCGGGCAGAATGGAGCCCGGACTTGATTCGTGGAAGAGGGTGGCCGAGCAGCTTTCGACGGCCAACGAGCAGATGGCCCGGGAAGGGCTGCATGCGGGCTATCACAACCACGATCTTGAGTGGAAAATTACGGACGGCCAACTGCCGCTCGAGATCATTGCCCGCAACACGCCCGCCGAGGTGATGCTCCAGCTCGACGTCGGAACAGCTCTGGCCGCCGGAAACGATCCAGTCGCGTGGATCAAACGCAATCCGGGCCGGATCAAATCCATGCATCTGAAAGACTGGTCCCCCGATCAGCAGTACCGCGTACTGTTTGGCGACGGCGCAGGTCATTGGAAAGATATCTTCCGGGCCGCGGAGACTACAGGCGGCATTGAGTACTACCTGATCGAGCAGGAAGGAAGCGATCTGACGCCGAAGGAAACGGCGGCTAAGTGCCTGGCCGCCTATCGGAAGATCCATGGATAGCCGCTGGTAAAATCAATGGAGATTCGCATGGATTCCCGACGCAATTTCATTGGCAAGGTCGCCTCCGGGATCGCCGGAACGCTTGCCGCGCCGAAGAACATTCTTGGCGCCAACGATCGCATTCGCATGGGCATTATCGGCGTCGGCGCCCGCGGTTCGGAGCTCGTACGTCAGGCGATCGAATGCCCCGGAGTCGAGTTCGTCGCCTTCGCCGACGTGTACACGCGCCGCCTGGATGAGGCGAAAAAGATCGTCCCTGCCGCTGCCACCTACATGGACCACCGGCGGCTGCTTGACGATCAGAGCATTGATGCTGTCATCATTGCCACGCCCCAGCACCTGCATTGCGAACACTTTGTCAACGCGCTCAGCGCTGGCAAGCACGTTTACCAGGAAAAGACGATGGCATTCACCGTCGATCACGCCAAGCGCATGCGTTCCGCTTATCAGCGCGACGGCGGCAAACACACCGTACAGATCGGGCATCAGTACTGTTCTTCCGGGCAGATGACGGACGCGCTGTCCATGCTGCGGGGCGGGAAGGGTTCAAACGGCGGGGAACTGGTCGGCAGAATTACGGCGATCCACGCCCATATGTACCGCAACACGCCGCATGGCAAGCCACAGTGGTCGCGCCGTATTGAGGCGGATATGGATCCCGAACACATTCTCTGGAATTCGTTTCTGGGCGAGGCGCCCAAGCGTCCTTTCGACGCGAACCGGTATATCAACTGGCGATTCTTTTGGGATTACTCAGGCGGGAATGTGTACGAAAACATGTGCCACCAGTTGTCGTTCTGGTATAAGGCGCTGGAGCTTCAGATTCCCAAACGCGTTACCATGACCGGCGGCATATACCTGTGGAAGGACGGACGTGAAGTGCCCGACACGATGAATGTTTCCATGGAACATGCGGAAGAACTTTTGTTCACGTGGGACTCGGGCTTCGGCAATAACGCCCTGGGCGTGAGTGAAGACGTGCTAGGCGACGACGGGACAATCTCAAAGGCGGCGCAAATTCGCTATCGGCCGCAGAAAGTGAATCTTCCCCACGGCGTGGAGATGGCCGGAAGCGCCACGGCCTCGCCTCGAGCGCATATGGAAAATTTCCTGGACTGCATCCGCAGCGGAAAAACGCCGAACTGTCCGTTTGAGATTGGATTTCGAGTCTCGATCGCCTGCCGGATGGCCGTTGAGAGTTACCGCCAGGGCCGTTCGGTTGAGTGGGACGCGGCGCGAGAAGAAATTGTGTGACGGCGAGAAGCGCGACGGGGAGCCGTCGCGCGGGCTGCAAATTACACGGCCGTTCGTCTGCCGGTGATCAGACCCACGATGAAGATCACCAGGAAGATAAAAAACAGGACCTTCGCTATGCTCGCTGCAGCGGCGACGATTCCGCCAAATCCGAAAATCGCCGCGATGATCGCGAGAATCAGGAACGCCCAAACCCATCCAAGCATCAGCTTCTCTCCTCCCGTCGACGACGCAGCACATCCGGGGCCATTTTCAAGCTATGGCATAAACGTATGAAAGCACGCGCCTTTCTTTCCGGCTCCTCATTGGCGGGCTAGCGCTGCCCGTTCACACACGTACTTTTTACGCGCCGCCCGGTCGCCGGCGCCGCCAGGAGCGGGTTCCGGACGTCATTCGAAATCAGCGCTAATTTCATCAAAATGCTACTCGAATTTACTTGCACTGGCGGTCCGTAAATTTTATACTCTAGATGAATTCCTCATTGGTTCTGATTCTGCGCGCGCTTACACAGCGCGTGGAGGCTGTAATGTCGACGGCAAGGGCAGACCTTTCCGATGGGTGCGCCGCCACCGCCCTGGTGGTGGAAGACAACGATCAGGTCCGCGGGCTGGAAGCGCTGACACTCAGGATCGCGGGTTTGAACGTCATCGAGGTCGATAATCCCGCGCAGGCGCTTGCGCTGCTCGAGCGCCCGGCGCGCAAAATCGACCTGCTGGTGACCGACGTCATCATGCCTCAGATCAGCGGCGCGGAGCTGGCGCACGCGGCTGTCAGGTTCCAGCCGGGCATCCGCGTCATCTTTGCCTCGGGCTATGGCAATCAGGTGCTGTCTGGCGCGAAGCTGCCCGAGTGTGCGCATGCCTTTCTGGAGAAGCCCTTCGGCGCGGGCGCTCTGATTCATCTTGTCAATGCGCTTCTGGCTGCTGACGGTTGTCCTCCGCCCGCTGAAGGCCGTTCTTGAAGTCGCGCACCGGCCCGCAGCGCCCGCCGGGCGCGCCCTGGAGGGCGGGTGGCCGCGCGCGACGAGGGCAAAGCGTAGCATGCTGGTATCTCGATGGAGGCGATCATACTTGTCGGGATTCAGGCCTCGGGCAAGACCACGTTTTTCCGGCGCCGCTTCGCCCGCACGCATGTGCGGATCAGTCTCGACGCCGTCAAAACGCGCCATCGCGAGCGCCAACTGATCGAAGCCTGCCTGCGGGCGCGGCGGCCATTCGTAGTGGATAACACCAATGTGCTGGCGGCCGATCGGGCTGCTTATATCGCGGTTGCCAGGGCCGCGAATTTCTGCGTAATCGGCTATTACTTTCGTCCGAATCTCCGCCGGGCGCTCAAATGGAATACGCTACGGGAAAGGCGCGAGATTATTCCTGTTCCTGGCGTTATCGGCGCTTTCAAAAAGATGGAGCCGCCCACCCCGGCGGAAGGCTTCGATCAGCTCTACGTGGTTGATATCGAGTTTGACCAGGAGTTCGTTGTTGAGGAATGGACTCCCGAAGACGTTGCCAAATAGAGCCGGCTAATTGTTACAAAGGCGATAAGTTTCCTGTGGCGCGCACATTGAAATTTTGAATTGGCTTTAGAGCGAGCGCCGGGTTACAGTAGAGCTACGCGGGGCCGCGTGCGCGCCCTGCGCCATTCACAGATCGGGTCACGTCACCTTTCCTTCGGACCCTGACCGTCCCTAGAAAAGCTTCAGATTTTTTGCGCGTTGCCGGCGGGTTCGCCGGCGCGGCGCACCAAGGAGGATCTTTTTGTCAGGTCCGGTCACGACCCTGCCGCTGCTGGAGCGCGCAAGCGCGGGCGATCCGCTGTTTGTGATAAACGGCGCAGCGGGCCCGACGGGCGCGCCGAGAAACGCCGCGCCGCTGCCGCGCGAGCTCGCCGAACACGAGCAGTACCGCTTCCACTTCGACATGACGAAGTGCATCGGCTGCCATTGCTGCGAGGTCGCCTGCAACGAGCAGAACGGGAATCCGCCGCATATTCACTGGCGCCGCGTGGGGGAGATCGAAGGCGGCGTTTATCCCCTGGCTCAGAGATTCCATTTATCGATGGGTTGCAATCATTGCCTTGAGCCGTCTTGTCTGCGCGGTTGTCCGGTCAACGCCTATCAAAAGGATGCGCTGACCGGCCTCGTCTTGCATAACGCCGAGGCATGCATTGGCTGCCAGTACTGCACCTGGAACTGCCCGTATGGCGTGCCGCAGTACAACGAGGAACGCGGCGTCGTGGGCAAATGCGACATGTGCTACGGACGCCTGTCGCAGGGGCGCGAGCCAGCCTGCGTCAACGCCTGTCCTCAGGGCGCCATTGAGATTGAGGTGGTGGATGCAAGGCGATGGCGGGAGGAATTCGAATCCGCGAACGCTCCCGGTCTGCCGCCCGCGGAATCGACATTCTCGACCACGCGGATCACGGTTCCGGATGCAATCGCGGCGAATGCGGTCAAGGTGAATGAACACCGCGTTCGTCCTGAGCATCCACACTGGCCGCTGGTGATCATGACGGCGCTGACGCAGCTTTCTGTGGGCGCGTTCGGCGCGCTTTGGGTGCGCGTGAGCGCTGGCGAATCCAACGGCATCGCGATGGCGGCGGCCGGCGCGCTGGCTGCCGGGCTGATTGCGCTTGCCGCTTCGACGCTTCATCTGGGCCGTCCGGTTTACGCCTACCGCGCGCTGCGAATGTGGCGGCGGAGCTGGCTCAGCCGCGAAGTGCTGCTGTTCACTCTCTTTGCGCATGCGGCGGCGGTGTATGCGGCATTGTTGTGGCTGGGGCGCGCTCCAGTCGCGCTGGGCGCCGCCACTGCGCTGCTGGGGCTGGGCGGGATCTTTGCGAGCGCCCGCATTTATCGGGTACCGGCGCGGCCAGCATGGAACCGGCCGTATACAAATATCGAGTTTTTTCTGACGGCTCTGTCTTGCGGCCCGATGCTGATGGAAGCCGTAACGGGCGCGAGAGGTCCAGCGCTATGGCTCGCTGTGACCGCGGTTGCAGCGCAGTTGCTGAACCAGCTTCTGAAGTTGTTAATGCTGGCGCGCGCCGATCAGTTTGAGCTGGCCGCATCGGCCCGCCTGTTCGCCACCGGACTGCGCAATATCCTTGTCCTGCGGTTTGCGCTGGCTTTGGCGGGCATTGCGCTTCCGCTCTGCGGACTGACGGCCGCGGGCTTGATCGTACTCCTGTGCTCGGAAATTGCGGGTCGATATCTCTTTTTCGTCAGCGTTGTTCCAACGAACATGGCCGCGACGTTCGTCGCTCCGGGCAGCGCGTCGCGCCGGCATCGGAGGGCCGCAGCATGAATCTGAAGCGGCTGGTCGGACTCGATACGCTGGCAAACGACTATGCCTACGCCGACGACGCTCTGGCTGGATACACCTCTACGCAGCGCCTGGCCGAGAGGTGGGTCGAGACTACGTGTGGATACTGCTCGGTCGGCTGCGGAATGCTGGTGGGCGTCCGGAATGGGAAGGCGGTGGCGGTGCGAGGGAATCCCCTCCATCCGGTCAATCAAGGAAAGCTCTGCCCGAAAGGTTTGAGCGAGCACCACACGCTTGCGGCGGAGGGCCGGGCTGTATATCCCCTGCTCAGACGAAATGGGGCTCTGCGGCGAGTCGGCTGGGACGAGGCGATCGACGCGATGGTGGAGCGCTTCATCGCGATTCAGGCAGCGCATGGCCCCGAGTCGCTGGCCGTCATCAGCACCGGTCAGCTCGTAACCGAGGAATTTTATGCACTGGGCAAACTGGTCCAGCTCGGATTCAGAACGCGGAATTACGACGGCAACACCACGCTGTGCATGGCCAGCGCCGTGTCGGGCTACAAGCGGTCGTTCGGCGCTGACGGCCCGCCCGGCGCGTACGAGGACTTCGAAACGGCGGATGTCATTTTTCTGATCGGCGCGAATATAGCCGACAACCATCCCATCCTGTGCCATCGGCTGACAAAGAACGCGGCTGCGACGCTGGTGGTCGCCGATCCGCGCGTCACCAAGACGGCGATGCTGGCGGACATCCACCTGCCGCTAAAGCCGCGAACGGATATCGCGCTGATCAACGGCATGATTCATGTGCTGATCAGGACGAGGCTCATCGACCCCGACTATATCGAGCGGCACACGACGGGTTTTGCCGAACTGAAAGCTTCGGTTGAACGCTACACGCCCGGGTACGTCGCCGGAATTACCGGGCTGAGTCCGGAAACGATCTATCGGGTCGCACTCTTATATGGCCGCGCGCGCGCTCCGCTGATCGCCTGGACCATGGGCGTGAACCACAGCGCCCAGGGGACCGAAACCGTCAACGCCATCAATAATCTGGCGCTCATCACCGGCAATATCGGCCGCGCCGGCGCCGCGCCGCTTTCGATAACGGGCCAATGCAACGCGATGGGTACGCGCGAAGCCGGATTTACTTCAAGCATGCCGGGATACCGGAAATTCGAGAGCGAGCAGGACCGCAACGAACTGGCGACGCTCTGGAATATCGACCCGGAGCGCTTGCCGCGATCGCGCGGTCTTGCCTATCCCGACATCATCGAGGGCGCTGTTGCGGGGCGAATACGCGCGCTGTGGATTATTGCAACCAATCCCATCGTCTCGTTCCCCAACCTCGACGTGTTGCGGCAGGCGCTCAACCGGCTGGACTTTCTCGTTGTTCAGGACGGGTATCACCCGACGCCGACCACGGAATTGGCCAGCCTTGTCCTTCCGGCAGCGATCTGGGGTGAAAAGGAGGGAACCTACACGAATTCAGAGCGCCGCGTGAGCAAGGTCAACAAGGCCGTAGATCCGCCCGGCGAGGCACTGCCCGATTTCGACATCTTCCTTCGGATTGCGCGACGTCTTGGATGCGCAGACGCGCTGTTTCCGGGCTGGGAGAGTCCGCGCGATGCGTTCGAGGAGTGGCGCCGCATCTCCTCCGGCCGGCTTTGCGACTACTCCGGAATCACATATGAGCTGCTTGAAAGCCGCGGCGGCGTTCAGTGGCCGCATCCGCCCGGCGCTGATCCCGATTCGACGAAGCGGCTGTATACGGACGGGCGGTTTTCAACAGAGGACGGACGAGCGCGCCTGATTCCGGTTGAATGGCGGCCGTTTCCAGAACCGCCGACCAAGGAGTTTCCGTTTGTGCTCAATACCGGGCGTACGGTTGAGCACTGGCACACCCGCACCAAAACGGCGCGAGTGCCTGTTTTGAACTACCTGTCGCCCAGAGCCTGGCTCGAGATGAATCCGGTGGATGCGAAGAGACTGGCCTTGAAGCCGCACGACCAGGTGGACGTCGTGAGCCGCCGCGGGCGGGTCAGCGGAGTCGAGCTGCGCGTCACCGAGACGGTCGCGCCGGGACAGGTGTTTCTGCCTTTCCATTTCGAGGAGACCAACGCCAATGCGGTAACGCAAAGCGCGTTTGATCCGCTGTCGCGCGAGCCGAATTACAAGCAGTGCGCGGTGCGGGTGGAGAAAACGCCGGCGAGCAAGAGGGCTTGGAGATGAGTGGATCGAAACAGCTGGTGGTGATCGGCAATGGCATGGCTGGCGTAGCCTTCGTGGAACAGCTCCTGAAGCACCGGCTCCGGTATGAAATCACGATTTTCGGCGACGAGACGCATGTCAACTACAATCGCATCCTGCTTTCGAGCGTGCTGGCCGGCGAAAAATCCATAGAGGAAATCGAACTGAACGGACTGGAATGGTATCAGAAGAATGGCATCCGGCTCCAGCTCGGCGTGCGCATCGTAAAGATTGATCCTCAGGGCAAGACGGTGGAGGGAGAAGACGGCAGCCGGACGCGGTTTGACAAGCTGGTGATCGCAACCGGCAGTTCGGCCGTTGTTCCGCCCATTCCGGGATGCGAGAAGGATGGCGTGAGCGTATTCCGCACTCTGGATGATACGCGCTGGATGATGCAGCGGGCGGCGTCCGGAGTCCGAGCCATTGTCATCGGCGGCGGATTGCTGGGCCTTGAAGCCGCTCGCGGTTTACAACTTCGCGGCGCCGACGTCACCGTATTGCATCTCGCGGCGGGCTTGATGGAGCGGCAGCTGGATCTGACAGCCGGGGCCTATCTCCGGGCGAAGATCGAGGCGCTGGGGATCCGCGTCCGGACGTCCTGCGCAACCAAAGAAATTTGCGGCGACGGGCGCGTGGAAGCCGTCCGGCTGGAAAACGGCGAGCTGCTAGCGGCCGATATGGTCGTGATCGCGGCTGGGATTCGGCCGAATGCGGAAATTGCAAAGCAGGCTGGTCTTGCGGTGAACCGCGGAATCATCGTCGACGATCGCATGCGGACGTCGCATCCCGACATCTATGCGGTCGGCGAATGCGTCGAGCATGACGGCCAGACCTTCGGCCTGGTGGCGCCGCTGATCGAGCAGGGGAAGGTGCTGGCTTCAGTGCTTGCCGGGAACGCAGAAGTCGCTTTTCGGACTTCGATTACAGCGACAAAGCTCAAGATCATGGGCGTGGATGTCTTCTCGGCGGGCCTTACGGAGGCGAAGGCCGGCTGTGAAGAAGTCCGGTTTGAGGACCCGGCGCTTGGCATTTACAAAAAACTGGTCCTGAAGAACAACCGGCTCGCCGGCGTCATTCTCGCCGGCGACGCCAGCGACAGCCACCGCTATATGGAGTGGCTGCGCGAGGGAACCGATCTCACGGCGAAACGGCGGCAATTGCTGTTTCCCGATCCGGCGCCGGATCACGGCGCCAGTATTGCGCAGATGCCGGACAGCGAGACCGTGTGCGGATGCATGGGCGTCACTAAAGGAGCGATCATCGCGGCCATTCACGAGCGCGGCATCTGCACCATGTCGCAGCTGAAGGAGTGCACGCGCGCCTCCACGGGCTGCGGAAGCTGCTCGCACGCCTGCGAGAGCCTGCTCAAGGCCGTCGCGCCGGGTTTCGAGGAGGAGGGCAAGAAGACGATCTGCAAGTGTTTTCCGTTCTCCTACGATCAGCTTCGCGACATCGCGCGATCGCAGCAGTTGCGCAGCGTGCAGCAGATTATCGAGATCTACGGAAACGGGCAGGGCTGCGAGATCTGCAAGCCCGCGCTGAGCTACATGGTGGACATGCTGTGGTGCGGCGAGCACGAGGAGGACCGGTCGGCCCGGTTCATCAACGATCGCGTACACGCGAATATCCAGAACGATGGTTCGTTCTCGGTCGTGCCCCGGATCCGCGGCGGCGTGACCTCTCCGGCCGAACTGCGCAGGATTGCAGACGTGGCGGAAAAATACAACGTTCGCATGGTCAAGATCACCGGCAGTCAGCGCATCGACCTGCTGGGCGTAAAGAAGGCCGATCTTCCGAAAATCTGGGCCGATCTCGGCATGCCTTCGGGGCAGGCGTACACAAAGGGCGTGCGGATGGTCAAGACCTGCGTGGGAACGACGTTCTGCCGGTTCGGAACGCAGGATTCGATTGCCGCCGGCGTCGAGCTTGAACGGCGGCTTGAAAATCTGTTCACGCCGCACAAACTGAAGATGGCCGCCGTCGGCTGTCCGCGCAATTGCGCAGAGGCGACGGTGAAGGATATCGGTCTGGTCGGCAACGAGGGGAGCTGGCAGGTGGTGGTGGGCGGAGCCGCAGGGAAAACAGTGCGGCGCGCCGATCTTCTGGTGACGGTCGAGACAACGCAGCAGGCCATCGAGGCGGCTGAGCTGTTCTTCCAATATTACCGGGAGAACGCGAATTACCTGGAGCGCACCTACGACTTTGTGGAGCGCGTAGGCATTGAGAAAATCCGCCGCGATACGGTGTACGCGCCGGAAAATGTCAGGCGCGCAATTCTCGATCGCTTGCGCAAGAGCAAGGCGATCGCGCGCGATGCGTGGCTCGAGCGGGACGAGCCGGCGCATCCAACGCAGTTCATCCAGATCGAGCCCATGCCGCAACCGCTTCCTGCGGCGGCTCCCTAGCGCGCAGCGAAACAAAAACGAGGAGAGTGTATGCACAAGAAGCACTGGATTGCAATTGGCCCCACGACGCACATTCCGGTCCGCGAGGGCCGCGCCGTGCGGGTCGGAACGCGCGAGATCGCGATCTTTAATCTGGGTGGACGCTTTGTGGCCATCGATAACCAATG
>Ga0070740_10001165_pt1 | contig 38557 bp, 35 predicted proteins | sample Coa_R2_FD_67286 | JGI IMG/M metagenome (GOLD analysis project Ga0070740, IMG submission 67286) | Surface soil microbial communities from Centralia Pennsylvania, which are recovering from an underground coalmine fire - Coalmine... | ecosystem: Environmental > Terrestrial > Soil > Unclassified ... | reverse complement strand
ATCTCGAGCCCGCAATACGTCTGGACGCTCTTTACCGGACCGCTCAATCAGAAGCTTGGCACGACGCTCGCCGAATTACAGTGGACCTTCTCCCTGCTCATCATCCTGCAAACATGGTGCTCGCCGCTGCAGGCTTACCTGGTCGACCGCTTCGGGCCGCGGATGCTCATCGCGATCGGCGCCTTGATGTCGGGCGGCGGCTGGGTGCTGTCGGCCTACGTCGGCAACATCTGGGCCCTCTATTTTACGTACGGCATCATCTGCGGTTTCGGCACCGGCATCATCTATGTCGGTGTTATCGGCCTGATGATGCGCTGGTTCCCGGATCGGCGCGGGCTTGCCACTGGGCTTGCCGCGGCAGGCTACGGCTTCGGCGCGATCTTCACGAGCTTCCCGATCGACAGCATGATCAAGTCGTCGGGCTACGCGCACACGCTGGTGGTCTGGGGCATTATCCTCGGCGCGATCGGCATCGTCGCCGCGCAATGGATGCGGGTGCCGCCGGACAACTGGCTGCCGGTTGGTTACTCGCCGGCGACCGCGACCACGATCCAGGCCAAGCGCAGCTATGCGCCGCAGGAAATGCTGCGCAGTCCGATTTTCTGGCTGCTGTTCATCATGATGAGCATGATGGCCACCTCCGGCCTGATGGTGGTGTCGAACGTCGGGCCGTTCGCGAAGGAATTCAAAGTCGCGGATGTGCTGGTGATCGGCATGGCGGCGTTGCCGCTGTCGCTGACGCTGTCGCGGTTTACCAACGGGCTGACGCGGCCGTTCTTCGGCTGGGTGTCCGATCGCATCGGCCGCGAGTTCACCATGTTTATCGCCTTCTCGCTCGAATGCGCCGCGATCCTCGTGCTGTTCGCCTTCATCGACCAGCCGGCGCTGTTCGTGGTGTTGACGGGTCTGGTGTTCTTCGGCTGGGGCGAGATCTTCTCGCTGTTCCCGTCGACGCTCACCGACACATTCGGACCGAAATACGCGGCCACGAACTACGGCTTCCTCTACATCGCGCAGGGCGTCGGCTCGATCCTTGGTGGGCCGGCAGCGGCCTACATCAAGCAGACCACCGGCAGCTGGACGGCGGTCTTCATCATCGTGGCCGCGCTGGACCTCATAACGGCGTTGCTGGCCATCACCGTCCTGCGCTCGCTGCGCGCGCGGCACGTCAAGGCCGGCTAGAAGAAAATGCGCCGGGGCGGTGTCCGCTCCCCAAGCGGATACCGCCCGGCCCTTACTCGAAACTCTGCACCATGCTGTCGCGCAGAAATTTCGGCAGCTCGGCGAGATCGCCGGCGCCGTAGCCGTTGGCGACCGCCGCCGACAGGGACGCGAGCGTGCCCGCCGACAGCGGCATCGGCACCCCCAGCAGCGCGCCGGTCGCGACCGCCGACATGATGTCCTTGCGCAGCGTCCGGATGTCGAGGGTCATCTCCGGCTTGTCGCCCTTCATCACGCCGATCTTGCTCTTCATCCAGTTGCTGGCATAGGGCGCTTCCTGCAGCACATCGAGCATCTGGTCGAGCGTCAGCCCGTGCCTGGCGCCGAGCGCGAGCGATTCCGAGAGCGCCTGGATATAGGCGCCGAGCCCCAGATTGACCGCGAGTTTCATGGCGTAGCCGCGGCCATTCGGCCCCATGTGCGCGATGCGCCGCGTCATTTTTTCCAGCACCGGACGCGCGCGCGCGAGGTCCTCGGGCCGCCCACCGACGAGGGCGAAGAGCTTGCCCTCCTTCACCTGTGGGATGGTGCCAAGCACCGGTGAATCGATCAGCCGCGCGCCCTTGGCCTCGACCAGCGGCGTCAGTTCGGCACCGGTCATCGGCTGCAACGTGCTCATTTCAATGAACAGCTTGCCCTTCACGTCGCCGCTGAGAAATCCATTTGGCCCTGTGAAAATCCGGCGAACGCCGTGGTCCTCGGTGATGATGGAGATGACGATTTCGGCGGCGGCGGCGACCGCGTGCGGATCGGCGGCGATTTGCAGACCGTTCGCGGCCAACGCCCTGGTCTTCTCGGCGTTGACGTCCCATCCGACGACGTCGAAACCGTTTTCGCGCAAACGTTGCGCCATCGCCGCACCCATCCGGCCCAGTCCGACCAAACCGATTTTCATGTTGTGCTTTCCCGGATACACCGCGCGCTCCGGCCTGACTGCGCATGTGAATTGACAGGCCCTGCCCTCGCGATACTCTGTCTTTATTCGGTGCTAGCATCAAGACGCGCTGGCAAGACAACAAGAATCAGCGCGACCCAGGGGAGGTTGTCATGAAACGCCGAGTACAACTCGCGGCGGTCTGCTTCGTCGTCGCGGCCTGCGCGCTTGTCACCGCGCCGGTCAAAGCTGCGGAGTACACGTTAAAATGGGCGGTCGTCACGCGCGGCGACATGCAGGAGAAGTTCGGCCACAAGCTTGCCGAGGTGATTCCGAAAGCGACCAACGGACGCGTCGAGGTGAAAGTGTTTCCCGGCGGCCAGCTCGGCAGCCCGGCGGCCATGATCGAGGGCCTGCAACTCGGCACCGTCGAGGGTTACGAAAATCCGGCCGACTTTTTCGTCGGCGTCGACCCGCGGTTCGGCGAGTTCAGCATTCCGTTCCTGTTCAAGAGCACCGAGCAGGCCAACAAGGTTCTGGCCGATCCGGAGTTCAATGAGTACGTCCTGAAAATGGCGGAAGCCAAGGGCATCGTCGGCGTCAACCTCGCCGTCGCCGCCGAGTCGCTTTACTTCGGCGCCAAGAAGCCGCTGCGCCGCATCGAGGATTTCAAGGGCATGAAGCTGCGCGTCAACGCCACGCCCGCCGAGCGGGCGCGCATGGGCGCGCTCGGCGCCACCGCCGTGCCCATGGGCCTGCCGGAAATGATCACCTCGCTGCAGAACGGCGTGATCGACGGCACCATGAGCGGCATGTCGATCTACACCAACTTCAACCTGCAGAATGTCGGCAAGACGCTGCTCGAGACCCACGACACGCTGCTGATCTCCTTCGGCGGGCTGAGCAAGGCCTGGCTCGACAAGCTGCCGCCCGATCTCGCCAAGATCATCGTCGAGGAGGCGCGCAAATTGCAGCCCTGGGCGCGCCAGGAGGCGATTGACGAGGTTGCGGCGCTGCGCAAGGTCTGGACCGAACAGCGCGGCGGCGAGATCGTGACGCTGCCGCCGGCCGAGCAGGCCGAGCTCGAGAAGCGGCTCAAGCCGATCGGCGCCGAGGTGACCAAGGGCGACCCCGTGCTCAAGGCCTTCTACGAGAAGATCCAGCAGACCGCGGCCAAATATAACTGAACGAGACGGCCCGGCGCGTCGCTTCCTGGCGCGCCGGCAACTACCCACGGGCCGCCGAGTCGGGCGATAAGGTTCAGGCCCCGCGCAACCAGCGAGGCGCCATCCCCGGCGCGGCGACCGGCATGACCGACGATCCGAAGCCTTCAAAATCCCGGCAGATCGAGGAACTCGTCTTCATTAAGATGCCGCACGTCGCCGGCGGCATCCTGTTTCTGCTGGCGGCTGCGATCAACATCGTCAACGTGATTGCGCGCTACGTCTTCTCCAACCCGATCTTCTGGGCCGAGGAAATCCTCATCTTCATCATCATCTGGGGCGTGTTCCTGGTGGCCGGTTCCATCACCTACCGCGGCGGCCACCTCAACATGGACCTCATTTATTCGAACATGAGCCCGCTGTGGAAGCGCGTCGTCAATATCGCCGTCGCGCTCACCCTGATCGCCTGCACGATCTTCACCGCCATGCAGTCCTGGAAAGTGGTGATGCTGCATTACCGCAATCACGGCGTCACCGCCGGCACCGACATTCCGCTGGTGTTCCCGCACGCCGCGTTGCTGTTCGGCTTCATATTCATGGCGCTGGCGGCGATCGTGCGCATCCGCTCCTACATCACCGGACGTTTCGAGTAGGCGGGGAGGAGCGCACGTGTACTGGGTCATGGCCATCCTGCCCTTCGTGCTCCTGCTGCTGGGCTTTCCGATCTTTTTGCTGCTGCTCGCCACCTCGCTGGTGATCCTGCTCTGCTTCTTCGACCTGCCGCTCGCGGTGGTGCACCAGGACATCTTCAACAGCCTCAACAAGTACGCGCTACTGGCGGTGCCGTTCTTCATCTTCGCCGGCGACCTGATGTCGCGCGGCGGCATTTCCAACCGGCTGCTGCGCTGGGTGGCCTCGATCATCGGCGGTTTCCGGGCGCACATTCCGATGACCTCGCTCGGCTTTGCGGCGCTGTTCGGCGCCATTTCCGGCGTCACCACGGCGGCGACCGCGGCCATCGGCACGCTGACCTACCCGCGCATGCGGGAAGCCGGCTACAGCGAGCGCTTCGCCTCGGCGCTGATCACCGCCGAAGGCGCGCTCGACAATCTCATTCCGCCGTCGATCGCCATGATCATCTACGGCATCGCGTCGGACACGTCGGTGATTCAGCTGTTCGCCGCCGGCATCGGGCCGGGGCTGCTGCTCGCCGGCATGTTCGGCGTCTACATCTATTACCACTCGTGGCGCGCCGGCATAATGGAGTCGGGAAAATTCTCGTTCAGGGAATTCCTGGTGGCGACGCGCGAGGGCGTGTGGGCGATCGGCGCCATCGCCATCATCTTCGGCGGCATCTATTCGGGCGTGTTCTCGCCGACGGAGGCCGCCGGCGTCGCCTGCATCTACGCCATCATCGTCAGCTATCTCGTCTATCGCGAGACCACGTTGCGCGAGATCTTCGAGACGGCGGCGCGGTCCATGTACCTGACCGGCCTGATTTTCATCATCGTCTCGGTGGCCGGCCTTTATGCCTGGCTGCTCACCATCAGCGGCATCGCCGAAGCGACCGTATCGCTGATCAGCCACCTGCACTCGGAACGCTGGGTGGTGCTCCTGGTCATCAACGTGTTCCTGCTGTTCGTCGGCTGCTTCCTCGATCCGGCCTCGGCGCTCATCATGCTGACGCCGCTCCTGGCCCCGGTTGCCGCCTCGCTCGGCATCGATCCGATCCACTTCGGCGTCATCGTGGTGATGAACCTGACGATCGGCACCTTCCACCCGCCGTTCGGGCTCAACATTTTCGTCTGCCAGGCGCTGTTCAAGACGCCGTCGCAGACGCTTTACATCGGGCTGATCCCCTTCGTCGTCATCGCCATCGCCGCGCTGATGCTGGTGACCTATGTCCCGGCGATCTCGCTGTGGATCATGCACCTGCTCGCCTGACGGCGGGCTAGCCGAGGGTGATGACGATCTTGCCGAAATGACCGGCCGCCTGCTGATGGGCATAGGCCGCCTTGGCGTCGTCGAAGCCGAATACGCGGTCGATCGCCGGCTTGAGCTTGGTGAGCGCGATCGCCCTGTTCATGTCGGCGAACATCTCGCGCGAGCCGACGTGGATGCCTTGCAGGCGGATGCCTTTGCGGTTGATCATGCGCGGGTTGATCGCGCCTGCGCCGGCGAGCGCGCCGATGACGTAGATGGCGCCGCCCGGACGGATGGCGGCCATCGACTTCTCCAGCGTGTTGGCGCCGCCGACCTCGACGATGTGATCGACGCCCGCGGCGATGTGGGTCTTGAGCGCGGCGTCCCAGTCGGGCGTGGTGCGGTAGTTGATGGTGACGTCGGCGCCGAGCGCCTTGGCGCGGGCGAGCTTGTCGTCGCTGCTCGAGGTCATGACGACGAAGGCGCCGTGCATCTTGGCGAAGGCCAGCGCGAACACCGACACGCCGCCGGTGCCGAGCAGCGCAATGGTTTCACCGGCCTTGATGCGGCCGGTTTCGACCACCGCGTTCCAGGCGGTGAGCGCCGCGCAGGGCAGGGTGGCGGCCTCCTCGAAAGTCAGATGGGGCGGAACCGCGATGGCGCCGGTTTCGTTGAGCAGCGCGTATTCGGTGAGCATGCCGTCGACCATGCCGCCGAGCGAATTATGGCCGGCGTTCGGCGGGATGCGGCCGCCGGTCCAGTTCACGAAGAAGGTGCCGGCGACGCGGTCGCCCACCTTGAACTGCGTCACGCCGGGACCGACTTCGGCCACTTCGCCGGCGCCGTCCGACAGCGGGATGACGGGAAACTTCGTGTAGCCGTAGGCGCCCTTGATCACGCCTTGATCGCGGAAATTCAGCGCCGCGGCGCGCACGCGCACCACGATCTGGCCGTGGCCGGCTTTCGGCTCGGCGCGGCTGTTATTGAGCGCGAGGCCATCGAGGCCGGTCGGCTCGCGAACCTCCCAGGCTCTCACCTCATGCCTCCTGGTGAGCTTCGAGCATGCCGGCGACGGTCTTGAGCGCGGCGCGCAGGTTGTCGAACAGCGCGATGCCTTCGGCCTCGGCCTTGTGCTTGACGGCGTGGCCGCGCGCCCCGGGCAGCCGCGGCGGACTGGCGCCTTGCATCGGCTTGGCCTTGCTGATGACGTCGGCGATGTGCGAGACGCGCGCGCCGTAGCGCGCGGCGCCGGCAAAGCCTTCCGGGTTCAGCACCAGGAAGAACTGACAGATATTGCTCGGACGCTTGACCATGTTCTCGTAGGTGACCTGGAATCCGGGGTCGCCGTCCGACAGCGCGCTGCACAGGATCTCGACCAGGAGCGACAGCGCGTAGCCCTTGGGGCCGCCGATCGGCAGCAACGAGCCCTTGACCGCGACGGCCGGATCGGTGGTCGGCTTGCCGCTCGGGTCGAGCGCCCAGCCTTCGGGGATCGAGGTCTGGCCGGCGGCAAGCGCGTGGCGGATGCGCGAGCGCGCCACCATCGCGGTGGCCATGTCGGCGATGATCGGGTCGGCGTTCGGGACGGGGAAGGCGGCGCCGATGGGGTTGGTGCCGAGCAGGCCCTCGGTGCCGCCGGTCGGCGCGATCGCCGGCATGGCGTTGCTGAAGGCAAGCCCGATCAACCCGTGCTTGGCCGCGCAGTCGGCGTAATAGCCGGCGGCGCCGAAATGGCTGCTGCGGCGGATGGCGACGGCGCCCAGCCCCTGGCGCTTGGCGAGGCCGATGGCGAGATCGACGGCGCGCTGGCTGGCGACCAGCCCGAGGCCGTGATCGGCGTCCATCACCGCACAGCAGGGCAGCGGCTGCGCGATCTCGAACTTCGGGCTGGCCTTGATGGTCTTGTCGAGCAGGCCGCGCGTGTACAGCGGCAGGTGCACGACGCCGTGCGAATCCGACCCGTGCAGCTGCGCCCAGACCGCGACCGCGGCGGCGGTCTCGGCGTCGGCGCGCGGCACGCCGCAATGCGCGAAAACATCGGCGACCAGCGCGCCGAGCGCGGCGGGCTCGACATGGCCGAGCGCCGCGGTCTTGCGCAGCCGGTCGGTGAGTTGAGGGACATCGGCCATGATCGTCACTTCGGCGCCGCGCCGGGGAAGAAGGCTTCGGCGTTGCGGTAGAACACCTTCTCGTAGACTTCGTCAGTGTAGCCGAGCGAGCGCCAATCCTCGAGCAATCGCTCCAACGTCAGCGTCGGCCAGTCCCAGCCGAACATCACCCGGTCCTGCAGGCGCCAGCCGATCTCCTTCTTCAGCGCCGGCGTGAAATATTTCGGCGACCAGCCGTGCACTTCGTAAGAGACGTTGGCCTTGTGCAGCAGCACGGCGATCATGTCGTCCTGCCACGGCCAGGCCGGACGTCCGGCGAGGATCTTGAGCTCGGGATAGCGCGCCGCCACCCGGTCGACGTGGCGCGGATGCCCGTCCTCCAGGATGATGCCCTTGCCGCCGGGCATGCCCTGGCCGATGCCGGTGAGCCCCGTCATGATGAGGACGGGGGCGCCGATGTCGATCGACAGCTTGTAGAACGGGTCCCAGATCGGGTCGCTCGCCGGATAGCCGAGCGAGTTCTGGCTCTGGCAGAAGCCAAGGAAGCCGGGCTTCTTGGCGGCGAGCCTTGCGTATTCCTTGAGCCAGAAATCCTTCATCGCCGGATTGATGGCCAGCCAGTTGCCGTAGACGATGTCGGGGTTCTTCAGCGCAAAATCGATGGCGTAGTCGTTCGAGGCCCTTATCTCGTCTTCGTCGGTCAGCCGCCAGGTGCGGTAGATGTCGAGGATGGTGCGCACGTTGCGGCTGCGAAAGCCTTGCGCCATCTGCTCCTCGGTCTCGAAGCTGCGCTTGCGCTTGAAGACGCGCTGCGCCTGCTCGTAATCCTCCTGCGTGGCGTGATGCAGGCCGGCCTTGGTCGAGAAATGCGAGTGGCAGTCGAAATAGCGCATCACTTCTTCTCGTAGCGCTTGTCGAGGATGCGCTTGGGCTTGCCCTCGCGGCCGCGGTTCGACCATTCGATCAGGTCGTCTTCCTTGACCAGCTCGACGTTGAGCTTGAGGCCGAGATCGGAGTGCAGCCGCTTTTCGATGTGCTCCTTGAGGCCGTCCCAGCCGCCGGCGTCGTCGCGCACCTCGACCTTCACCGTCATCTCGTCGCGCACCACGCCGTCGTTGACCTTGCGCTCGGCGATGCACAGCCATTCGCCGGTGGTGCGCGGGTCGCTCTTGATCGCCGGCAGGCAGGCCTGCGGCCAGATCGAGACGCCGCGGATGCGCACCATGGTGTCGGAGCGGCCGAGCATCTTCTGCATGCGGCGGAAGCAGCTGCCGCATTCGCAGCGTTCATGCGAGACAATCTTGGTGAGGTCGCGCAAATTGAAGCGGATCATCGGCTGCTGGCGGCGGTGCAGGATGGTGCACACCATGTTGCCGATTTCGCCTTCCGGGAGCGGCTTGCCGTCCTCGACGCCGACAATCTCGAAGAATGTCGAGTCCTCGTGGAAGTGCAGGCCGTTCTTGTGCCGGCACTCGAACGCGCCCATGCCCATTTCGTGCGTGCCGTACATGTCGAAGACGTCGCAGCCCCACAATTCCTCGAGCTGGTTGCGGAAGGCGTTGTCGACGTCGGGGCCGAGGCCGCAGCCGAGCAGCTTGGTCTTCAGTTCGCGGACGTCGAACTTCAGTTCGTCGCGCGCCACCTTGGCGAGCTGGGTGGCGTATTCCGGGCGCACGTACCAGACATTGGTGCCCCACTCCTGGGCGATCTCGATCTGGCGGCGCGAAGCGGTGACCGCGCCGGTACCGGTGGTGATCGGCAGCGCGCCGAGATAATCGTGGCAGGCCTTGTAGCAGCACCAGCCGGCATTGCCGAGCGAGGCGGTGTGCGGGATCTGCACGCGGTCGCCGGGGCGCACGCCGACGATGTAGAGATTGCGCGCGTGGGTTAGCCCGTTGAGCTCCCATTCCTGCGGCGCGTAGAGGGTCGGTCGCGGTTTGCCGGTGGTGCCGCCGGAGGTTTGCAGCTTCATCGGCGTCGTCTGCATCTTTTTGGTGACGTCGCCGTTGATCAGACCGAAGGGCGGGTTCTCCTCCTGGTCCTTCTTGATGTCGGCGGAATCGAACATCGGCAGCTTGACGATGTCGTCGATGCTGCGGATGTCGCCGGGCTCGAGCCCTTCGGCTGTCCAGCGCCGCCTGTAGAATTCGTTCTGCCAGCCGGTCTTCATCAGATCGAGGAACTGCTCGTTCTGAAAGGCGCGGATTTCGTCGGCCGACCAGCGCCAGCGCGTGCGCTCGAACACGTCGGGCACCGGGTAGCGCTTGTAGAGCGCGTCCCAATCGATCGCACGATGATAGATCGGCAGCGTGGTCTCGGTGACCGCGCGCTCCATGACCGACATTTCAGTCTCCGTTATTGCAAGCGGCGCCGCCGGTGCGAGGAATCAGGTCTTGTAGTCCGGTGCGTCGCGGTCGAGCTTGCGCAGCAGCGCCCGCCAGGTCATCTGGTTGAACGGCGCATTGCCGTCGGTGATGATGCGGGCCTGACCGATAGTCGCATCGAGCACGCTCTGCGGCGGCACGTAGGGCTTGACCGCGCCGTCCCCGGTCATCGAGCGGATCTGCGTCTCGCAGGCGCGGATCAGCAGGAAGGCCAGCATATAGGCCTCGTGGACGGTGTGACCCCACAGCACGAAACCGTGGCCGCGCTGCAGCACGATCTGGTGATTGCCGAAATTCTTGGCGAGGCGCCGGCCCTCTTCGTCGGTCGAGATCAGGCCCTCGTAGTCGTGCCGGCCGATCGGACCGAGCCACATCGAATACTGGTTGCCGCCCTGGATCAGCCCCTGGTCCTGCATGGCGACGGCGGTCGCGTATTTGGTGTGCAGGTGTATGACGCAGTTCGCCTGCGGGAAGGCGTCGTAGATGCCCTTGTGGAACGGGAAGGCAAATTTGTGCGGCATCTCGTCGCTCGGCTCGACGTGATTGCAGTTCTCGTCGAGCTTGTGCAGGTTCGAGGCGGTCACCTCCTCGAACAGAATGGCGGCGGGGTGCATGAGGAACTGGTTCTTCTGACCGGGCACGCGCGCCGACAGGTGCGCGAACAGCAGTTCGTCCCAGCCTTGAAGCGCGGCAAGGCGGAACGCTGCGGCCAGATCGACACGCACTTTCCATTCCTCGGGATCCATGGCCAGTTTGCGGGCGCTGGCGGCGCTGGTGGAGGCCTGCATGAGCGTCTCTCCCTGCTGTTTTTATTGCTTTATGAAATTATGTCGCCGGGCAACCGCATTGTCCATCGGCGCGCGGTCGCAAGGTGCGGCGCGCACGGTGGGTGTGGGCAGGATTTTTCAATTATTGCGGGCGGTGACGCTTGACCGCGTCGGGATTGGTTGAATCGACGCCCATATAGATGCCGCGCTCCCACTTTCTTTTCAGGGGGTCGGAAACCGTCAGCGTCATCTTGCCGATGTTCTGGATTTCGATGTCGACGGTTTCGCCATCCTGAAGGGCGCCGAGCCCCTCGTGGTTGGTGCCGCAGGCGATGAGATCGCCGGAATTCATGGTCATCACGGTGGTGGCGAATTCGACGAGCTCCGGCACGCGGTGCTCCATGTCGTCGGTGTTGTAGTTGTGACGCAGCTGTCCGTCGTTCCAGAAACGGACGATAAGGTCGTTGGGATCCTTGATCTCGTCGGCGGTGGCGATGCAGGGGCCGATCGGGGCGAAGGTGTCGAACGATTTGCCGAGCCAGCTGGTGAGCGGCGTTGCCGGCCAGGTGCGCCGGCCCTGCTCGCGGGCGGAGACGTCGATCATGCAGGTGTAGCCGAATATCGCGGTCTTCCAGTCCTTGGCCTTGACCATCTTGGCCGGCCCCTTGATCACCAGCGCCAGCTCCGCCTCGTGCATGAACATCCAGGGAACGGTGAATTCCGGCAGCATGATCGTGTCGCCGGGGCCGATGACGGCGTCCGGGTTCTTCATGAACATGTTGAGCGGGCGGGCCTCGCGCTGGGCGTGCTCCCAGTAATTGGCGATACAGGCGAGGATCTTGCCGGGGCGGGGCAGCGGCGGCCGCAGCCGGACCTTGTCGAGCGCGATGGCCGGACCGTCCTGGGCGAGCTTTTCGAGCGCGGGACGCAACTTCTCGAAGTCGTCGATGATGCCCTGCATCACCAGTTGCGGCGTGTAGCTCTTCCGCACCGCAGCGGAAATATCGACGATGCCGCGCCCGGTCATGAGTCCGGGCAGCACCTCGCCGCTCGGCGCGGCCTCAAAGAGCACCAGTTTCATGAAATCCTCCCGACCCGATTTTTTCGGCAATACAGCACATCGGCCTTGAGCCATAAAGCCGCGCCGCGCGCAGCAGCATTGCGCCGCCGCGCGGTTCGGGGCCATGCTGGCGGCAATGACCGACGCTACCGTGACATCGCGTCCGCGCCGCGCGCCACCGCGCATCGACGAAAGCAAGGTTTCGCAGGCCCTGCGAGACCTGTTCGCCGGCTGGCGCGCGTCGCTCAAGGAGCCGTTCAAGGGCATCAGCGCGACGGGCGAGATTGCGCGCGGCCTGTTTCCGCTGCGCAAGACCGGCGTGTCGACGCAGCCTTTGATCGAGGCGGCGAATGCGTTTCTCGCCTCGCTCGACGAGACGCAGCGCGCCGGCGTGCGCTTCGACGTCGACGGCGAGGTGTGGCGGACCTGGAGCAATATCCATCGCAACTTGATGCGGCACGGCCTGTGCATGGCCGAGCTTGCCGACAGGCAACGCGAGCTCGCCTATGGCGTGCTGCGCGCCGGCCTCGGCGCCCGCGCCTATGAGACCGCGCGCAATGCGATGCGGCTGAACGAGCACCTTGCCGAGCTGACCGGCCTGCCGGAGGAGTTCGGCGAGCTCTATTACTGGATCAGCATTTTCGGCGAGCCGTCGGCCGACGCGCCCTGGGGTTTCCAGTTCGACGGCCATCACTGCAACGTCAACTGCTTCGTGCTCGGCGATCAGCTTGTGCTGACGCCCATGCTGCTCGGTTCCGAGCCGGTGACGGCGGAGAGCGGCATCTATAAAGGCACGACGGTGCTGCGCGAGGAGGAGGCCGAAGGCTGGGCCCTCATGGGCGCGCTCGCGCCCGAACAGCGCAAGCGGGCGTTGATCGGCATGGAGCTGCCGTTCGACGGCTATGCCTCGGGCTTCAAGGACAACATCGTCGTGCCCTATGCCGGGCTGCCGGTAGGGGAGATGACGGCGGCGCAGCGCGACCAGCTCGTCGCGCTGATCAAGCGCTACACCGACCGACTGCCGGCGGGCCACGCCCACGTGCGGCTCGACGAGGTCAAGCAGCATCTCGACGCCACGGTGTTCGCCTGGATCGGTGAATTCGATCCAGTGAGCCCGTTCTACTATCGAATCTACAGCCCGGTGATCTTCATCGAGTTCTATCATCAGCCGGGCGTCGCGCTGCCCAACACCGGCTACAATCGCCGCCACGCGCACGCTCTGGTGCGCACGCCGAACGGCAATGATTACGGCCGCGAACTGCTGCGGCAGCACCGCTCAGGCTAGCTTGGCGAAGCGCGGCAGCAGCGCCTGCGCGTTCTCATGCCGGATTTTCCGGCGCAAGCCGTCGTCGAACTTGAACGCCGTCACCGCCGCGACGGTGTCCTTCATCACCTTCTCGGCCGGACGCGCCGACGGATAGTCGGTGCCGAACAGGATGCGCGAGGGATCGGCGAGTTCGAGCAGGGCGTGAAGCGCCAGCTCCGACGGCGACTGAGCGACGTCGTACCACAGGCTTTTGAGATAGGCCGCGACGCCTTTCGGGACCCGGTCGCGCGCCTTGGGGTCGTCCTCGATGCCGCGCAGGCGAAACAGCAGGAACGGCGCAACGCCCCCCATGTGCGGCATGATCCAGCGGATGTTCGGGAACTTCTCCAGCATGCCGGTGTACAGCATGTTGGCGATGGCGCGCGTCGTGTCGAAGACGAGCTCGGTGTAGCCGGCTGGGTGGAAATAGCGCGGCATGCCGGTGACGCTCGGCCGCTGCGGGTGCACGAAGATGACGGCGCGGCGGCGGTCGAGTTCGGCGTAGAGCTCGTTCTCGTCCGGATCGCCGAGATAGCGCGGGCCGGTGTGGCTCATCAGGTTGATGCCGTCCATCTTCAGCACGTCGAGGGCGTATTCGACGTCGCGGCAGGCAGCCGCGACGTCTGGCAGCGACACGAAGCCCATGGCGCCGAACTTGCCGGGGTGGTCGGCGACCATCTGCATCATCGTTTCGTTGCAGGCCTTGACCAGGCGCCTGGTGAAATCGACGTCGCCGAAATAGGCGCCGGGCGAGGCGATCGACAACAGCACGGCGTCGATGCCGTTCTCGTCCATCAGCTCCATCTGCCGCGCCAGGCTCCAGGCCGGCCACGGGTTCTCGCCGCTGCCCATGACGCCGACGGTCGCCAGCTCCTTCTTGTAGACATCGGGAATAACGTGCTGGTGAACGTCGATCAGGGGCATGGGTTTTTCCGGGACTTGGGGCGGGTGGGTTGGATCGAGGGCGTCACGAACGATAGGAGCCGAGCGTATCGGCCAGGAACCGGCTGTTGGCCTCGCGCAACTTGGCGGCTTCCTCGTCGTAGAGGAACGGCAGGAAGGCGTAGCGCCGGCCGCGCGTGACCCTCGACACCGCATGCATCAGCGAGCATGAAAAAACCACGCCGCCGCCCGGCGGCGCCTTGAAGCTGCGCGGCCCGAATTCGGGGAAGCTGACCTCGCCGCCGTCGAAATCGCCGTTGAGGTTCACCGACAGCGCAAAGCGCCGGTGCGCGGTGCCCTTGGTGGTGTTGTCGCGATGGGCGCGGAAATGCCCGCCCGAGCTGCTGTCGTAGCAGCCGACGATGTAGCGCTCCATCCGCGTCGCGGTGAACTGATGGGCCTTGGCGATCTCCGGCACCACCCGGCGCTTGATCTTGGCTTGCAGCTCCTTGATCAATTCGGGGTCTTCGATGGTGTAGTCGGCGCGCCGCTTGTGGCCGGTGTCGTAGGCGGGGACGGTCTTGCCGTCCCGCTCGCGCATGTAACCCGACTCGACGCCGCCGTGAGCGTCGTAAAGGCCGATCAGGCGGCGGCACAGCTCCGGCTCGAACACGTCGGGCAGCACCAGGATGGGCGGGTGCACCTCCAATCCGGTGAAGCGCTGCAAAGGCGGCAGCGCGAGCACGAGATCGCGCACCGCATCGAGATCGGCGCCGTCCTGGCGGAACGGCACCACCGCGACGATGCGCAGCATCGGGTCGATCAAGACCCAGCGCCGCTGGTAGGGCATCTGATCGCGGGGGCCGTCGGCGTCGATCGGGGCGCTGCCATAGGCGCGGCTGATGGCGCCGTCGTAATCGAGGAAGAAGCGGTGGCTGCGCGCAATGTCCTTGAACGCCTCGGTCTCGGCGTCGCGCGCGCTCGCGATCACGCCGAAGAAGGCGAGCTTGGTATTGTCGAATGCCGTTGCGATCTCACGGATCAGGCGCAAGGCACCGGCCGCCTGTGCGTCGGCCAGCGTGCCGAGAAACGCCAGCAGCACGAAGCGTCCGCCGGCCATATCGAACTTGAATTCCGGGTTGACCGTGCTGCGGCCGACGAAAATCGGCGCCGGATCGCCGCGCCCGATGATCCTGAACGTATGTGTCGCAGCGGTGCGGTCGGTCATGATTCGCCAGGGCGAGCGGCGCGGGCAGTTGCACCAAACCGGGCAAATCTCCACCGGCCGGAAGGCGCGGTCAAGCAGCCTGCGCGCGCGCTCGAAACATCGGCGGCGCCGCGTTTTTCAACGATCGGAAATCTGGCGCAGAAGCCCGATCTTGATCAGCCAATGCAAGGTGCGAATGACGTCAGCGGCGTCACCTTTGTCAAACCGGCCGGCGATCTCGTCGACCGTTCGCGTTTCGCCGTCGGCGAACAGCTCGCGCAGCGCCCGGAAGGTCTCGCGCCCGGTCAGCACGGCGGGATTGACGACGACGCCCGGCTGCTTGATGAGGTCGTTCCAGCGGCCGTAGAGCGCGCCCGCCGCGAGCCTGCTGGCGCCCGCCAGGCGGTGCGACGGGAAGCCGGAGAAGATGCGCGCCGGATCGAGCGCGGGCCATGTCGACGGCGCCGCCGCGGCCTCGGCCCGCGCGCGGCGCAGACGCTCGCTCTGCTCGCGCCACAGCTCCATGTAGCGCGGCATCACGGCTTTCCAGTCGAACCGCTCGGCGATCGTCCGCTTCGCCGCATCGGCAAGCCGCGCGCGCATCGCCTGATCGCCGGCCAGCTGCGCCAGCGCGTCGGCCACCTGCTGCACGTCGACGAACGTCAACTGGCTGAGCGCGCCGATATATTGGTCGTAGGTGTCGCTGCCGCCGGCGTAGCGGTAAGCCGCCCCGCTCAACGGATGCGCCGGCATATAGCTGTCGATCAGCAATCCGTTGACGCCGTGCTCGACCGCCTCGCGATAGCCGTTCCAGTTCGAGACCACGACCGGCAGGCCCGCCGCCATGGCCTCGATCACCGTCAGTCCGAAGCTCTCCTGGATATTGTCCGACAGCGAGCAGAAAATATCCGCCGCCGACCACACCGAGAACCGCGCTTTCTCGTCGCGGCCGTCGGCGTGATAGAACGGGATCGACGGCGCCATCGACTTCGCCGTGTTCATGAACACGCGCTGCTGAAAATCGTCGTTGAACCAGCCGCACCAGAGCAGCGCTAGCGGCCGCTTGCTGCGCGCCGCGGCGAGCTCGGCCGCCTGCGCCAGCTGGAACGGCGACGCCTTGGCGTGGACGCTCAGGCGGCCGAAAAACAAAATAACGACGGCGTCCTCGGCGATGCCCAGGGCCTTGCGCCAATGGGCCCGGTCGGCGCCGTTCTGCGCGTAGCGGTCGGCGTGGACGCCGAGCGGAATGATCGGCATCAGCGGGCGCTGAAACCGGGTGGCGCCGAGCCGCGCCCGCAGATCGTTTTCGACCTGGCCGAGCAGTTCGCCGAGCGCGTCCTGCACGGCGCGCGACGTGCAGATCACCGCGTCCCATGGCTGCACCGGCGCCGTCAGCAGCTCGGCGATGCCCTCCAGCACCTGACGCGAGGAGATCGTATGGGTGACCCCGCTCAGCGCATAGGCCGTGCCGCCGAGGAAGGCGCGAACCCGCGCCTCCTGCGCGATGCCCGGCTGCGGCAGGTAAAGCAGGCCCTGCCGGCGCAGCGCGGCGACGTCGCCGCGCAGGACATTGCGCGCGTTCAATGGCCGCCCGCTCTCCTCGACGCTGGCCTTGAATGCGTCGAACGACGGCAAATCGGCGCAAAGTGCGTAGACGTCGGGGCCGGCCGCGTGCGCGAGAAAGGCGGACAGGAAGCTCTCGCCGGCGGAGTGCCGGCCCTTCAAATCTTTGCGGTTCACCCGATAGCCGTCGGGGTGATAAAAAATGACCGGGTTCGGTTGCTCGATCATGGCGCGCCATCGCGGACTATAAGGGGGGCAAGTGTGAAGTCCATGGCCGGCGGTTCAGGCTCGGCCGGCGGCGCGGCCGCCGCGGCTGCGATCGACATCGACGTGCTGGCCCGCCGTGCCGCGATCTTCTACGAGCAAGGTCATCTCGACGCCGCGCGCCAGCTCGCGCTCGAAATAACCACGCGCTATCCCGACCATATCGACAGCCTGCTGACGCTGGCGCATGCGCTGCGGGAATTGGGCCGCTTCGATGAGGCGATCGCCGTGCTCGGCCGGGTCGCCAAGCTCGACAGCAACAATGCGCGCGCCCATTCGGCCTATGCGCTGACGCTGTTCTACAAGGAGGACTGGCCGCGCGCCTGGCGCGCCTTCGACGTCCGTTTCCGGCTGATGGACAGCCCGCCGCAGGTCACCGTCCGCGGCAAAGACGGCAAGCCGGCCCGCCTGGCGCCGTGGCGCGAGGGGCCGCCGCCGCCTTCGCTGCTCGTCGTCGGCGAGCAGGGTCTCGGCGACACCATCATGTTTTCGCGCTTCCTGCCGCTGCTGGCGCAGAAGGGCGTCAAGGTCGTCGCGGTCGTGCAGGCCGTTCTGTTCGATCTCCTCAAGACGCTCGATGCCGACATCGAGTTTCGCCCGGCCGAGCAGGCCGGCAGCGTCGCCGGCATCAAAGGCTGGACGCCGATGATGCATCTGCCGCGCGCGCTCGGGCTCGCCCCGGATGAGTTCGTGCCGAAGATGCCCTATTTGCGCGCCGAGCCCGAGCGCGTCGCCAGGCGCCGGGAACAGATCGGCCAGCGCGGCTTCAAGGTCGGGATTGCCTGGCAGGGCAACTACGATCCGCGCATCGACCAGGGGCGCTCGGCGCCGCTTTCCGCCTTCGCGCCGCTCGCCGACATTCCGGGCGTGCGGCTGATCAGCCTGCAGCGCGGCAAGGCGGAGGAGGATATCGGCAAGGTCGCCTTTGCCGCCAGGATCGAGAACCCCGGCGCCGATATCGACGTCGCCACCGACGGTTTCCGCGAAACCGCCGCCCTGATCGAGGCGCTCGATCTCGTCGTCACGGTCGACACGTCGATCGGCCATCTCGCCGGCGCGCTGAACAAGCCGGCCTATATCATGCTCAAGCGCCTGGGCACGGATTGGCGGTGGCTGTTCGGTCGCTCCGACACGGTCTGGTATCCGCAGACGCGGCTGTTCCGGCAGCGCATGCCCGGCGACTGGGGCGAGCTGCTGGAGCGCGTCGCCGCCGACCTGCGCCGGCGCTAGGGCCGCTATTTGCCGGCCTGCTTGGCCGCCTCCTCGCGCACGCCGGCGTCGATCAGCGTTTCGACCGGCACGGTCGACTTGATGACGCCGGCTTTGACGAACAGCTGCTGCATCCACTCGATGCGGTCGGCCGGGATCGCCAGCGTCGGGTCGACCTGCTTATCCTTGAGCACCTGGTCGGCGATGAACTCGGCGCGCTTGTCGTCCGGCTTGGCATGGGTCATCTCGTGGGCGACCTTGATCGCCTCGTCGCGGTGATCCAGCGCGTATTTGTAGGCATCCATCTCGGCGGCGATGAATTTGACGAGGTCGGCGCGCCGGTTGGCCAGCACATCCTTGTTGGTGGCGACGCACAGGCGGATGAATTTCGGCACCGCGGTGCTCGCCTTCATCAGCACCTTGATGGTCGGCGGCATGATGGCCTCGAATTCGTTCGACACCACCGCCGCGTCGGTGATGCCGGCGACCAGCGATTTGTAGCGGTCGAGATCGGCGCCCTGGGTGACGAACTTGACGTCGCCGGCGGGCACGTCCTGGGCGTCCAGCATGCCGCGGAACAGCAAATCGGGCAGCGAGCCGGGGGACGAGATCGCCACGGTCCTGCCCTTGAGGTCGGCCAGCGTCTTGATCTCGGCCTTCGACAACACGACCTGCGGCATTCCGGGCCAGGTGCAGCCGACGATTTTCACGCCGGTGCCGCGCACGCCGGCAACGATCGATTCCGCAGCGCCCATGTCGACGCTGTCGATCTCGCCCGACACCAGCGCCTTCATCAGCGTGGCGCCGGCCTTGATCTGCACGATCTCGAGCTTCAGGCCGTGCTTGGCGGCAAAGCCGCCTTTGTCGACCATGGCGATGTAGCCCGAATCGCTCTTGGCCTCGAGAATGCCGTGCTTCCAGACTTTGTCCTGGGCCCGTGCGACGGTCAGGCTCGCGGCAAGCGCGAGCGCAACGGCGGCGAGCAATTTTGTTCTGTGCATCATGTCCTCCCTTTGCCCGCGATTGTAGCGGCGCCGCCGGGATTTCCTAGATGCGGTAGTCGCCGCCGCGCTTGAAGCCCTGATCGACGTTGAGAAACAGCTCGTCCAGCGCCGGCTTGCTTTTGATCAGGCCCTGCTGGTGCGAATAGCCGGCCAGCGTCTCGAGGTTCTTGCGGTTCTTGTCGGTGAGGCCGTATTGCCACGGGTCGGGACCGAGCACGCGTTCCTGCTCTTCCCAGGCGGCGCGGTACCAGGCGAGCGGCACGATGCGCGGATTGGCCATGCGCTTCATGGCGATCGCCTTGGCCTGGTTGAAGGCGCGGAACAGATTGACCGCGAGCCACGGATGCCGCTCGGCGAGCTCCTGGCGCAAGCCGGTGACGTGCATGATCGGAAAGATGCCGGTGCGCGCGTAATAGGCCATTTCCTCCGCCTTGTGGTCGGCAAACAGCCGCGCCACCCGGGGATCCCCGGCGAGAAACGGCTTGATGAAATCGGAATGAAACACGGCGTCGAGCTCGCCCTCCGCCAGCATGGTCTCGACCGATTTTTCCTTCGGCAGCAGCCGGTATTTGACGCCTGGCGGCAGCGTCACGTCGACGTCGTTGTTGAGCTCGGCCACCCACTCGATGCTGTCGAGCGGCACGCCGTATTCGCTCTGCAGGATGCCGCGCATCCACAGCACCGCGGTGGTCATCAGCGTCTTGACGCCGATCCTGCGGCCCTTGAGGTCGGCGGGCTTGGCGATGCCCTTGGCCGTGTTGATGAACATGAAGCCGTGACGGAAGCGGCGGTGCAGGAACACCGGAATGGCGCGGAACGGCCAGTCGTTGTCGCGCGCCGCGAGGTAGGACGAGCCGGACACCTCGGCGATGTCGAATTCGCGGTTGTTGAGGAACCGCCAGTGCCGCGTCGCCGAATCCATGTCGGTCAGGACGGTCAGGTCGACGCCGTCGACCTGCACGCGGCCGTCGAGCAGCGGCCGCACGATCTCGTAGTCGCCGCAGGCCAGGGTCAGGCTCAGTTTCTTCGCCATGCACCTTCCTTTTTGCACCTCTGCCGTAGGGAGAGGTCGACGCGCGTCAGCGCGTCGGCTGAGGGGTTATAACCTATCGTTAGGCACTTTCCCCCTCACCCCAGCCCTCTGCCCAATGGGGAGCGGGAGCCCGCCATCATCGCGGCAATTCACGCGGCCAAACCTCAATGTCCGGTGGCGAGCGCCGCCAGCCTCGCGACATCGTCCGGCAGCCGATTGCCGCGCCAGACCACGTGCAGATCCGGCCGCAGCAGCAGGAGATCGTAGCCGTAAATGTCGCGCGCCTGCGCGTCGTCGATGCGAAGCGTCGTGAACGGCGCGCCGTAGCCGCCGAAGGCCCGCGCCAGCGCCTCCGCGCCCGGCGCATCGCCGAAGCACATCAGCGTGTAGCCGTCGCCGATGCGGTCGTGCAGCGCGGTGCCGCCGGCGAGCCAGACATGGGGCAGGCGGGCGCCGGGGAAGCTGGTCGGCACATAGGTCATCATGTTGTCTTCGGGCGGCTCGCCGGTTTCCGGCCAGATGATGGGCGAGCCTGCGTAGCGATAGCCGAGTTCGGCGCCGATCATCTCGTTGCTCTTGCGCTGCTCGATGTCGGCGATGCGGGTAAGATTGGCGCGCGTCGCCGCGCCCTCCGGCGTCTTGTCGCGGATGTTCGGCCTGTAGGCCGCGCGCCATGTGCGCCGGCCGCGCGAGGCCTGGCGCGAGGCCTCGACATTGCGCGCGCCGATCGGCCGCCGCTCGGCCTCGTAGGAGGCGAGCAGCTTCGGCCCGCCCCAGCCCTTGAGCGTGGCGGCGAGCTTCCACGACAGGTCGATGGCGTCGCCGACGCCGCTGTTCATGCCGAGCCCGCCGGTCGGGATCACCAGATGCACGGCGTCGCCGGCCAGCAACACGCGGCCCTTGCCGTAGCCGTCGGCGAGCAGCAGGTTCTGCCGCCACGGCGCGCAGGACAGCATCTCGTATTGCACAGGCATGGCGACGACCTGCTCGAATTGCGCCTTCATGGCATCGTCGTTGTCGAGCGTGGCGTGCAGGGTGAAATGCCGGGTCGAGTCCTGCACGATCAGGAACGAATTGTGCGCGTCGGCGACGTGATAGTGCCGGCCCTTGCCGATGGGGATGCGCTCGAACAGGTCGTCGCAGCGATACAGCGCCTGGCGCAATTGCAGCAGGTTGGCCTCGCCTTCGAGCTTGATGCCGAGCTGGCGGCGCACGGTGCTGGCGCCGCCGTCGCAACCGACCATGTAGTCGCAGTGAATGTCTTCGTCGCCGCTCTTCGTCCTGACCTTGGCGCGGACCTGGCCGGCGTCCTGCTCGAACGCGAGGTACTCGCAGGCATAGCGCACCGTCACGCTCGGCAGCGTCTCGGCAACCGCCTTGAGCAGCGGCTCCAGCGTGTATTGCGAAATCAGCTGATAGGGCTCGAGCGGCATGGTGCCGTCGTTGCAGGCCTTGATCTGGGCTTGCGCATCGGCGACCGACGGGTAGGGCAGATGCAGGAGCGGCGGCTCGACCAGCGAGGTGACGATGAACACGTCCATCGGCACGTCGCGCGGCAAGCCGGCGGCACGGATTTTCTCGGCGAGCCCCATGCGCCGGTAGATTTCCATGGTGCGCGCGTTGCAGCGCTCCATCTTGGGCAGGAATTGCGGCGCCGCTTTCTGCTCGACCAGCATGCAGCGCACGCCGCGCCGGCCGAGATCGATGGCAAGGGTCAGGCCGACGGGACCGGCGCCGACGATGAGAACCTGGGTGTGCAACCGGTGCTTTCCGTGCGCGAAGTTCGCCGGCTATCTAGATGGAATGACCCGCGGCGGGCAACTTGGCGCGGCCGGGCGAAGGCCGGGCAAAAGGAAAGCCCCGGGGCCTGGCCCGGGGCGAGTTGGCAATCGGGCCCCTGGGGGAGGGATCGAGGACCCGATTGCCGAGTCAATGCCGAATTGGCCGCCCGGGTTCCCGCGCCGGCCCGATTGCCGGACGCCGACGAAAGCGGTGAAAAGTCGAGCGGATTCAGGCGCGATTCGCGGCCGCTTTGGCGGGCTTTGCCGGCTCAGGCGACGAAGCGCGCGGTGCTCGAGGTTTGGTGGCGCCGCACCCGGGCCTCGTCGACGTCGACGCCAAGGCCCGGCCGGTCGAGCGCCTCGGCATGGCTTGGGCTCGCCGGCAGCGGCTGCAGCGTCACGTCTTGCGCAAGCCCGCCATGCGTCAGCGTCAGCCCCCAGGCGACGTTGGGCGCGACACAGGCGACGTGCAGCGCCGCGGCGCAGGCGATGCTCGACTCGCCGGTCTTGCAGGAAATGTTGACCGACATGGCGAGGCTGTCGCACAGCCGGGCGGCGGCGGCGAGCGCGCGCAGGCCGCCGAGCTTGATCGCCTTCAGGCTGACGCCGCGCGCCGCCTTCGCCTCGTGATGGCGGCGGATGTCGTCGAGGGAATGAATGCCCTCGTCGGCGCCGATGGCGGGGTCGGCAGCCGCGGCCACAATTGCCATACCGGCCAGATCGGCAGCCGCGACCGGCTGCTCGAAGAAATCGAGCCCGCAGCCTTCAACCGCCCGGACGTAGCGCAGGGCTTCCTCGGTGCTGAAGCCCTGGTTGGCGTCGGCCGAGATCAGCAGGCCATGATCGAGACCTTGGCCGAGCGCCTTGCAGATCGCGCGCGTGCGCGCCGCGTCGTTTTCCGGGGTGTCGACGCCGACCTTGATCTTGTAGGCGGTGACGCCCAAGGCCTTCTTCTTTTCGGCGTCGCGCAGGTCGCCGGCGAGATCGCCGCCGCCGATGACGCCGAGCAGCGGCAGCCGGGCGCGCTTCTTTTCGCCGAGCAGGGCATGCACCGGCTTGCCGGCCGCCTGGCCGGCAAGATCGTGCAGCGCGATTTCGACCGCCGCCTTGGCGCCATGGTTGCCGTACATGCGGCCATCCATGGCGGCGAGCGCGCCCTCGATGTCGGCGGCCTCGCGGCCGCGCAGCACGGGCTCGAGATAGTTCACGGCGGCGACGATGCTGTCCAGCGTCTCGCCGGTCATCACCGGCGCCGAGGCCGCCTCACCCCAGCCGATGAGGCCGTTGTCGGCGGCGATGCGCACCAGCACGTTGTCGGCGCGCCGCACCTCCTCGCCGGCCATGATCACCGGCTTGAGCATCGGCAGGCTGACGGCGATCGGCTCGATGGTCTTGATCCGCACCTATTTTTCTCCCGTCAGTCCCGACGCCGCGAAGCGGCGGCCCGGACTCCAGAAAATATACCCTGCTGCTGGATTCCGGGTCCGCGAGCTACGCTCGCGCCCCGGAACGACGACAAGGCTACATCTTCTTCATGCCGGACTTTTCGATGATGTCCTTGAACATGGTGATTTCCTTGTTGACCCGCGCCCAGGCGGCGTCGGCGCCCTTCGGGCGCACCTGGAAACCGGCCTTGTAAAGCTTGTCCTTCATCGCCTGCGTGCCGAGCACCTTCAGCGTCTCGGCCTCCAGCCACTTGACGATCTCGGGCGGCGTCTTGGCCGGCGCCAGCAGCGTCGTGTCGGTTGCGAACACGAAATCCTTGTAGCCCGCCTCCTGCATCGTCGGCACGTCCGGCAGATCGGGCCAGCGCGTCTCGCCGGTGACGGCGAGGCAGCGCAGCGTGCCGGCCTTGATGTGCTGGGCCGCCGGCGGCAGCGAGCCGGAGGAAAGCTGCACGTTGCCGCCGAGCAGGGCGGCGATGGCGTCGCCGCCGCCCTTGAACACGACGTCGCTCAGGTGCGGCAGGTTCTCGCGCAGCTTCAGCACTTCGAGCTGGATCTGCGGCGTGGTGCCGATCGGCGGCGTCGCGCAGTTGAACTTGTCCGGCTCGGCCTTGGCCAGCGCCACGAATTCCTTCATGGTCTTTGCCGGCAGCGAGGACTTGACCACGAAGGTATTGGGCGAGGTGGCGAGCTCGCAGACGCCGACGAAGTCTTTCGCCGAGTAGGGCACGTTGTTGAACAGGCTGATATTGACCGACCAGGCGTTGGTCGCGAGCAGGATGGTGTAGCCGTCGGGCGTCGAGCGCGCGACATTGCCGAAGCCGATATTGCCGCCGGCGCCGCCGATATTTTCGATGATGAAACTTTTGCCGGTGGATTCCTGGAGCGCGGCAGACACGATGCGGCCGACGATGTCGGAAGGGCCGCCGGGCGTGTTGGCGACGACGATCTTCACCGTGCGGTCCGGATAGGCGGCATAGGCCGGGCGGCCCGGCAGCAATGCCGGCGCGGCGACGCCCGCGGCCAGCGCGCCCTTGATCACGGTACGACGCGACAATCCGGAATAGTCGTGGACTTTGCTCATCGTTCCTCCCTCTGATGCGTCTTTGCAATTTATTTTGCGGTTAGGGTAAGCTTTTGCCGTCGTCCGAGCAATGCCGCCCCGGTGCAAGGCCTGCCATGACCAGTCAATCGCGCATCGCAACGTGGCATGAGACGGTGGTGGCAAGCCTCAAGGCCAACGACGTCAGGCTCACGGTCTACGTGCCCGACCGCGTGCTCACCCCGCTCATCGAAACCCTGCACCGCGACGCGTTTTTCACCTGCTTCGCCTGCACCCGCGAGGAGGAGGCGATCGGCATCGTCTCCGGCGCCTGGATGGGCGGCATGCGCGGCGCGGTGCTGATGCAGACCTCTGGCTTTGCCACCATCCCGAACGCGCTCGCCTCGCTGGTGGTGCCGAGCCAGATCCCGGCGCTGCTGTTCGTCTCCGAGCGCGGCACGCTCGGCGAATTCAACCTCGGCCAGGCCATGGTGCTGAAAACCATGCGCCCGGTGCTCGACGCCCTCGCCGTCGACCATCACACCATCACCCGCCAGGACGAGCTCGGCTTCGTCCTCGACCGCTCGATCAAGCAGGCGGTGGCGATCCAGCAGCCGGTGGTCTTCATCCTCTCGCCGCTGTTGACCGGCGGCAAAGTCTTTCAGGCCTGACGATGACGCACGCGCACAACGCCAAGGTCATGAACCGCTTCGAGCTGACCAAGCGCCTGGTCGCCCAGCTCAAGCACGAGGAGGCCGTCATCGGCGGCATCGGCAACACCAATTTCGACCTGTGGTCGAGCGGCCAGCGGCCGCAGAATTTCTACATGCTCGGCAGCATGGGGCTTGCGGCGCCGATCGCGCTCGGCGTGGCGATCGCGCAGCCCAAGCGGCACGTCATCGCGCTCGAAGGCGACGGCTCGCTGCTGATGCAGCTCGGCTGCCTCACCACCGTCGCCGCGCGCGCGCCGAACAACCTCACCATCGTGGTGTGGGACAACGGCATCTACCAGATCACCGGCGGCCAGCAGACCGCGAGTTCGACCGCCGATCTCGCCGAGGTGGCGCGCGCCTGCGGCATCGCCAAAAGCGCCTGGGCGGCCGACGAGGAGGACTTCGACCGGCTGTTCGCCGAGGCGCTCAAAGGCGGGCCGAGCCTGATCGCCGTCCGCATCGACGACAAGCCGGGCGTCGGCACCACCGATCGCGATCCGGTGCAGATCCGCGCCCGCTTCATGCAGGGGCTGGGCGTGCGGCGGGCGCAGGCCTAGGCGCCGCGCCGTCAGCCTTTGCCGCTCTCCAGGATGCCGGCGGTCATCGCCATGCGCACCAGGTCGGACAGGCTGTTGGCCGACATCTTGGTCATCAGGTTGGCGCGGTAGATTTCGACCGTCCGCGGGCTGATGCCGAGGTCGAAGGCGATCACCTTGTTGGCCTTGCCGGCCACCAGGCCCTCCAGCACCTGCCGCTCGCGGTTCGACAGGGCCTTGAGCTTGTCGTTGATCTGCGCCACTTCGGCGTTGCGTTTGGCGGCGTCGATGGTGCTCGACAGCGAATTTTTCACGGCGGTGAGCAGCGCCTCGTCGTCGAAGGGCTTTTCCAGGAAGTCGACGGCGCCGATCTTCATCGCCTCCACCGCCAGCGAGATGTCGCCGTGGCCGGTGATGACGATCACCGGAATATCGAGGCCTTTCTCCTTGACCTTGCGCAGCAGGTCGATGCCCGTGATGTCCGGCATGCGCACGTCGGTGATGATGCAGCCGGCGCGGACCTGCGGCAGAACCTCGAGAAAGGCCCGCGCGCCGTCGAAGCTGCGCACCTTGAGCCCCGCGGTTTTCAACAGAAACTCCAGCGACTGGCGCGCCGCTTCGTCGTCGTCGATCACGTAGATGACCGCGTCAGGCTGCATCGTCGATATCCCCCTCGTTGACCGTGGCCAGGGTGAAATGGAAGATCGTGCCGCCGCCGGGATTGGGCTCCACCCAGATGCGCCCGCCGTGCGCCTCGACGATGGTGCGCGAGATCGACAGGCCGACGCCCATGCCCTGCCGCTTGGTGGTGATGAAGGGCTGGAACAGCTGCTCGGCCACCTCCGGCTCGATGCCGGAGCCGGTATCGGCGACGCTCACGCGCACCAGATGATCGCCGGCCGGCGCCACCGAAATCATCAGGTCGCGCGCGGCCGAGGTCTCCATGGCGTCCATGGCATTGCGGATGAGGTTGAGCAGCACCTGCTGGATCTGCACGCGGTCGGCCAGCACCATCTCGACGGCGGGGTCGAACTGGAAGGTGACGCGGATGCCGCGGTCCTTGACGCCGACCAGCGCCAGCGCGCTCGCTTCCTCGACCAATTTGGTGATGCTTTCGACGCGCCGCTCGCTCTCGCCGCGCGACACGAAGTCGCGCAGGCGGCGGATGATCTGGCCGGCGCGCATGGCCTGGTCGGCGGCCTTGTCCAGCGCCTCGCGCATCATCTGCGGACGTTCGCCGGCTTCGCCCTCGATCAGGCGGCGCGAGCCTTTCAGATAGTTGGAAATCGCCGACAGCGGCTGGTTGAGCTCGTGCGCCAGCGTCGAGGCCATCTCGCCCATGGCGGTGAGCCGCGAGATGTGCACCAGCTCGGATTGCAGCTCCTGCAAGCGCGCCTCGGTCTGCTGGCGCTCGGTCAGGTCGCGGATGAAGCCGGTGAAGAAGCGCTGCGTGCCGGAGCGCATCTCGCCGACGGCGAGTTCCATGGGGAAGGTCGAGCCGTCCTTGCGCTGGCCGACCACGACGCGGCCGATGCCGATGATGCGGCGCTCGCCGGTCATCTTGTAGCGCTGCAGGTAGATGTCGTGGTTCTCGCGGTAGGGCGACGGCATCAAAATCTTGACGTTCTTGCCGAGCGCCTCTTCGGCGCCATAGCCGAACAACCGCTCGGCCGCGCTCGAAAACGACTGCATGATGCCGTTGTCGTCGATGACGATCATCGCCTCCGGCACCGTGTCGAGAATCGATTTCAGGTGCGCCGCGCGCGCCAGCGTGTCGAGCGTCATGGTGCGCATCTCGCGCTGGTTGCGGCGAAGCAACTCGCCGCCCCAGGACACGCCGACGCCGATGATGCCGAAGGCGACAAGATTGACCAGGGTCGCCGACGAAACCGGCGGCGCGTCGGTGATCAGAAACGAGCTCACGGCGCTGAGCACGGTCGCCGCCATGCCGGGGCCGAAACCGCCGATCCAGGCCGCGATTAGCACCGGCGGCACGAAATAGATGTAGCGGGTCTCGTGCGGCAGCACCGGCGCCAGCACTTCGCGGACGCTCCAGGCCGCCACAACCAGCGCGATCGCGGCGCCGTATTGGATCAGCCAGCCGCGCTCGCGCGTCTCGAATATCGTTGATTTATCAATAACTTGTCGCATGTGTGGCAGCCGAGCCCGTGGCGCCTCCGGGAAATCCCTTATGGAGTTTATCTAAATTTCGGCGGCTCCGCTCCAGGGGTATCGATCGATCGTCGCATTGTTGGAGAGACGCCATGCTCAGCCAGACGATGATCACGCGGAATGCCACGCGCCAGCCGGCGGAGCGTCGCGCGCCTGCGGTGTCCTTCGGTGACTCGATCGAGATGATGGGCTCGGTGATGCCGTTTGCCCGCAACGTCGAGATCTACGGCGAGAACGAGCCGGCCGAATATCTCTACAAGGTTGTGAGCGGCGCGGTGCGCACCTACAAGGTGCTCAATGACGGCCGCCGCCAGATCGGTTCCTTCTATCTGCCGGGCGACATTTTCGGCCTCGAAGTCGGCGGCAAGCACGCGTTCTCCGCCGAAGCGGTTGCCGACAGCAAGGTGCTGGTGATCAAACGCGGCGCGCTGGTCGCGCTCGCGGGCCGTGACACCGGCGTCGCCGGCCAGCTCTGGACCATGGCCGCCGCCGAACTGCGGCGCGCCCAGGACCACGTCATGCTGCTGATCAAGACCGCGCAGGAGCGCGTTGCCGGCTTCCTGATGGAAATGTCGGCGCGCAATTCCGGCGCCAGCGAGGTCGAGCTGCCGATGTCGCGCCAGGACATCGCCGACTATCTCGGCCTCACCATCGAGACCGTGTCGCGTACCCTGACGCAACTGGAGAATTCCGGCGCCATCGCCGTTCCGAGCTCGCGTCACATCGTGTTGCGCAGCCGCGGCGCGCTCAGCCGCTTGAACGCTTGATCCCTCTCTACCGAACGTCGTCCTCCCAGACTTGTTCGGTAAACTGTGCCCCGGTCACGGATACGGCCGGGGCATTTTTTCTTCCAGTTGACCTTCGTCAACACCGCATCGCCGCCTTGTGGTTTCTAATTCCTGAATTTGGAGGACCGTCATGAAAGCCAAGGACATCATGACCCGCACCGTCGTTTCGGTCGATCCGGACGCGACCGTGCTTCAGGCCGCGCGCCTGATGCTGCAACACCACATCAGCGGCCTGCCGGTGGTCGACAGAGCCGGCCGGCTGGTCGGCGTGCTGTCGGAGGGCGATTTCCTGCGCCGCGGCGAAACCCATACCGAGCGCCGCCGCTCGCGCTGGCTCGAATTCCTCATGGGCCCCGGCCGCATGGCCGCGGACTACGTGCACTCGCACGGCAGCAAGGTGTCCGAGGTCATGACGCCGGATGTGAAGACCGTGAGCGACGATGCCTCGCTCGAGGACATCGTGGCGCTGATGGAGAAGCACCGGATCAAACGCGTGCCGGTGCTGCGCGCCGGCAAGCTCGTCGGCATCGTCACCCGCTCCAACCTGATGCACGCCATGGTCAGCATCGCGCGCTTCTCGACACCCGGCGCGTACAGCGACGCCGCGATCCGCGACAAGCTGCTTGCCGAAATCAGGAAGCAGCAATGGGCGCCGGTCGCGACCGCCGACGTCGTCGTGCACGACGGCGTGGTCGACCTGTGGGGCATGATCGTGGACGAGCGCCAGCGCGCCGCCCTCAAGGTGGCGGCCGAGAACATTCCCGGCGTCGCCGCGGTCAAGGACCACCTGGTCTGGATCGAGCCGATGACCGGCGTCGTCGTCGAGCCGCCGCCGGAACAGGCGGCGCAGCCGCCGCGCGCGCCGGTGGTGGCGGCCTGGCCGCGGCCGTCGCATTAAACTTGATATTTCGCAAGGAACGCGGCGGCGGCAGTTGTATTGAAACTGCGACGCAAGGCAATGCGTCAAGAAAATTGCTGGAGGTTTGTCATGAACCTGAAATCTCTCATCCCCGTCAGCCGCGGCCGCGGTCGCGGCGTTGCCCGCCCCGACAATCCGTTTATCTCCCTGCAAAACGAGATCGACCGGTTGTTCGAGAACTTCACGGCCGGCTTGCCCTCGTTCGGTAACGGCATGACGAACGTCACGCTGCCGACCATGGACGTGGCGGAAACGGACAAGGAGATCGAGATCACCGCCGAGCTGCCGGGCCTCGAGGAAAAGGACGTGCAGATCAACGTGGCCGACAACGTCCTGACCATCCGCGGCGAGAAAAAGGCCGAGAAGGAGGAGAAGGACAAGAATTACCGGCTGGTCGAGCGCAGCTACGGCGCGTTCGAGCGTTCGCTCGAGCTGCCGGACGGCGTTAATGCCGACGCCATCAAGGCCAGCATCGACAAGGGCGTGCTCAAGGTCGTGGTGCCGAAGCCCGCGCCCGCCCAGGTCAAGAAGATCGAAGTGAAATCCGCCGCCTGATCACGGGGGTGGCGGAGCGCGCGTCCCGCGGCCCATGCCGGGCGCGGGGGGCGCGCGCCCGGCCGCCTTTTGTCCTCGGCGAATGCCCGCCCCCCGCGAAATCTCCGCAATATCCGTCTGTTCCGCCAGTTTTTTGACCTGCGTCAAGGAACGAGCGGCCGAATACGCCGATAAAGCGGGCCCAAGGCCCCACCCTTCCAGGTTAGCCACAGACGGAATCCAAGCATGGCGAACGCGCTCGCTCCTCGGAAAACCATGACGCTCGGCGAAGGCGGCACGGCGCTCGCCTTGGCCGCGCTCGCGCTGCTGTCAATTGTCGTCGCCGCCAAGGCCTATACGCCGGCCTACGCCTTCCACGCCTACCTGTTCGCGGCCGCCAGCGTCGCGGCGGTGTTTGCCATCATCAATCGCTACTACGAACGCCCGGCGCAGACGCCGCTGACCGTCGCCGGCAAGCCGAACTACAACATGGGGCCGGTCAAGTTCGCGGCCGTCATCGCCGTATTCTGGGCGATCGCCGCCTTTACCGTCGGCGTCTATATCGCGCTCGAGCTCGCCTTCCCGGCGCTCAATTTCGATCTGCCCTGGATCGCCTTCGGCCGCTTAAGGCCGCTGCACACCTCGGCCGCGATCTTCGCCTTCGGCGGCAATGTGCTCATCGCCACCTCGTTCTACGTCGTGCAGCGCACCTGCCGGGCGCGGCTCGCCGGCGACATCGCGCCGTGGTTCGTCGTCCTCGGCTACAACTTCTTCATCGTCATCGCCGGCACCGGCTACCTGCTCGGCATCACGCAGTCCAAGGAATATGCCGAGCCGGAATGGTACGCCGACCTCTGGCTGACCGTGGTCTGGGTCGTCTACTTCCTGGTCTATCTCGGCACCATCATGCGGCGCACCGAGCCGCACATCTACGTCGCCAACTGGTTCTATCTCGCCTTCATCGTCACCATCGCGGTGCTGCACCTCGGCAACAACGCCGCGCTGCCGGTGTCGCTGTTCTCGCCCAAGTCCTACATCGTCTGGGCGGGCGTGCAGGACGCCATGGTGCAATGGTGGTACGGCCACAACGCGGTGGGCTTTTTCCTCACCGCCGGCTTCCTGGCGATGATGTACTACTTCATCCCCAAGCGCGCCGACCGCCCGGTCTATTCCTACCGGCTGTCGATCATCCACTTCTGGGCGCTGATCTTCCTCTACATCTGGGCGGGCCCGCATCACCTGCACTACACGGCGCTGCCCGACTGGGCGCAGACGCTGGGCATGACCTTCTCGATCATGCTGTGGATGCCGTCCTGGGGCGGCATGATCAACGGCATCATGACGCTGTCGGGCGCCTGGGACAAACTGCGCACCGACCCGGTGCTGCGCATGATGGTGGTGTCGGTCGCCTTCTACGGCATGTCGACCTTCGAAGGGCCGATGATGTCGGTGAAGATCGTCAACTCGCTCAGCCACTATACCGACTGGACCATCGGCCACGTGCATTCCGGCGCGCTCGGCTGGGTCGCCTACATCTCCTTCGGCGCGCTCTACTGCCTGATCCCCTGGCTGTGGAACCGGCCGCTGTACTCGCTCAAGCTCGTCAACTGGCACTTCTGGATCTCGACCATCGGCATCGTGCTCTACATCACCTCGATGTGGGTGGCGGGCATCCTGCAAGGCCTGATGTGGCGCGCCTACACCGCGCTCGGCTTCCTCGAATATTCCTTCGTCGAGACGGTCGAGGCGATGCACCCCTTCTACGTCATCCGCGCGCTCGGCGGCATCCTGTTCCTCACCGGCGCGCTGATCATGGCGTGGAACCTGTGGAAGACCGTGACCGCGGCGGCGGCGACCGAGCAGAGCCCGCTGCTGCAGGCGGCCGAATAAGGCGAGGATCGAACCCATGTCGCTCTGGCAGAAACACGCAATCCTCGAGAAGAACTCGATCATTCTCGTCATCGGCATCCTGATCGTGATCGCGATCGGCGGCCTGGTCGAGATCGTGCCGCTGTTCTACCTGAAGAACACCATCGAGAAGGTCGACGGCGTGCGGCCCTATACGCCGCTCGAGCTCGCCGGCCGCAACATCTACGTGCGCGAGGGCTGCTACCTCTGCCACTCGCAGATGATCCGCCCGTTGCGCGACGAGGTCGAGCGCTACGGCCATTATTCGCTGGCCGCCGAGAGCATGTACGACCGGCCGTTCCAGTGGGGCTCCAAGCGCACCGGGCCCGATCTCGCCCGCGTCGGCGGCAAGTATTCCGATGCCTGGCATCAGGATCACTTGCGCGATCCGCGCTCGGTGGTGCCGGGCTCGGTGATGCCGGGCTACGGCTTCCTCGAGCAGACCGAGCTCGACTACAGCCACATCGACCGCGACCTCGCGGCGCAGGGCGCGCTCGGCGTGCCCTACAGCGCCGACATGATCGCCCACGCCCAGGACGACGTGGTGGCGCAGGCCAGCAGCGACAATCCGGCCGCCGCCGATCTCGCCAAGCGCTACGCCAAGGTCAATGCCCGCGACTTCGACGGCAATCCCAAGGCCGTCACCGAGGCCGACGCGCTGATCGCCTACCTGCAGCTGCTCGGCACCGAAGTGAACTTCAAGCTCTACGACGACAAAGCCAACATCCGGTGAGCGCCATGGACCCGACCTATCAGGCCGTTGCCGAATTTTCCCAGCAGTGGGGCCTCGTCTACTTCACGGTGATCTTCGCCGCCGTGATGGTCTACGCGCTGTGGCCGTCGCGGCGCAAACAGTTCGACGAAGCGGCGCGCATTCCGCTGCGGGAGGATTGATCGTGAGCGACGAAGCAAGACAGATCGACAAGATCACCGGCACCGCCACCACCGGCCATGAATGGGACGGCTTGCGCGAGCTCAACACGCCGCTGCCGCGCTGGTGGCTGTGGCTGTTCTACGCGACCATCGCCTGGGCGGTCGGCTACTGGGTGGTCTACCCGGCCTGGCCGCTGATCACCAATTCAACGCAGGGCGTGTTCGGCTGGCATTCCCGCGCCGCGGTCGAAACCGATCTCGCCGATCTCAAGGCGCTGCGCGGCCCGATGGTCAGCAAGCTCGCGGCGGCCTCCGTCGCCGAGATCGTCGCCGATCCGCAGCTTTTGGATTTCGCGCGCGCCCAGGGGCGCGTCGCCTTCGCCGACAACTGCGCGCCCTGCCACGGCGCCGGCGGCGGCGGCGCCAAGGGCTACCCGAACCTCAACGACGACGACTGGCTGTGGGGCGGCAAGCTCGCCGACATCGAGACCACCATCCGCCACGGCGCCCGCTCCGGCGACGAGAAGGGCCACCAGGGCAACATGCCGGCCTTCGGCCGCGACAATATCCTCAAGGCCAACGAGATATCCGCGGTCGCCGACTATGCGCGCTCGCTCTCCGGCCTGCCCGCCGAGAAGGGCGTCGATCTCGCCCTCGGCAAGAAGCTGTTCGCCGACAACTGCGCGGCCTGTCACGGCCCCGACGGCAAGGGCAACCGCGAGGTCGGCGCGCCCAACCTGACCGACAAGATCTGGCTCTACGGCTCCGACAAGCAGACCGTCGTCCAGGGCATCGTCAACGGCCGCGGCGGCGTCATGCCGAACTGGCAGAGCCGCCTCGACGAATCGACCATCAAATCGCTCATCGTCTACGTCTGGACCTTCGGCGGCGGAGAAAAATGAACGCCCAGGCCGCATCGGTTGCGCTCGACCGCCCGGCGCCCGACGCCGGCGCGCTGGCGCGCCTGGTCAAGGAAGCCGAGGTCGGCGGCCTGCCGCCGGACGACGACATCCCGCTCTATGCGCCGCGGCGCAAGATCTATCCGCAGAGCACCCACGGCACCTTCCGCCGCATCAAGTGGGCGGCGCTCATCGTCACCCTCGGCATCTACTACCTCTTGCCTTTCGTGCGCTGGGACCGCGGCGCCAATGCGCCGTCGCAGGCGGTGCTGGTCGACTTCCCGGCGCGCCGCTTCTACTTCTTCTTCATCGAGATTTGGCCGCAGGAGGTCTACTACCTCACCGGCCTCCTGATCCTCGCCGCCATCGGCCTGTTCCTGATGAACGCCATCGCCGGGCGCATCTGGTGCGGCTACCTGTGCCCGCAGACGGTGTGGACCGACCTGTTCTTCGCCGTCGAGCGCCTGATCGAAGGCGACCGCCGCGAGCATATGCAGCGCGACGCCCGCCAATGGACCGCCGCCACCTGGGCGCGCAAGGCCGTCAAGCACCTCATCTGGCTGATGATCGCCTGGTGGACCGGCGGCGCCTGGGTCTTGTATTTCGCCGACGCCCCGACGCTGGTGAAGGAGCTCGCCACCGGCGAGGCGCCGCTCATCGCCTATGCCTGGATCGGCATTCTGACCTTCACCACCTACAGCCTGGCCGGCCACATGCGCGAGCAGGTCTGCCTCTATATGTGCCCGTGGCCGCGCATCCAGGCGGCGCTCACCGACGAATACGCGCTCAACGTCACCTATCGCTACGACCGCGGCGAGCCGCGCTGCTCGGTGAAGAAGGCCGAGCAGCTGCGCGCCGAGGGCAAGCCGGCCGGCGACTGCGTCGACTGTCTGCAATGCGTGCACGTCTGCCCGACCGGCGTCGACATCCGGCAGGGCGCCAGCCTCGGCTGCATCCAGTGCGGCCTGTGCATCGACGCCTGCGACACCGTCATGAAGAAGCTCGGCCGCGCGCCGCGGCTGATCGCCTACGACACCGACATCAACGTCAAGCGCCGCATGGCCGGCGAAGCGCCGTTCTTCAAGCTGGTGCGGCTGCGCACCGTGCTCTACGCGGCGGTGCTCGCCATCGTCGGCGGCGTCATGATCTACACCCTGGCGACGCGCGGCAGCGAAGGCATCAGCATCATCCACGACCGCAATCCGATGTACGTGCAGCTCAAGGACGGCACGCTGCGCAACGCCTACACCATCCGCATCGTCAACAAGCAGCTCAAGTACCGCGACTTCCTCATCAACGTCGACGGCCTGCCCTCGACGCTCGCCGAATTCGTCGGCCTGCCGCCGCGCGCCGACGGCAGCAGGCAGCTGGTCTCGGTCGGTCCCGACCAGACCAGGGAAGTGCGCGTCATCGTCACCGATTACTCGACCACGCCGCCGGCGCCCTCGGCCTCGATCCTGTTCCGGCTGACCGACATCAATTCCGGCGAGGTCGTCGAGATGCGCGACCACTTCTTCGGTCCCTAGGGAGGCGGCGATGCAACGCTCTGGCCGACCGCGCGAATTGACCGGACGCCACGTGCTGTTGTGGGTCGTCGGCTTCTTCGGCGTGGTGTTCATCGCCAATGCCGTGCTGGTGAAGGCCGCGACCTCGACTTTCGGCGGCCTGGAAACGCAGAGCTCCTACAAGGCCGGCCTCGTGTTCGAGCGCGAGGTCGCCAGGGCCGAGCGCCAGCAAGCGCTCGGTTGGACCGTCGACGGCAGGCTGGTGCGCGACAACAGCGGCGAAGCCGTGCTCACGGTCGGCGTGCGCGACGCGCAGGGGCTCGCGGTCGGCGGGCTCGCCGCCGACGCCACGCTGGCGCACCCGGCCGACAGCCGGCTCGATCATGTCATTGCGCTGACGGCGGCCGGCGCCGGCGTCTTCCGCGGCAGGGATCAGGTGCCGCCGGGGCAGTGGGAGCTGATCGTCGATGTCTACCGCGGCGCCGAGCGCGTGTTCCGCTCGCAGAGCCGGGTGACGCTGCAATGAGGACGATATGACGTGCGCTGCCGCGAGCACGCTTCACCTCTCCCATAGGGAGAGGTCGCCCGCCCAACGGGTCCGGCCGGAGGCCGGCCCGATGGTAAACTCCGCCGCAGGCGAAGGCGGGCGGGTGAGGGGTTACAGCCCATCGAGAGTCACTTGCCCCCTCACCCCAACCCTCTCCCCCCAGGGGAGAGGGAGCACGCCGTCCTCGCGGCAATCGCATCAGCTCAATTCGGCGTAGGTGACCATGTCCGCCGAAGCGCTCGACCTCTCGCTCTACGCCAGGCCGGCCGGCTCCGGCACGCTGGGCATGGATCTGGCGGTCGAAGGCGTCGCCTGCGGCGCCTGCATCGGCCGCATCGAGAACGCCGTGAAGCGGCTGCCGGGCGTCACCGACGCGCGGCTCAATTTCACCAATCGCCGCCTGCACGTCGCCTGGGCCGACGGCGCGCTCAAGCCGGCTGAGATCGTCGGCGCGCTCGAGCGGATCGGCTATCGCGGCCATCCCTTCGTGCCGCAGCGCGCCGAGGAGGAGGAAGCGGCCGAGGCCCGCCGCCTCACGCGGTATCTCGCGGTCGCGGGCTTTGCCGCCATGAACGTCATGCTGCTGTCGGTGTCGGTATGGTCGGGCAATGTCACCGACATCACGCCGGAGACGCGCGATTTCTTTCACTGGGCCTCGGCGCTGATCGCGCTGCCGGCGGCAGCCTTCAGCGGCCAGCCCTTCTTCCAGAGCGCCTGGCGGGCGCTCAAGGCGCGCACCACCAATATGGACGTACCGATCTCGATCGGGGTGACGCTGGCGCTGGCGATGTCGCTCGTCGAAACGGTCAATCACGCCGAGCACGTCTACTTCGATTCCGCCATCATGCTGCTGTTCTTCCTGCTGCTCGGCCGCACGCTCGACCGCGCCATGCGCCGCAAGACGCGGGCGGTCGCCGGCAATCTGGCGGCGCTGAAGGCCGACACCGCGCACCGCTTCGCCGGCGATGAGCTCGTCACCGTCCCGGTGGCCGCGCTCAATCCCGGCGACCGCGTTCTGGTCAAGCCGGGCGAGCGCATCCCGGCCGACGGCGCCGTCGTCAGCGGCGCGTCCGAGATCGACGACAGCGTCATCACCGGCGAGACGGCGCGGCGCGCGGTGGCCGCCGGCGCGCACCTCTATGCCGGCAGCCTGAACTTCCACGGCACGCTGACCATGACGGTTTCGGCGGCCGGCGCCGGCACGCTGATCGACGAGATCGAGCGGCTGTTGCAGCAGGCGGCGAGCGCCAAGTCGCGCGTCATGCGGCTCGCCGACCGCGCCGCGCGCGTCTATGCGCCGGTGGTGCACTTGACCGCGGCGCTGACCGCCATCGGCTGGCTGACGGCCGGCGCCACGCTGCACGATGCGCTGGTGACGGCGATCGCCGTGCTCATCATCACCTGTCCCTGCGCGCTGGCGCTCGCCATCCCGGCCGTGCAGGTGGTGGCCTCCGGCGCGCTGTTCCGCGCCGGCATCATCCTCAATTCCGGCGACGCCATCGAGCGCCTCGCCGAGGCCGACACCATTATTTTCGACAAGACCGGCACGCTGACGCTGCCCGAGCCGCGCGTCGTCAACGCCGCGGCCATCGATGCGGCGGCGCTGCAAATGGCGGCGCGCCTGGCGCTGTCGAGCCGGCACCCGCTGGCGGTGGCGCTGTCGCGCGAGGCGGCGGCGGCCCGGCCGTTCGACGGCGCCGTCGAGGAGCCGGGGCAGGGCGTGCGCGCCGTGATCGACGGCGTTGAGGCAAGGCTCGGCAGCGCGGCGTTTTGCGGCCTTGCACCTTCTCCGCTCATTCCCGCGCAGGCGGGAATCCAGGCCCAGGATCGAAAGTCTGGAAATTTGTCGCCCTGGGTCCGCGCTTGCGCGGGGACGAGCGGGGGTGAGGCCGGTGCCTCGACGATCCATTTCCGTTGTGGCCCCCATTCAGCGGCGATAGCCATCGCCCAGAAGCTGCGGCCGGATGCGGCCGAGACGATGGAGGCGCTGCGCGCGCGCGGCCTCGACCTGCACATTCTGTCGGGCGACCGCGCCGAGGCGGTAGCCCCGGTCGCCCGCGCGCTCGGCATTGCGCAATGGCAGGGCGGTGTGAAGCCCGCCGACAAGATCGCGCTCATCGACGCGCTCAAGCGCCAAGGGCGCCGCGTGCTGATGGTCGGCGACGGCTTGAACGACGCGCCGGCGCTTGCCGCCGCGCATGTGTCGCTGTCGCCGATCTCGGCCGCCGATCTGACGCAGGCCCAGGCCGACGCCGTCTTCCTCGGCGACCGGCTCGGGCCGGTGCTCGACGCCGTCCTCACCGCGCGGCAGGCGCGCCGCCTGATGACGCAGAACCTGTGGTTCGCCGCGCTCTACAACGCCGTCGCCGTGCCGATCGCCATCTTCGGCCTGGTGACGCCGCTGATCGCCGCGCTCGCCATGTCGGGCTCCTCGATCGCGGTGACGCTCAACGCGCTGCGCGCACGCATGATCCGGAAAACTGGGAACCGGGTAACGGGAAAGATCATGCGCAAACGAGATAGGCTGCGGCCATGAACGTGCTGGTCTATCTGGTGCCGATGGCGCTGGGGCTCGGGCTTGCCGGCCTGTTCGCCTTCCTGTGGGCGCTCAAGAGCGGCCAGTACAGCGACGTCGAGGGCGCCGGGCTGCGCGTTTTGTCGGACGACGACATCGCCAATGACCAAAACGGCGGCGCCAGACGGCCATCGCCGGGCTAAGGCCAGACGCGGCCGGCGCAACGGTTTTGATGCGGGGCCGACGGTCCTAGGACCATAATCCTGCCACATTCCTATAGGACTATCGCCCTATCCCATTCCACACCGGGGGTGTCTGTACAGCATCTTCAGATACGGAATGGGGAGCGGTGGCCGGGGAATGACGTGGCGGCGGAGATGCGCTTGCCACGGCCCGGCGGTCCAAGCCGCAG
>Ga0070740_10001163_pt1 | contig 38617 bp, 32 predicted proteins | sample Coa_R2_FD_67286 | JGI IMG/M metagenome (GOLD analysis project Ga0070740, IMG submission 67286) | Surface soil microbial communities from Centralia Pennsylvania, which are recovering from an underground coalmine fire - Coalmine... | ecosystem: Environmental > Terrestrial > Soil > Unclassified ... | reverse complement strand
GACGGTATCGAGATCAGGATGAACGGGTTAGAAAAGGAGATGGTTCTTATAGAGGCGAAGATAGGGGCGATGGAGTCGAGGATGGCAACGAAGGAGGACCTCGCCAGACTGGCGGCAGGGATGGAGGAGAAGATAGGCACCCTGGCGGCGGGGATGGCGACAATGGAAGCAAAGATGGAGGAGAAGATAGGCACCCTGGCAGCGGAGATGGCGACAATGGAAGCAAAGATGGAGGAGAAGATAGGCACTCTGGCGGCGGGGATGGCGACAATGGAAGCAAAGATGGAGAGCAATTTTGCCGGGCTGGAAGATCGCATCGTGGGTACACTCACAAAAATGATCGCTGTTATTGGCTCTCAGCGAACCGGGGAATAGGGCAGACTTCTATTTGCAGGGCGACGAAAAGAGGTGGGGCTGCCCGATTGCGGCGATACGATCTTAGCCGCGCTGCCGGCCGGCGAGGGAGCGGCGGTAACGATGCAGCCACAGCAGCCACCAGGCAATGGCGACCAGCGGCGTAAGCGCGATTACCCAGCCCATCCAGAACGGCATCGCTCCTGGCGCCGCAACCGTCACCGGGAAGCCGGCCCGCGCCTGCCCCTGTGGTCCCGTCAGTTCGATCACCAGATTCCAGGCGCCGCGCACCGGCATGCTAATCGTTCCCACCAGAACGGCGGAATGGCCCTGCAAGGTTAGCTTCGCATAGAGCTTCGTGGCATCGGTCCCCAGTCCCGGCTCGGCGATGATGCGGCCATGCAGGCGCAGGGTGCTGTCATGCGGCACAACCGTCAGAGTGAGCGGGCGCTCAGCGTAGGGCTGGGCCTGGTCGAGATCGACATCCACAACATAGGCTCCTACCGCCAGCGTGACCACGCGCGCCGGCATGCCCACCGCCAGGACCTCTCCCGGGGCCAGCAGCACACAGGCCACAAGCGCCAGCAGCGCGCAGACCCCTTTCAGAAGATTTCCAATATGCCCGGGCATCCCTTCCTCCTTCCCATCTAGCGCGTACCCCAGCGCCAGATATCGCCGAATTCCGCGCCCATGATGGCCCCGCCTGCCCCAAAGAGCAGCGCAACGAGGACCGAGAACAGGACAACCTCTATCCATAGCTCGGCCGGCACCGGGAGACCCGGCTGTGGCAGGAAGACCGGCGCGTAGGACGAATACGTGCGCAGTATGCAGGGTGCAGTCAGCAGCGCCGGTGGGGTAATAATGACGCCCATCAGCCCTACAGCACGCCAGCCCCGCAGCACATGCTCCGGCTTGCTGCCTCGCCGCATCTTCCAGAAGTAGAAGCCGTCCACTATCAATGCCGAGACCAGAAAGAGCAGGGGAAGCAGCGTGTAGTCCCAGCGGAAATACGGCACATGTCCGGGAACGCGGTAGACCATCCCCTGCTGCGCGACTGCTGTACGCACAGCCCAGGGCACGAAGAGTTCCGTAGCCAGCGTGTGCAGCAGGAGCAGCCCGACCAGGAACGTTGCCGCGCGCGGCTTGCAGGTGAAGCGCAGAGCGCCAATAAAGCAGAAAGCGCCACCAGCGGCCAGCGGCAGCGGATAGGTAGAGACATCCAGGGGACCAAAGGTGGCAATGGGGAATTGCAAAAATCCTGTCAGCGCAAAATTGAGCAACCCGGCCAGGGTGGTGAGCACGCCCAGTTCAAGCGCGCTGAAACCCAGAAAGTTCCAGCCAGCGCGCCCCCTTTCGCGATCAATTGTGGCCTCGGAAGCAAATGCCTGCACCATACCCAGGCTTCCAACAACTCCCCCGATGATATCCATTACATGGAAGGGCGCCCACAGCGCAACGTCGATACCATACAACTCGTGCCAGTAGTTATCAAGCGGGGCCGCAATCAGGACGAGGAGACCGCCAAATCCGGCAACGACAAAGCCCAGGGGAGCATGAAACAGGCCAAAGACGGGGACAGTCGAGGAATCATCCACCCCCGCCATACCCCGGCGATAGCGCGCGGTATCCAGCAGCACGACGGTAAGCGCCACCAGCCCGGCTCCGGCAATGCAGGAGTATATCAAGGTGTGCGGCGGTGTCCAGAACTGGTCGCGTCCGACGAAGGCATGCCACTCTCTATCCCACACGGCGCCAAGCTCTCCTTGCACCAGGAAGAAGAGCGCGAGCCATGCCCCGATACGGCGCAGCCGGCGCTCTCCCCGGTCAGCCTGCCCCGACAAGCCAGGGTGAACAGCCTCGATAGCGTGAGCCTCTGATCGAGCCATACGCGCTTTCTCCTCTCCAGTTCTAGAAGATGACGAACCTTATCTCTCTAATTAGCATAGACGAACGCCAATCAGGCTATGTCACTGCGTGGCTCCTTGCTTCTTCTATGATATAATACTAGCGAACATCGCTCTATAGCTAGCTATGTCTTTCCCAATGGGCAGCATAAAACCAATCCAGGGAAAGATAGCGTAACAGGTTTATGCATAGATTTTTTGTATTATTAACGCGAGGATTGCTCCTGCGCTGTCCCATATGCGGCAAGGGGAAGTTGTTTCGCTCCCCGTTCAGAATGTACGAGCGCTGCCCGCATTGTGGCTTCGTTTATGAGCGGGAGGAGGGCTACTTTAGCAGCGCAATGGCGATCAACCTGATAATCAGCGAGCTGCTCATCGCTGCTTTTACCGTTCCGCTGGCGGCGACAATACCATTGACGCAGCTCCTGATATGGGGTGCTCCTGCTCCTTTCCTGCTTCCCATCCTCTTCTATCATCACAGCCGGGGATTGTGGATGAGCATGGATCACCTCTTAAATCCTGTCCTTCGTAGATGACGGCAACACGCTCAAAATAAGGGAAGACTCCGAGATATGCAGAGCAGCGCTTCTTTCTGGTGGCGATCCGAGTCCATGTTCAAAATTGTGGGAGCACTGGGCCTGGCACTCCTGCTCTCCTCGCTCTGCTTCGTGGCTATAGCTTCGGCGCATACGACTGCCTCGGCCAGCAGCAATCTTACGCTCCAGGTGGATACGGATTTCAGCGTAACGAGAGTGGGATACTGGCTCCCGGTGCATATTACAGCAGGTAATAACGGCGACACGAGCTTTCAGGGAACAATTGTGGTGCGAACATTCAGTGGCTCCATGCGCCTCTCTGATCCTGGCATTGCCTCGGATCAGCGCTTCGAGGCGCCCATCAGGCTGTCGCGCCACACACAGCAGCAGATCACAATCTCCATCCCTTTTGATGTGAGTTATTTCAATCCGCGCGGCATCCTGGCGGAACTGGTCGATACTCACGGCAGGATCTTGCTTACGAAGACGCAGCCCGTCTATACGCTCGGCCCGGGCGATATCTCTATTGGCATTCTCTCGGATCAGTTCGCCAACTTTGGCGCGCTCAAAAGCGTTGCGCTTCCCAATCAGGCCATCTCGGTAAGTACCACTCCGCTCGACGCTGACACGCTGCCGACAAATTCAACGGTGCTCGAAAACTTCGAGGTGATTATCCTTGACGACTTTAGCGTCAATACCCTGCAACCGGCGCAACTGGCGGCGCTGCAAACGTGGGTGAACCGGGGCGGGGCGTTGATCGAGGTCGGCGGCCCGAACTGGCAGCAAACTCTGGGAACGCTTCCCCCCGCGCTGCTGCCAGTAACGGTAACTGGCATAGACGAAGCGCCCGCCGGAACTCCGCTGCTCCCTACCGATAGCGTGCCCGTCCAACTGGCTAATCAAGGTATGGCGCAGCAGAGCGAGGTTTTACCGGAATCGACGATGATTAGCGTCGCCTCGCCGGGCAGTCCGGGCGACACGGGACCGGGATCGAGCATCAGCAGCCAGATCGTTTCGTCCTATGGTGCGACCCCGCTAATCGTGCAGGCCCATGAGGGGCAGGGCATCATCTGCTATCTCGCCTTCGATCCTTCGCTCTATCCCCTCTCTACGTGGTCGGGCATGAGCCAGCTCTGGCAGCACCTGCTGCTGCACACGCTCGGCGATCAAGTCCTCATTTCGGCCCTTGCCCCCAGATACATGAGTGGGCCAGGCGCTCTGCTGACCAGGGGCGGCATCCTTCCCATTTTGCAGCCCAATATCTGGATTGCCGCATGGTTTATTGTCGGGCTGCTCGCTGGCTATGTCGTCCTGCTGGGGCCTGTGCGTCTCCTGATTATCAGGCGCAGGCGGCGGCCCTACTGGAACTGGCGCTTCGCGATTAGCAGCATTCTCATCTTCTCCCTGCTGGCCTATGGTATCGCTTTCTACCAGAAAGGGAGAGCGCTGACCGATAATAGCATTTCTATCGTACAGATAAATCAGAGCGGTTCAGAGGCGCATATCACAACCTATATGGGCGTGTTCGTCCCCAATCAGGGCAATTTCAGCGTCCAGTTCCCGAACAGCGATCTGCCACAGGCAGTACCTACACCACTGGAGCCGAGCGGCTCCCTCGTGACCACAGGTAACGCCTCTACTCCCATTCTCTACGGACTGCGCCAGACAAGCGTGAACCTGCTTAATAGCGGGCAATGGACCTTCCACCCACTTGTCGCCGAACAGGATCGCCAGCTTCACGGGACGGTATCGACGCACCTGACGTTACAGGGCAACAGGATCGTGGGCATCATTACGAATACACTGCGTACTCCTCTGAGCGATGTCTATATCCTGATCCCCCATAACTTCATCGCTATCGGGAACATCGCCGCCGGCGCATCGATACAGGTCAACCAGCCATTGCAGAGCAGTTCAGCGGCGCCCGCCGGTGCCACCCTGGCCGATCAGATTGCCGCCAGCAAGGGTTTACCGGCAGGCTACTACCCATATGATAAGGGGGAGCAGCCGCGAACGGAGGCAGAGCGCCATATCGCGCTGCTCTCGGCCCTCAATGGCGCCGGGTTCTCGTTCCTGCCCTGTAGCGGTTCCTGCATCACGCACGCTATCACCAACACCAGCAAGCAGACAATCACGACGCTCAATCCCGGCGCGCCATCCATTCCCCTGAGTGCTAACGTCGACCCCTTGCTCGTGAGTGGCGCGCCGGCCACGCTGATCGGCTGGGCGGATCAGCCATTGGACGCCATGAACGCGATCACCATTAATGGCACAACCCCGCATGGTTTCCATGAGAACTTCATACAGATGCCGCTCAACATCAATCTCTCTTCGCCGATGAATACGCCGCCGGACTTTATCACCGGACAGGTAATCAATGCACAGGGCATCTCCGGCGGCAACGTTGCCATGATTCAGCCCGGCGTCTATAGCATGTCAACTGCCAGTATAAGCTTTGAGTTCGATCTGCCCGATATACTGGATGCCTCGCCCACCGGACTGACGATTACCGCGCCGAATGCGATGAACAGGACGGCTTTGCCGGAAGGGGCCAGCTATGTACAGGCGCGACTCTACAACTGGCAAACCGCGAACTGGGACCCTTTCAGCCTGAATTATGGAGTGCTGACGACGAGGAACACGGCTAACTATATCAGTTCCGATGGACGCGTGCTGCTGCAACTCTCAAATCAGAATCTCCAGGGGCAGATCTTTTTGAGCCGGCCTTCGCTCTCCCTGCAAGGATAGAAACTTCTCGAATCTTGCGCAATCTCGGGTGAGGCCCCAGAAACGCTTGTAAAATTTGCCTCCGGCTTAGTATACTTGTTCCAGTTCATCCGGTATCGAGCAAGGAGAAGGTCGCAGATGCCTATGATTACAGTTTCTCTGCCCAACGCGCTGCGCTCCCGCGCCGGCAATCGTTCGTCGGTGACGGTGAGCGGGAGCACGGTCCGCGAGGTTATTGACGCGCTTGAACACGATTTCCCCGGTCTGCGCTTCAACCTGTGTTATGAGAACGGCGAGTTGCGCCCCTATGTGAACATCTTTCTGAATAGCGACAACATTCGCTACCTGCGGGGCCTGGATACCCCGATTTTGCCCGGCGCAAGGATACACATTCTACAATCGGTTGCCGGCGGCTAACGCTCTCGCCGGCGAGAGCGTATGCATGCCCGCCCGGCCTGGCACATCATAAGGAGGGAGATTATGAGCTACCATCGATCATATCCGCAAGGCACGGTTGTGCTGGCGGTTGGCACCAAACGCGGATTGTTCTTGCTATCCTCGCAAGACCGCGAGAAATGGCAGGTGACGCCAACGGCATTGAACGGCACCCGCGTCTTCTACGCCGCTTTCGATCAGCGCAGCGGCTGCCGGCTCTTTGCCACTGATAACGGCGATTTCTTCGGCACCTTCTTACGCTACAGCGATGACTTCGGCGAGACGTGGCAGGAACCACGCCGGGGCATTCAGTTTCCGCCGGAGAGCAACCAGAAGCTGGTCAATATCTGGGTGATCGAGCCGGGCCGGCCCAACGAGCCAGGGACGCTCTACGTGGGCACCGATCCCGCAGCGCTCTGGATCAGCCACGATCACGGCGAGACCTGGGAAGTTAACGATGGCCTGCTCTCGCATCCGACGCGCAGCCAGTGGGGGCCAGGGGCCGGCGGACTCTGCCTGCATACGATCATCGCCGATCCGACGCGCCCTGAGCGGATGTGGGTTGGTATCTCCGCAGTCGGCTGCGTGCGCAGCGATGATGGCGGCAAGACCTGGGTTTTCGCCAACAGGAATACGCGCGCCGATTTCCAGCCCGACAAATATCCCGAGTTCGGCCAGTGCCTCCATCGCATGGTCCAGCATCCGACGCAGCCGGATACGCTGTATCAGCAAAACCACTGCGGCATCTACAAAACCTTCAATGCCGGCGACGAGTGGATCGATATTCAGAACAACCTGCCTTCCGATTTCGGCTTTCCCATCGCCCTCGATGTGCATCATCCCGAGACGCTTTTCGTGATAGTGGAGGGCATGGGGCGCCATAACATCGGCGACCATTTCACGGTGTATCGCACCCGGAACGCCGGCGAGCAGTGGGAGCCGCTGACGCAGGGGCTTCCGGCGGGTCCGGGCGTGCGGCTCGGCGTGCTGCGCCACGGACTCTGTACTGACAGGCTGGATCCATGCGGCGTTTACGTCGGCACCAATACGGGGCAACTCTTCGCCAGCCGGGACTGCGGCGACAACTGGCAGTTGATTGCGGACTTCCTGCCACCCATCTACTCCGTAACGGCAACGATGCTTGTTTAGAGCCAGACAACCATTGCTCATCAAAAAAGCAGACCCATACGGCGTGGGTCTGCTTTTCTGATGAGCAATGGTTAATGGTTAAATGGTTGTTTTCTTATTGCATTCCCCTGCCCTTTTGTGCTAAGCTCTACGGTGGATATGCTCAGCAGGAGCCAATCCCCGGCACCCTCCGTTTGATGCCGCCTCTTTTTCCTACATTCACTATTTATTCTTGAGGGAATCTCTTATGCGTTACGCTATGGGAGAGTTTTACGAGCGGGCCAGCGACTACGATCTGGAATATCAGAGTCAGTCAGAGCTTGATGTGCCCTTCTGGTGTGAACTGGTGATGCGCTACACACCGCAGCGCGTGCTGGAACTGGCCTGCGGCAGCGGGCGCATCGGTCTTGAATTATTGCATGGCCCCGGCGCTTTTCAACTGGAGGGGCTGGATATCGCGCCAGAGATGCTCGCGGCCTACCGGCGCAAGCTTGAGCGGGAACCGGCAGCGGTACAGGAGCGCGTGACGCTGCACGAGGGCGACATGTGCAGTTACGAGCTGGCGCATAAGGGCGAGTTCGACCTCATCTTTCTCCCCTTCAATTCGATCTGCCATCTCTATGAGATCGAACAACAACTCGCGGCTTTTGCTAACACCTACGATCATCTCGCGCCCGGTGGCCGCTTCGTCGTAGACACCTTCCTGCCCGATATCGACTATCTGAGCAATGCCCTCAACCGGCCCTCAAACGTCTACATGGAAGATGAGATCGACGCCCCCGACGACGAATTCACCATGTTGATCTATACCAGCCGCAGATACGATCCCTTCGAGCAATTGCAGCATATTGCCTGGACACACGAGAAGTTTTTCCCCACGGGCGAGAACGAGCGCTACCTCACCAGACTCGATATGCACATTTTCTTTCCACGCGAACTGCAATTGCTTTTCCTGGCGGCAGGCTTTAGCATTGAGGCCATCTATGGCGATTACAACTGGCAGCCGTTTGGAAGGGGCACGCGCCAGATCGTCGTCGGGCGTAAACGCGCGTAGCAATTGGGCGACCGCAGGGGTCGCCCTGCCAGGGAAATCATCCTCCCAGCGCCTTTCATCCGAACGTTAAGACAGGGCTATTGAATGCTCGCCGGAAGCGGGGGTCAAGGGGGAGGCCGCCCCCTTGCGGGGCGCGGGGTGTCCCCGCCCAGACTCTTCCTTTCGGGCGGGGGGGTGGGGAGAATTACATAGCCCTGCGTTAAGAACGCGATAGTTGACTCACTGGCTTCCCAGGTGCTAGAATATATCCTAGTGAATAGGTCGGATTAATCAGGGTATCTATTATAGCACAGGATGTATCACCGAGCGGATACGCAGAGAAGGGAGAGGCCATGATGTTACGAGTATCTACAAAAGGCGAATATGGCGTGCGAATTATGGTCGATCTGGCCCGTCACTATGGTGATCGTCCCCGCTCGCTCAGCGATATTTCGCAAGCGGAAATGCTGCCCCTGGCTTACCTGGAGCAACTGATAAAGCTTTTACGCGAGGCCGATCCCCCGCTCGTCATCAGTACACGCGGCGCGCACGGCGGCTACCGGTTGAGCCGGCCCCCAGCGGCGATCACGATGGGAGAAGTGGTGCGCGTACTCGAAGGGCCTATCGCGCCCATGATCTGCGCAACCGAAGGCGAGATGACGCAGATCTGCGGCCTGCTCGATTCATGCAAGACCAAATACCTGTGGGCCAGGGTGCGCGATGCCGTCGCGCAAACCCTCGACTCGATCACGCTGGCCGACCTGGTGGCCGAATCGGCGCGTGAGCAGAGCGGGGGGCGTTTCATCGCGCTCTCGGATATCCATGTTGGTATCAATCAGGCCGGCATGGCACTGAACCGGCCCACGGAAACGCCGCTGGGTAGCTAATTCTTCTGTCGCCTGGCAACGCCGCGCGGAGCCGATTCGTGCGGCACCATAATCAGGAGCAGATGCTAATATTAGAGGGCGGAGCATTCTTTCGCCTCTTATCATAATAAGGAAGGTGCTTCTCAAGAATGGGATCAGAACTTGTAATTAAAAACCTTCATGCTAATATCGAAGGCAAGCCAATTTTACGCGGCGTGGATCTCGTCGTCCGGCAGGGTGAGGTCCACGCATTGATGGGACCGAATGGCTCCGGCAAAAGTACGCTGGCGAACGTCATTATGGGCAATCCCAAATATGAAGTGACCGACGGAGAGATCTGGTTTAAAGGCGAGAATATTCTGGAATATACGCCGGACAGGCGGGCACGCATGCGCCTCTTCCTGGCCTTCCAGTATCCCATGTCTATCCCGGGTGTGAGCGTCGCCAACTTCCTGCGCCGCTCGCTGGAGGCGGTACGCGAAGGGAACAGGCCGCTGGAAGAGGGCGAGAACCCCAGCGGCAGAATGACCAGGCGCAAGACGATTCCTCCCGGCGAGTTCCGCAAGCTGCTGCAAGAGAAGATGCGCCTGCTCAAAGTCGATAACAGCTTCATCAACCGCTCGATCAACGATGGCTTCTCCGGCGGTGAGAGGAAGCGAGCTGAGATCCTCCAGATGGCGCTGCTGGAGCCGGAGATTGCCCTGATGGACGAGACCGATTCCGGCCTGGATATCGATGCACTGAGAATCATATCCGATAGCGTCAACGCCGTGAAAGGCCCCAACCTGGGCATCCTGCTCATCACGCACTACCAGCGCATCCTGAACTATATTACTCCCGACTTTGTGCATGTGATGTACAATGGGCGCATCGTCAGATCGGGCGGCAAAGAACTGGCGCAGGAGCTTGAAGAGAAGGGCTACGAGTGGCTGCGGCCCGAAGGCGAAGAAACCGAGGTGACTGCCGATGCTTAATGCTCTGGCCCCGGGCCTCTCGCGCGACGCCGTAGAGGAACTGTCGCGCCAGAAGGGAGAGCCTGAATGGATGCGGCAATTCCGCCTGCACGCCTGGGATGTCTATGAGAAGACGCCCGCACCGCTGGGCCGGCGCGGCGACCTGGGCACGTTGAAGACGCTGGCGAACTTCAAGTTCCAGCAGTTGCGCCCGTTCGTACCTGGACAGGAGGGGGCGCTGCCCGCCGCCATTCAGCAATCATTGGAGGAGGCGCTGGTCAACGAGCGCTCCGGCCTGATCGTGCAGCACAATTCCTCGGTTGTGCACGCCGAACTAAGCGAAGAACTCAAGGAGCAGGGCGTTATCCTTACCGATCTCGATAGCGCCGTGCGCGAGCATCCCGAACTGGTGCAGAAGTACTTTATGACCGAATGCGTGCCCGCCGGCAGCAGCAAGTATACGGCGCTGCACGCGGCCCTGTGGAGCGGCGGCTTCTTCCTCTACGTTCCCGACGGAGTTGAGATTGAGGCTCCTATACTGGCCCAGGTCTGGCTCGATGCGTCCGGCGCGGCGGCGTTTTCGCACGCCCTGATTATCGCCGGCGCGCAGAGCAGCGTGCGCTTCGTCGAGGAATATACATCGGGTGTCGAGGGTGCCGGCCCAACGCTGCTGAGCGATGCCATCGAGGTCTACGCCGGCGGTGAAGCGCAGGTCGAGTTCAGCACGCTGCAAGATCTCGGTCAGAACGTCTGGAACATCACCAGCAAGAACGCGATCTACGACAAGGATAGCAGCGTGACGTTTGTGATGGCGGAACTGGGCAGCAAAGTGAGCCTTGCCAGCATCGGCGCCGGACTCCAGGGGAACGGCAGCGCCGGCGAACTGGTCGGCGTCTTCTTCACCGACCACGACCAGCGCTACGCCATCAATAGCCTCTCGGACCACATCGGGCTTTCGACCAATGCCGAGACGATGGTCAAGGGCGTACTCACCGATCAGTCGCGCGTCGAGTTCGATGGCATGATCCGCGTGCGACCAAACGCGCAGCAGACGGCCTCGTTCCTATCGGCACATGGCCTGCTGCTCAGCAAGCAGGCGCGGGCCGAGCTGATCCCCGGCCTGGAGATCGCGGCCAACGAGGTCAGCGCCAGCCATGGCGCCACCACCGGACAGATCGACGAAGAGCAGCTCTTCTATCTGATGGTGCGTGGCATTCCTCGCCCGGAGGCCGAACGTATCATCGTGCAGGGCTTCTTTGAACCGGTGCTCCAGCGCATTCCTCTGGAGAACCTGCGTGCCCGCCTGCGCCGCAGTATCGTGCGCCGCATGAGTGGCGGCTACGAAACCGAGGCCGATAGCTGGATTGACGCCCAGGAGCGCTGGGAGATCGAGGGCGTTGACGAGGGCGCCGTTCACCTGGATGGCAACCCGCAGGATGAAGAAGAGATCAAGCTTACAGAATATTAATAATTTTCCAGACAGTCAGAGGCGGAGCCTCTGACTGTCTGGAAAATTATTCAAGCTTCAGGGAAATAGTGATGATAACATCCGATAATGTATCGAAGGGCGCACGGACTGGCGCCGCCCTGCGCAACGACTTCCCCATCCTGGCGCGTCAGGTCCACGGCAAGCCGCTCGTCTATCTCGACAGTACCGCCAGTTCGCAGAAGCCGCAGAGCGTAATCGAGACGCTGAACACGTACTACCGCACCTATAACGCGAACGTGCATCGCGGCGTCTACCAGATCAGTGAAGAGGCGACGGAGGCGATGGAGCAGGCGCGGCGCAAGATCGCGCGCTTTATCAACGCCCGCCAGAGCAAACAGATTATCTTCACACGCAACACCAGCGAGGGTATCAACCTCGTCGCCTATAGCTGGGGCTGGGCCAACATCCATGCCGGAGACCTGATCGTGCTGACCGAGATGGAACATCATAGCAACCTGATCCCCTGGCAATTGCTTGCGCAGCGCACCGGCGCTCGCCTGGAGTTCGTGCCCATTACCGACAACGGGCTGCTGCGCCTCGACATCTACGAGCAGCTTCTCCAGCAGCAGCCGAAGCTCGTCGCCTTCACGCATATGTCTAACGTGCTGGGGACCATCAATCCCGCGCAGCAGATGGTAGCGCAGGCACACGCCGCTGGCGCCATCGTCCTGATAGACGCAGCCCAGAGCGTGCCGCATCTGCCGGTAGATGTGCAGGCGCTCGATGTCGACTTCCTCTGCTTCAGCGGCCACAAGATGCTCGGCCCGACGGGCATTGGCGTCCTGTATGGCAGGCGCGAACTGCTTGAGGAGATGCCGCCTTTCATGGGAGGAGGCGAGATGATCCGCAGGGTTGGCCTGCGCGAATCCACCTGGAACGATCTCCCCTGGAAGTTTGAGGCCGGCACGCCAGCGATAGGCGAGAGCATCGGGCTTGGCGCGGCAGTCGATTATCTGAGCGCGCTGGGTATGGATGAGGTGGCGCGACACGAGCGTGAAATTACGAGCTACGCGATGCAGCAGTTGCAATCTGTACCCCGGCTCAAGATCTATGGACCGGATGCGCAGCAGCGCGGCGGCGTGATCGCCTTTACACTGGCCGATATCCACCCCCACGACCTCGCCTCTATTCTCGATCAGGAGGTCGGAGTCGCGGTGCGCGCCGGTCATCACTGCGCCCAACCACTGCACCAGTGTCTGGGAGTTACAGCAACGGCCCGTGCCAGCTTCTACATCTATACCATCAAAGAAGAAATTGATGTACTGGTCCAGGGATTGCATAAGGCGCTGGAAATCTTTAGTCTGTAAGGCCCACATGTCAATCCTTCGCTGCCGCTCAGGATGACAGTGGAAGCCCTGGAGCCGGTGAGGAGCATGTCTGATGTCAATGGATTATCGTGAATATATCCTGGATCACTATCGCAATCCCCGCAACTATGGGAAGCTCGAAAATCCTTCGACACACGCCGAGGACTCGAATCCGCTATGCGGGGACCAGCTCGCGATTGACCTCCTGGTCGAGGGTGATCGCGTTACAGCGGTACGTTTCCAGGGGCGCGGCTGTGCCATCAGCCAGGCGGCGGCCTCGATGCTTTCCGAGATGATCGAGGGACAGCCCGTCGCGGAGGTCGTTAAGCTGGGTAAGGATGACATCCTGGATGCCCTGGGCATTCCCATCAGCCCGGCGCGTATGAAGTGCGCTTTTCTCTCGCTGCGCGTGCTGCATCGCAGCCTCGCGCTCGCCGGCCTTGAGAAGCCAGAAACGGAAGAGGGAGATTAAATGCGTCTGGAAGGGAAAATAGCGATTATTACCGGTGTCAGCCGCACCGGCCAGGCAGGTTACGCGCTTGCCCAGGCATTCGCCCGCGAAGGTGCACGCCTTGCCATCTGCGCTCGCAACGCGCAGCGCCTCAACGAGCTCGCTCAGGGGCTACAGGCCGAAGGGGCCGCGGTCATCGCCATCGCCGCCGACCTCACTACCGAGGAGGGGGCGAACGCGCTGATCCAGCGAACCGTAGAGACCTATGGCCGCATCGACATCCTCGTCAATCTCGCCGGCGGCCTGACCAGGTATGGTCCATCCGACGAGCTGAGCCTGGCCGACTGGGAAAGCGAGCTAAATAACAACCTGCGCACCGCATTTCTCTGCACACGCGCCGTCTGGCCCATCATGAGAAATCAGGGCAGCGGCAAGATCCTCAATTTCAGCCGCGCCGGCGGAGTCGAGGGTTCGGGGCCGAAGATGGTTGCGTACAATTGCGCGAAGGCAGGCGTTGACGCATTGACGCGCACTTTCGCGCAGGAGGGCAAGCAGCTCGGCATTTACGTCAATGCCATTGGCCCCGGCCTGCTCATCACGCAATCCAACCTTGAGAGCATGAAGCCATCGCCCCACGATTTGCAGACAAAGTGGGTGAGCCTCGATAAGCTGGCGGAGGTCGCTATTTTCCTGGTATCATCGGCCAGCGATGGCGTCAACGGCGTCATCCTGCCCGTCCGCGCCTAGCAGGACGGGAGCCATCGTATACGGCTCACAAGCGAGCCGTATACGATGGGAGATGATAGCTGGCAGGTGCCTGGCGCAGCCAGGCACCTGCCAGCTATCATCTCCCAATGTGAGCGACGAAGTCGCGATGTGTGATTCGGAGAGGAAATGGATGGTGGAATATATCAAAGTAGCGGAACAGGATGAGATCGAAGAAGGCGACCTTTTCCCTATCGAGGTAGACGGCGAACCCATCTGCCTCACCAGAATCGACGGCTCCATCTGCGCCTTCACCGACAACTGTACCCATATCAGCGGCCCGCTTCACCAGGGCGAACTCGACGGCCATATCCTCACCTGCCCCTGGCATGGTGCGCAGTTCGACGTGCGCACCGGCAAAGTTCTGCGCGGCCCCGCGCGCCAGGACCTGATGACCTACCCCATAAAAATAGAAGGGAAGGCCGTCCTGCTCGGCCTCCCCGAAGAGGAAGAATAAGACGACCTCGCCCACGCCTGGCACACCCGAATGAATAAATGAATAAGACGACCGCAAGGGTCGTCTCTACATGTAGAGACGACCCTTGCGGTCGTCTGGTCTGCCCGCGTCCCTACATCCCTGCCCACGTCTCTACATCCCTACCCGCGTCCCTACATCCCTGCCCGCGTCCCTACATCCTCAGGGTGCCATCTGCGACTCCTTCGTCGTGCCCTCCTCTCCCTGATCCCGCACGCTCCCGTTCTGCGCATCATTACTACTCTTTAACTGTACCATCTCTACACGCTCCTTGCCCGGGGCATCGATATCCTTCTCCCGCATAACGCTCTGCTCTATCGTCTTCTGCTGGCGGCGCGGGTACAGCGGTGGGAAGAGCATACGGATGCGCAGCACACGCTCGCGCTGGCGATCTTCGGCCAGATTATGCGCGCGCGCCTTGAGCAGATCGGTGAGCGAGACAATGCCCACCAGCTTGCGCGGATTTTGCCGCTCGACGACGGGGAAGCGCGTAAAGCCCGTCTCGGCCATCCTATAGACGACGGTGCGCAGGTTCTCGTCTGGATAGGCGACCACCGGGCCGGTCTTGATGTGCTCCGACAGCGCTCTGCTCCCGTTAACGTTCTCGCCATCGGCCAGCAGTTGCTGGAGATCATTGCGCGTCACCACGCCCACCAGCAGGTCATCATCGCCCAGGATGGGGTAGAGGCGCTGGCCGCGCGGCGCCTTGTTGCTGTTGAGCAACTGCGCCAGTTCCTTATACGAGATAGAGGCTGGCAGCACCACAATGTTCGTGCGCATCACCTCGCGCACAAACAGGATCTCCAGCGGATCTGTGGAGTACTCGCGGCTCAGATGATATCCACGGCGGGCCACCTTCTCGGTCAGGATCGAGCGGCGCATCACCAGAACGGTAAAGCCGTGCGCAATGACGCCGGCTACCAGCATCGGCAGCAGGGCATTGAAGTCGTGTGTCAGCTCCAGCGCGAAGATTACACCCGTGAACGGCGAGCGCATCGTACCGCCCAGAATGGCGCTCATGCTAATCAGTACCCAGAAGCCCGCACCCTCGTAAGGCAGAAACATGCCCAGCATTGCGCCGAGCGCCCCACCCATCATCAGCAACGGCGCCAGCACGCCGCCGGACGTGCCCGAGCCAAGCGAGCAGGACCAGATTAGCGACTTCACGATCAGAATGCCGGCGAGTATTCCCAGCACAGCATCCTTGCCCTGCAACAGCGCGGCGATGGTGTCGTAGCCCACACCGAGCGCCTGCGGGAAGATAAAGCCGCCGATGCCAATAACCAGGCCGCCGATAGCCGGCCACCACATCCAGTGAATGGGCAGCTTACGGAAGGCGTCCTCGAACGCGTAGACCAGAAAGGTCAGGATCGACGAGAGCAGACCGCCGAGTATGCCAACCAGTACACAGCCGAGGAAGCCTACAGGCCCGATGAAGGCCGCGTGGGGGGGCACGGGAAACAGCGGGCCAGGGCCGATAATATAGAAGCGCACAACCGCTGCTGTCGCGCTCGCCAGAGCGACAGGAATGAGGCTGCGCGGCTTCCATTCGAACAGCAACAACTCGACGGAGAGCAGGACAGCGGCCACCGGAGAGAAGAAGGTGGCGGACATACCGCCCGCAGCGCCAGCAACCAGCAGCGTCTTGCGTTCGGCACTTGAGAGTTTCATAAATTGCGCGATCATGGAGCCAAAGGCCCCACCGGTCATGATGATCGGCCCCTCGGCACCAAACGGTCCGCCGGTGCCTATCGAAATAGCCGAGGAGACAGGCTTCAAGATCGCCACGCGAGGCGCTATGCGGCTACCATTAATCAAAATAGCTTCAATCGCTTCTGGAATGCCATGACCGCGTATTCGCTCAGAGCCATAGCGCGCCATCAAGCCGACAATGAGGCCGCCAATGATCGGCACAAAGATCACGAAGATGCCGAGATGATTGTGCGTCGGGTAGAGCGTAAAACCCCAGCGTTGAAAGAAAAAGAGGCTGGTGAATAGTCCGATCAATCTGAGCAGCGCCAGGGCGACAAAGGCGCTCAACACACCGACAAAAATCGCGATCAAAGATATCTGGATAACGCGCGGTGTGGTAGTGAAGTCGCCCAGCCTCCCCGATGCCTCATCGGGGCCAAGCCGGCGTAAAGCCAGAATGATCTTTCGCCAAACAGCAGCAAACAAGTTCGCTTCCTCCTTTTGTAGCTAGAGCCATCCCTAAAATTATATCGTATTACGACATAAAAAGAAAGAGGCTGGTATCTGATATTGACTTTCTCTGGTTCACGCCCTACAATGGCGCATACATTACCGCACATGAAGCGGGAGGAAGCGGAGTTTTATGGAAGGTCGATCCCACCTGCTGGTCGGGCTGACGGCGGGGATTGTTCTCGATAGCCTGGTACATCTCACCGGCCCGCCTTTGACGATGGCGAGCGTCGTTCCTCTCTCGCTGCTGGTAAATAAGGGCGTCTACTACTTTGCGGTTGGCTTTGGTTCGCTGCTGCCCGATATCGATAACGCGCGCAGCAGCATAGGGCATAAGTTTGGCCCCATCAGTAAAGAAATTCAACGCCTGGCGGGCCACCGGGAATTGTTTCACAGCCTGCTCGGTCTCGTCCTGGGTTCGCTGCTGGCCTTCGGGCTGGAACAGGCGGTTATCTATCTGCTGAGCCAGCGCGGATTGATTCTGCCAGAACAACTGGTGAAGACTTCACATCTGGTTTTCCTGGGAGTATTATTTGGCTGTGTGATGCATATAGCCGCCGATGCGCTTACGCTCGGGGGTGTGCCGCTGCTCTGGCCCAATCGCAAACGCTACGGCTTCCCGGCCAACCCTCACTGGCGCTTCCGCACCGGATCATGGCGAGAATTTGTCATCGTCTGGTCCTTTATGATTGTGGTCGGCATCGCTATATGGCAATCCATTATCGTGATTTAAAATGAAACTTTCCACGCTACGCCGCGCTGCACTGCGGCTTTCACCGGTGCAGATCGCATGGATATTGCTGGCACTCGCCATGTTGATCTATGCTCTCGTGATGAGCTACGAATCGGTGCTGCGCTACGATACTTTTAAAGCCACGGCGTTCGACCTGGGCAATCTGGACCAGGTGCTCTGGAATACGCTTCATGGGCGCCTCTTTCAGTTTACCAATCAGGGTGATAACTGGTATGGGCCGCCAACGCGCCTCGCTATCCATTTCGAGCCGATTATCTTACCGCTTTCGCTGCTCTACGTCTTCCATGCCGATCCGCGCATTCTGCTCGTTTTCCAGACGCTGGTGCTGGCGGTGGGGGCGCTGCCAGTCTTCCTGATTACACGCAGGTACCTCCCGGCCTGGCCGCTGCTGGCGGTGGCGATGGCCGGAGCCTACCTCGCCACTCCGGCGCTGCTCGGCATCAATATCTTTGACTTCCATCCCGTCAGCCTGGCGACGCCGCTCCTCTTATTCGCCCTGCTTGCCCTCACGTATCGAAGATACACCTGGGTGGTGATTACCTGCATTCTGGCGGCCGCCACGAAAGAAGATATCCCCTTCGTTGTCGCCGTGTTCGGCCTGCTGGCGATCTGGAAATACCGCGCGCCGCGCCTGGGGACGCTGCTCTTTATCGGCGGCATGCTCTGGGGCATCCTTGCCTTCGCGGTCATCATCCCCCATTTCTATCCCGGGGGCCAGCATAATAATTTCTGGTACCGTTACTCGTATCTGGGCAGTACTCCGGGCCGGGCGGTGATTAATATCCTGCTGCATCCCTGGATCCTGCTCCCTTTTTTCTCGCTGAATCGCTTCTATTATCTGGTGAACCTCTTCCGCAGCACAGGCTTCCTGGCCCTGCTCGCACCCGAATGGCTCCTGCCAGCACTTTTTAACCTTGCCGTCAACCTGCTCAGCAACGATAGCCTGCTCTACACCGGCGTATACCAGTACAACGCCCCCATCGTCCCTTTCATCATGATGGCTGCGATTCATGGGAGCTGGCGTCTGGTCATGCTCTGGCGGCACTGGCGCGGCCAGCCCTCCGAGGATTTTTACGCCGATGTGCTGCGCCTGCCCGCGCGCGCCACACCAGGCGAGAATCCACGGCGCGCCATAGCGCCACAGCCGGCGTTCGCCTGGAGTGCCGGTGTACTAAGATATGCCAGCGCCGGCTACGCAGTGGCCGCCCGGCCGGTGCTCGCTCGCTCCTCGGCCTTCATTCGCCCACGCCTCACCTCCATCGCGGAGACGGGAGCCAGCCACTGGCAGCGCTTCAGCGAGCGCATGATCCCTCTCGCCAGGGACATATCCCTTCCGCTCTTGCAATGGCTGTTCTGCCTCTGGCTCATGGCGATGAGCGCCCTTAATTTTTCTGTGATGACGCCCCAGCTCAACGTCTTCTGGGCCAACCATACGCCCGGCAGTCGCGAACAACATATCGAGCAGCTTCTGGCGATGATCCCGCCCGGCGCCTCGGTATCCGCCGGGACGAACCTCAATCCACATCTCACCGAGCGGCAGTATGTGACGATCTTTCCCACGCTCACCATCTCGCTGCCAGGGAAGAACACGCCCGTTATGGTCCAGTATATTATCGTCGATCTCGACGCGGTTTTCCCCGAGGATAAGGTGAGAACGGCCAATATGCTGAACCAGCTCTACAACTCGAAGCAGTATCGCATTCTGGCGCAGGCCGAGGGCGTCATTCTGCTCGTGCGCCGCAGCCCATGACTTGCGAGCACCTGCGGCGCTCACCGGATAGAGTTTGCAGTGTGGGGAAAATGCGCTGCGCGCATTTTCCCCACACTACAGGGGCCAACGTACAGCGGTGGCTGATGCGTTTCCTGAGAAGCCCCCGGCTTCAGCCGTGAGGAGTTGTCACATACCTGGTATCCTCTGAGCGGCGGAGCTGTGCGCGAGGGCGAGAACGCTGGCATCGGATACCTTTTTAAAAAGAAGAGTTTTAAATTGCCGTGATAATTTCAGTCCGCAGGCCGTAGCGTAGAACGGGCACCTCATGTTATAATCGGATCAGAAATATACTACCTTGCATTCAGATGAGCCGAAGGCTAGCCGCGGCAGCGGCGTTTCTGAATGGCCTATCGATTCATATCAAATGGCATCTCTGAATGCCATTTGATATCGCTCGTTGCTCAGGTACCAGTGACTAGTGTTGTATGGAGGAATGCAGGATGCGCAATAACCCTTTTCCAGACGAAACAACGAGGCCACAGCCGGCTAACCCGCTGCCTCCTATGGAGGATCTACAACCGAGGCCGACTTCGCCTCCGCCGCCAGTACCGGCGTCTGAGCGCGCTTCGGAGATTGAGAGTGTCGAACGCCAGGAAGAGGCCCGCACCGTCAGGTATGCCATCGGCAAGCTCAATGATTTCCTGCGCTGGTTCATCGCCGTACTGGAAGTCACGCTGGCGCTTCGTTTTCTGCTGAAGTTAATCGGCGCCGATCCAACCAACCTGTTCGCCGGCTTTCTCTTCGCCCTTACCGATATTATTCTTTTTCCATTTAGCACGATTGTCCATAATCCGGCATCCAGCCACTCGTTTCAGGTCTTCGAGTGGTCAACGCTTATCGCCATGGGCATCTACTACCTGATCCTATGGGCCATTACGCGTTTCCTGCGGATCCTCATCTCTGGCCCGGAGGAAGCAGCGGGCTAACACCTGTCCCCCCAGAGTTGGGACATTCTGAATTCTCCCTGGCCGGCCGTTTGCGCGGCCCAGCCGCGCCCAGGAGCTTTGATGTGGTGCGGCAGGTGCGCGCAGCACGCACCTGCCGCACCACATCAAAGCTCAGGCGAACGCCACAGGCGCGAGCAAGCACCGGTGCCGGGAACCAGGCACCTTCTTAGCGCCCCACGCTCAATTTATGATATAATATTGAGCGCCAGGAGGTGCGCTTTGGACGACTTGAGTATCTTTAGTGGCAACGCCAACCGCCAGCTAGCCATAGCTATCAGCAAACATCTCCATATTCCGCTCGGCAATGCCGACGTTTTTCAGTTCAGCAACGAGAATATTTTCGTAAAAATCAATGAAAATGTGCGTGGACATGATGTCTTTGTCGTCCAGCCTTTCAGCACACCCGTCAACCGCTCCATCATGGAATTGCTCATTATGATCGACGCCCTCAAACGAGCGTCGGCGGCGCGTATCACCGCCGTCATTCCTTATTATGCCTATGGGCGCACCGACAAAAAGGATCAGCCACGCGTGCCCATCACTGCGCGTCTGATCGCGGACTGCATTACCGTCGCCGGCGCCCATCGCGTCCTGACGATGGATATGCACGCCGGACAGATCCAGGGGTTCTTCAACATCCCCGTAGACGAGTTGACGGCGCAGGTGCTCCAGGCACGTTATTTCGCGGAGAAAGAGCTGGACGATCTCACGATTGTTGCCGCCGACGAGGGCTTCGCCAAGAAAGCGCGCCGGCTCGCGGACCGTCTCAACGCGCCGCTGGCTATCGTTGAGAAGCGCCGCCTGGGGAACAACGGCGCTACGGAAGCGATGGGCCTCATCGGCAATGTGAATAGCTGTAACGCGCTCATCGTCGACGACGAGATCGATACCGCCGGTTCACTGACGCAGGCAGTACGCGTCGTGCATGAACGCGGCGCGCGCAACATCTATTGCTGCGCCACGCACGCCATCTTCTCAGGCTCGGCCATCGAGCGCCTGCGTAAAGCGCCGATCACGGAAATCGTCATCACCGATTCTATTCCGCACGCGCCGGAGAAGCTCCTGCCCAACATGACCGTGATCTCGGTGGCCGCCTTCTTCGCGGATGCCATCAGCAGGATTCACGATGGCCGCTCGGTGAGCGAACTCTTCAGGTAAGCAGGATTTCCTAAAGTCCACTTTTCGGGGCAGCGGCATGATGATGAAGTGGAACGAACAAGCGCGGGAAGAGGGGTAGGCATGACCGGGAGGATGACTGGACCGGCTCTGCCTGTTCCCGTTCCTCATCGCGCTGCTATACAGCATAAGGATTCCCGGTCTTGTTCGTTCTCCTCATTATCGCGCCGCTACGTATGCAGGAATCCCGGCACTCCTGGCAGGGGTCACAATATGCTATAATAGCCACCAGCTATATTTCCAGCGAGCATCTACCGGATTTCTTTTAAAGAAAGTGCGTCCGATGCTCAGTATTCTCGCCGGCGTTCGTGCGTCTCCGCCGCACCAGGGATCTCAGGGATGGTGTGAGCAAATGTGCTGCGCGCATTTGCTCACACCATCCCTGAGATCCGGCGAGCGCCGCAGGAGCGAGGACGCAGGGTGCTGGAAATCAGATACATTCTTAAATAATAAAGAGGGTGGAGGGGCACATTCATTATGAAGCCACTTGTCGCTATCGTGGGCCGGCCCAACGTCGGCAAATCCACATTTTTTAATCGTATGATCGGTGAGCGCGTCGCCATCGTCGAAGACCTGGAAGGCACGACGCGTGATCGCCTCTATGGAGATACAGATTGGAACGGGCGAGAATTTACCCTTATCGATACCGGCGGCCTTGAACTCGGCCCCGGCATCCCTGCCGGCCAGATCGGGCTGAACGGCCAGCCAGGCGATCTGATGCAGCATGTCAAGGCGCAGGCGCAACTGGCTATCGAAGAGGCCGATGTGATCGTCTTCATGGTAGATGCGCGCTCCGGCATTACTGCCGCCGATGAAGAGGTCGCCGACCTGCTGCGCCGCACCAATAAGCCGGTTATTGTCGCGGCCAACAAAGCGGATAACGCAACACGTCGGCAGGATGCCGTCGAGTTTTATGCGCTGGGACTGGGCGATCCTATCGACATCTCCTCTATTCAGGGCATCGGCACCGGCGATCTGCTCGATAGGATCGTCGAGGCGTTGCCGCCGGCTGAGGAGGAAGAGGAGGAATCGGAGGAGGATGTCACGCGCATCGCGATTGTCGGGCGCCCCAATGTCGGCAAATCGTCGCTGCTTAACGTGATCCTGGGAACGCAGCGCTCGATTGTGAGCGAGGTTCCCGGCACGACGCGCGATAGTATCGATACCGACTTTGAGTACGAGGGGCACAGGATCAAGCTGATCGACACCGCCGGTATCCGCCGGCGCGGGCGCATCGGGCCGGGCATCGAAAAATACAGTGTGCTGCGCTCTACCAGGGCCATCGAGCGCTGCGACATCGCCCTGCTATTGATCGATGCAAGCGAAGGACTGGCGGCTCAGGATACCCATATCGCCGGCGTTATTGATGAGTATACAAAAGGCGTCATCATTGTCGTGAACAAGTGGGATCTGGCACAGGAGCAGCGCCGCGCCGAACGCGAGGGGCGGCCGCCGCGTCCCGATGATGAGATCGAGACCGCCGAAGCCTATCGCCGCATCGTTGCCGAGGGGTTGAAGTTCATTCCCTACGCGCCCATCATCTTCGCCTCGGCAAAGACGGGCTATCATGTGAAGTCGATCCTTGAGACGGCCCTCAAGATCGCCGAGATGCGCTACCTGCGCATTCCCACCTCGCGCCTCAATGAAGTGGTCCAGGAGGCGGTGAGGCGCATGCACCCCGGCACCGTGCGCGCGAAACAGTTGAAGCTCTATTACGCCACGCAGACGCGCGTCAACCCGCCAACGTTTGTCTTTTTCGTCAACGATCCACAGGCAGTGCATTTTTCCTACGAGCGTTACCTGGAAAATCGACTGCGCGAGGCTTTCAGTTTCAAAGGCACCGCCATTCGTCTCCATTTCAGGGCGCGATCTCGCAGCGAGGACCGGAATTTAAAGTAGAGTTGTAGTGGCGAGCGAGCGTAATTTCCACAACCGACATGCTACACGCCCCGTATATACTATGTATTATAGCCGGGGCGCACAAAATATAAATGCTATAGCCGTATATTAATGCTATTAAGGACGTTTCGATTGTCATGAATACTGCTATATGTTATAGTGAGCATGAATAAACGTGGGAAAATCCCATTTTTGTGAGGTACGTACCAATGCATCTGAAACTCATCGCCGCTGATAAAACCGACGTTGGGAAACAACGAGAACAAAACGAAGACTACGTGTATAAGCGTATCGAGTCATCCGAGGAAGGGGATCGTGGCCTCTTTATCGTCGCCGACGGCATGGGTGGATACAGGGCAGGAGAAGTTGCGAGCAGAATGGCCGTAGAAACAATTAGCAAAGGACTGGATAGCTTCTTCAAGCCTCTGCCGGAACAGCCAACCATCAAACTGAAACCTTCGGACCTGCAACAGTCCGCCAGCGCGTCTTCGCCGGCGCAGCAGACAACCAAGAACAAAACCCGTAAGCTGGCGGAGACGCCCGCAACAATGAATATAGAGGATCAGTTGCGGGCAGCCATTCAGCAGGCTAACAAGGCCATTTTACGCTATGGCGAGCAGCAATCATCCGCTCGTGGACTCGGCAGCACCGTCACGGTGGCGTTGATTCAGAATGACCAGGCGTATATTGCCAATGTTGGCGATAGCCGGACGTATCTCTTACGCGATCATAAGCTAATACCATTAACGCGCGATCATTCCCTTGTGGCGCGGCTCGTAGAGTCGAACCAGATTGCCCCGGAAGATATCTATACCCACCCCCAGCGTAACCTGATTTATCGTTCCCTGGGCGCCGGTCATAAAAGTATCGAGGTAGACATTTTCCATGAGGTTGTGCGCCCCGGCGATATCTTCCTGCTCTGTTCCGATGGGTTGTGGGAGATGGTGCGGCCTCAAGATCTGCTCAAGGCGCTCAGCGAGCAGAGCAGTCCGCAGAAAACGTGCGATACTTTGATTGACCTGGCGAACGAGGGCGGGGGCGAAGATAACATCAGCGCCGTCGTGGTCCACGTTAACGCCCACTGATACCAGCGAGCGCATTTGGAGATAACAGGAGTATGGCTCTCCCAATAGGCACTATTCTTGATGGCAAATTCAAGATTGTACAGATCCTCGGCGAAGGTGGTATGGGCACTGTCTATAAAGTAGAGCAACTGGGCACAACACCGCCTTACTATTATGCCGTCAAAGAATTGCTCATTAATCCTAATACCAGCGAAGAAGACCGCAAAGCCGCTATCGAACGCTTCAACAAGGAGATCACGCTGCTGCGCGGCCTCAAGCACCCCCACATCGCGGCGCTGACGCTCCCCTTCCAGGAGCGCGGAAACTACTACTTCGTGATGGAGTTCGTTCCTGGCCGCAGCCTGGAAAAGATCCTGGAGGATAGCAAGGGGCCGCTGCCAGAGGAGCAGACGATCAAGTGGATGATGCAGGTCTGCGAAGCGCTGACCTATATACATACACGCAATCCACCGATTATCCTGCGCGATCTGAAACCTGGCAATATTATGATTACGCCCGATAACGAGGTGCAATTGATCGATTTCGGCATCGCGCGCAAATTTGATCCCAACAAGCGAACCAACACCGAGAACCTGGGGACGATCTCTTATGCCTCACCCGAGCACCTGGGATCGATTACGGCGCCGGGGCAGCGCCGCTCGGCGCAGAATCCCGGCAAACTGGTGCAGACCGATGCTCGCTCCGACATCTATTCGCTCGGCGCGACCATGTATCACCTGCTGACCAACTACGAGCCTGATCCCATCCAGACGCCAGCGCCGGGGAGTATCCATGCCAGGAATCCCCGCCTGCGTACCATTCAGGTAGGAGGCAGGACCGTCTGCCCGGTTGAGCAGGTGATTATCAAGGCGATGCAGCAGGATCCGGCGCATCGCTTTCAGAGCGCCGAGGCCATGCGCGTCGCGCTGCAACAATGCCTGCCCAACAACGCGGCCCCTTCCACGGTACAGATCCCGGCGATCTCGCCAAATGCGACCATCATTGTACCGTCGCCCATCACGGGCAGCGCAGGTCTACGCTGCCCCAAGTGTGGTTTTCAAAATCGCCCCGGCGCCAAGTTCTGCAAGCGCGACGGGCACCCACTGGTGCAGGGGGTAGCCATCGCGCCACCCCAGGCACGCGCCCAGGCGGCGCGGGCACCCATCCGCGCGCGCCCCGCGCAGCCGATCCAGGCCAGACCCGCGCAGCCGATCCAGGCCAGACCGGCCACAACGGGCGCGCCCGTAACCAACGATCCCTATCGCCTGGGACTCCAGCAGTTGACCAATAAGAACTACGCCGAAGCGATCAAGCAGTTCAAACTGGCGCAGAGCCAGAACGGATCGCGTTACGACGTGCTCTACAACCTGGGCCGCGCCTACCGGCAATACGGACAATCGCTCAGAGAAACGAATAAGAAGCAATTTACCGAGAACTTGAAGCTGGCCGCCGAACACTTTGAGGAGGCCACGCAGCAGAAACCCGATGCGCTCGACGCTTTCTTCCAGCTCGGTATGTGTTATCGCGATCTGGAGCTGTACCCCAGGGCTACAGAGACCTTCAAGAAGGCACTCGCCCTCGCGCCACAGGACCCGGCGATCTACTACCAGCTTGGTATGATCGCGGCGCAGCAGGGCTACAACCGTGAGGCGGAGGCGTACTTCCTGGACGGATTACGCATCAATCCCGACCATGCGTTAATTTTAATAGCGCTTGGCCGTCTCTATAGCGAGACCAGGCAGATTCCCTCGGCCATCAGCACACTGCGCCAGGCGACGCAGCGCGATCCGGCCCTGTGGGAAGGCTGGTACGAACTGGGCCGCGCCCACATGAAGGCCAGAGAATGGAAGCTGGCGCTCAGCGCATTAGAACAGGCACGCCAGGTCGGTCCATATGCTCCCGAAGTCTACAGCGCTATGGCGGCGTGTTATCTCAAGATGAACAAAAAAATTGAGGCCCGGCAGATGGTGAAGGAGACATTGCAACGCGATCCCAACAATGCCGAAGCTATCCGACTACAAAAACAACTCTAAAGGAGGGCAGCGATGCTCTGTCCAACATGTCATACACTCAATCGCGATAACGCCAAATTCTGCAAGGGTTGTGGACAATCATTCACTGCCGAGACCGTAGGAGCACCTCTTGCCAGCCCCACTGCGCAGGGAAATGTTCAGGGACAATCTCAGCCGGAGAGCGGGCGGGCGGAGGTGCAGGCTGCGGCGCCGGCGCAGAGTGGTGGCGGCGATTTCGATGATCCGAGCCTCGCGCCAACGCAGATCCTTACGCCGCAGCAGATGATAGAGTATCACACACGGCGCTGGCAGCGAGAACTGGAGCAGGAGCAGCAGCGGCAATCCGTCGACGAGCAGCAGCGGCGCGCCGAGATCGCCGAGCTTCCCACGCTGCTATTTACACCGCCGGGCAGCGGAGCAGCACAGCAGATGTCCCCGGCCCAGCAGCGGGACATCGCCGAACAACCGACCATTGCCATGACGCCGGGAGAACTCAGCGCGAAGGCTCCAGAAGAGGCGCCATCCACTACAACCGGGCAGCCGGCTGAGCCGGCGTCGCCAACTGCCACAGAAGATGCGGCAAAAGCGGAGGCGGGCACAGCATCTCCGCCTTCCACGACGGACGCAGCAGATACCAATAGTCAGGGTAGTGGGGAGGAAGCGCCTGCCTCCGCCTCCGCCCCGGAAGAGGATATAATGGAGCAAATACCACCATCGACAGGAGATCAAAGCAACGAGGAACAGATAAACCAGCCCCGGCCCGAATCCCAGGCGGCAGCGGAAGATTTTCCAGTGCTGGCAGTGGGAACGGTCGTGGCCGAACGCTATGAAGTCGTGCAGGTGATCGGTCAGGAAGAGGACGAGCACGTTTACCTGGTCACGGATCACCAGGGCTACCAGCGCTGCTGGAACTGTGGCTCGGAACAGAACGCCGAGGGCGACGAGTTCTGCATCGACTGCGGCGCAGAGCTGCTCAATGCTTCGTATACCATGCATGAGTACGCCACTACCGCGAGCAAAGATAGCGAGGCGCACGTCCTGCAAGGCAATATCATGAACACCTTCATGGATCAGGGGCGCACCTATGTGATCGAGCAGCCGCAGGCCACACAGTCGGCCTTTCCTACCGGCGTCCATCTGCTCGCCGCCAGCGACTCCGATGCCGGCAACGTGCGGCGCAGTGATCCGAACGAGGACAGCACGCTCGTCCTGCAACTGCAACGCATCCACGAATCGCTGGCTACGCCGTCGGGCATCTTTATCGTCGCCGACGGTATGGGCGGCCACGAAAACGGCCAGGGCGCCAGCCGTATGACGATTAATATCATTGCCGAACGCATGGTGCGCGAACTGCTGGCCGCTCCGCTGAGCGCCGAAAAGGCGGGCGAGACTCCGCCAGCTATGGATGAAGATAGCCTGGTCGCGCTGCTGCAAGGAGCTATCGAAGACGCTAACACTGCCCTTTGCCAGATGAACCAGCGCGAGAAGTCGGATATGGGATCGACCATTACCGGTTTTATGGTGGTAGGCGATCACGCGTATATCCTTAATGTAGGGGATAGCCGAACCTACATGCTGCGTGATAGCAAGCTCTATCAACTGACCAACGATCACTCGCTCGTCGGGCAACTGGTCGCCAGCGGGCTGATCGAGCCGGATGAGGTGTACACGCACCCGCAGCGCAGTCAGATTTATCGCAGTCTTGGCGACAAATTAAACGTGCAGATCGACATCTTCAAGCAGCAGATCCATCCCGGCGACATCCTGTTGAGTTGCTGCGATGGCCTGTGGGAGATGGTACGCGATCCTCAGATTACCGAGATCCTTGTCAACGCACCCGATCCTCAAACGGCATGTACGCGCTTGATCGAAGCGGCCAACGCCAATGGCGGAGAGGACAATATAAGTGTCGTAATTGTCTATGTGCGTTGAAATTACCGCGATTATGATATACTAGGGCCAGCCGAATGCGAAAGGAGCTACGAGAATATGCCTGGAGAGGTAACACTGGCACACCAGCTAGGAAAAGACTTCATGCCAGTAACCGGTGGAAGTCAGGTCGCATACGCCTTAATAGAAGCTAAACCAACGGAACTGATGGCGCAGGTGCGCATGCCTTTGAACTTTGCCCTGGTGATTGACCATTCTGGCTCCATGAAGGGAGCAAAGCTCAGAAATGTCAAAGAAGCCGTCAAGATGGTCATTGACCGGCTGGAGCCGAGCGACTATATCTCGGTGGTCATTTTCGATGATACAGCTCAGGTCATCATTCCTTCTATGCCCGCTAACGATAGGCCGGGCATGAAAGCGGCGATTGACCGCATTATGGACGCCGGTGGCACAACCATGTCGCTTGGTATGATTCAGGGGCTGGGCGAGTTGCGCCGCTGGAATATCCCCAACGCCGTGAGCCGCATGATCCTGCTGACGGACGGCGTGACCTACGGCGATACCGACCGCTGCCGCCAGCTTGCCAGGGACGCCGCCGCAGCGGGCATCTCAATTTATCCGCTGGGCATTGGCGCCGACTGGGACGAAAATTTACTCGATGATATCGGCCAGCTCAGCGGCGGTATGCCCGCCGAGTTCATCAGAACGCCGGCCGACGCGATGAGCATCTTTGAGCAGCAGGTGCAGAGCGCGGTCGCGGTTGCGGTGCGCAATGCAGTCCTGACGCTCCGACTCCCGGCCGGCGTCTCACCCAGGAAGGCCGTCAAGGTTCTCCCTATTATTCGCGATATCGATCAGTCGGCGCTCTCTGACCGGCAGGTTGTCATCCCGCTGGGTGATCTGGAGAAGGATACTCCGCAATCTGTGCTGGTCGAACTGATGATCGATCCCCGGCCCGCCGGGCTGTTCCGCATCGCACAGGCCGAATTGACCTATGATGTGCCGATTGCGAACCTCATCGGGGAACGCATCCGCGATGATATCAAGGTCACATTCACGACAGATCCCAACGAGGCGGCGCAGGTGAATGCGCTGGTCATGAACTTCGCGGAGAAGGCCAACGCGAATCGTCTGGTTACGCGTGTGCTGGATGAATATAAACGCACCGGCAAGGCGACGATTCGCCTGGCGCCAAATGTGACGCGCGTCCTCGACCAGGAGACGCAGGCGGCCCTCGAACAGATCAGCCAGGGACAACAGATTTCGCAAGAACAGGTCAAATCTATCGGGAACAAAACCCGCAAGCTCACTCAGCGCCTGGACGATATGCTGCCCTGATTGCGAAGCACCGGCGGTGCTTCGCACCTGTGAGTGGTGTTTGCTTGAGCGGACGGAGTTCGCCCCGGCAAACACCACTCACAAACAAGCCGCCGAAGGCGGAAAGGGGAGCTTTTGAGTAGTTACCAAACAAGTTGTGAATACTCTTCCTGTAGAGGAAGGATAATTAGAGGAAGGATATATTGAGATGACAGTAAGGTGTTCTCTAGGACATGAAAATCCTGACGGCTCGGCTTTCTGCGATGAGTGCGGCGAACCCCTGACCGGGGCGACGCCGGACGCGAGCGCCGCGCCCCAGGTACAGACCGCAGCGCCGGCGGCTCCGGCCGCCGCCGGGACGCAGATATGCCCCTCCTGCGGCGCGACGAACCCGGTGGGCGAGGCTTTCTGCTCTAACTGCGGCGTAAGCCTGCTCGGTGCACCGGCCGCTGCTCCGGCCACGGCAGCGCCACAGCCCGCGACTCCACAACCCGAGCCGGTTGAAGTGGCGGCCCCCGCGCCTGCTCCCACCGCCGCTCCCAGCGCGTTGCGGGCCAGGCTCATCGTTGAGGCCGATAATCAGGAGTTCGATCTGAGCGGCAAAGATAATATCACGCTGGGGCGCGAGGATGCCGTCAGCAACATCTATCCCGATGTCGACCTGACGCCACATGGCGGCGAAGAAGGCGGCGTCTCACGTATGCATGCACGCATCTTCGTAGAGAACGGCCAGTATATGCTGGAAGATGAGAATAGCACGAACTTCACGTTCCTTAACCGCCAGCGCCTCGCCGCCCAGACACCGACGCCGCTGCACGACAACGACGAAATCCGCCTCGGACGCGTGCTGCTGCGCTTTAAGACGCCCTAGCTGCGGCCATGACTTCGATCCCTTAAGAGGGGAACCTGATCTCGAAGCTCATCACGCGCGCCTGCGGCGCTCGTTTTCTGGATGGTACGCGGTGAACCAGGCGCGAAGCGCCTGGTTCACCGCGTACCATCCAATCCCGGCGCGGCTTCGCTACGCCAGACCCGGGTGAATCAGGCCCCCTCTCATTGACAGAGATAGGTATAGTCGCTATAATTTACGCGATACCCTGAGGGGAGGATATAAAGAGAGGGTTTTATGAAACGTACCTGGCAACCCAAGCGTATTCCGCGCAAACGCGAGCACGGCTTCTTGAAGCGCATGTCCACGCGCAACGGCAGGCGCGTGCTCAAAGCCCGCCGCGCGAAAGGACGCTGGTCCTTAACGGTCTGAGCAGCAGCAGTTCACTAAAGGCTGCTGAGGATTGAAGTTGGCACTTTCACGGGCATTACGCTTACGTAAAGGAAGCGATTTTCGACGGGTGAGGCAGCAGGGACGCAGTATCGCTTCCCGGCTGCTTATCCTCGCGTGGGCGCCTAATGATGTAGCACGTCTGCGAATCGGCTTTGTAATTAGTAAACGCATCTCGAAACATGCCGTTGAACGCAATTACATAAAACGGCTATTGAGTGAAGCAATTCGTCCTTTCCTGGCAGATCTTCCCGCAGGATGGGATATAATAGTGAGTGCGCGAAATCAACTTATCGGTGTGGATCTTCGTATACTTAAACAGGATGTTGCTACTCTATTACATAAGGCGCGACTACTCGATTGCTCTCAGAGATCTGGGACGAGTAGCTGAATACACGCAAAGGTCACAACAGTGAAATACATTGCACTTGGCTTGATCCGGTTATATCAACGCACGCTGTCGGTGGTCCTGCCTTCATCGTGCCGCTTTGTCCCCTCATGTTCCCAGTATGGATATGAGGCTATTGAACGTTTTGGATTCTTCCGTGGCGGCTGGATGACGATCAAGCGCATCGGGCGCTGTCATCCCTTTTATCACGGCGACCTCTACGACCCGGTTCCAGAAAGATTAGAGCCGAGGCCGGGGCGAGGAAGGCAGGAGGGTGCTCGTGTTCGGTGAGATAGGTTACATTTTCAATCTTATCTTCACATTTCCCATTTTTAACGCTTTAATGTTATTATATCACCTTTTTGGTGATTTTGGCCTTTCCATCGTCGTGCTGACACTGATTATCAGGCTGATACTGTTTCCATTGACCCTGAAACAGTTGAAGTCGATGAAGGCAACACAGGCACTACAACCACGCCTGGCGGAGATCAAGAAGAAGTACGCGAAGGACCAGCAGGCGCAGCTCGTGGCAACCCAGGCGCTCTATAAAGAGTATGGCATCAATCCGGCGGCTGGCTGTCTGCCAATGCTGATCCAGTTGCCTGTGCTTTACGGCCTCTTTTATGGTATAGAAGACTTAATCAAGATCCCCAACGTGCAGGCCCTTAATAACCTGCTTTATCCGTTCATCCCGCATTTCGCCGTGATGCCAGATCTGAACCTGACCTGGCTGACCTTTATCAGCCCGGTCCTGCAATTCTCGCTGGCTAAGCCCGATCCCACGCATATCTTGCCGATCATCGCCGGTTTAGCGACCTTTATCCAGTTGCGCATGTCGCAGCCTAAAACCACTGCTACCAGCGGAGCCAGCGATCCAACGGCGCAATCGATGAAGATGATGCAATACGTGATGCCTCTGATTACGGTCTTCTTCGCATGGACGTTCGCCGCCGGCCTGGCGCTCTACTGGACGGTCTCATCCATCTTCCAGGCAATCCAGCAGTACTTTGTGACTGGCTGGGGTTCACTGCTGATTACACCTGACTTCCTGCATCGTGATGGGAACCGGGAGGGCGAATCCAGGGAGAGGGAGACTGGCTCAAGGAGCTATATGGGCGACCAGCGCAGAGAACGCGCAGTATTAGAACAGGCCAACGGCACAGAGCCAATTTCTGAGGAGAATACCGGCCCTTCGACGAACAAGCCGCGCCCCCCTACCGGCTCGCGCTCGTCGGGAGGCGGTTCCGCATACACCCGCCGCCGGCGCGGCAGCAGCGCATCGGCACGCCGGCGCAGCAGCACGCAACGCTCGCGTAGCTAAACCTGATTGGGATTTGCGCTCCTTCGCGGGCGCAATTTCACTATACAAAAGGGAGGCAAGGAAACTGTGGAAAGCATAGAGGCTAGTGGCAAAAGTGTTGATGAGGCAGTCACACAGGCTCTGGCGCGTCTGGGAAAGCGCCGCGATGAGGTAGAGGTCGTCGTTCTGCAAGAGGCTGGCCGTGGCGCTTTTGGCCTGGGCAGCAGAGACGCCCGTGTGCGTGTCACCGTGCGCCCCGGCAGCGCCGGTGCGGTCATTACACCGGAAATGGCCGATGCTATCCTCGGTCCCGATGGTCCCGAGGTTGCTCTCCCCGAAGACGAAGAAGAATTGTACGAAGATGAGGACTTCGAGGACAACGAAGAGGGCTTCGCTGAGGACGAGGAGATGGAGGAGGAGGACGAAGAGTTCGAAGATGAAGAGTTCGAAGATGAAGAGGAAGATGAGGAGCTAGAGGAGGAAGCGGCGCCATTTATTGCCTCCACCGATTTATTCCCCCACACTGGTACGGATGAGAGCGAAGTGGAAGCGGCGCAGGGTGAAGTTCAGGATGTCGAAGTTCCCTCTCGTGAGGATATCGAGATTACTGTAGATGTGCTCCAGCATATTCTGCGCAACATGAATATCCAGGCCGCCGTCCAGGTACGCTCAACCAACCCTCTGACGCTCAATATCCACGGCATCAATGAGAACCTCGGCCTGCTGATCGGACGCCGTGGCGAGACGCTGGCCGCTCTCCAACTGCTCGTTAACCTGATCGTAAGCCACCGCACGAAGCACCGCATGCGCATTATCGTGGACGCTGAGAATTATCGCGCACGCCGCGAGGAAAATCTACGCTCCCTGGCTTTGCGCGTGGCGCAGCAGGTGCGCAACTATCGCCGCTCTATCGCGCTGGAGGCTATGCCTCCTCATGAACGACGCATCGTACACATTGCCCTATCCGATAGTAAAGATATCAGCACGGAAAGTATCGGCGAAGGCGATGAACGGCGCGTGGTGATCTCTTTGAAACGACCTGCACGATAGCACAGGATGGGCGAAAGGAGGGATCGCCCATCCTTCACACCCCTTGATAATCGTCTGACAACTGAAAAAGGAGCATCCCGCCCGTGCTACAGGTCCCCCAGTTTTTATCTATCGGGCATGTCACACGAGACATACATCCTGATGGTTCTTTTTCGCTCGGCGGCACCGTGACTTTTGCTGCCCTGACCGCCTATCACCTGGGATTAGCAGCGGGTATCATCACCTGCGCGGATCCCGAACTCATCGGTGTGTTATCGGAACGACTTCCTGACATTGCCCTGCATGTGCGTCCATCTGAGAGGACAACAACATTCGCTAACTACTACCATGAGGGATTTCGCACGCAATACCTCTATGCCCGGGGCGATTCATTGGATTTTGCCGATGTGCCCGCTGCCTGGCATAGCGCTCCTATTGTCCTGCTCGGCCCTCTTGCTCAGGAACTCTCGCCGGAATTCGTGACGCTCTTCCCACGCCAGCCGGGCACGATCATTGCCGCTACGCCCCAGGGCTGGCTGCGGCGCTGGGACGACGATGGCCGCGTCTGGCCTGCCCCCTGGCATGATGCCGAGAAAGTCCTGCCCCTGCTCGACGCGCTCATTCTCAGCCACGATGATCTGCTCCCTTTCGCTAACGGCAATCGTGGCGAGGCCGATGCGATCCTGGCGCAATGGAGCGCCCACGTTCCGCTGCTCATCGCCACTGACGGGCGCTACGGGGCTACGCTCTTCCGGCGCGGCGTGGCCCGGCGCTTCCACGCTTACCCGGCCACCGAGGTTGATCCCACCGGAGCCGGAGATGTGTTCGCAGCCGCCTTCCTGATCCACCTGCACCGGCATGGCGATCCCGAGCGCGCCGTCGATTTCGCCAACTGCGTCGCCTCGTTCTCAGTCGAGAAGGAGGCCATCCGCGGCATCCCAACCCTCGAAATGGTCGAGGAACGCATGCGGCAATACAGAGAGGCGAACGAGCCGGTGTGAGCGACGCGCAGCCGTGTGATTGATCGCGTTCCGCTGATGTGCGTTCATAGCACGATGAGAAAGGGTATATTCTCGTGGGCCGCCACCAGGGCGGCCCAGGCACACTCACCCGGCACGCTGGATTCATTATCGACCTGCACCGACCTACGCCTGGTTCTCCAGGTGCCGGCGCACCTCCTCCGCGAACCCGGTTGTGCTGGCGCCGCCGCCCTGGTCGACGGTTAGCATCCGGCCTTCGCGATAGACCTGCGCTACGGCCTGCTCAAGCCGGCGGGCCTGCTCGCTGTAGCCGCAATATTCAAGCATGAGCGCGCCCGAAAGGAGCATCGCAGTGGGGTTGATGGCATTCTTGCCGGCAAGATCTGGCGCGGATCCGTGCACCGGCTCGAAGTAAGCGTAACCTTCGCCCAGGCAGGCACTCGGCGCAAGCCCGAGGCCGCCGATAGCGCCGGCAGCGGCGTCAGCGAGAATATCGCCATGCTCATTGGAGAGCACCACCACGTCCAGTGTCTCCGGGGCCGCAATCATACGCCGCGCCAGGTCGTCGATCAGAAACTCCTGGTAGCTCAGGGTGGCATATCCCCTCACCGCCTCGCGTACCAGTTCACGAAAACGGCCATCGGTGCGGGGCAGGATCGAATACTTGGCTCCGAGCGTCACGCGGCCAGGATAGCCCTGCTGCTGGCGTTGCAGCGCCAGTTCGCAGGCGGCAAGCGCCACGCGCCGCATCTGCTCATCGGTGACGACGCGCACGGCATAGGCGCCGCTTGTATGCTGCGGGGGCGCCTGCCACCAGGAAGCGCTGGAGGGCAGGGCCGCCAGTTCCGCGACATCGCCCTCACGCGGGGGGTACATGCCCTCCAGATTGTCGCGCACAATCACATAGTCGATGCGCTCGGGATGGAGCATAGGGCTGTGATAGCCGGGATACCAGCGCACCGGCCGGATATTGACATACGTCTCCTTGCCCCAGCGCAAATACCACAATACGGGCCTGCTCGGTCCCCCGCTGGCACCGAATAACGTACAGTCGGCGCTGTCGATTGCCGAGCGCGTCTGATCGGGAAACGCATTACCGTAGCGCTCCTGCGCCGCGCGCCCACTCAGCGCTTCATAGAAGTTGATGTCGGGCGCCAGCAGGCTCAGGATCTGGACCGTGGGGCGCATTACCTCCGGCGCGGCATCGTCGCCGGGGATGACGCAGACCGCCGGTGGGGAGTGTAGAGCGCGGCGCCTTATCATCGCAGGGTTCCCTCCTGGCGAATATATTCGATGATGCCTCCCGCCGCCACGATACGCGCCACGAAGGGATCGAGCGGCTCGGCCTGGAACGTCTCCCCGGTGGTCAGATTATGAATATGGCCCGCGCTCAGATCGACCTCGATCTGCTGCCCATCGGCGCTCGCCAGCACAGCCTCCTCGCAGATCAGCACCGGGAGGCCGATATTGACAGCATTGCGATAGAAGATACGTGCGAAGCTGCGCGCGATGACCACCTTCACGCCGCAGCCCAGGATAGCGGAGGGTGCATGCTCGCGCGAGGAGCCACAGCCGAAGTTGTGCCCGGCCATGATTACATCGCCCGGCTGCACCTGCCGCGCGAACTCCGGCAGCACTTCGCAGAGGCAGTGGCGCGCCAGTTCGGCGCGGTCGGTGGTTACATTATAGCGACCCGGAATGATGACATCGGTATTGACGTTATCGCCCAGCATCCAGATACGTCCCATAATCGTTTTCTCCTTTCAGATGGGGCACACCAGACGACCACAAGGGTCGTCTCTACATTTTCTGGCGATGGATGCCCTGCCTGGCACATCAGACGACCACAAGGGTCGTCTCTACATTTTCTGACTTCGCCTTGCTCCCGTCGTCTACATAGATCATCCTATCGCCCCCATACCCTGTAGAAAATTGCGTGGATCGGTGATATGCCCGGTCAGTGCGGTAGCGGCGACAGTTGCGGGGCTGCCGAGATAAATTTCGGCGGTGGGATCGCCCATGCGGCCCGTAAAGTTGCGGTTCATCGTTGTCAGCGCGCGCTCGCCTGGTGCCAGCACACCATAATGGCGCCCGATGCAGGGACCACAGCCGGGGGTACCGACCGAGGCGCCGGCCTGCACAAATGTTTCCAGGTAGCCGAGCCGCATGGCCTCAAGATAGACCTCGCGCGAAGCAGGTACGACGACCATGCGCGTCGCGGGATGGATCGTTCTGCCACGCAGAATGCTGGCGGCGATGGCGAGATCGTCGAGGCGGCCATTGGTACAGGTGCCCAGGAAGACCTGATCGATCTGCACATCCTCGACCTCGGAGACCGGTACGACGTTGTTCACATCGGGCGGGCAGGCGATCAGCGGCTCCAGCGCGGAGGCATCAATCTCAATCACGCGCTCATACTCGGGGTTGCGCGGAGCCAGCATCGGATACTCGCGATCAGTGCGCCCGCGCAGCCATTCTCGCGTGGTTTCATCGGGAGCGACCAGCCCGGCTTTGCCGCCCATCTCGATAGCCATGTTGCAGAACGTGAAGCGCTCGCTGACCGAGAAGCGCTCAACGAGGTCGCCGGTATATTCGATAGCGCGATAGTTGGCCCCATCGACGCCAACGCGGCGTACCATTTCCAGCGTCACATCTTTGGCATAGACGCCGAAAGGCAGGCTGCCCGTCAGGCGAATGTTGATCGTCGCAGGCACGCGGAACCATGTGCGCCCGGTGGCATAGGCCACACCGATATCGGTTGAACCCATGCCTGTCGCGAAGGCGCCGAGCGCGCCATAGGTGCAGGTATGGCTATCAGCGCCTACGATGATCGAGCCAGGCGTCACGAAACCGCACTCCGGCATCACCTGGTGGCAGATGCCCTGCTGCAAGATGCCGATGCCCTGCTCGCGCGCGAAGCTGCGAATATCGCGCTGCAAGGTTGCGGCGGCAATCGTCGCGGCGGGCACAATATGGTCGAAGACGATATGCGAGCGCTGGGCATCGAAGACGCGCCCGCCGTTCTGCTGTGTCAGCTTGCGAAATGCCTGGATCGCCAGCGGCGTCGTCGTGTCGTGGCTCATCACATGATCGACCTCCACAACCACCGTCTCGCCCTGATGCACGGTGCGGCCCAGTTTGTAGCTAAAAATCTCTTCGGTCAGCGTTCCCACACTAGATTTCCTTTCTCCTGAATCCATGCTTGAATAAATGCGTCAACTTCTTCAGAACTTAATGGACCATCTTCCGCCCGCCTTTTGAGATCCTGCGTAAGACGCATAATCTCGTCGGCGTCCAACTGGATACCCAGAACAGCGGCGCGATGCCCGACGGCGTAGCGGCCCGTGAAACGCGAGCCGACATCGATGTGCCGCTCCAGCCCGAAATCCTCCGGGTTGAGGACTTCGTAGGCGCGCGGATTGCGCAGCACGGCCTTCGTATGCACGCCAGCGCGGTGCGTGAATGCTCCCGGCGCTGTGATCGGATTGTTAAAGGGGATGGGCAGGTCGAGGCAGCGCGCGACGAAACGATCCAGCGCGGGCAGTTGCGTCAGGTCGAGCTGCGCCAGCAGTTCGGGATGATGAATGTACAGCTGCGCGATGAGGCCGCTGAGCGAGGCGATACCGTTGCGCTCGCCGATGCCAAGCACGGTGACATCAAGGCAGTCCGCGCCGGCCTCCAGGGCGGCAATCGTGTTGGCGATGGCGCAGCCGGTATCGTTGTGCCCATGAAATTCGATGCCGACGCCGGGGTAGCGTTCGGCACAGAGCCGCACCAGTCGTTCGACCATACGCGGAGTAGCGATGCCGACGGTATCAGGCAGGCCGATGCGCTGCGCGCCTGCTTCGACGACGGCATCGAAGACGGTGAGCAGGTCAACGAGATCGCTGCGAAAGGCATCCTCCGCAGAGAAGCGCACGTAGCGGCCAGCAGCCCGCGCACGCCGGATGAGCGGGACCGCATCGGCGATCATCTGCTCTATGCGCCTCCCATGACTATAAGAACGCAGTTCGTTTGAGGTACCATAGAAGAGATTGAGGCCGAAAATGGGCGTCTCCAGCGCGGCCTGTACATCGGCCTCGACACAGCGCACATGCGCGATGATGCGCGCGCGCAGAGCGAGCCGGCATAGGGCTTCGATGGCGGCGCGCGTCTCCGGCGAGGCTACCGGCGACGGCACTTCGAT
>Ga0070740_10001162_pt1 | contig 38670 bp, 37 predicted proteins | sample Coa_R2_FD_67286 | JGI IMG/M metagenome (GOLD analysis project Ga0070740, IMG submission 67286) | Surface soil microbial communities from Centralia Pennsylvania, which are recovering from an underground coalmine fire - Coalmine... | ecosystem: Environmental > Terrestrial > Soil > Unclassified ... | reverse complement strand
CAGGCCGAGCACGGACCGACCTCGCCCGCCGTGCTCATCACCAATTCCGAGAAGCTTGCGCGCGAGACCATGAGCGAGGTCGAGCGGCTGTTGAAGATATTGCCGAGCGCCGATCTCGCCGGCCAGGCGTGGAAGGACTACGGCGAGGTCATCGTCTGCGATTCCTACGAGGAGATGGTGCGCGAGGCAGACCGCGTCGCTTCCGAGCATGTGCAGGTGATGACGCGCGATCCCGACTATTTCCTCGCCAATATGACCAACTACGGCTCGCTGTTTCTCGGCCCGCGCACCAATGTCGCCTATGGCGATAAGGTCATCGGCACCAACCACACGCTGCCGACCAAGAAGAATGCGCGCTTTACCGGCGGCCTGTGGGTCGGCAAGTTCATCAAGACCTGCACCTACCAGAAGGTGCTGACCGACGAGGCGAGCGCCAAGATCGGCGAGGTCTGCTCGCGGCTCTGCGTGCTGGAGCATTTCCTTGCGCATGCCGAGCAGGCGAACGTGCGCGTGCGCCGCTATGGTGGACGCAACGTGCCCTACGCGCAGGCAGCGGAGTAGCTCTCCGAGGCAGACACGCGTCTGGAGTATTACCAATTCCCGCGCGGAGGTGAGACCAAATGGGATCGCTTATTGGTCACTATGCTCAATGCCGAAGACTACTATGCGAAACAGCCAAGCGCCGAGAAACAATTGGATACGGTAGTCTAGCGAAAGCACTCGGTTTGCCGTCACCTCGACAGCAATGGAACACGGTACTTGGTCCCATTGCGGCAGATGAGGTGAAAAACACTGGCCACGATCTGACACTGATTGTGGTCTATGCAAGGGGCCCTGCAAAAGGGCTCGGGCGCTACTTCAGCAATATCCGCGGCGGGGCACGACCACAGTCTAGTGCCTTGAATCCCCACGATCCTACACAGGTCGCAGCCTACCGGCGTGCGTTAGAACAGGTATTCAATGCCTATTCGGCTATTCATTGCTGAATAAAATGCCCGTCGAATTGACTAAAAGCCCCTCCTTCCGCCTCGACGGCCGCCGTGCGCTGGTCACCGGCGCCGGCCGCGGCATCGGGGTGACGGCCGCGAGCGCGCTCGCCGAAGCCGGGGCGCATGTGACGCTCGCCGCGCGCACGACGAAGGAAATCGAAGCGGCGGTAGACGCGATCCGAGGGCGCGGACAAAAAGCGGACGCACTGACACTCGATGTCACCGATATCGACGCCGTTCGTACGGCGCTTCGCGAATGCGAGCCCTATCAGGTGCTGGTCAACAATGCCGGCACCAACCGTCCGAAGATGCTGCCCGATGTGACGCTCGAAGACTTCGATGTCATCATGAATCTGAACGTGCGCGCCGCTTTCTTCATGGCGCAGACCGTGGCACTGCGGCTGATCGAGGCGAAGCTTCCGGGCTCGATCATCAATATCTCCTCGCAGATGGGCCATGTCGGCGCCGCGCGCCGCACCGTCTATTGCACCAGCAAGCATGCGATGGAGGGGTTCACCAAGGCGATGGCCATCGAGCTCGCGCCGCACAACATCCGCGTCAATTCGCTCGGGCCGACGTTTCTGGAAACGCCGATGACGCGGCCGTTCTTCGAGAACAAGGCCTTCCGCGACGAGGTCTTAAGCAAGATCAAGCTCGGCCGCCTCGGACAGCTGGAGGAACTGACCGGCGCCATCGTTTTCCTGGCCAGCGATGCGTCGTCATTGATGACCGGCTCGGCCCTCGTGCTCGACGGCGGCTGGACGGCTGAATAGGCACGACTGTGTCCCAGACGCAGCGCAGCACGCAGCGATGCGCTGGTGACGCGGGACCTTTACACGTTCTGAATCTCGAAAGGTCGCGGATCAGCGGTGCAACGCTCGCAAGAGCTGCGCGCTGCACCGCATCCGGGACACGGGCGTTACAGCTTCGGCAAATCCGCGAAATATTCCGGGTGCTCTTTCTCGACCTGCTGCATGAACTCAGGTCGGAACAGGCTCGGCACATTGAGCCGCGGCGCGCCCTTGAGCGTATTAGTGAGCACCTCGTCCTCCGCGTTCTCGAAGGCCTGCAGTACATTCTTCGACATGCGCGGATCGAAGTGGATGTGCTTGATCGCTTTCTTGCCGAGCGCGACGTCGGTGCCGGGCACCCACTTGGCGAAGATTTCTACCGCCTCGTCCGGATGCTTGCGCGTGAAATGCGACGATTGCGCGAGGCCGGCGGCGATGCTCTTGATCACGTCAGGCTTGCTTTGGACCGTCGGCCCGTGCGCAACGGCGACCATCACGTAAGACATGTGCTGACCGCCGCGGATCACTTCGTATGAGTCCGGCACCTGCGTCAGCGCCTGCGTGACGTACGGCTCCCAGGTGACGATGGCATCGACCTTGCCCTCCTTCAGCGCCGGCGCCAGGCCGAACTGCGACCAGATGTTCTCGATGGTGATGTCGTCGTACTTCACGCCGGCGCGGCGCAGCACCATCTTGAAATACTCATCCGAGGTCTGGCCCTTCGCCAAGCCGACCTTTTTGCCGCGCAGGTCGCCGATCTTGCCAACATTGACCCCCGTACCCTTTCTCGTGACGATGGCAAGTGGCGTATCGCAACGGTCGTTGGTGGCGTCGTTCATGATCAGGCCGATGACCTGGAACGGATTGCCGGCATGCACCGCCTTCAAATAAGTGGTGGTGCTCATGTCGCCGACCTGCGCCTCGCCATTGTGCAGGGCGTTGACCATGTCGGTGCCGGTATCGACGACGCGGAAGCTGGCGTCGACGCCGTGGTCCTTGAAGAAGCCTTTCTCCGCGCCGATGAACATCGGCAGATGACCGAAATTGTTGGCAATCACGACGTCGAGCTTGGGTAAAGCCATGTCGTCCTCCCGAATTCCTTCGCCTATTTCACCAACACCTCGGGGTTGACGCAATTGGGCGGCGTGCCGCCGGCGAGAATCGCCTCGATATTGTCGACCACGATATTGGCCATCTCCTCGCGCACCTCAACGGTCGCGCTGCCGAGATGCGGATTGAGGACGACGTTTTTCATGCGCTTGAGTTCCGAATGGACCTTCGGCTCATGCTCGAACACGTCGAGGCCCGCGCCTGCAATTTTCTTTTTCTTCAGAGCACGCACCAGTGCCGCCTCGTCGATGATCGGCCCGCGCGCCGTGTTGATGATGTAAGCTGTTGGTTTCATCAGCGCCAACTGTTTGTCGCTGATCATATGCCGCGTCTGCGGATTGAGCGGCGGGTGCAACGAGACGAAATCGGATTCGCGCAGCAGTTCGTCGAGCGAGACCCGCGTCATTCCGAATTCCCGCTCAGCCTCCGGTTTCTCGCGCGGGCTCCAGTACAGCAGCCGCATGCCGAAGCCCCTTGCGCGCCGCGCGGTCGCCTTGCCGATCAGACCGCCGCCGCCGACGAGACCCAGCGTCTTGCCGTACAGGCCTGTGCCAAGCAGGTGGCGCGACTGTCCGCCGGGGAATTTTCCGGCGCGCACAAGCTTGTCGCCTTCCACCATGCGCCGGGCAGCAGCGAGCATGAGGCCGAACGTCAGGTCGGCAGTTGCTTCCGTCGTCACCGGCGGGACGACGGTGACAGGGATTCCGCGCTTGGTCGCCGCAGCGACATCGATGTTGGACGGCGTGATCGATTGCGCTGCAACGTGCCGCAGATTCGGATTCGCGGCGATGACGCGGCGATCGATCGTGTCGTGGAGCAGGCAGAACAGAATGTCGGCCTTCTTGACCGCGGCGATCAGCGTCTTCTGCGGAATGACGCGGCTGTCGTCGGGAAAGACCTTGACGCTGCCCAGCGCACGCAGACGCTTCATCGCGCTCTCCGCGATCGGTTGCGTGACAAAGATGCGCGGCTTCGCGCTTACCGCAGCCATCGCACCACTCCGGCGACGCCGTCGACGGCGCATTGCGCGCCGTCAGGGATGGCGCGGGTGGCGTCGAGCACGCCGAGCACCATGGGAATGCCGCGCTCGCGCGCAAGCGAGGCCAAATGCGAGGTGGAGCCGCCCAGTTCGGCAACGACGCCGGAAACCCGGTCGAGGATGTGGGTGAGCGACGGTCCCGCCACTTTGGTCACCAGGACATCGCCGGGAGCAACGCGCGACAGCTCGCATTCGCAATTCACGACCACGGCGCGGCCGGAGCCCCAGCCGATGCCGGCGGGATGACCGTTCAGGCCCGGATGCCGCAGCCAGATATCGTCCGGCACGATCGGCGCCTCAATATGCAGTGGCCGCGACTGCAACAGCTTGAAGCCGCTCTCATCCAGCGCCCATTCGACCTCGACCGGACCGCCGGCGAGCTGTTCGCATCTGCGTAACAGCCGGCCGAGCATCACCGCCTCGCCCGCGGTCAAGCATGGCTCGTTGGCCATTTGCTCCGGCACGAGTTGCGGCGCGGCGGCGCCATGAGCGCAGGTGTCCTGGTGGTTTTTGCGACCGGCGGCAATGGTGCGCAGGAAGCCGCTTTTCGACAGAACGATGCGGTCGGGGACCACTTCGCCTTGCGCAATGGTCGACCCGAGGCCCCACGTCGCCGAAATCAGCATTTGCCCTTCCGCGGTCTCACTCAAGCCGCCGCCGGATACCTTCGCCGCGACCACCGGCTGAATCAGGACGCCCATGGCGGTATCGGCGGGCGACAGGCCGTGATTGTCCATGTACCGGCGCGCATGCGAGGTCCACAACGCGGCCCAGCAGGCGCGCACTGCGGTCAAGAACTCCGTTTCCTCGGAAACGCCTAGAAAGCTTTCGAACTGGCCGGCAAAATTCGCGCCCGCGCGGTCTTCGATCAGCGCGGAGGAGCGCACCGCGCCGCGCGGTCCGTCCCGTCGTTGCGCGTGCCAAGCGGCAAGCAGCGCATGGAGAATTTCCGGCGCGATCGGTTGCTGATAAAGCGCGAGCCTGATCCGTACCGACAATTTGCGCGAGTTCGGCAGATCGGCCGTATTGTATTCGGTCACCAGGTCATCGATGCCGAGGTGCCGCACCTGATGGCGATAAGCTTCGGCGGTGAGCGCAAATCCGCCCGGCGTCGGCAGTCCTGCCTGCATCATCGACGCAAGATTGGCGGCTTTCGGCCCGACAATGTCGGGCTCGGCGGCGCGCCGGTCGCTGAGCGGGAGGACAAATTCGGCCATTGCGTGATGTGGTCCCGGATGAGAGCAACGCGGAGCGTGGCGAATCGGTCCACCGCGGTGCTGGACCGTTTTATCGGAGGCTTGGAATTCCGGGTCAGCGCATCATTTCGTCATACTATGCCCGGAACAAAGGCTAGCGCACATGGTCTCCATAGCCCGGCAGCGGGTCGACGACTGTGATCTGCTTCACAGGGAAGTTGGACACGATCTCGATGCCGTCCTTCTTGACGATCAGCATTTCCTCGATGCGCACGCCGTAGCGGTATTTCTTGCCATGCTGGGTTTCCAGCGCGAAGGTCATGCCTTCCTTGATCTCGATCGGATGATCGAGCGACCAGATGCGCGAGATCACCGGCGGATCGTATTGCGCAAGACCCAAGCCGTGACCCCACAAATTCGCCGCCGCCTGGTCCTCGTCCTCGTAGCCCCACGTCTCCATCGCGGACGGCCATTTTGAGGCAATGTCGCGCGTCGTGGCGCCCACCTTCACGGCGCCGATCGAATCATAGAGCCACTCGAGCGCGGTCGCGTAGGTATCCTTCTGTTCCTGGGTCGGCTCCTTGCCGACGCAATAAGTGCGGTAATAGCAGGATTTGTAACCGTTCCATGTCAGCGCGGCCAAATCCATGAAGACAATGTCGCCGGGCTGAATGATGCGGTCGGAGAAATTGCGCCAGTTCGGCCAGGTATTCGGGCCGGACGAGACGATGACATCCTCGACGTCTTCCATGCCGGGAATGCTGTAGAGATATTTCATCAAATGCGCCGTCACCTGGTTCTCGGTGATGCCGGGGCGCAGGAATTTCATGCACTCCCAGTGCGTCGCGTCGCCGATCGCGCCGACGATGCGGAAGCATTCCTGCTCGTCCGCGCTTTTGACGGCGCGCGCCTCCATCATCGGCGTCATGCCGTCGACCCAGTTGATATTGTTTTCTTTAAAGACGTTGATCATGTTGATGTCGATGAAGTCGCAGCCGAGCTTCTGCCCGGCGACGCCGTTGTCCTTCATCGCCTGAATCACCGCCTTGACGAATTTATTGACCTGTTGCGTTGACGCCGGCCCCGCCGCGCCCTTGATCCAGGCAAACGAATGCCGCACGTTTTCTTTCGGGATCCACGGGCTGTGGCGCTCGATCTGGAAGCCGATGTCGCCCTGCTCGAACACGATCGGCCGCCCGTCGCCGCACAGCATGGCGTAGCGCAGGCCGGGCTTGAGCCGGCACCATCCGGGCGTCAGCGTTCCGGTGATGTAGCGGATGTTTTCGTCGTACATGCAAAGCACGGCGCCGAGCCCGTGCTTCTTCATCATTTGCCGCGCGCGTTCGATACGATATTCGCGCAGCCGGTCCCAATTGACCCGCTGCTGCCAATCCATTCCGGCGATGCCGAAATTTGCCGTGCCCATTGTGCATCCCTCCCCTCTGGGCGCCCATCAGCGCCGCTTATCCGCTTATTGGGCGGGGATGTTAGTCGGGCACCGGCCTCCTAAGAAATAATATAATTTGCCCTTTGGCATTATTTTTCCTAATACGCGCCAGTCATGCGGCACATCCCCTTACGGCAAATCCGTGCGGTGATCGCAGTCTGCGAGGAAGGCTCTTTCACCCGCGCCGCCGAGCGCGAGAACGCCACTCAATCCGGCATCTCGCAGCACGTGGCGGCCGTCGAGCGAAAGCTCGGCGTCAAATTGTTCGAACGGGCGAGCGCCGGGGTCAAACCGACGCCTGCGGGCGTGCGCTACTACAAGCGCTGCGTCGAGGCCGTCGGCGCCCTCGAGCACGCGGCCGAACAGGCGCGTGCGCTCGCCGGTCATGTCGGCGGCGAATTGCGCATCGGATTGATGCCGACCTTCACACGCGCGGTGCTGGCGCCGGTACTGGAAGATTTCATCCCGCGCTGTCCCGACGTGCGCCTGCACATCGTCGAGGGCTACAGCAATCTATTGACCGATATGGTGCGCACGGATCAGCTCGATTTCGCCGTGGTGCCGGCCTATGAAGGGACCATTGGCATCAAATCCCGCCTGCTGGTGCGCGACCGCGAAATGTTGATCTCCGGCAAGCGACGCGGATTCGTGCCGCTTGCACCGCTGCGCTTATCGGACTGCAAGCCGCTTAAGATTGTCGCGCCGGGACCCGACAACATCCGTCGGCGGAACCTTGAAACCTACTTTCAGACGCATGGCGTCGAAATCGAAGCCATTCTCGATATGGACGCAATGATCGCCACGCTCGAATTTGTCGCGCGGTCCGATTGGGCCACGATTTTGCCGAGCGTCATTGCGGTCAACGACATCGGCCGCGGCGAATTGATCGTCAACCCGATCGTCGCCCCCGAGCTGCACGCCGAGTTCGTTGTCATTCAACCGGCGCGGCGGACGCTGTCCACCCAGGCGCGCATGTTCCTGCAGCGTTTCGAGCAGGAGGTCGCGCATATTCACGACGTGTGGGATGAAGCGATTGTGCAGCCGCGACGCAAGCGGCGCGCCTGACGACGCTCATCTATACGACCATCCATGCACCATTCGCCTCAGCCGATTTGAACACAGCCTCGAGCGCGGCTGCCGTTTGCAAGATGGCATCGGGAGGAATCGGAAACGTGCCCTGCCCCGCTACGGCCTTGGCGAAATAATCGAGATTGCGTCCGAGGTGGTTATCGCTCGAATAGTCGAAAACCTCAGGATCGCTCTTGCCCGCGCGCCGCACGATCAGCCGTGTTTCGCTGACGCTTTCGGCCCAGCAATTCTCGCCGAAAATGGCGATGCGCCAGCGAAACGGCGTTTTGATCGTCGTGCCGAGCACGCCAGTGGCGCCATTCTCGAATTCGATCAGCGCCGCCGTGGTGTCGCCCGTCGAAAGCCTGAGCGCGCGTGCCTTCGACAGCGCGCTGATGCGCGCCACCGGCCCGACCAGATCGCGGAAGCAGTCGAGCACGTGGATGCCCATCCCTGTCATGCCGCCGGCGCGGCTTTCCGCAGGCGCCATGCGCCAGCTATCGGCCGGATAACTCGCCAGCCAGTCGTGGCTGTAGTTGCCCTCGGCATGCATGATGGCGCCAAAGGCACCTTGCGCCTTCAGCTTGGCGAGCGCGCGCATCGAAGGCATCAGCCGGAAATGATGGCCGACCGCGATGGTGACGCCCGCGCGTTGAACCGCTTCCAGCATCGCCTTGGCATCGGCCTTCGAGAGCGCAAAAGGCTTCTCACAATAGATGTGCTTTCCGGCCGCGGCCGCCGCCTTCACCTGCTCAGGATGCCTGGTGTGCGGCGTCGCCAGCACGACGGCGCGAACGCTGCGGTCCGCCAGCACCTCCTCGAAACTCGATAGCGCGATTTTGTGCTCGGCGGCGAAGGTGCGGACGCTCTCCGGCTCGAGCGTTACACCGCGCGTAAAGCGGAGCGGCGCGCCAAAGTCGCGCGCCGCCTTCACCAGCGTCTGCCCCCACCAGCCTAGACCGACGATTGCCGTATCGATCATACCGACGCGGGGGCGCCCGGCTGCTTGAGCGGATGCGCGCGCGCAACCGCGTCAATCTTGTTGCACTCATCGACGATGCGCTTGAAGGTTGGAAACGGCGCCAGATCGACCTTGAAATAGACGGCCCCCACCGCCTGGCCGCACATGCAGATGTCCGCGATCGTAAGCTGCTCGCCTTGTGCGAAGCGGCCGGTTTCCTTCGAGGTCGCGAGATTGGCCTCCAGCGCCTTCAACGAGGCCGAATGCCAATGATGGCCCCATTTCATCACGCCCGGTTCGTCGATCTTATATTCGTGCGCGAGATATTCGCGTACGCGGGGCACAATCAGCGGGTGCGTGTCGCAGGCGATGATCTGTGCAAGCCCGCGCACGCGCGCGCGCGCTTTCGGCTCTTTCGGCAGCAACGGCGGGTTAGGATGTGTTTCATCGAGATATTCGAGGATGGCGAGCGACTCAAAGAGCACCGTGCCATCGTTCTCGATCAGCGCCGGGATCGCCATCATCGGGTTGATCTTGCGGAACGCGTCGTCGCGCTGCTTGCCTTGATGCAGGTTAACGTCGATCACCTCGTCGGGCGCGATGCCTTTGAGGTTGAGCGCGATTCGTACCCGGTAGGTTGCGAGCGAGCGCCAGTAGGAAAACAGTTTCACGGGCCGTCTCCGTCGTAAGGTTTACTGCTTCCGCTCCGCCCAGAACACGGTCATCTGCGCACCGTCGCCGCCGCCGAAGCCCTTTTTCACGGCGTCCTCGAATCCGGACAGCGCCGCTTTGGTCGCAGGCATTTCAGCGCCGAGCGCCTCGCCAGTGGCCACCATGGTGCGGAGATCTTTTACGCCGTTTGCGATCGAGAATGTCGTCGGCCCCGCATCCTGGCGCTCGAACAGCTTCACGATCATGTCGGCGCGCATCTTGAGGGCGTTGTTGGCGCCGTTGCTCTCGACGAACAAGTCGAGCAGGCGCTTGGCGGGCCAGCCGACGCTGCGCGCAATGGCAAAAGCCTCGCCGTAGGCCTGCCAGGCCACCATCAGCGGCAGATTGATGGCGAGCTTCATGGCGGCCCCGGTGCCGACCGGTCCGCAATGTTCGACCTTGCGGCAAAGCTGCTCGAGCAGCGGGCGGGCGCGCTGCGCATCGGCACTCTCTGCGCCCATCAGACCGAGCAATTGTCCTTTGCGCGCAGGCGCCGTGGAGCCGCCGACGGGACATTCGACCAGCGCCGCGCCCTTGGCGCGCACCTTCGGTGCAAGGTCGGTCTCGACTTTCGGCGCGACGGTGCTCATCTCGATGAACAGCTTGCCTTTGACATCGCCTGCCAGCAGCCCATTCGGCCCGTTATAGACGTCGTCGATTGCCTTGCCGTCGGTCAGCATCGTGATGACCGCCTCGCTGGCCGCCGCTACGTCCGCGGGCGACGCCGCCACTTTGGCGCCGGCCTCGGCCAATGGCTTTGCCTTCTCTGCTGTGCGATTCCAGACGGTGACTTGGTGGCCGACTTCCATGAGGCGCAGGGCGACATTGCCACCCATGGCGCCCAGGCCCGCTACTCCAACTTTCATGGCTCCTCCCGGGCTGCTGGTTGCAAGGACGATATGCGATCGGAGCGCTGCATGAAAGCGGGATCGAACGACCGTTCCGCTCGACAGCCCGACCGCTGCCGCTTAAAGACATCGGCACGCACTTACCGAGTCGGAGTTTTCATCAGGGAGAAAAAGAAATGGCGAGGAGGACCAAGGGCGCGGTCGGCGTCATCGGGCTCGGCATCATGGGCGGTGCTTTCGCCAAGAATCTTGCGCGCGCGGGATGGCATGTCGTCGGTTACGACATCAGTGCAGCACGGCGCCGCGAGGCGAAGTCGGCCGGCGTGAACATCGCCTCGAGCGCCATCGACGTTGCCGAGAAGTCTCCGGTCATCCTGATCAGTCTTCCCAAGCCGCAGGCGCTTATGGACACGGCTCGGGCGATCGCCGCCTGCAAGCTGCCGCGCAAAGTCCTGGTCGAAATGAGCACCTTTGCGATTGCCGACAAAGAAAAGGCCGAAGCCATCCTGCGCAAGGCCGGGCACGCGATGCTCGACGTGCCGGTGAGCGGCACCGGCGCGCAGGCCGCAGCGCGTGACCTGGTCTTCTATGCCAGCGGCGATCCGCGTCTGACGCGCCGGCTGAAGCCGATGTTCGAGGCGTTCGGCCGCCGCGTCTACCACGTCGGTAAGTTCGGCAACGGCAGCCGCATGAAATACGTCGCCAATCTGCTGGTCGCCATCCACAACGTTGCCAGCGCGGAAGCCATGGTGCTCGGCATGAAGGCCGGCCTGCGACCACAACTGATCTACGATCTCATCAAGGGCGGCGCCGGCAATTCGCGCATTTTCGAATTGCGCGCGCCGATGATGGTGAAGAACAATTACAAAAACCCGACCATGAAGATTTCCATCTGGGACAAGGACATGCGCGTGATCGGCGACTATGCACGCCAAATTCGTGTGCCGACGCCGATGTTCGACGCCTCGAAGCCGATCTACCGCCGGGCCGAAGCCAACGGCTACGGCGGCCAAGACACCGCCGCAGTATGCGCAGTGTTGGAAAGCATGGCGAAGGTCAACCGCCGCAAGCGCGCCTGACGGGCTTGTAACGAACCGCCCGACCTTTGTAGCCTCGCACAAAACACATCGGTGGGAGGAGAGTCATGGCCGTGTTGCTCGAGCGCACGGAAGTCCGCGACGGCATGCGGATCAACTGGAACGTCCCGATCACGATGGACGACGGTCTGGTGCTGCGCGCGGACGTATTCCGGCCGGTGAAAGAGGGCCGATATCCGGTCATTCTCACTTACGGTCCCTACGCCAAAAATCTTGCCTTCCAGGACGGCTACCCGAGCGCGTGGCAGCGCATGGCCGAAAAGCATCCCGACGTGACAGCCGGATCGAGCAACCTCTACCAGAACTGGGAAGTCGTCGATCCGGAGAAATGGGTGCCGCACGACTATGTCTGCGTGCGCGTCGACTCACGCGGCACCGGCTGCTCGCCCGGCTATATCGACCATTTTTCGCCTCGCGAAACCAAGGACTTCTATAACTGCATCGAATGGGCCGGCGTGCAGCCGTGGTCGAACGGCAAGGTCGGGCTCAACGGCATCTCCTATTACGGGATGAATCAGTGGCACGTCGCTTCGCTGCAGCCGCCACATCTCGCTGCGATGTGCGTCTGGGAAGGTTCGGCCGACTGGTACCGCGACATGACCCATCACGGCGGCATTCTCTCCACCTTCTGGGAGAACTGGTACGACATGCAGGTCAAGGTCGTGCAATACGGCCTCGGCGAAAAAGGCGGGCGCAGCCGCGTGCACGGCGAACTGGTGTGCGGGCCGGAAACGCTGAGCGAAGAGCAACTCGCGAAGAATCGATCCGATTTCGGCGGGCAAATCGTCGCCCATCCGTTGGACCACCAATATCATCGCGACCGTTCCCCGGTGTGGGAGAAAGTCACGGCACCGCTCTTCTCGGCTGCCAATTGGGGCGGCCAAGGCTTGCATCCGCGCGGAAACTTCGAAGGCTTCATGCGCGCGGCCTCGAAACAGAAATGGCTGGAGGCGCACGGCATCGAGCACTGGACGCATTTCTACACGGACTATGGACGCGAGCAGCAGTTGCGCTTCTTCGATTATTTTCTGCATGGCAAGGATACGAGCTGGAGCAAGCAACCGAAGGTGCTGCTGCAAATCCGCTACCCGGGCGAGAAGTTTGTGCCACGCGCGGAAAACGAGTGGCCGCTCAAGCGCACCAAATGGACGAAATACTATCTCAATCCAGCGGACATGGCCCTCACTACCAAGAAGCCATCGGGCAACGCCAAGCTCTCGTTTGAAGCAATGGGGGACGGGCTCACCTTCCTGACGCCCGCGCTCACGGAAGAGACGGAAATCACCGGACCCTCCGCACTCAAGCTGTTCGCGTCATCGTCGACCAGCGATGCCGACTTCTTCATAGTGCTGCGGGTCTTTACCGGCGATCTCAAGGAAGTTGTGTTCCAGGGCGCCATCGATCCACACACACCGGTCGCACAAGGCTGGCTGCGCGCCTCGCATCGTAAGCTCGACAAGAAGCTGTCGCTCCCGTACCGGCCCTATCACACCCATGACGAGAAGCAGCCGTTGAAGAAAGCCCAAGTCGCGGAACTCGATATCGAGATCTGGCCGACCTGCATTGTGGTGCCGAAGGGTTATCGCATCGGGCTCTCGGTACGCGGCAAGGATTATGAATATGGCGGCGCCAGCGGCGGCAGGCTGTCGAATTTCAAAAATGAACTCACCGGCTGCGGGCCGTTCCTGCATAATCATCCGAAGGACCGCCCGCCTGCCGTTTTCGGCGGCACCACGACGCTGCATTTCAGTGCAAGCAAGTCATCCTATCTGCTGCTGCCGATCATTCCGCCCAAACGGCAGGCGCCCCGTAAAACGCGCAAGTAGCAAGTCACGCAAAAGAAGCCGCCACCGACATAAGGCCCCACCCGTTGCGGCTATTTGGGGTGTTCATTTGCCGCACCCATCATGTAAGCTGACCGGATACCTTCGTGCGAAAAGAAGGATCAGGGGGGAATGAGCACGCAGTTCTGGGTCGTCCAAGCCTTCAATGGCATTTCCTACGGGGCCCTGTTGTTCCTCGTCGGCAGCGGCCTGTCCCTCATCTTCGGTGTGATGCGCATCGTCAATCTGTCCCACGGCTCTTATTTCTTGTGGGGCGGCTACATCGCGTTGTCGGTCATTGCGGCGACCGGGTCGTGGGCGTTGTCGCTACCGCTTGCTGCGCTCGCCGTTGCGGTGATCGGATTGTTGATGGAACGCTTGTTCCTGCGCTCGGAAGGATTTGAATTCGCGCGGAACGCCGCCATCGCGCTCGGTCTCGGCGTGTTGACCAGGCTGACAATCGCCCGTTGGGGTCACATCGGCGTCAATGCTTGGATCGAAACCGGCCTAATCACCGCAGTGGCGACAGCGGTCTGGTACGTCGTCTTAAGCCGCATTCCTATCGTCCCGATCGAAAACGACGTGCTGCGACAAGTGTTGCTCACGGTCGGCTTTGCTTTCCTCTTCCAGCAGGCGGCCCTCGACATCTGGGGCGGCGATAACATGGACATCCATCCCGCCGAGTCGCTCAATGCGAGTCTCGTATTCGGAGGCGTCTATTTTCCCGCCTATCGCATCTTCATGATTGCGACGGCCCTCGCGATCGGCATCGGCCTTTGGCTCATCATGGAAAAGACCCGCATGGGAGCGGCGGTGCGCGCCACAGTCGACGACGCGCAAATGGCGCGCGGCGTCGGCATCGATACCAATCGCATCTCCATGTTCATCTTCGCGCTCGGTGCCTTTCTAGCCGCGCTGGGCGGTGTGATCGGCGGCGCGTTTCTCGGCATCTATCCCGGTCTCGATTTTGAGATGCTGCCGCTCGCCTTCGCAGTAGTGATCATTGGCGGCATGGGCAGCCTTGGCGGCGCCGCCATCGGTGCCCTCCTCGTCGGCCTCGCCGACAATTTCGGCAAGGCGCTGTTCCCCGAAGTTTCGTACTTCACGCTCTATGCTCCGATGGTGCTCATCCTCGCGGTGAAACCTACCGGCTTGTTTGGGCGAGATTGAGCGCGCGGCATGAGCAAGCAGAATCTTAAAATTATTTCGGTCGCGATTATCCTGGCCGCGCTTGCCTACATTATTCCGCATTCAACCTCGTTCGTGGTGCTGCTGGCGACGCGTGCGCTGGTGTTCGCGATTCTGGCTATGAGCCTGGACATCCTGCTTGGCTTCACCGGATTGGCGTCGCTCGGTCAGGCGGCTTATTTCGGGGTCGGCGCATACTTCACCGCCATTCTGGCGACGCGTTACCATATTGGATTGGGATGGGATTTCTGGCTGGTCGCACTCATGGGCATGATGGTTGGCGCGCTGCTCGCGGCATTCTTCGGCCTGTTCGCGATCCGAGCCACCGGCGTCTACTTTCTCATGATCACATTGGCGCTCGGGCAATGCGTGTGGGGGCTTGCCTACCGCTGGAGTTCGCTGACCGGCGGCGACAACGGCATTAACGTCTCTACGCGGCCGAGCTTCGGCCTCGACCTGACCAACGAACGAACATTCTTCTTCTTGGTTTTTGCCTTCTTTGTCGCCAGCCTGATCTTGCTTTACGTGCTGGTACAGTCGCCGTTCGGGCGCAGCCTCGCCGGGATCCGCGAGCGCGAACTGCGCATGCAAATCCTCGGCTACAACACCTGGCTGCACAAGTACGTCGCATTTATTATCGCCGGCGCATTCGGCGGGCTGGCCGGCGTACTGTGGGCGCACACCAACGGTCTGGTCAGCCCGGAGACGGTGGTGTTGACCACCTCGGTCGATGCTCTGCTCATGGTCGTGCTCGGCGGCGCCGGGACGCTCATCGGCGGCGTGATTGGCTCGGTGATCGTCTTTGGCTTGCGCGAGTATCTCAGTACGCTCGTGCCATGGTGGCAATACGTGCTCGGGGGCGTCTATGTGCTGACCATCCTCTACCTACCGACCGGCCTCATGGGCATTCCGGCAAGAATTCGCCAAGCCCGGGCCTCTTACGACAGAACTTCGAAGACGGTCACGAAAAAGCTGGCTCCGACAGCTTCGTAATTTCGGAAGGCAAACACAACAACGGGAGGAAGACGACATGGCGACGCGAAAGCAGACACTGACCTCGGTCTTAATCGGAGGTCTCGTCCTCGGCCTGGGCGTGAACGCTCAGGCCAAGGCTGAGGAGTTGCGCATCGGTTTTATCGCGCCGATGACCGGCATCTTCGCGCAGATCGGCAAGGATATGGTCAACGGCTTCCAATTGTATCTCGACCAGCACGGCAACAAGCTCGGCGGCATGGACGTCAAGCTTGTCGTTGAGGACAGCCAGGGCAAGCCGGACACGGCAGTCACCAAAGCCAAGAAACTGGTGCTGCAAGACAAAGTGCACCTGTTCATGGGCGGTTTGCTCGCCTCGACCGGCTACGCGCTGGCGCCGGTGAGCAACGAGGAAAGGACGCTTTATATCTCGCCGGTGCCAGCCGCCGACGATCTCACGCAACGGCAGCTCAGCAAATACCCCTACTTCTTCCGCACCGGTTGGACCAGCTCGCAGCCGACCCACGCAATCGGTCAGTGGGCCTGCGAGCAGGGGTACAAGAAAGTGGTCTCCATCGCCGCCGACTACGCGTTCGGCTATGAGCAGCAGGGCGGCTTCCAGAAAGTCTTCGAGGACTGCGGCGGAAAGGTCATTCAGAAGATCTGGCCGCCGATCGGGACCAAGGACTTCGGCCCCTACATCCCCTCGATCAAAGCGGACGCCGACGCCATCTTCTCGCTCATGGTCGGGCCGATGTCGCTGCAATTCCCCAAGCAGTTGCGCGCGTCCGGCAACAAGAAGCCGATCATCGGCGGCGGCACCAGCTATGACGAGTTCGTCCTGCCGTTCATGGGCGACGAGGTCATCGGCGACGTTTCCTCTCTGATGTATAGCGCGGCAATCGAGACGCCGAAGAACGAGGCTTTCGTAAAAGCCTACCGCAGCAAGTACGGCAAAGTGCCGTCGTACTATTCGGAAAGCGACTACACCACGGCCGAGATTATCGACATCGCGATCAAGCAGGCCGGCGGCAAATATCCAGGCGCGGAGAAGTTCATCGACATCATGTCGGGCCTCAAGCTCGACGCGGTGCGCGGCCCGATCAGCTTCGAAGATCGCAACCCGGTGCAGAACATCTACATCAAAAAAGTCGAGAAGAAGAAGATGTTCGGTTACGACAAGGCCGAGCTGTGGAACACAGTGATCAAGACCTATCCGCACGTCAGCCAGTACTGGACGTACGGCAAGGAGAAGTTCCTCAAGCAGCCGGTGTACAGCAAGGACTTCCCGCCTTGTAAGTACTGCGAGTAAGGCAAATCGCCGGGGTCCGCATGCGGGCCCCGGCAGCTTCGCAGGCGGAGGCCCGCGCCTTGACTCAACCGCTGACCAATGGCGTTGCCGCGCTCGAGCTCAAGGCGTTGTGCAAGAGCTTCGGCGGCTTGCATGCCACACGCAACGTCAGCTTCCGCATCATGCCGGGCGACCGCAAGGCCATCATCGGCCCAAACGGCGCCGGCAAGACGACGCTCTTTAACCTGATCACCGGGATTTATCCGGTCACGTCCGGTCAGGTACTGCTGTTCGGCGAAGACGTCACCAAGTGGCCGAGCCATCGCCGCACAGCGCTGGGCATGGCGCGCACCTTTCAGGTCACCAGCCTGTTTCCGAAACTGACGGTACTCGACAATGTGATGCTGGCGATCAAAGGCCTGCGGCGCTCCAAATTTGTCATGTGGCGCTTCATGTCGTCCTATAAGGACGTCTACGAGAAGGCCTATGCGCTGCTTGAAAGCGTCGGCTTTCTCGACCGCAAAGACATCGAAGTGCGCAACCTATCGCACGGTGAACAGCGGCAGCTGGAAATCGTGCTCGGATTGGCAAGCGATCCCAAGATTCTGCTGCTCGACGAGCCCGCCGCCGGACTGTCCTCGGGCGAGTCGGCGGAGATGGCCAAGTTCCTCATGAAACTCGATCCCGCCCTCGCGATTCTGCTGATCGAGCACGATATGGACGTCGTCTTCGACGTCGCGTCGCAAATCTCCGTTTTGCACTTCGGCGAAATTCTCGAAACCGGCACGCCCAAGCAGATTCACGACAGCGCGCGCGTGCAGGAAATCTACCTGGGCACGGGTTAGCTCCATGGGCGTCATCCTCGAAGTGCAGGACATCCACACCTATTACGGCGATGCCTATGTGCTGCAGGGCCTGTCGCTCCAACTCGAACAGGGCCAGATCCTAGGCCTGCTCGGCCGCAACGGCGTGGGCAAGACAACATTGGTCAACTCGATCGTCGGCTTTAATCCGCCCCGGCACGGCAAGATCGTGTTCAAGGGCGGCGATATCACCGACAAATCGTCATTCGAGACAGTGCGCAGCGGCATGGGCCTAGTACCCCAAGGTCGGCGGGTATTCCCGACCCTCGGAGTGGAGGAGAATTTGCTGGTTGCCTTGCGCAGCCCCGAACGCCACGGGTGGGGTCTCGAGCGCGTCTACGATCTTTTCCCGCGCCTGCATGAGCGCCGCAACCAGCGCGCCAAGACGCTCTCCGGCGGCGAGCAGCAGATGCTGGCCATCGGCCGCGCGCTGATGACCAACCCCGACTGCCTGATCATGGATGAGCCGTCGGAAGGGTTGGCGCCCATCATTATCCAGGGCCTGTGGGAAGCCATCGGCAAGCTCAAGGAGCAGGGGCTTTCGATTTTGCTGGTTGAGCAGAATGCAAACCTCGCGCTCAAGCTTGTCGATTACGTGCATGTAATGAGCAAAGGTCAGGTCGTCCACTCATCGAAGCCGGACGAGCTCCAAGCCAACGAGCAAATCAAATCGAACTACCTGGGCATTTGAGCCGGGTTGTCGCAGGCCCACATCGTCGTCTTCGAATATGTGCGACGACACGTACGCCCCGGGCTTTACATCGTGGAACACATTAGCCGAAGATGGGGCGACTTTTCCGCCGATAAGGCCGCACCGGCCGAGAAGTGGCCGCAAAGGCCATCAGAACAGAGGGAGGACATGGAATGTCTCGCAAGATCAGCCGCCGTAAATTCATGGCCGGCACCGCTGCCGGCGCCGCCGCGGCATCCTTCAAATTCCCGATGCCGGCAATTGCCCAGGGTGCTCCGTTCAAGTTGGGCCTGCTCACGGTCAAGACCGGACCGCTGGCCGAAGGCGGCATCCAAATGGAGCAGGGCGTCGTCACCTTCCTGAAAGAAAAGAATTACATGATGGGCGGCCGCAAGGTCGACCTCATCTCCGCCGACACTGGCGGCAACCCGGCCGGCGCCAAGACCAAGGTGCAGGAATTGGTCGAGCGCGACAAAGTCGACGTCGTTCTCGGGCCGCTTGCCAGCTTCGAGCTTTACGCGATCAGCGACTACATCATCCAGCACAAGATGCCCACGCTTAGTCTCGCGGCGGCGCAAGACCTGACGCAGCGCAAGCCGAATCCGTACCTGCTGCGCGCATCCGCAACGTCGTCGCAGGCGATGCAGCCTATGGGCCACTACGCCGCGACGGAAATGAAGCTCAAGCGTGTCGTCACCATCTCCGAGGACTTCGCTTTCGGTTACGAGCAGATGGGCGGTTTTCAAGCGGCCTTCCAGCAGGACGGCGGCTGCATCACCAAGAAACTGTGGCCGCCGATCGTGACGCCCGACTACACGCCCTATTTGGCGCAAATCAGCGATTGCGACGGCGTCTGCCAAGGCTTCGCTGGATCGAACCCGCTCCGCTTCATGAAGCAGTATCACAGCTTCGGCCTCAAGCTGCCGGTGTGCACCGGTGAGACCGGCGGTGACGATGCCCTGCTCAAGAGCTTCGGCGAGGACGCGATCGGTCTGATTTCAGCCTGCCCCTACACGCTCGATCTCGAAAACGACAGCAACAAGCGTTTCGTCGACGGCATGCTGAAGAACTATAACACCGTGCCCGGCTTCTACGCGGCGGGGCTGTATGTCAACTGCCAGGTGGTCGATGCCGGTCTCCAAGCCTCCGGTGGGGATGCCAGCAACAAAGAAAAATTCTTGGCGACGATGAAAGGTCTCAGCCTCTCCGACACGCCGCGAGGGCCGATCAAGTTCGATCACCTCGGCAACGTGGTTGGCAATATTTACATCCGCCGCCTCGGCAAAGAGGGTGCCAAGTACGGGCTCAAGCTCTGGAACAAGACCGTCAAGACCTACGAGAACGTAAGTCAGTTCTGGACCTGGCCGGAGAAAGAGTATCTCGCGAATCCCGTGTTTTCGCGTGACTATCCGCCCCTGAAGAAGTGCTGATCCGCTTCATGTGCTGGCGGGCGCGGATGCGCCCGCGCTTTTCTTTGTTCGTTTGGGGGCACGAGCCCGGAATCCACAATGCGCGCGGACTTGCATGAAGCCCGCATTCGCAATGTTGTCGCGCCCGCAGCGACGCGATGACGAAGGCCGTTAGCAATATAGAAGCAGGACGATTAGCACGATGTCGTTTTGGCTGCTGCTGACGGTCAACAGCATCACGTTTGGCGGCTTGCTGTTTCTGCTGTCCGCCGGATTCTCCCTCATTTTCGGACTGATGCGTATCCCGAACCTGACGCACGGCTCGCTTTTCATGCTCGGGGCCTACTTCGGGGCGACTTTGGTCGGCGGCTATCTGGGCATGTCCTTCGACTTTTGGATCGCCGCATTGTTGGCCGCACTCCTGGTGGCCGCCTTCGGCGCGCTGCTCGAACGCTTTTTGCTGCGCCAATTGCCCGGTCAGCAGCTGGCGCAGGTCTTGGTGACGCTCGGTGTTTCTTTCATCGTTGCCGATTTCTGCCTGATGACTTGGGGCGGCGATCCCATCAATGTCGCAACGCCGGACGCCCTTATCGGATTCTTGCGTTTCGACGCCTTGGTCGTCCCCAAATATCGTCTCGCCGTCATCATCATCGCGATTGTGGTCGCCATCGCCCTCTGGCTGCTGCTCGAGCGCACGCGCCTTGGCGCCATGATCCGCGCCGGCGTCGATGATCCGGACATGGCGCGCGTGGTCGGCATTCGCGTCTCGTGGCTGTTCACTATCGTATTCGCGCTCGGCGCCGGCCTCGCTGCGTTCGCCGGCATTATCGGCGGGCCCATTTTGTCCGTCTATCCCGGACTCGACCAGGACATGTTGCCACTCGCGCTGGTCGTCGTGATCCTCGGCGGCACCGGCAGCTTGCTCGGCTCCTTCGTCGGCAGCATCGTGATCGGCTTCATCTACAACTTCGGCCAGGCGCTGCTGCCCGAACTCGCCTATTTCATTCTGTTTCTGCCGATGCTGCTGGTGCTGATCTTTAGGCCGCAAGGTCTGTTCGGCAGGTTTGTGCCATGAGCGCGCGCCTTATTGCCTGTGCGCTCGGGATCGTCGCGTTGATAACCGTGCCGTATTGGACGCCCGGCATCTATTACGTCAACGTCGCCAGCCAGATCCTCTTCTACGCCATTTTCGCGCTCGGTCTGAACGTGCTGGTCGGCTATGCCGGGCTGGTGTCGCTGGGCCACGCCGGCCTCTTCGGCATCGCCGCCTATGCGGTCAGCTATGCGCTGCAAAGCGGCCTCGGCCATCCCGTCGCAATTATCGTGGCCGTCGTTGTGGGTCTCGGCGCCATGGCGCTCTACGCGATGCTGTCGCTGCGGGCGACAGGGATCGGCTTCATCATGATCACGCTGGCCCTCGGCGAAATCATCTGGGGGCTCGCCTATCGCTGGATCAGCGTCACCAACGGCGACAACGGCATCAACGTGCACACCCGGCCTGAACCCTTTGGCTTCAGCCTCGATTCCGCAAATGCGTTCTACTACACGACGCTCGTCGTCTTTGCGCTCGCCGTGGCCGCAGTCGCGGTTTTCGTGCGCTCGCCGCTCGGTGCAGCTTTAGCCGGAACGCGCGATCAAGCGCGGCGTATGAACGCGCTCGGCTACCACGTGTGGGCGATCCGCTTCTGGGCTTGCATGTTCTCCGGCCTGCTGACCGCTGTTTCCGGCATCTTGTTCGTTTACTACACGCAGTTCATCAGCCCGCAGACCTTGGCCCTCACGTCCTCGGCGGAAGTACTGCTGATGGTGATCTCCGGGGGCGCCGGCACGCTGCTGGGCCCGCTCATTGGCTCGGCGCTGGTTGTGATCGTCAAGAGCGTGGTCAGCGGTTATATCGAGCGTTGGAATATGCTGCTCGGCATTATTTTCGTTGCTATCGTCATCCTGATGCCGGAAGGGTTGGTGCCTGGCAGTGTGCGCTTGTGGCGCCTGTGCTGGCGCAAGGCGATGCGGCTTCGTGCCGCCAAGACGGAGACGCCGCCGTGAGCGCGCTCGCCGTCAAGCATTTGTCGAAAGCGTTCGGCGGCCTGCACGTGACTCGCGGCGTCGACCTCGACGTGCAGCCGGGCGAGCGGCGCCTGATCATCGGCCCAAACGGCGCCGGCAAGACGACGTTGTTCAACTTGATCACAGGCGAGCTAACGCCGGATGCCGGCTCGATCACGTTGTTCGGTCGGGACATCACCCATGTGCCCAGCCGCCGCCGTCCTCATCTGGGCATGGCGCGCACCTATCAGATCATCACTTTGTTTCCGCATGACACCATCATTCATAACGTGTCGTTGGCGCTGCTGGGGCTGTCGCCGCTACGCTGGAATCCGCTGATCGATATGAGGCGGCAGTCGCACATCGTCGAGCATGCGCGGGCAGCACTCGCCCGCGTCGGCCTTGTGCATATTGCGGAGCGCCCGCTGTCGCAGACCTCCTATGGCGAGCGACGTCGTGTCGAGATCGCCATGGCCCTGGCGCAGAATCCCAAGGTGCTTTTGCTAGACGAGCCGTTTGCAGGGCTATCGATCGACGAACGCCGCGACGTTCACCGACTGTTGATGAGCATTCCGCGCGAAGTCACGATGGTGATGATCGAGCACAACATGGACGTTGCGCTCGAATTTGCCGAGCGCATCACGCTCTTGCATTTCGGCGAGGTGATCGTCGAGGGCACGCGCACCGAAGTAGTCGCCGATCCGCGCACCCGGGAGGTCTATCTTGGCCACTAGCGCGCTCAGCCTCCGCAACATCGACGCTTATTATGGCGACAGCCACGTTCTGCAGGACGTATCTTTCGAGCTGAACGAAGCGTGCATGCTGGGGCTGCTCGGTCGCAACGGCGCGGGCAAATCGACCTGCATGAACGTCACGGTGGGCTTGCTGCCACCGCGCAAGGGGCAGGTCGCGGTGTTCGGCGAGCCGGTCACCGGCGCGCCGCCGGAAAGCATCGCCGCGCGAGGCGTCGCTCTGGTGCCGCAGGGCCGCCGCATCTTCAAGAGCCTGAGCGTACGCGAGAATTTGAGCGTGGCGGCACGCAAACCGGACAATGGCAAGCACGCGCCGTGGACCGAAGAGACGGTGTTCGCAATGTTTCCGCGGCTCGCCGAGCGTCGCAACCAGATCGCCGCACACCTATCGGGCGGCGAGCAGCAGATGCTGGCGATCGGCCGCGCGCTAATGGGCAATCCGCGCGTGCTGTTGATGGACGAGCCGTCCGAGGGCTTGGCGCCGCAGATCGTCGCGGAAGTAATGGCCACCATTCGCAAGCTGAAAGCGAGCGGGCTGTCGATTGTGCTGGTGGAACAGAACCCGAAGCTTGTCTTCGACGTCGCCGACGACATCGTCATCCTTAACAGCGGGCGCGTGGCGGTGGTCTCGACGCCGGCTGAATTGAGCAAAGAAGGCGTCGACCTGCACCAGCATCTCGGCATCTACTGACGCACTTCATCTGACATCAGGACGAACGACATGGCGAATGTCTGGAATAAGTATGCGAACACCGCGGCACGCAAGCATGGTAGGCCGGGACGTGAGGTCAGGCCGAAAAGCCTCACCCTTGACATGCACGCTCATGTCGCGGTGCCACGAGTCGCCGAGATCGTCGCCCCGCATCTGAAAAAATCCACCGACCCATTGGTCGCGCAGTCTACGCCCGAGACACAGGCGCTGATGGCCAAGCAGGCGGACGACATCCGCTCGCGCATGGCCACGACGGACGAACGCTTTGCCATCATGGACGAGATGGGCGTCGACATGCAGCTCATCTGTCCCGCGCCGCCGCAAATCTATTACTACCTGCCCGTCGACATTGGCGTAGAGGCCGCGCGTGCGCTCAACGACGGCATCGCCGAGTATGTCGGCAAGCATAAAGATCGGCTGGTCGCGCTCGGCGGCGTGCCAATGCAGGACGGCAATGAGGCGGCCAAGGAGCTCGATCGCGGCATGACGCAGCTCGGCTTCAAAGGCGTGGAAATCCTCACCAACGTGAATGGCAAGGAGCTTTCCGATCCGGCCTTCGCGCCGTTCTGGAAAAAGGCGGAGGAGCTCGACGCCCTGGTGTTCATCCATCCGACCGGCTTCACCCAGCCGCAGCGCTTCGCCCGCTTCTATTTCAACAACGTCATCGGCAATCCGCTCGATACCACAATGGCGTTGCACTATCTGATTTTCGATGGCGTGTTCGAACGCCATCCCCGGCTGCGCGTTCTGGCCGCTCACGGCGGCGGCTTTCTCGGCGCCTATTCCGGTCGCATCGATCATGCCTGGGGCGCGCGGTCGGATGCGCATGGCAGCCTGCCGCAAGCGCCGACAACCTATCTGCGGCGCAATGTCTATTTCGACACCGTTGTCTTTACGCCACATCAGCTTGAAGCGCTGGTAAAGACCTACGGCGCCGATCGCATTGTGCTCGGCACCGACTATCCTTTCGACATGCTGGAGGCCGATCCGATCGGCCATGTGGCATCGGTCGATCGTTTCGACGACGCAACACGCGCGGCGCTCTGCGGCGGCAACGCGAAGAGGCTGTTGGGACTGTGATCTTCATTCTTCCCCTTGGGGACGAGGACTAGGGACTAGGCATATAAAAAATCCAGCACCGCCGTTTCCGCAATCACCGCCTCGTCGGTCGAATGCCGCCCCGCGCGCGCCTGCTCGGCCTCGGTGCGCGTTGCCTGCAAGTAAGCGCCGAGATGGCGCGCCCGCTCGATGATGCGGAAATTTTCCGGCAGGCGCGCCGCCTCGAAACGCTTGAGCGCCTGCGGCACCTCGGCCTCGGCGCTTAATGCCTCGATCAGCGCCACCGCATCGTCCGCCGCCTTGGAGACGCCGGCGGCGACATGGGGACGCGCAACGAAGGCGGCATCGCCCAAGATCGCCACGCGGCCGAATGCCATGCGCGGCGATTCAAGATCATAGATCGGCTGCAGGATCGGCTCGTCGATCAGCTTCACCACCGCCCTGAATTGCGGGCCGAGCAGCCGCTCGGCGTCGGCGCGCATCTCGGCGATGGCGTCGCGCCGGATCAGCGGCGGCGGAATGGAAATCGCATGGGTACGCCCGCTGTCGTCGGTGAGCAGCCACTGCAACTTGGTGTGCTCGTCGGCGGGCCGGTACCACACCACATTGTAGCGGCGGTGTCCGCGCCGCAGATCATTGTCGGGGCCTGCCACGGGATAACCCAGAAATTGCTCGCCCGGCGGCAGCGTAAAGGTCATGTACTCGAACAGATCGCGATGCACGTCGGTAGGAAAATCGCTCTCGTTAAGCAGCGCGCGCCAAGCGCAATAGCCGGCGTAGAGCGGCAGCACATCCGGCGCGGCCTGTTGGCGGACGGTGGAGCGGATGCCATCGGCTCCGACCAAAAGATCGGCGGAAATCGTTTCGCCGCCGGAAAAGTGCGCGTGCGCTTGCGCCTCGTCCTGAGCGAACCCCGCAAGCCCCCGGCCGCGATGATAGTGCTCGGGCGGGAAAGCGTCGCGCAACAGCCGATAGACGCGCTCCCAGGCGGTGAGCACCTGCGGGCAGGCAAATTCAATGCTCAAACGGCCGTCGCGATCGAGAATTTTGCGCGTGGTGATGTGGACACCCAGCGCCTCCGTCTTCAGCCCAAGCTTGTACAGACGCGCGATCAGCTCCGCCTGTGCGACGATGCCGGCGCCGCGGCCGGACAGTTCGCTTTCCACCCGCTCGTAAATATCGACGCGCCAGCCGGCCCGACGCAGCAACAAGCCGCTGAGCAGCCCGCTCATGGAGCCGCCGATGATGACGGCGCGACGGTTTTCCCTCGCGGGCACGGCCAGTTCCCCAATCTTTAAGTCCTCGGAAATATGCTATATATGAGCGCAAATAGCATCGGAGGATTTGCCATGGCTCTGACCATGCTCGACAAGGCCGCGGAGAAGAAGGACAAGGCCCCGTGGCCCGCCGACATCGCCGCCGAATTCGCGCGCGAAGCCAAGAATCCCAATCCTTGCGTTGGCTCGACGCTGTTGTCGGAAAACGAGCGCACGCGCGTGTGGATCATCCGCCTGGCCCCAGGTGAACGCATCGGCTTCCATCGCCACGTGCTCGACTATTTCTGGACGTCCGTTTCCGGCGGTCGCGGCCGCCAGCATGTGCATGACGGCAGCACTGTCGAGTATACCTACGAGCCCGGCGAAACGCGCCACGAGACCTACGGCAAGGGCGAATTCAAGGTGCACGACCTGGAAAATCTCGGCGACAAGGAAATGGTGTTCATGACCGTCGAGTTTAAGGACAGCGCCAACAAACCGCTGCCGCTGCCTGCCGGCGTGCGGCCGCAAGCCGCGGCTTAAGCTCTGCGCGGCCTAACGCCCGCCGCCACTGGCGGCGGGCGTCGCCTTTTGCCGCGGGCACGTCATGGACCCCGCAGACTAGCCAAGCCCGCGCCTTTCCTGCACACTCGCGCCGCCGCCGCGGGGCGCGATAAAAAATAACCGTGCAGAGGGGAGAAACGCCTGCCATCCATCCCGGAGCGTGGTCGCCGCTCGGCCGCTTGACCTCATCATGCGTGCCTGAGATGTACGCGCCGTGCGCAGCGGATGCGGGCTGAAGCCGAATGGAATTGAATCTTCTTCTCAACGCCGTTATTGCCGGACTGCTGCTCGGCGGTTTCTACGCGGCCGTCACCGCCGGCATTTCGATTTCCTTCGGCATGCTCGACATCGTCAATATCGGGCATCCGGCCTTCATCCTGCTCGGCTCCTACATCGCCTATGTCGTCAATGTGAATCTCGGCGTCGATCCCATCGTCGTCAGCATCATCGTATTGCCGGCCTTTTATTTCCTCGGCGCTTTCATTTACCAAATCTACTACGTCTCGTTTGAAAAGCGCGGCCAAGAGTCTTTGCGCGGGCTCGCCTTCTTCTTCGGCGTCTTGTTCGTCACCGAAGTATGCCTGCTGTTGATCTTCGGGGTCGACTATCGTTCGGTGAATGCGACGTACATCGGCCCTAGCTTGAGCTTTGCGCACATGGAATTCCCCCTGCGCCTGTTGGTCCCCTGTTTCGTATCGCTCATTATGTTCGCGGCCTTGCAGATTTTTCTTGCGCGCACCTTCATTGGTCGCGCCGTCATGGCGGTGTCGCAAGATCCGACTGCGCTGCGTCTGATGGCCGTCGATCCGACGCGCATCAAGCGCATCGCCTTCGGCATTTCGATCGCGACCGCCTCGATGGCCGGCGCCTTTCTCATCATCATCCAGCCGGTGATCCCCTCGGTGGGCCGCGACTACATCGGCCGAATCTTCGCGATTTGCGTCCTCGGCGGGTTGGGCAGTTTGCCGGGAACATTGATCGCGGCATTACTGCTGGGCGTTATCGAGAGCATCACCTCGGTGTTCTACGGGCCGTCGTGGGCGCCGGCCGTTTCCTTCGGCATCCTGCTGCTGACGCTGGCGGTGAAACCCTCCGGGCTGCTGGGTCGCTAGGCCGTGCGCACTCCCGTATTTATTTTGCTGCAGATCGCCGTTGCGACGGCGCTCTATTTCATTCTCCGCGCCGCCGACAACGACTATCTGTTTTTCCTGGGCTACACGGTGCTTGAGTTCATCGTGCTGGCCACTGCCTGGAATATTCTCGGTGGCTATTGCGGCTATGTAAATTTCGGCTCCGCCGGCTTTTTTGCCATCGGCGCCTACACCAGCGTGTTCTTTTACACTGTCGGCCAGAGTCTTGAGGACCTGTTCCCGGAAAATCTGGTCGGTCCGCTACAGAGCGTCTTTCCGCTGCCGGTGCCGGTGCTGGTGGTGATCGGCGGCATCGTTGCCGGACTGGTCGGCCTCGGCACCGGGTACCTGACGCTGCGCCTGCGCGGCGTCTTCTTTGCCATCGCTACGCTGGCGCTGTCCGTGGTGCTGCAAACGTTCGTGCTCAACTGGTCGTTCGTCGGCGGTTCGCGCGGCGCCTACATCATTCCACCCGATAAGGTGCCGATCTTCGGCCCCTATATTCAGTATCTGTTCGTGCTGATGCTGGCGCTGGTGATCCTCTCGCTCACCTGCGCACGGCTGATCGAGCGCTCGCGGCTCGGCTACGGCTTCGCCACCATTCGCGACGACGAACTTGCCGCGGAAGCCTGCGGCGTACCGACGCTGCGACTCAAGCTGATCGCTACCACGTTGTCGGGTGCGCTGATGGGCATGGCGGGCGCCCCCCTTCCTTTCTATATCGGTTATGTGGAGCCGGGCTCGGCTTTCGATCTGTCCTATGCGGTCAACTCGATCGCCATGCCGATGATTGGTGGCACCACCTCGTGGGCCGGGCCGATGATCGGGGCCGTGCTGCTCGGCACGCTGCAGCAGATCGCCACCGTCACCATTTCCTCCGCGGTCAACTTGCTGATCGTCGGGCTATTGCTAATCGGCTTCGTCATCGTGGCCCCCAGCGGCATCATCGGGCTGTGGCAGGGCTGGATGCGCAGGAGGAAAGAGGCATGAGCGCGCCGCTCCTGCAGGTGAGGCAATTAGGCAAGCGGTTCGGCGGCTTCGTTGCGCTCGATGGCGTCGACATCGACGTGGCGCCCGGCGAGCGCATCGGCCTCATTGGCCCTAATGGCTCCGGCAAAAGCACGCTGGTCAACTGTATTTGCGGCACATTGCGTAATGAGACCGGCAGCGTGACGTTTTCCGGCGAGAAGATGGACGGCTTGATCGCCCATGAGCGCACGCGCCGCGGCCTAGCCCGCAGTTTTCAACTGCCGCGTCCGTTCATGAGCATGACTGTCGCCGACAATATCCGCGTGCCGCTGCTCTACACGGTGGCATTTCGCGTCGGCCACCACGTTTCCAAGGCGGAGGCCGACGACCGTTGCATGGAGCTGCTCAAGCTGGTGGCGCTCGACGCCAAGGCGGCGCGAAACCCCCGCGATTTGACCCAGGTGGAGATGCGCAAGCTTGAGCTGGCGCGCGCCATGGCGGCCGAGCCGAAGCTGCTGATCGCCGACGAATCGATGGCCGGCCTCTCGCACTCGGAGGTTGAAGACATCGTGGCGCTGCTGATCCGCCTCAACGAAAGCGGCATAACCATCATCATGATCGAGCACATCATGCGCGCGGTTATGAGCTTCTCGCAGCGGCTCGTTGTTCTGGTGTCTGGCAAGAAGATCGCCGATGGCAAGCCGGACGACGTCATCAAGGAACGCGAAGTCATTGGAGCCTATCTTGGCCAATAGCGGCAATAGCATCACGGTTGAGAACGTCGATGCCGCCTACGGCGCCGTCCGCGTGCTCGAGAGCGTCTCGCTTACAGTCGGCGGCGGCGAAACCGTGGTGCTGCTCGGCACCAATGGCAACGGCAAAAGCACGTTGATGAAATGCGTGATGGGCATGGTACGCCCGCACGCGGGGTCCATTACCGCGCAGATCGACGGTGAGACTCACAATCTCATCGGCATGACCACCGAACAGATCGTCGATCTCGGCATCGCATTGGTGCCGGAGGGTCGCCGCCTGTTCCCGCGGCAGACGGTGGAAGAAAACATGCTGCTCGGTGCCAGCCGCCGCCGCGCCCGCCCGCATATTCAGATGAACCGCGAATTCTGCTTTGAGGTCTTTCCGCGCCTCGCCGAGCGCAAGAATCAGCTCGCGGGCTCGATGAGCGGCGGCGAGCAGCAGATGCTGGCGCTTGCGCGGGCGCTCATGCTCAATCCGCGCATCCTGCTTATCGACGAGCCGTCAGTCGGCCTCGCCCCGGTGCTCGTGAGCCGCACGATCGATGCCATCAAGAAGCTCAAGGATCACTATCAACTTACAGTCCTGATGGCCGAGCAGAACTTCATCCAGGCAATCCGCATCGCCGACCGCGGCTATGTCATCGTGCACGGCAAAATTGCCTTCGAAGGCGGCTCTGCCGAGGAACTCAACAATAACCAGTTGATCCGCGAGTTCTATCTCGGGCTCGAGGCATCCAGTTAAAAAAAGGCGCCGCGGTCGACCGCGGCGCTTTCGCATTGTCGTCGTTCGAAGCGCCTACTTGTGCGCCTTGTCGTAGGGATAGATCACCTTGCCTGTCGCTAGGTTCGCCGGCGTCAGCACGGTCTGGTAGCTCATGCCACGCCAAGTTTCGAGGTCCGCGTCGGCCTTGATATCGTGGTACTGCACTTGCAGCATGCGGCCTTCCGCCCATTCGCCTTTGGCGCCGAACTTGATCGGACCCATGACCGTGTGGAAGGTGTGCGACTTCAGATAGGCCGCGATCTTGTTGTCGTCGATGCTCTTTGAGCCCTTGATCGCATCGGCAAGCACCTGGAATTGGGCGTAGCCCCAGCCGCCGAGATAGTAGCCGAGTGGATCGACGCCGGCTGCCTTGGCCCGGGACTGATACTCTTTGAAGAACGCCTCCGTGCCCGGATACATCTCTTTCTTGTCGGGCACCCAAGTCTCGTAGTTCACGATGCCGTTGAGCTTCTGCTTGAGCTTTTCCTTGAAGACGAGAGCCTGCAGGCCGACCATCGCGCCGCCGAACATTTTCGGGGTCAGACCGATTTCGTTTGCCGCCTCGATGATGCCGACGGAGTCAGCCGGATACGAGCAGACAATGACGAGATCGGCGTTGGCCGCTTTCAGTGCCTGCACGATGGGCGTGAAGTCGGAGGTCTTCGGCGGAGGCGGATAGCTCTTGTCGTATACGATTTTGAAGCCGCCCTTTTTGGCATTTTCACGGGCGCCGTCGCAGGCGTTTTGCGCAAACTCGGCGTCGGCATAGGCGAGCGCCACTGTCGTCGGCTTCGGATTCTGTTGTTCTGCGACCTGGAAGAACCCTTCGGTGAACGATGTCTTGGTATTCGGCCCGGTGGGCAGGATCGAGAAGTATTTCGGATATTTGAACTTTGCATTCACGTCGAGCGCAAACAGACTGATATAGGTCTTGCCCTTGCGGATAATGACCGGCATTGCCGGGGCGTTCTGGTTGGTTGCATAGCCGCCGACTACGAGGTCGACGTGGTCGACGTCGAGCAACTTGGTGTAGATGCCCGGCACGGTGTCCGGCTTGCTCTGATCGTCGTAGTATTTCAGCTCGACGGGACGGCCAAGCAGACCGCCCGACTTGTTGACTTCATCGCGCCAGATTTCTGCGCCAAGCAGTGCCTGCTTTCCATTCGGCGATAGAAAACCGGTCAGCGATTGGCCAAAGCCGATCACGATCGGCTTCTTGTCCTGGGCACTGGCAGAACCTGCGATCAGCGCCGCGCCGGCAAGCATACCGACGGCCAGCCCCGCAACCGAGGCCAATGTCCGAGATTTTAGGCGACGTATCATTCGACTCCTCCCGTTTAAACGCGCTTTTTTTGCCATCTTACGCGCTTTTCCGAGTGGCGCGCTAGAGGGCCGACGGGCGCGGGTGGGCTAAATGCCCTCAACCATGATCGTTTCGACTTCACCCGCACCGCCACGACGGAAGGCGGCCGCGCGGTCGTATTCCGGCGACTTGAAGCACGCCACCCCCTGCTCGAAAGTGGGAAATTCGATCACGATGAAACGATGGAATTTGTCCGGACCTTCCATAATCTGAAATCTGCCGCCGCGCGCAAGCACCTTGCCGCCGAACTTGGCGATGATGGCCGGCACCAGATCGGTGTACTTCTTGTATTCGACCGGATCGTTGATTTTGGAACGGGCAACCCAGTAGGCGGGCATGTTTTGCCTCCTTCGTAGAGCGAAAGAGCTCCATTGAAACGGATGGCGCCGATGCGGTCCATCCGGCGAACGTAACGCTTGATTGCCGGCCGCAGCGGGCGATAGCATTCCGCGAAAGAATAGACGCAAGCAAGCCTGCGCGCACATCAGGGAGGATCCGTTGGATCGACGTCACTTCGTCGCCGGCGGCAGCGCCGCTGCCGCTGCTTTTGTCGTCCGGCCCGTCTTTGCCGCCGACACCTATCCGTCTCACGCCATCACCTTCATCAATCCGTTTCCGCCCGGCGGCGCGGCCGACGTCGTAGGCCGGCCGCTCACCGCACTGCTCGAGCCGATCATTAAACAACCGTGCGTCATCGAAACCAAAGCCGGTGCAGCAGGCCAGGTCGGCGGTCAATATGCCGCGAGCGCCAAGCCGGATGGCTACACGCTGCTGATCCACATTGTCTCCATTTCCGGCTTTGCCGAAGTGGACAAGCTGTTCGGCCGCAAACCGAAGTTCACCCGCGCCGATTTCGTGCCTATTGCGCGGCTCACCGCCGGGCCGATGGTGCTCGTGGTCAACGATAAGCAGCCTTACAAGACGCTCAAGGAGCTGGTCGACGACGCTAAAGCCAATCCGGACAAGCTCATCTTCTCCTCCTCCGGCCTTTACGGCGCGCTGCATCTGCCGACGGCGCTGTTCATGAAAGCGGCAGATATCAAGATGCGGCACCTGCCGACCAATGGCGGCGGTCCGGCGCTGAATGCGATTCTCGGCAATAACGCGCAGGTGCTGGTGTCGTCGATCGCCGCGGCCAACGGGCAGATGAAGGCCGGCAAGTTGCGCGCCCTCGCCTGCTTCGGCGAACAACGCGCCGCGGCGGCGCCGGACGTGCCGACGCTGAAGGAGCTCGGCTACAACGTCGAGTTCTCGCTATGGGTCGGCGTGTTTGCGCCCAAAGGAACCCCAGCGTCGGCAATCGCCGTGTTGCGGGAGGACATCGGCAAGGTCGCCGCCAGCGCTCAGTTCAATACCGCGATTACCAACATCGGCGATGAAGTTGCCTATCTCGATGCGCCGGAGTTCGCGAAGTTCTGGGACGAGGACGCCAAACGCGTCGAGCAGGCGGTGCAGGCGATCGGCCGCGTGCAGGGCTAGCGATGATCGAATCGAGCGCGATCGGGCGCGTGCAGGGATGACACTCCGCGCTGACCACATCGCGGGCGCTTTCTTCATCGCCTTCGGCCTGTTAGTGATTGCGCTCTCCGGCGACTTGCCTGTCGGTAGCCTGTCGTTCCCCGGCGCCGGGTTCATGCCGCACGTTTTGGCTGTGCTGACGATCTCGTTCGGCATTGTGCTTGTCGCGCGTGCATCTGAGAGCAAGCCGTTCGCGACGCTGAGCTGGGCCGACGCCAAACATGCGGCCTTGGTAGTCCTGGTGACCGCCGCCGCCGCCGCAGTGTTCGAGTGGCTCGGTTTTCTCACCACCGACGTGCTGTTGATCTTCGCACTATTGGTGATCATCGAGCGCAAGCGCCTTGTACCGGCCGCCGCCTACAGTATCGGCCTCGTCGTGTTCACGTACGTGCTCTTTGTCTATGTCCTCAAGACACCGCTCGAGACGGGACCGCTCGGATTCTAGGAAGCCGCATTGGAAACGACCCTGCACAGCCTTTATTTGGGCTTCTCCGTTGCCCTCGAGCCGCACAATGCGTGGTACGCGTTTCTCGGCTGCGTGGTCGGCACGCTGGTCGGCGTCTTGCCAGGCGTCGGGCCGCTCGCCGGAATTTCGATCTTGCTGCCGGTCACCTTCGGGCTCAATGCGACGCAAGCCATCATCATGCTCGCCGGCATCTACTACGGCTCGCAATATGGCGGCTCGACCACATCGATCTTGATGCGAATTCCTGGCGAAGCGTCGTCGGTGATGACCTGCATCGACGGCTACGCCATGGCGCAAAAAGGCCGCGCGGGCTCCGCGCTGTGCATCGCCGCCGTCGGATCGTGGATTGGGGGGACGTTCGGCGTGTTGGTGTTGACGGTGGTGGCGCCGCCGTTGGCGACCATCGCCTTGCGCTTCGGGCCGCCCGAGTACACGGCCCTCCTCGTGCTCGGGCTCATTTTCCTCGCCTATATGTCGTCGTCGTCGTTGATCCGCACACTGCTAATGGCGTGCCTCGGCCTGCTGCTCGGCATGATCGGCATCGACAACATGACCGGGCACTTCCGCTACAGCTTCGACCTCGCCGAGCTCGGCGACGGCATCGGCATTGTGCCGGTGGCGGTCGGCCTGTTCGGCCTCGGCGAAATCCTGTCCACGCCCAGCGCCGATGCGGTCAAGACCATCATTTCGCCCAAACTGCGCGAACTGCTGCCGACGCGGAAGGAATGGCGGGAAGCCTCTATGCCGATCGGCCGCGGCACCTTGCTCGGCTTCTTCATCGGCATCATTCCGGGCTCCGCTCACATCATCTCCAGCTTCCTGTCCTACGCCCTGGAAAAGCGCGTCTCCCGGCGCCCCGAACAGTTCGGCAAGGGCGCGGTCGCCGGCGTGGCCGGACCGGAAACCGCCAACAACGCCGCCTCGACCGGCGCCTTCGTGCCGATGCTGGCGCTCGGCATCCCCACCAGCCCCATCACCGCGGTGCTGATCGGTGCGCTGATGCTGCACGGCGTGCAGGTCGGACCGACCTTGGTCAACGAACACCCCGACGTGTTCTGGGGCTTCGTCGCCTCCATGTATGTCGGCAACGTGATGCTGCTCGCGCTCAACCTGCCGCTGGTGAGCCTGTTCGTCTGGGTGCTGCGCATTCCTTACGCCTATCTCTATCCGCTCATCATCATGTTCTGCATCATCGGCGTCTACGAAACGAACAATTCGATCGTCGACGTCTGGATCATGCTGATCATGGGCATTCTCGGTTATGCGCTGCGCAAATTCGAATTCGATCCGGCGCCGCTGGTGCTCGGTCTGGTGATTGCCCCGATTCTGGAGCAGAGCCTGCGCCAGTCGTTGATCATGTCGAACGGCAATTATTTCATCTTTTTCAATCGCCCGATCGCCGCGGGATTGATGCTGGTCAGCGCCTTCCTCCTCGCACTCTCCGGTTTTTCGTTCCTGATGAAGCGCAAGGACTGGCGCGACCAGCTCGCCGAGGCGGAAGCGGGCGAGCCAAGCGCCTGACGATGAAAAATCTCACCATCGATCCCGAGCGGCTCTGGGATGACCTGATGGAGACCGCCAAGATCGGCGCGACGCCGAAAGGCGGCATTTGCCGGCTCACGCTGACCGATCTCGACCGCCAGGTGCGCGACTGGTTCAAGGCGCAGTGCGAGGCGCTCGGCTGCACCGTGACGATCGACGACATGGGCACCATGTTCGCGCGCCGGCCGGGACAGCGCGCCGACGTGCCGCCGATCGCCATGGGCAGCCACCTCGACACCCAGCCGACGGGCGGCAAGTTCGACGGCGCGCTCGGCGTGCTGGCCGCGCTCGAAGCGTTGCGCACGCTGCACCGCGCCGGTTACGAAACGTTTGCGCCCATTGAAGTCGTCAACTGGACGAATGAGGAAGGCGCCCGCTTCGCCCCGGCGATGATTGCCTCGGGCGTTTTCGCCGGCGTGTTCACGCGCGATTGGGCCGCAGCGCGCGCCGACCGCGCCGGCGAGACCTTCGGCGCGGCGCTGGACAAGATCGGCTATCGCGGGCCGGAAAAATGCGGCGAACACAGGCTGTCCGCGTTTTTCGAAGTGCACATCGAACAGGGCCCCTATCTCGAGGCTGAGGGCAAGGACATCGGCGTCGTCACCGGCGTTCAGGCGATGCGCTGGTACGAAGCGACCGTGACCGGCCAGGACACCCACGCCGGCACCACGCCGATGCCCCGCCGGCATGACGCGCTGCTCGGCGCCGCGCGCCTGGTCGATGCGGTGAATGCCGCGGCGCTGCGCGATCAAAGCGCGGTCGGCACCGTCGGCCTGCTCGAGGTCAAACCCGGCGCGCCCAATGTCGTGCCCGGTGAGGTTTTCTTCATGATCGACATGCGCTGCCCCGATCCCGCGGTGCTCGACCGCATGGAGCGCGACATTTCCGAGGCCGCAAAAAAGCTCGAGGCGGAGCTTGGTCTCGCGATTGCCATCAAGAATATCTGGACCCAGCCGCCGCAGGCCTTCGACCCGGGCTGCATCGCCGCGGTGCGCGAAGGGGCCCGGGTTTCAGGTTGCTCGACGCGCGACATGATCTCCGGTGCCGGTCACGACGCAGCCTATGTCGCGCGCGTGGCGCCGGCGGCCATGATCTTCGTGCCGTGCAAGGACGGCATCAGCCACAACGAGGCCGAGCATTCTTCGAAGGAGCAATGTGCGGCCGGAGCGCAGGTGTTGCTGCAGGCCGTGCTCGATTACGACCGCCGGCTGGCCGAGCGCTACGGCAAATAGCCGTTACCGCGGGACGCAGCTGCGCGTGCGCACGATCTGCTTGTAGCCGCCGGCTCGTACGTGGTTGCCGCCAACAACGCGCTTAATCTGGCCCTTGGGGCAAGTGCCATCGTCGACCAGAACCACTTGGCCTTCTTTCATGGCGCCCATCGGCGGTTCGTGTTTTAAGACCTCGGCAAACGGCGCCGTCGCCGAGCAGCACATCACGAGCAGCGCGAGCGCAATGCGGATCATTTCTTGTCCTCCGAATGCAGCTCAGGCTGCCGCGTTGCGCGCGTGCAGCGCCATGGCGATGAGCGCCGAGCCGCCGAACAACATGTTGATGCCGACGAGCACGCCGATGGCCCAGGCCGCCGTGCTCGGTAGGCCGGCGAAAATCAGCGCCGCCAATATCAGATCGACGATGCCGCTCGCCAGCATCCAGCCCCAGCGGCCGGAGAGCTCGCGCTTGTGGTCGAGCGCAAACATGATCGAAGCGACGCCCTCGATGATGAAGAAGGCGATCAGCACGATCGTCAGCGAAAAGGCGCCGCTGATGGGAAACGCCAGCAGCAGAAACCCGACGACGATCGCGAGCACCGCCGACAGCAGCGACCACCAGAAGCCGGGCGCGTGACGCATCCAGAACGTCGTGAACAGTCCGACGACGCCGCTCACCAGGAACACCCAGCCGAACACGATGGTGGCCGCGAGCGTCGCCAGCGGCGGCACCAGGATCGCCAGGCAGCCGAGGATCACCAGCACGATGCCCTCGATGACATAGAGCACCCAGTGCCGGTGCAGCGACCGGTTCACCGCGCGTTGCACTTTTTCAATTTGGCTGGAAGTGGACATGAAAGCCTCCGGCTGGACCTCTCCCCCGCAAACTAGCACGGTCCCCGCGGCGCCGGAATGTCAGCGGCTTACGCCCACAGCCGCTCGCTCTCCAAACCCTTGTAAATACCGGCGACGTACTCGCCGTAGCCGTTGAAAATTTGCGTCGGCACGCGTTCGCCGGTCCCGATCACCTCCTCGGTCGCCTGGCTCCAGCGCGGATGCGGCACGGCGGGATTGACGTTGGCCCAGAAGCCGTACTCCGAGGACTGCAAAGCTTCCCACAACCCCTTCGGGCGTTGGTCGACAAAGCTGAACTTCACGATCGACTTGATCGATTTGAAGCCGTACTTCCACGGCACCGCCAGCCGCAGCGGCGCGCCCATTTGCTTGGCGAGCGGGTGACCGTAAGCACCGGTGACGAGGAAGGTCAGCTCGTTCGTCGCCTCGGCCATGGTCAACCCTTCGATATAGGGCCAGGGAAACCACGGCTGGCGCTGGCCGGGCGCGACCTTCGGGTCCATGAAGGTTTCCATGCGCACGTATTTGGCCGCGCTCAGCGGCTTGGCGAGATCGACCAGCTTCTTCATCGGGAAACCGGTCCAAGCGACCGCCATGCTCCAGGCTTCGACGCAGCGGTGACGGTAGGTGCGCTCCTCCAGCGTCAGCTTGCGTATCAGGTCGTCGATGCCGATCTCGAACGGCTTCTCCACCAGGCCGTCGACCTTGATCGTCCATGGCCTGATCGGCAGCGCCTGCGCCGGTTCGGCGACATCCTTGGCCATGCCGAATTCGTAGAAGTTGTTGTAGTGGTCGTTGATCTTCTCGTCGGTGATCGCGCGGTCGAGCTTGTAAGTTTCATTGCGCTTGGCCGGATAAAGCACCGCGCTCGGGTCCGGCAGCTTGGCAACGTCTTCGACGCGTTGAGCCTGTGCCGCGCAAGGCGTCAGGGCGAGTGCGCCGGCGCCAAGCAGAACGCTGCGGCGGCTGAAGGCCAGATGCTCCGGCGTGACCTCACGCTCAGGGATCTCCCAGCCGCGGCGGCGAATGATATTCATGAGCGAGGCTCCTTGGGACTCGGCGCGCTAAGGCCTAAGACGCTTGCCGCTCACAGGCAAGTCACGGATGCGGGAGCGCGTGTCACGGACGCGGTGCAGCGCGTCAGCGGTGCACGCCGAGCCGGACCGTCACTGTGTTGGTTAGGCGGTCCCGGGTCTGCAGCGCACCGCTTGGCGCTGCGCTGCGCCCGGGATGCGAGCGATCACTCGGCAGCCCGCCTTGCCGCCACGATCTGATCGGCCGTGCGTCCCGTCAGTTCGGCCATGTGGTCGAATTTGAAGGTGAACGAGCCGACGCCGGCGGTCGCCGAGCGCACCTCGATGATGAGATCGCCGATCTCGGCCTCCGGCATCAGCGCGCGCACCACGTCCCAGCCGGGCCAGCCCTCGCGGGCGTCGAAGCCCAGAATTTGCCCGCGCCGGCTCGATAGGATGGCGTTCATCTTGGCGGTGGCGTCGCTTGGGCAGACGATCTCGACCTCATGGATCGGCTCGAGCAGCACCGGGTTGCACTGCGGCAGACCCTCGACGATGCCGATGCGGCCTGCGGTGCGGAACGCTTGATCCGAGGAATCGACGGTGTGGTAGGAGCCGTCGATCAGCGCGACATGCAGGTCGACGACGGGAAAACCGAGCGGTCCGTGCTTGAGCGCATCGATCACGCCCTCCTCCACCGCCGGGATGTAATTGCGCGGCACCACGCCTCCGGTGATGCGGTCCTCGAATTGGAAGCCGGAGCCGCGCGGCAGCGGCTTGATCTCCAACACGACATCGCCGAACTGGCCGTGACCGCCGGACTGCTTCTTGTGCCGGCCACGCTGCGTAATCGGCTTGCGGATGGTTTCGCGGTAGCCGACGGTCGGCGGCCGCGTCGACACCGGCACCTGGAAGCGGTCGGCGAGCCGTTCGGTGGCGACGCGCAAATGCATTTCGCCTTGGCCCCAAATCACCACCTCGTGGGCATCGGCGTCGTGCACGATGGTGAGCGAGGGATCCTCCTCGGTGAGCTTGGTGAAGGCGGCGCCGAGCTTGACGTCGTCTTTACGCTCCTTGGCCTGCACCGCCGTGGCGAGCACCGGCGCGCAAGGCTTCAGCGCGATCAGCGCGGCATGCGGCGTCTTGCCGGTGGACAGCGTGTCGCCGGTCTTGGCGCCGTCGAGCTTGCCGAAGGCGACGGT
>Ga0070740_10001155_pt1 | contig 39022 bp, 40 predicted proteins | sample Coa_R2_FD_67286 | JGI IMG/M metagenome (GOLD analysis project Ga0070740, IMG submission 67286) | Surface soil microbial communities from Centralia Pennsylvania, which are recovering from an underground coalmine fire - Coalmine... | ecosystem: Environmental > Terrestrial > Soil > Unclassified ... | reverse complement strand
CGAACTCAAGCAGCGCTATCTCGGCAAGCTGGTCAGCGGCGAATGGATGGGCACCATGCAGCTCACCGAGCCGCAGGCGGGCTCCGATGTCGGGGCGCTGCGCACGAAGGCGGTCCGTGCCGCGGACGGTAGCTACCGCGTCACCGGCTCGAAAATCTTCATCACCTACGGCGAGCACGATTTGACCGACAACATCATTCATTTCGTGCTGGCGCGCCTGCCCGACGCGCCACCCGGCACCAAAGGCATTTCGCTCTTCCTCATCCCCAAATTCCTCCCCGACGGCACGCGCAACGACCTGCGCGCGCACTCGGTCGAGCACAAGCTCGGCATCCATGCCTCGCCCACCTGCACCATGGTCTACGGCGACAAAGGCGGCGCTATCGGCTTCCTCATCGGCGAGGAAAACAAAGGCATGGCGTCGATGTTCACCATGATGAACCGCGCCCGCCTTGCCGTCGGCCTGCAGGGCGTCGGCATCGCCGAGCGCGCGCTGCAGCAAGCGGAAGCCTATGCGCGCGAACGCAAACAGGGCGCGGGCGGGACCATCGTCCACTATCCGGACGTGAAGCGCATGCTGCTGACCATGCGCGGCCTCACCCAGGCCGCGCGGGCTATTTGTTATGCGACCGCGGTGGCCATCGATCGCGCGCTACGCGAGAAGACGGAAGCAGCGCGCAAAAGCGCGCATGAGCGTGCCTCGTTGCTCACGCCGGTCGCCAAGGCGTTTGCCACCGACATCGGCATCGAGGTGGCCTCCCTCGGCGTGCAGGTGCATGGCGGCATGGGCTATATCGAGGAGACCGGCGCCGCTCAGCATTATCGCGATGCGCGTATCGCCGCCATCTACGAAGGCACCAACGGCATCCAGGCGCTCGATCTCGTCGCGCGCAAGCTGCCGCTCGACGGCGGCAATACCGTCGCGCGCTATCTCGGCGAGCTGCGCGAAACCGTAAAGCAAGTCGGCGCCAGCAATGCGCCGGGCTTTGGCCGCACGGCGGCGCGTCTTGACGAGGCGGTTGGCAACCTCGACCGCGCCACCAACTATCTGCTGGCGCAGAAGGGATCGCAGGCGGCGCTCGCCGGCGCCGCACCTTATTTGCGCTTGTTCGCCACGGCCGCCGGCGGCTGCCTGTTGGCGGAGCAGGCGCTCGCCGCCTTGCGCGCGAGCACCGATGGTGCTGGCCAGGTGGCGCTCGTGCGTTTCTTCGCTGAGAACATCGCGTCGCAGGCGGCCGGCCTCGAGCGCACCGTCACCGAAGGTGCCGAGTCGGTCCTCGACGCCGCTGCGCTGCCGATCGACTAACGCAATCCCGCCAAAAATCCGGCCGCAGGCGTCGCACCCGTTACTGCATCGTCTCCTTGCGCGCGGTATGTCAGACTAGGCGAAATTCTCATCGCCTCTACGTAGCACCCCGCGCCGCAGTTCAACTTCGCGGTCCCCATAAAGGAGTATCCCGCCGATGAGCGTCAGAATCGAAAAGAACGGAGCCGTGTGGACCGTCATTCACGACCGTCCGCAAGCGCGCAACGCCATGGATCCCGCCAGCGCGGATGCGCTCACCGCCGCCTTCCTCGAATTCGACGCCGACAAGACGGCATCGGTCGCGGTGTTCTACGGCGCCGGCGGCGCCTTCTGCGCCGGCTGGGACCTCAAATATGTGAGCACGCTCGATGCTGCCTACCCGCTCGGCGAATTGGACATTCCGACCGCGGGGCCGCGTGGCAATGGCGGCGAAATTTCGCGCGGTCCGCTCGGACCGTCGCGGCTCGAACTGGACAAGCCGGTGATCGCCGCCATCGAAGGCCCTGCTGTCGCCGGCGGCATGGAGCTGGGGCTGTGGTGCGATTTCCGCGTGATGGCCGAAGGTGCATATTTCGGCGTCTATTGCCGGCGCTGGGGCGTGCCGCTGATCGATGGCGGCACGGTGCGGCTGCCGCGCATCGTCGGCCAAGGGCGGGCGCTCGAGATCATCCTCACCGGGCGCAAAGTGCCGGCCGAAGAATGTCTGCGCATCGGCCTGTGCGAATATGTGACGCCCAAAGGCGGCGCACGCGAGAAGGCCGAGGCGCTGGCGCAGGAGATTGCGCGCTTTCCGCAAGTCTGCGTGCGCGCCGACCGCCGCTCCGCGATCAAAAGCCACGGCCTTCCCGTGCGCGAGGCGCTGATCCAGGAATGGTACAACGGGCGCGAAGCGTTGGTGAAAGACGGGGTCGCCGGCGCCTCCCGCTTCAAGAGCGGCCTCGGGCGGCACGGCGATTTCGCGAAAATTTGACACGGACGCGTTCAATGTCGCTGCAAGGCAAAGCACTCTTCATCACAGGCGCCTCCCGCGGCATCGGCCTTGCAATTGCACTGAAGGCGGCGCGCGACGGTGCCAATATCGCCATCGCGGCGAAAACGATCGAGCCGCATCCCAAGCTCGAAGGCACCATTCACAGTGCGGCGAGCGATATCGAGAAGGCCGGCGGCCGCGCGTTGCCGCTCGCCGTCGACGTGCGCGAGGAAACGGCGGTGAAGTCCGCGCTCGACGAAACCGCGCAGCGGTTCGGCGGCATCGACATCGTCGTCAACAATGCCAGTGCGATTTCGCTCACGCCGGTTGCACAGACCGACATGAAGCGCTTCGACCTGATGCACCAGGTGAATACGCGCGGCACCTTCATGGTATCGAAATATGCCCTGCCCTATCTGGCGAAAGGCTCGAATCCGCACATTTTGATGCTGTCGCCGCCGCTCGACATGCAGGAGAAATGGTTCGCGCCGCACACCGCCTATTCTCTGGCCAAGTTCGGCATGAGCCTGGTGGCGCTCGGACTTGCAGGAGAACTGCGCGGACGCGTCGCGGTCAATGCGCTATGGCCGCGTACCACAATCGCCACCGCCGCGATCAGGAATCTGCTCGGCGGCGATGCGGTGATGCGGCGCTCGCGCAAGCCCGACATCCTCGCCGACGCGGCCTATCGTATCTTCCACAAGCCGGTTAGTTTCACCGGCAACTTCCTCATCGACGACACGTTCCTTGCCGCCGAAGGCGTCACCGCTTTCGACCCATACCGCGTCGATCCCACGCAGCCGTTGCAGTTGGATTTCTTCGTCCCCGATACTGTTCCATTGCCGAAGGGCGTCAGCCTGGCCGCGAATCCTAAGCAATGAGCGGTGGACAGGCTTGCGCCGAGGAGCATAGAACGCATCGATGTCCACGCTCCTCCTTCACCATCCCGCCTGCCTCGATCACGTCACGCCGGCCGGCCATCCCGAGCGGCCGGATCGTTTGCGCGCGATCGAACAGGCGCTTGAGGACGAGAAGTTCCAGACGCTGGCGCGCGAGCAGGCGCCGGCCGCGCCGGCCGAGGTGATCGCGCTCTGCCATCCGGCCGACTACGTCGAGGCGATCCGCGGCGCTTCGCCCGAGCAAGGCATGGTGCGGCTCGACGCCGACACTTCGATGTCGCCCGGCAGCTACGAAGCGGCGCTGCGCGCCGTCGGCGGCGGCATGAGAGCGGTCGACGAGGTGATGAGCGGCGCCGTCAACAACACCTTCGTCGCGGTGCGCCCCCCCGGCCACCACGCCGAGGTAGCGCGGCCGATGGGCTTTTGCCTCTTCAACAGCGCGGCGATTGCCGCGCGCTACGCGCAAAAAAAGCACGGCGCCGAGCGCGCCGCCATCGTCGATTTCGACGTGCATCACGGCAACGGCTCGCAGGACATCTTCTGGTCGGACAAGACTGTGATGTACTGCTCGACGCACCAGATGCCGCTTTTTCCCGGCACCGGCGCGGTTTCCGAACGCGGCGAGTTCAACACCATCGTCAATGCGCCTTTGCGCCCCGGCGACGGCGGCGATCAGTTCAGGCAGGCCTTTGAAAGCACGATCCTGCCGCGGTTACGCGAGTTCAAACCGGACCTGATCGTGATTTCCGCGGGCTTTGACGCGCACATGCGCGATCCGCTCGCCAATCTCAATCTGGTCGAAGACGATTACACCTGGGTAACCAAAAAACTGATGGACGTGGCCGATGCGAGCGCGAAGGGGCGCATCGTCTCCATGCTCGAAGGCGGCTACGACCTGCAGGGCCTCTCACGCTCGGTTGCCGCGCATGTTACGGCACTGATGCGTGGTTGAGCGGCGGCCGCCCTCGCCTTTTTAAAAAAACACCGGATCGCGCTAGCGATACAATCTCACCGCGCCGTCAGGCCGCCGTCGACCGGCACATCGGCGCCGGTAACGAACGCGGCCTCGTCCGACAACAGGTAGACGCAGAGCGCCGCCACTTCGTCCGGTGCGCCCAGGCGGCCGAGCGGAATGTCGAGCGCGAGCTTGCTCTTCACCGTGGCGGGGTCTTTCGTGCCTGAGGCAATCTCGTCCACCATCGGTCCCTCGACAAAAGCAGGACACACCGCATTGCAGCGCACCGGCGGCTTGAAGCGCGCGCCATAGAGCGCCACCGATTTGGTGAGCAGCGACACGCCGCCTTTGGAGGCAGTGTAAGCGGCGAGGTTGGCGCTGCCGACCAGGCCGAGCACCGACGACAGATTGACGATCGCTCCGCCCTGCTTGCGCAACAGCGGCATGGCGGATTTGCAGCCGAGGAAAGTGCCGTCCAGGTTGATCGAGAGCACTCGTTTCCATGCGGCGAAATCGGTCTTCTCGATATTGGCGACAATGGCAACGCCCGCCGCATTCACAAGGCCGTCGAGCTTGGCGATGCTGCCGACCACGCGTTGCCAGTCGCTTTCGGAGGTCACATCGAGCGCGATATCGCCGGGCCGGCCTTTGAGATCGCTGGCGATCGCTTGACCGCCTGCGCGTTTAATCGCGGTGACGACAGCGCTGCCGATCGCGCCAGCGGCGCCGGTCACCAGCACGGTCTTGTTCCTGAGCTCCGCCAAGCGCATCCCCCGTCATTGCCTTTTGCGTTATTGTCGAGCATTCATCGTCCGATGTCATCCGTCTGCCTGATCACCGGCGCTTCCGCAGGTATAGGCGCAGCCTTGGCGCGCGAGTTCGCTGCACACGGCCATACGCTTGTGCTCAGCGCACGGCGCGAGGCGGAAATGGAGGCGCTGGCGGCCGACATTGCCGGCGCCGGACATGCCCGGCCCGCCGTGATCGCCGCCGACCTCGGCTCGCCAGCGGGCATCGCCCAACTGGCCGAAATGATGAGTGCGCGCGGGCTCGAACCTGCAGTCCTCGTCAACAATGCCGGCTTCGGCCTTCTCGGCGAGGCGGCCGCACTCGATCTTGGCCGCGAGCTGGTGATGATCGATCTCAACGTACGCGCGCTCACCGACCTGACGATGCGCTTTCTAGACGGCGTGAAGCGGCAGCGCGGCGGTATCCTGAACGTCGCCTCGGTCGCGGCTTTCGTGCCCGGCCCCGGCATGGCGGTTTATCACGCCACCAAAGCCTATGTGCTGTCGTTCACGGAAGCCCTGCACGCCGAATTGGCAGCCGACGGCGTGCGCGTCTGTGCTCTTTGCCCCGGTCCGGTGAAAACCGAATTTTTCGCACGCGCCGGCGTGCCGCAAGGGTACTTTCCCGCGTTCCTCGCCCGCTCCGCCGAACGCGTGGCGCGCGAGGCCTATGAGGGCTTCATGGCCGGCCACCGGGTGGTTGCGCCCGGCACAATCAACCGCGCCTTGACCGTGCTGCCGCGCCTCTTGCCGCGGGGCGCGACCCTGGCGCTGACGGCGCAGCGCTGGCGCCGCGCGCGCCGCGGCGGTGGATAACGATCTATCTGGCTTGCGCGCCGGAGCTTAGAATACCAACTGAACCTTTTGCCGGGATGCCTTTATGGCCGAAACAAACAATGCCGACGTGACCAAGATGCCATTCGAGCGGGCGATCGACGAGCTTGAGTCCATTGTGAAGCGGCTGGAGGAAGGCAAGGTCCCGCTCGAGGAATCGGTGGCAATCTATGAGCGAGGCGAAGCGCTCAAGCGGCGCTGTGAGGACCTTTTGCGTCAGGCGGAAGCGCGGGTGGAGAAGATCACGCTCGGCACAGACGGTAAGCCGACCGGCAGCGAGCCGCTCGACGTCGAATAAGGTTTCCGGAGCCGGAACGCGCGGCCCTTGAAAACGGCCGCAATTTCGTTGTTCCAGAGTGCCGGCGATGAAATTTTCGCCGTTTTTTGAACGAAAACACGCTTCCGAACGACCGACAATTGCCTCGGCTGAGGGAACTGTGTAAGCCTCGCGCGGCGCCGGGGCAGCTAAACCCAATTGCGGAGTGCGTATTGTCCGAACAGTCCAAAAGGCCGCTGCTCGATCGTGTCCGTTTCCCCAGCGATCTGAAGAACCTGTCGCCCGACCAGCTCAAGCAGCTGGCGAATGAACTGCGCTGGGAGACCATCGACGCCGTTGCCAAGACCGGGGGGCATCTGGGCGCGGGGCTCGGCGTCGTCGAGCTTACGGTCGCGCTGCATTACGTTTTCGACACGCCGACCGACCGGCTGATCTGGGACGTCGGCCATCAAGCGTATCCGCACAAAATCTTGACCGGCCGGCGCGACCGTATCCGCACCATCCGGCAAGGCGGGGGCCTGTCCGGCTTCACCAAGCGCGCGGAAAGCGAATACGACCCCTTCGGCGCTGCGCACTCTTCCACCTCGATCTCCGCCGGGCTGGGGATGGCGGTGGCGCGCAACCTTGCCGGCAAGAAGAACAATGTCGTCTGCGTTATTGGCGACGGCGCCATGTCGGCGGGGATGGCCTATGAGGCAATGAACAATGCCGGCGCGCGCGACGAGCGGCTCATCGTCATCCTCAACGACAATGACATGTCGATTGCGCCGCCGGTCGGCGCCATGTCGGCCTATCTGGCGCGGCTGATCTCCGGGAAGACCTACACAACCTTGCGTGACATCGGCAAGCAGCTCGCCAAGCATCTGCCGAAGTTCTTCGAGCAAAAGGCCGAGCGCGCCGAGGAGTTCGCCCGCGGCTTCTGGACCGGCGGCACGCTGTTCGAAGAACTGGGATTCTATTACGTCGGACCGATCGACGGGCACAATATCGATCACCTGCTGCCGGTGCTGCGTAACGCCCGCGACCTCGATGCCGGTCCCGTCCTTGTCCATGTCGTGACGCAAAAGGGCAAGGGCTATACGCCCGCGGAAACTTCTGCCGACAAATATCACGGCGTAGTCAAATTCGATGTCGCTACCGGCGCGCAGGCAAAATCGACCGCGAAGGCACCGCAGTACACCAAGGTGTTCGCGCAAAGCCTGATCAAGGAGGCGCGCAAGGACGATCGTATCGTCGCCATCACCGCGGCAATGCCATCGGGGACCGGCCTCGACCTTTTCGAAAAGGAATTCCCGGCTCGCTTCTTCGATGTAGGCATTGCCGAGCAGCACGCGGTCACCTTCGCAGCCGGGCTGGCCACGGAAGGGTTCAAGCCGTTTGCCGCCATCTATTCGACCTTCCTGCAGCGCGCCTACGATCAGGTGGTGCACGATGTGGCCATTCAGCGGCTGCCGGTGCGCTTCGCCATCGACCGCGCAGGATTGGTCGGCGCCGATGGGCCGACGCATGCGGGCTCTTTCGACGTCACCTATCTCGGCTGCCTGCCCGGCTTTGTGATTATGGCGGCGGCGGACGAGGCGGAGCTGGCGCACATGGTGGCGACGCAGGTCGCGATAGACGACCGCCCCTCGGCGGTGCGCTATCCGCGCGGCGAGGGTATCGGCGTCCCCATGCCGGAGGCCGGTCAGCCGCTCGAAATCGGCAAAGGGCGTCTGCTGCGCGAGGGCCACAAGGTGGCGCTGCTGTCGTTGGGTACCCGTCTTGCCGAATGCCTCAAAGCCGCCGATGAGCTCGCGGCCCACGGCCTATCTACGACCGTTGCCGACGCGCGCTTCGCCAAGCCGCTGGATACCGCCCTGCTGCTGCGGCTCGCGCGCGAGCACGAAGTGCTGATCACCGTGGAGGAAGGCGCCATCGGCGGCTTCGGCGCCCACGTGCTGCAGACGCTTGCCGAGCACGGGCTGCTCGATCGCGGCCTGAAAGTGCGCTGTATGGTACTGCCCGACGTCTTCCTCGATCAGGACGCGCCGGCCGCCATGTATGCGACCGCCGGTCTCGATGCGCGCGGCATCGTCAGCAAGGTCTTCGAAGCACTCGGCAGAGAGGCCGCGGCGGAAGCCGTGAAGCGGGCTTAATGAGCTAGAGCCGGCGCTTGCGCTTGGGCACTTTCTTGCCTTTGCGGCGCGCCTCGGAAAGCCCGATCGCAATCGCCTGTTTGCGGCTCTTGACCTTCTTGCCGCTACGACCGCTTCTCAACGTGCCGCGTTTGCGCTTATGCATTGCGCGCTTCACATCTTTGGAAGCGCTCCTGGAGTATCTGCGTGCCATCCTTAGCTCCCGCTTTTGTCGACCAGCTCAATTTCTGCGGTGAACAACCGGTGGGAACAACCACATTGGATGGAACTTGGTTCCCGCGCTTCGCGACTGCCCGCCGATGACATCGGCTCCGCGTCAACGCGCTGACCGGTTGCTGGTCGAGCGCGGCCTGTTTCCGAGCCGCGCCAAGGCGCAGGCGGCGATCGCAGCGGGGCTGGTCACGGCTGACGATGTGGCCGTTCGCAAGGCATCCGAGGAAATCGCGGTGGATGCGCGCTTGCAGGCGCAGGCGGCGCATCCTTACGTCTCGCGCGGCGGCACAAAGCTTGCCGCGGCGCTTGCGCATTTCGGCTTTAATCCGCGGGGCCGCATTTGCCTCGACGTCGGCGCTTCGACCGGAGGATTCACTCAGGTGTTGCTCGAGGGCGGTGCCCGGCGCGTCTACGCGGTGGATGTCGGTCGCGCGCAGTTGCACGCAAGCTTGCGCGAGCGCGCGGAGGTCGTATCGCTCGAAGGGACCGACATTCGCCGCCTGTCATTGGCGGCGGTCGACGAGCCACCGGACTTGTTGGCGGTCGACGTGAGCTTCATTTCGCTCACGCTTGTGCTACCGGCGGCGGTCAAGCTGGCGGCAGCGCCTGCGCAATTGGTGGCGCTGATCAAGCCGCAATTCGAGGCCGGTCCACGCTTGGTCAAAAAAGGCATCGTGCGCGACCCGGCGGTGCATCACGCCGTCTGCGATGATCTTGCCGCCTTCGTTAGGACGCTCGGTTGGCGCGTGCTCGGCATCATCCCTTCCCCGATCGCGGGCGGCGACGGCAATATCGAATTTCTGCTCGGTGCCGGACGTGGTTGAGCGGCTGACGATTGCGCGGCTCGGCCAGCGAGGTGACGGCATCGCGGACACTGCCGCCGGCGCTGTCTACGTGCCTTACACGCTGCCGGGCGAAACGGTGACGGTTGAACCTGCCGCCGGCCACCGGGACCGCCGTCGTCTTATCCACGTCGACCAACCGAGCCATGAGCGCGCGCAGCCGATCTGCAGGCATTTCGGCGCGTGCGGCGGCTGCGCCCTGCAACACTGGTCGCTGGCGGAATATTTCCAATGGAAACGGCGGCTGGTCGTGGACGCACTTGCCGCAGCGGGGGTTGTCGCGCCGGTTTCGCCGCCGATCGATGCGCACGGCCGCGGGCGCCGGCGCGCAGTGCTGCATGCGCGCCGCGGTGCGCACGAGCTGCTGGAAGTCGGCTTTACGGCGCCGCGCGCTCATCACATCGTCGCCATAGACGCCTGTCCGATCTTGGCGCCGGAGCTTGCCGGCGCCATTCCTGCCGCCTGGGCGATCGCAGAAGCGCTCATCCGCACGCGCAAGCCGCTCGATATCCATGTGACCGCGGCCGATAATGGGTTGGACGTGGACCTGCGCGGCTCCGGTAGCCTGTCGGTAGCCGACATCGCCGCCCTGGCAAGAGTGGCCGAGCGGCACAAACTCGCGCGATTGACGCGTCATGGCGAACTGGTGGCGCAGCGCGTGCAGCCGATGCTTCACATCGGCCGCGCCAAGGTACCGCTGCCGCCGAGCTCGTTTCTGCAGGCCACCGCCGAAGGCGAGGAAGCGCTGGCGCGTTTAGCCATCGACGCGGTCGGTAACGCCAGGCACGTGGCGGACCTCTTCTGCGGGGTCGGGCCCTTTGCCCTGCGGCTTGCCGAGTGCGCCCGCGTGACCGCCGTAGACAGCGATGCCGATGCCGTCGCGGCACTTACGGCAGCCGCTGCCGGCGCGAGCGGGCTAAAGCCGGTCAAGGCGGTTACGCGCGACCTCTTTCGCCGTCCTTACGTCACAAGCGAGCTGAACGATCTCGACGCGGTTATTTTCGACCCGCCGCGCCAAGGCGCGGAGGCGCTAGCGCGCGAAATCGCCAAGAGTCGGGTGCGGAAAGTCGTCGCCGTGTCGTGCGATGCAGTCAGCTTCGCCCGCGATGCCAGGATTCTCGTCGACGGCGGCTACAAGGTTGTAAGCGTCACGCCGGTCGATCAATTCCGCTACTCGCACCATGTCGAAATCGTCGCTGTCTTCGCGCGCTAGCGGAAGTCGTATCCGCCCCAGCGGTCCTGCCACATCTTCTCGCCGATGGTGCAGGAGATGCGCGGTCTGTCGGCCGATGCCTTCAGGAGGCGCCGCGGCGGCTCGCGTCCGGCGACCTCGAGAACGAGCTTGGTGCGCGTCGCCTCGACGAATTGCGAGCGCTCGCGGACCGGAATCACGAAGGCGCCGCGGCCGCCGATCACGCAATCCTCGTAGTAAACGTCCAGGTTTTCGATATCCATGGTGCCGGGATTGGGGCGCTTGAGCATCAGCGGCAGCCCGTTGACCGTGATGCCGGCGGCGAGCACTTCGTCGCGCACCTGCACCACCGGCAGGCCGGCATTGTTGGCGCCGTCGCCCGACACGTCGATGACGCGGCGCAGGCCGCGATAGCCGCTGCCGTCGAACAGGCCCTTGGCGAACTGCAAGCCGCCCGAAATCGAGGTGCGCGAGGCGCGGCGATAGGGCGCTGCCGCAAGCTCGGCGGCGACGGCATCGGCCGACTCAGGGCCTTCGATCAGCCGCCACGGTACGATCACCTTCTGGTCGAACTGGCCGGCCCATTCGATGTAGGTGACGGCGATCTTGGCGTTGGCGCCTTCGCGCAAAGCCTGCAGGAATTCCTTCGAGCGCAGCGCGGTGACGTAGCCCTCGCGCTGCAACGCCTGTTCGTCGGGGTCCATCGAGTAGGACACGTCGACCGCCAGCACGAGCTCGACGTCGACAGGCATTGCACCGGGACGGGTGTCGGCAAAGCGCGGGACGCCCGCGGCCGGTCGTGCGAAGGCCGCGACCAGCGCAAGCGTGGCGACCGTCAAAAGGCTGCGCGGCATCCACATTGCTTTCGCCCTCACCCGCAGGCTGCCACAAACCTGCGGGCGACAATATGGCGCCACGCGCGCCGCGTGCGAGGAGAAATACAAAGGCCAGCCGGACGCCGCCGGCTGGCCTCGTATTCCCGCGAAGAGCGAGGCTAAGTCGATTGCAAGTGCCGCGACCGCATCGAGCGCAGTACCGTCACGGCAAGCAACGCGGTGATGATGTCCAGCGCCGCCACAATGAAGAACACGGCTGTCCAGCTTCCGGTACTTTGCTTGAGGAACGCCGCAGCCGGTCCGCCCAAGATCGAGCCGACCCCTTGGGCGATGTAGAGGAAGCCGTAGTTTGTCGCCGCGTATTTTGGGCCGAACGTGTCCGTCAGCGTCGAGGGAAACAGCGAGAAGATCTCGCCCCAGCCGAAGAACACGAGGCCGGTCAGCACCACGAACAGCGCCGGATGGTCGAGAAAGGCAAACAAGACGAGGATGCCGACGCATTCAAGACTGAACGCCAATCCCATCGTCCATTCACGGCCGATGTGATCGGACACCCAACCGAAGAACGGCCGCGTCAGACCGTTGGTGAAGCGCGATATCGTCAGCGACAGCGGCAAGGCCGCCATGCCGAGCACCAGCACCTCGGCGACTTTGTACTCATGCGCAAAAGGCCCGACATTCGACACCACCATGAGCCCACTGGTGGCCATCATGCTCATCATGATGAACAGCAGCCAGAAGATGGGGCTTTGCAGCATTTCGCGCGGTGTGTAGCTGCGGGTGGCCTGCATCGTGCTGGCGGTGGCCGGCGAATAGCCCTCGGGCAACCACCTCTCCGGCGGCGTGCGCAGCCATTGCGCCGCGACAATACCGATGACGCCTTGGATGATTCCCCAAACGACCAGCGTATGCGCATAGCCGGCGGTCTTGATCATGTTGTCGATGGGGAAGCTGGTGAAGATCGCGCCGAAGCCGTAGCCGGCGGCCGCGATACCCGCAGCCAGCCCGCGGCGATCAGGAAACCAGCGCACCATCAGGCCGATAATGCCGACATAGATGATGCCGGTGCCGAAGCCGCAGATGACGCCGTAAGTGAAATAGAGCGCCCAGATGTTGTCGACATAGCTCGACAAGATCCAGCCTCCGCCCGACATCGCCGCGCCGACTGAAATCAAAAGCCGCGGCCCGAACCGGTCGACGAGATAGGCCTGCAACGGCGAGCACCAGGTTTGCAGAATGATCAGCAGCGAAAAGGTCCACTGCAATTCTGCGAGGGTCGTACCGAGCTTCTGATTGAGCGGGCCGGTAAACAACGTCCACACATATTGCGGGCTTGAAATCGACATCATCGCAATCAAGCCGAGGATGAGTTGTGACCAGCGATTCCAATACCAGGCCGTCGTCCCCGCAGTCGTCGTTGTCGTCGTCATGATGCACACCCCTGATACGCACCTGCCCCTTATCCGAGCAGACAGTATTTGCCCCTTTGCGGCGGATCGCAATGGCTCATGACCAAGAATCGGGCGATCAGTTTTCGATCGGCTCGGTGGCGACGATCTCGATGCCGAAGCCGCCGAGGCCGACATAGGTGCGCTGCGAAGAAGCGAGCAGCCGGATCGAGGAAATTCCGAGATCCTTCAATATCTGGGCGCCGAGACCGATCTCGCGCCATTGCCGTGAGCGCGCGGCCTCGGCGCCGGTGTCTGCCTCGTGCGGAATGTCCGCCACAGGCACGCCGGCGCTGCCATCGCGCAGAAAGACGAGAACGCCGCAGCCCGCCGTTTTGAAGCGCGCCAGCGACGCATGGATCGCTTTGGCGCCGCCGAAAATATCGCCGATTACGTCGGCGCGATGCAGCCGCGCCGGCACGCCTTTGCCGCCCCCGACTTCGCCGTAAACAAAGGCCATATGATGCACGCGGTCGAAGGGCGTCACGTAGGCATAGCCTTTCAGCGTGCCGATCTCCGAGGCAACGTGAAATTCGCCGACGCGCTCCACCAGCTTGTCGCGGCTTTGCCGATAGGCAATCAGGTCGGCGATCGACAGCTGCGCAAGCTTGTGCTTCTGCGCGAAGGCCGCGACCTCCGGCCCGCGCATGACCGCGCCCTTCTCGTTCATCAGCTCGGCAAGCACGCCGACCGGCGGCAGACCGGCGAGCCGGCAAAGATCGATGCAGGCTTCCGTGTGCCCCGAGCGCATCAACACGCCGCCCTGGCGGGCGACAAGAGGAAAAACGTGGCCCGGGCGCACGAAATCGGCGGCGCCGCTATTGTCGTTGGCAAGCGCGCGCACGGTGTTGCAGCGCTCCTCGGCCGAGATGCCGGTGGTCAGGCCGTGCTTGACGTCCACCGACACAGTGAAGGCCGTGCCCAGCGGCGCCTGGTTCTCCGCCACCATCGGATCGAGGTGCAGCTTGCGCGCAAGCTCGCCCGAGAGCGGCGCGCAGACGATGCCGGAGGTATTGCGGATAATGAAGGCCATCTTCTCCGGCGTGCACAGAGACGCCGCGACGAAAAGGTCGCCCTCGTTCTCGCGATCATCGTCGTCGGTGACGGCGACGATCTCGCCTGCCGCAAAGGCCTTGATCGCAGCGTCGACGCGGCTGTGACTATCGGACACCCGGTGTCTCCGCGCGCTCCATGACCCTCTCGCTTTGCGGCAAAAAACTCACTTTCCTTTGAACGGCCACGCTGTCCCCTCGCCGACCTGCCCGCGGTGCATGAGGTAATGGTCCGCCAGCACGCACGCCACCATGGCTTCTCCGACCGGCACGGCGCGAATGCCGACGCAAGGGTCATGTCGCCCTTTGGTCGCCACTTCGGTGTCGCGGCCGTATTTGTCGACCGTTTTGCGCGGAGTGAGGATCGAGGAGGTCGGCTTCACCGCAAAGCGGGCGACAATCTGCTGCCCTGTCGAAATACCGCCGAGAATGCCGCCGGCGTGGTTCGACAGGAAGATCGGCTTGCCGTCATTGCCCATGCGCATCTCATCGGCGTTGTCGATGCCGCTCATCGCGGCGGTGGCAAAGCCGTCCCCGATCTCCACGCCTTTGACGGCATTGATGCCCATCAGTGCGGCGGCGAGATCGCTGTCGAGCTTGGCGTAGACCGGCGCGCCGAGACCGGGCGGCACGCCGTCGGCCACAACCTCGATCACCGCCCCGCAGGAAGACCCTTCTTTGCGCACGCCGTCGAGATACTGCTCGTAGAATTTCGCCTGCTTGGCGTCCGGGCAAAAAAATGGATTGTTGCCGACCTCGTTCCAGTCCCAGCGCGCGCGGTCGATCTTGTGCGGGCCCATCTGCACCAGGGCGCCGCGCACGGTTAAGCCCGGCACGATCTTGCGCGCGATGGCGCCGGCGGCGACGCGCGCCGCCGTCTCGCGCGCCGAGGCGCGGCCCCCGCCGCGATAATCGTGGATGCCGTATTTGACGTCGTAGGTGTAACCGGCGTGGCCGGGTCGGTACTTATCCTTGATCTCGGAGTAATCCTTCGTTCGCTGGTCGACGTTCTCGATCATCAGCAGGATCGGTGTGCCGGTGGTGACCTGCACGCCGTTATCGCCGGCAAACACGCCGGACATGATCTTCACCGCGTCCGGCTCTTGGCGCTGCGTGGTGAAGCGCGATTGCCCGGGGCGGCGCTTGTCGAGCTGCTGTTGAATGTCCGCCACGGTGAGTGGAATGCGTGGTGGGCAGCCATCGACCGCGCAGCCGATCGCGGGCCCATGGCTTTCGCCGAAGCTGGTAAAGCGAAAAAGATGCCCGAAGGTGTTGAACGACATGACATTCCCGTACCGCGCGCGTGTGCGGTGGTCAAATAAAGGGCGAATTGTCCGCCGTCATGCCGGCCTTATGCCGCGCATTCACGCGTTTTTGTTAAGAAAGTTAAGGCGCGGATTCGGCCGAGCACAGCCATGACGAGCTCAGGCATATCGCGTCAGCGTTTCGCCTTCGAACACGTAAACCACGCCCTGCGCGATATCGATGAGCGGCGCCGCGGCGGGCTTGGCGATGCCGAGCGAGGCCATCAGCCCGCGCGCCGTGCCGCCATGTGCAGTAACGACAGCGTCGCGGCTCAACCCATCGTACCAGGCGCGCATGCGGGCGGCGACCGCCTTGTAGCTCTCGCCGCCTGGCGGCACGAAATGCCACTTGTCGTGCTCGCGCTGAGCGATGCGCTGCGGATCGTGCATGCGCAACTGTGCTATGGTGAAACCCTCCCAGGCACCGAACGAGATTTCGCTCAGCCGCGGCTCGACACGATAGCCTTGCGCATCCAAGCCCAGGGACTGGCGCGCCAATTCCATGGTTTGACGGGCACGCCCGAGCGGGCTCGAAATATAGTCGAGCGCGCCTGGATCGCGAGCCTCGCGAGCAAACAGATCGCGCAACACCTTGCCGCAATGGGTAGACTGCGCGCACCCGCGCGCATTGAGCGGCACGTCCTGCTGTCCTTGCAGGCGGCCGGCGACGTTCCAGTCTGTCTCGCCGTGGCGGATGTAATAGATCGTGGGAGGCCGCCCCATCGAACCCCATGTTCGGGGCCTTGACCGCGAATGCGCGATCTCGTCTGCCGTGCCCCGATTCTGCCGACGGTCTTTCTTAGCGGCAGGATAGCGATGGGTCGACGCCCTTCCGGCTTGTCGCCCGCATCGTCTGTCAAAGGCCGTGGCGAGAAGAACGCTACCTACTTGAGGATGACGCTTCTCAGCACGACTGCGTCGTTGTGGTCTTCGTCGCGGGCGGAATACACAAGCGTCATCGGACCGCGGCGCGCACACGCGCGCAGCCGCTCGATCTGCTCAGGCTTGCGCTTGAGCTCCGCCCGATAGCGAACCCGAAACTCGCCCCACCGTGCGGGATCGTGGCCGAACCACTTTCGCAAAGCGGTGCTCGGCGCGATGTCCTTTATCCATTCGTCGATCGCCGCATCGGCTTTTTTCACGCCGCGCGGCCATAGCCTGTCGACGAGCACGCGCTTGCCGTCCGCCGCCTTCGGCGCATCATAGGCTCGCTTCAGTTTTACGTTTGCCGGTTTGATCTTGCGAGCCATCGCTCCGTCACCACAAAATACCCGCAGCCCAACCTGCGGCTATGGCCACCCGCTTCAACGAAGCGCCTTCGGCCGTGCACGCGAAGCGGTCAGAGTCTCGTGCGGATGGCGGCGATCGCCGCGGACATTCGACTTGCGAACATAGGTGATCACCGCATCGGGATTCTCGTGCTTCGCTCTGAGCGCGGCCAGCAACGCGTCCTCATCATCGACGATCACCGATCTTGACTGCGTTCGCTGACGCAGGCCGACAATATATCTGCCCATCGGATATCCTTAATTCGCCTGCGCCGGCTTCTCTTCCGCCTGCGGCAATATGTTGAGCATCAGCGCCGAATGCGCATAGGCGCCGCCGGCTCTCATCTCAGCCGCAACCCACGTCGCTTCCATCAGTTCCTCCGCCGTCGCACCGGCGCGCAACGCGGCTTTCGTATGCCCGGTAATGCAGTAGGGACATTGCGTGACATGGGCCACAGCAACCGCGATGATCTGCTTGGTCTTCGCCGGCAGCGCGCCGTCGGCGAACACGGCTTTGCTGAACGCATCGAACGCCGCCTGCTGGGCGGGCGCCAACGCCCGGCGCTTGCGCGCCGTTTCGGATCTCGGCTGGGGATACATTGTTTCGCTCATGATTTTTCTCCTGATCGATCGTCGGATGGCCCACTATAATATGGCAACGCCGGGCAGCATCGCGCGTCCAAGAAGCGGGCGGCGAATCTGTCGCACGAAGGCGCGGGCAGAAATGGCGGGTGGACGAGCTACTGGTCCTTGCCGACGGTAATGTCCGGCGCGTCGGGATGTTTCATGCCGACGATGTGATAGCCGGCATCGACGTGATGCACCTCGCCGGTGACGCCGCTCGACATATCGGAGAGAAAATAGACGCCGGTCTTGCCGACATCCTCGAGCGTCACGTTGCGGCGCAGCGGCGTGTTGTATTCGTTCCATTTCAGAATGTAGCGGAAGTCGCCGATGCCGGAAGCCGCCAACGTCTTGATCGGACCGGACGAGACGGCATTGACGCGAATGTTCTTAACTCCGAGATCAGCCGCCATATAGCGCACCGAACATTCCAGCGCCGCCTTGGCGAGCCCCATGACGTTGTAATGCGGCATCCACTTTTCCGCGCCGTAATATGTAAGCGTGAGCATCGAACCGCCGTTCGTCATCAGCCTCTCGGCGCGCTGCGCCACTGCTGTGAACGAATAGCAGCTCACCAGCATGGTTTTGGTGAAATTGTCCGCGGTGGTGTCGACATAGCGGCCGTCGAGTTGGTCCTTGTCGGAAAACGCGATCGCATGCAGCAGGAAATCAAGCGATCCCCACGCCTGCTGCACGCGCGAAAAAACGGCATCGATGCTGCTTGCGTCGGTCACGTCGCAATGGCCGGCGACCAGGCCTTCGACTTCGGCGGCGAGCGGCTCGACACGCTTTTTGAGCGCCTCGCCCTGAAACGTGAATGCAAGTTCGGCGCCTTGCTCGCGGCATGCCTTGGCCACGCCCCAGGCAATCGAGCGATTGTTCGCCACACCCATGATGAGGCCGCGCCTGCCGCGCATCAGACCAGAAGATTCAGGCATGGACGTCCCTGCTCACCGGTTGTGCGCCGGCGTTCACCCTATGGCACAGGGTCCTGCGACCATCAAGCAAACGGCCCGAACAGCCCGGTATGACTGTTAATTCCATTCATTTCCGGGAATATGATCGCGGACCGGGGGTTTTTCTCAGCGAACACGGAGAACGGCTTGGCCACGACGTTCCGGCAGAAGGTCGAAGCGGCGATTCCGGCGTTGCGGCGCTACGCGCGCGCGTTGACGCGCGACGCCGACATTGCCGACGACCTTGTGCAGGACACGCTGGTGCGGGCTCTGCGTTCCGAGCACCTGTTTCAAGGAGAAGAAATCAGGAGTTGGCTCTACACGATCTTGACCAATCTCAACCGCAACCGATTGCGGTCGCTCGCGCGCCGGCCGGCGCTGTCGCCGATCGAGGACAACGACGCACCGGACCTGGCCGGGCCGGAATCTGGCGCTCGCGACATCGAGCGGGCGCTGGCAACGCTGGTCGAGGAGCAGCGCACCGCTTTGCTGCTTGTCGTGCTCGAGGGTCTCTCCTACCGCGAAGTTGCGGAAGTGCAAGGCGTGCCGATCGGGACGGTGATGTCGCGTCTGGCGCGTGCACGCGTACAGATCAAAACCTTTCTCGACGGCGGGCGCCCCGCGCTGCGCCGCGTGAAATGAATGCGAAGGTGAAACTATGACCGATTTCAATTCATCGGTAAGCGAAGACGAGTTGCACGCTTATGTGGACGGCGAACTGCCCGCCGACCGCAGGGAGGCCGTTGCCACCTGGCTGGCATCGCATCCGGAGCAGGCCGCCGTCGTGGCGGCGTGGCTGGCGCAAGCAGAGGCGATCCGCGCGCGCTATTCGAGCGTCGCGCAAGAGCCGGTGCCCTCCCGACTAAAGCTCGATGCAATTCTACGTCGGCAAGGCGCCGGTCGGCGTTCGATAGCTGCTCTTGCGGCGGCTGCGGCGGTTGCCGCTTTCGTGATCGGCGGCGGCGTCGGCTGGTTTGCCCGCGGGGCCTCGGCTGCTCCGCCCAGCGCATTCAGCATCTTCACCGCAGATGCGCTTGAGGCCCACAAGCTTTACGTCGTCGAAGTGCGCCACCCGGTGGAAGTACCGGGCAGTGAACGGCCGCATTTGACGCAATGGCTGTCGAAACGGCTCGGCTATCCGCAGATCGTGCCCGACCTGCAGGCACTCGGCTTGAAACTGGTGGGCGGACGCCTGCTGCCGGGGCCGCGCGGCGACGCGGCTGCGCTCTACATGTATGAAGGTCCGACCGGGGAGCGCTTCACGGTCTATTCGTCCAAAGCGCAGGTGCCGGCCACTGCACTGCGGTTCAAGGAAGGCGATCGCTTTGCCGCCTTTTATTGGGTGGACGACAAGGTCGGCTATGTCGTCAGCGGACCGGCCGAACGCGACCGTCTCGAGACCATCAGCAAGATGGTCTACGAGCAGGTGGATAAGAATGCCGGGAAGAAGTCGTAGAGGCCAAGGCGCGGGCTGAAAAGGCGGCGCAGCGAAGCGCGGGGCGCGAGGCTCTATCCTATACCCTCACGCGGATCGTAGGGCTTCTTGTCGCGCCACGTCTTCATCAGATTCTTGAATTCGTCGTCGGTGCGGTCCGGCAGCACGATGCGCACGGCGGCGAGCAAATCGCCGGTTCCCGCTTTGGTTTTTAGGCCCTTGCCTTTGAGGCGAAACGTGCGGCCCGAATTGGTGCCGGCCGGAATTGCCAGGTCGACCGCGCCGTCGAGCGTCGGCACGCGAACTTTTCCGCCGAGCGCCGCCTCGTAAAGCGTGATCGGCAGGTCAAGCCGCAAGTCCAATCCATCCGGCGTGAACAGCGGATGCGGCGCCACATTGACGGTGATCAGCGCGTCGCCGGGCCTGCCGTGCGCGTTGGGCCAGCCCTGCCCTTTCAGCCGGATGGTCTGGCCGCTGCGCAAGCCGGCGGGGATTTTCACCTCCACGTCTTTGCCGGTCGGCAGATGCACCCGCGTCTTGGTGCCCTTGGCCGCATCGGGCAGCGAAATGGTGATTGCGGCATGCAAGTCTTGGCCGCCCGCGGGCTGCGCGAAATCCTCCGGTTCGAACCGCGCGCCGCCGCGCCCCGCGCCGCCGAATACATTGCGCAGGATGTCTTCGAAGCCGCCGCTATTGCCGCGGAAGCCGGTGCCGCCGCGCTGGAAACCGTCGGGCCCGAAGCTGAAGCTCTCGAAGTGCATGTCGCCCGGACCGGTGCGGAACCCGCCGCCCGGCTGCGCGCCGAAACCTTCGAAGCCCTGGAACCGCGGCTTGCCTTCCGCGTCGATCTCGCCGCGGTCGAAGGCTTTGCGCTTGTTCTCGTCGCCGACGATCTCGTAGGCCGCGTTGAGCTCGGCGAAACGCGAGGCGGCCTTGGGATCGTGCTTGTTGGCGTCGGGGTGCAGCTTCTTCGCGAGCTTGCGGAACGCGCTTTTGATCTCCGCTTCGCTCGCGTTCTTCGATACCCCCAGCACCTGGTAGGGGTCGCGCATGCAAAAACATCTCCGTGGAAGCTTTGACCCGGCCCGAATGCCGGCGACTCGATGGCATAATGTGGGGTTCCCCTGGCGGGGATGCAACGCGGGCGGGCCGAAAGCGAAGGCAGACAGGCGTTACGAGCGCTTCCAGGGCTTCAGGCTGCGGACTTCCCAAGCGCCTCGGGCCTCTTTGCAGGCCTCTCCCTGCAGCCAGGCCTCGTCCGCACCTTTGACATAGCTCGCCAGAAAATTGCGGCAGGTCTGGCCGTCCTGATTGTAGGCGGAGGCGAGCGGCGTCACCGTGCCGCGCGCGCCGCTGCGCGGATTGGCCCAGGGCAGGCTCGCATCTTTTTCATTGCGCGTGAGCACCTCGCGCGCGGCGGCGCGCGCATAAACGAGGTCGCCATCGGGCGGCAGCTCAGCCGCCTGTTTCGTAGCCGGACGAGGCGTAATCGAGCCGGTCGGCTCATTGTCGCCCCCGCCGAAAAAGCTGTCGAGCTGATAGGACATGCTGCAGCCGCCGAGCGCCACGGCCACAGCGAGCGCCGCAGCGGCGCCGAGGCCGTGCCATAGGCGGCCGGGTGCACATCCACTATAAAGGCGGCGGTCCTTAACTGCACCGGCCACGAGCAGCGCTCCGTCAATGTCCGATACAGCGCCGATTGAACACCCAAGCTGGTTAACGAGTGGTGATTTCACCGCCGCCGACGATCCCATGCGCCTGTTCGCCGCCTGGCTGAAGGATGCGACCGAGGCCGAACCGCGCGACCCCACGGCAATGACGCTCGCCACGGTGGATGCCGCCGGACAGCCGAACGCACGCATGGTGCTGCTCAAGGGGGCGGACGCTCGCGGCTTCGTCTTCTACACCAACACCGAAAGCGTCAAAGGGCGCGAACTCGACGCGCATCCGGCAGCCGCCTTGGTCTTCCACTGGAAGAGTTCCAACCGCCAGGTGCGCGTGCGCGGGCCGGTTGAGCGCGTGACCGCGGCGGAAGCCGACGCTTATTTCGCCACCCGCCCGAAGCAGGCACAGATCGGCGCCTGGGCCAGCAAGCAATCGGCACCGTTGGAAAGCCGCCTCGCCTTCGAGAAAGCGGTGGCGCTCTATGCCGCCAAGTACGCGCTCGGCGAGGTGCCGCGGCCGCCCTACTGGTCCGGGTACCGCATTGTGCCGATGCAAATGGAGTTCTGGCAGGACCGCCCGTTTCGCCTGCACGACCGCGTCGATTTCCGCCGCGAGCGGCCGGATGCGGCGTGGACGAAGACGAGGCTTTACCCGTGAGAGAGAAGCATCGGCACGTAACATCCTCCGTTCATTCCCGCGCAAGCGGGAATCCAGCACTCATATTGCCCAGCCCGGTTCTCTCTGCTCCTGGGTCCCCGCTTTCGCGGGGACGAACGGAGAGCTGAATGCCCAATTCGCAGTCCAACCAGCCGCGCCGCACGTTGCTTCTCACGGGAGCAAGCCGCGGCATCGGCCACGCGACGGTGAAGCGTTTCTCGGCGGCGGGCTGGCGCGTCATCACCTGCTCGCGCCACGCCTTCCCGGAAAACTGTCCGTGGGAAGCAGGCCCCGAGGACCACATCCAGGTCGATCTGGCCGACGAGGCCAATACGCTGGCGGCCATCGCGGAAATCAAGCGGCGGCTCGAGCCGAAAGAGCTGCACGCGCTGGTCAACAATGCGGCCATCTCGCCGAAGGCCGAAGGCGGCAAGCGGCTCGGCTCGCTCGACACCACGGTCGAGACCTGGCGGCACGTCTTTCGCGTCAACTTCTTCGCGCCGATCATGTTGGCGCGCGGCCTCGTCGACGAGCTGAAGGCGGCGAAAGGCTCGGTGGTCAACGTCACTTCGATTGCCGGCTCGCGCGTGCACCCTTTCGCCGGCGCGGCCTACGCGACCTCGAAGGCCGCGCTGGCGGCGCTGACGCGCGAAATGGCAAGCGACTTCGGCCGTCTCGGCATTCGCGTCAATGCGATCGCGCCGGGCGAGATCGACACTGCGATCTTGTCGCCGGGCACCGAGAAGATCGTCGAGCAAATTCCCCTGCACCGTTTGGGCACGACCGACGAGGTGGCGAAGATCATCTATGTGCTGTGCACCGAAACCAGCTCGTATGTGAACGGCGCCGAAATTCACATCAACGGCGGCCAGCACGTGTGAGCGGTGGCAATGGCGGCGGCAACCGCGGCGAAGCGGTTGCCGTTGCGTCAGGCACCGCATCGCCCAAGCTATGCGCGGGCGGCCAAACGCACGCCCAAGTCCCCGCTTGGCTCCGCCCAAATGTGTTCGGGCACATGCCTAACAATTCGTTCCAAGTTTTTGGGTCAGAAAATTTCTAGATTCTCCGGTCGATTAGCACCGCAAGCTCTTTTGTCCGCCAATTTGTGCTGAGTTAACGACAGGTTGTCGGCCAATTTCGGACACAAAGGGGAACGCCAATCAAGTCTCCGATCTGTGTTGGGTACGGGGCGAAATATGGGCGACATCGACAATCCGGTTCAGGCTCACAGCAGCCCGAGCAAAGAACAGACCGGCCACCAACCGCTCGCTCTCGAATCGCCGACCATCGAAACCGCGGCTCCGGCCGGCCCCTCCAGAAAAATACGGCAGTTGGATGCCTATGAGCTCGAGGCGCTGCGGTTGTTCGCGAGCGGGCGGTCGACCGACGAGATGGCTGCTGCGCTCGGGGTCAGCAAAAGCATGGCGCAGCATTATCTGCGCATAGCGAGCCGAAAGCTCAGAGCCCGCAATCGCGTGCACGCAGTGGCCCTCGCCGTCCGTATGGGCCTCGTCAAGCCCACGCGGCCGAATGCGTGACCGGGATCGAATATGCGGGATTTCGCGCTCCGCGCGTGCGCGGGCCTCACAACCACTTCCGCCACTTGAAATAGAGATAGGGCAGCACCGCCGCGAGCACCATCACGGCCAAGGCTGCGGGGTAGCCGAACGGCCAGTCGAGCTCCGGCATGTGCCTGAAATTCATTCCGTAGATCGAGGCCACCAGCGTCGGCGGCATCAGCACCACGGCAGCGACGGAAAAAATTTTGATGATGTTGTTCTGCTGAATGTTGACGACGCCGAGCATGGCGTCGAGCAGAAAAGTGATGTTGTTGGTGAGATATGTGGCGTGGTCGGTGAGCGAGAGCACGTCGCGCTGCATCGAGGCGACCTGCGCGCGCAGCTCTTTCGCCCACGCCATCGCGTCGGCCTCGTTGGCGAGAAACAGCAGCAAGCGCCCGATCGAGACCAGGCTCTCCCGCACCTTCGAGGTAAGGTCGCCCTTGCGGCCCAGCGCTTTGAGCACGTCGTTGTAAGAGCGCTGCTGCATGTTCTGATCCGGCTCGAAGATCGCGTGCGAGATCTGGTCGATCTCGGCGCCGACCCGCTCCTGGATGTCCGCGGCGCGATCGATCATGGCATCGAGCAGATCCATCAACACGCTGTCGCCGCCGACCGTCGCCGGACACGACCGCCCGAGCTTGTGCTCGACCATGGCGAAAGGGCGCGGCGTGTCGTAGCGCACGGTGACCAGACGACGGCCGGCCAGAATGAAAGTCACCGGCGTCGTCTTCGGTGTCGTGGTGTCGGAGTGGCATACCAAAGTCGCGGTCATGTAGCGCGCGTCATTCTCGACGTAGAGACGGCTGGAAATCTCGATTTCCAGCATCTCCTCGCGTGTCGGCACAGCGATGCCGAGGAAATTTTCGATCAGCTTGTCCTCTCCGGGCGCAGGCTGCACCAGATCGAGCCACACCGCGGCCTCGGGCAGCGTGGCGCCGGGCCCGATCGCGACGCGCTGCAGCACGCCGCCTTGCGGAAGATAAGCGGAAAGCATGAGTCCAACCCGGCCGCTCCGCACGAACCCGAGCACGGCGCGTGGCGCAAAACAATAAAAAGTTGCCCGCGCGGCGTCCCTGCCGGCGTCGATAGATCGGCGTCGTGTTTTTGCGAGCGGTCGAGAGCCGTCGCGGCGCAGCGCGCCGCAACGCTTAGTCGGCGTCGAAGCTCACGCGCTGGTCGCGTGCGTTACGCAACTCACCTTGATGACGCACAGCGGCTGCCACCGCGGAAATACCGATCTTGCCGTAGCACTCATCGAGCGTCTTGGCATTCTGGCGCCGGGAGTCTTGGCTCTGCTCCGTTGTCTTGGTCGTTTCCATTGTCGTCCCTTGCTTTGCGTCTTTTGCAGGCGCTTCCGCCTCGGCCGCTGTATGTGGGCGCCGACTGGGGCGGAATTGCGCTGCCATTGGTGTCCTATCGTGACATTTGGGCGGGTTGCAGTTTGCGCCCGCCCAACGGCCATATACCGACGGTTAGGGTAAACCTCGCCTTAATGTCTTGCCGGCTAGTAGTGATAGCGCGCCGAAATCCCCGGTCCCCGTCGCGCCGCGCTGCGGCATTCTTGCAACAGGTCCACAGGAAGGGCTTGGAACTGGACGGAAATCGTGGAAATCGGCCGGAATCTTCGGTTAATAGCCGCACGGGGACTGGCAAGGGCGGCCGGCGTCCACACGGCGGCGGACAAGCGAAAAGAGGATAAGGATGGCCGTAAGGCGGTTGTTGGTGGTGCTCAGCCTGGGCGCGTTGCTCGGTGGCTGCATGCAGTCCACGCTTGAGCCGGCATCGGAAGCGAACCTCACGCCGCGCGACAAGAAGCTGCTCGCTGCGGCTCCTTATGAGAAAGTGACGATCCCCGATCCCTACCAGCGCCACATCGTGTCGTATCACCGCAAGGAACAGCCGGGAACGATCGTCATCGATTCCGACGCCCGTTACCTCTACTACGTGCTCCCCGGCGGCAAGGCGATCCGTTACGGCGTCACTGTCGGCGAAGAAGCGATGGCGTGGTCAGGCGTTGCCAAGGTCGGCCGCATGGCCGAATGGCCTGCTTGGGTGCCGACGCCGGGCGAGCGCGAGCGCATGGACGTGCCGGCCTATGTCGGCCCCGGCCCGCAGAACCCGATGGGCGCGCGCGCGATGTATCTCTACGACGGCAACAAGGACACGCTTTACCGCATTCACGGCACCAATCAGCCTGAGTATATCGGCCAAGCGATCTCCTCCGGCTGCATCCGCATGACCAACGAGGACGTGATCGACCTTTACAAGCGGGTCAAGCCGGGCACCGTCGTCGTGGTGCTGGCGCCGGGACAAGGCGACTCCCCGCAGAACCCGCGGCTTGCCTCGAGCATTCCGACGCAGTTCGGGGTGCATTGAGTTAAGAGGGCTGGAGCGGAAACGGCGCCCTCGCGGGCGCCGTTTTTGCTTTTTCAGGGCCGTGCATCCGCAAGGGCCTACCCCGCAAGCACGCTAGGACAGCTCGATGCGCACGATTTCCGGCGGCACGCCAAGACGCAGCGGCACTTTCGAGCAGCCGAGCCCGCCGGACACGATGAGATGCCGCCCGCGCTCGACGATGTGGCCGTAAGCGAAACGCGCACCATAGCGCGAGGGCGCCCACTCCGGCGGGATGAGCGGCAATCGGATTTGGCCGCCATGGGTATGGCCGGCGAGGGTCAGCGCCACACGAGCGGGCACGCGCGGGAAGATATCCGGCTCGTGCGCCAGCAGAATGACTGGATCGCCGGTGGTGGCACGCGCGAGCGTGCCCGGCAGATCGTCGTCGCCCAGGAAACGGCCGGGACTGACGTAGTGGGCGAGCTGGTCGCCGAGACCGGCAAGCCAGAAGCGCTGGCCTTCCTTGCCGAGGAGCAGCGCGTCGTTTTCCAGAAGCGGCATACGAATGGCCGCGAGCGCGGCACGCGTCGCGCCGAGCGCATACCACCAATCGTGATTACCGAGGATGGCATAGACGCCGAGCGGCGCGGAAAGCCGCGCCAGTTCCGCCGACCAGGCGGCCGGCGGCACCACTTCGGTGACGAAGCGATGGGTGGCAAAGTAGTCGCCCAGCACAACGATGAGATCGGATTTGAGCCCCCGTGCCGCATCGACCACCTCGCGCACCCGCGCAATGCCCATATTGGGGCCGCCGGCATGCAGATCGGCGATGGCGGTGATGGTCAGGCGCTGGCCTTTGCGCCAGCCGGGCGGGCTCAATTTGTACGTGGTGACGACGAGATCCGTCGCCGCCTCCGCTGCGGCATAAGCGGCCGTGCTCGGCAGCATCAGGCCGGCGACGCCCGTTAATCCCAGGCTCGTTTTGAGGAGCGCGCGGCGCGAGATTGCCGGCTGCGGCGGACGGGCGGGCGATCGGTCGGTCATCAGCAAGCACTAGCCACGCGATGGTGAAGGCAAAATGGAGGCGGCCCTAAAGTTTGTTGGAATGATTAACGCCGGCATCGGCTTCCGGCGGACGCGGTCGCGGCAACGGCACCGACGGCGGCGTACGCACGTCCCACTGGCAGATACGATAGCCGCTGCGACGCTCGATCACGTCAAGATGGATGTGGCTTTCGTGGAACGGCTCGCCGGGGCCGAGCACGGTCATGAAGCGCCGGCAGGCGCTGTCGCGCAGGGCCTCGCGCAGCGGCTTGTCGACGTGCGGATCGGTGAGTTCAAGGCGGCGGCCGTCGGCAAGACGAAAAGCGCGCACATCCAATGCATCGCCATGAGCGTGCTCGGAGAGCTTGGCGCCTTGGATGCGATTGCGCGACCGGCATTCGTAGGAATCGTAGTTCTCGATGCCGGCAAGCGGGCTGCCGAGCTTTGCGGCGTCCGGCGCCGCCTCCTCGCGCAGCCAGCCCGCCAGCGACTCCGCCATGGCACAGGTGAGCACAGCGGCAGGCGTGACGGCGATGCGTGTTTTATCCGGCATGAGCACCGCGTGCAGCTCCACCATATCGCCGCCGCCGCAGGCCTGCGGCCCGATCAGGCGCGGCAGCGGCTCGGCCTCGGCCATGGCGGAGAGGCGCTTGTCGCACTCGGTTGGCTGGTCGGTTATGGCGGAGCTATCGAGGTCAAGGCCGGCGGCAGCCTCGGCAAAGCTGTGCGGCTCGACCCAGATCGGCGGCCGTGGCCGCGGCAAGGGCACCGGTTCGGCTGCGGCGGCGCCGCAGCCCAGGCCCGCCACAAGAAGCGCCATCAGCAGCCGCATGAGAGGCAGTCTCCGGCCGCAATTGCGGCATTTGTGGGGGTCGCTTGCGCGGAACGCACCGGCAGCTAACCTTATCACCGGCCGCGAGGGGCGCGGACCCAAAAACGACGAAGAACCCGATGTGAGGAGATGCCATGCTGGGCCTGATGCAGGATTGGCCGCTCTTGTGCCATCGCATCATCGATCACGCCGCCAAATTTCACGGCGGCCGGAAGGTGATTACGCGGTCGGTGGAAGGGCCGATTGTCGAGACCAACTATGCCGCGATCCGCACGCGCGCAAAAAAGGTGGCGCAGCGTCTGGAAAAGGACGGCATCAAGCTCGGCGACCGCGTGGCGACGCTCGCCTGGAACACGTGGCGGCACTTGGAAGTGTGGTACGGCATCCTCGGACTGGGCGCGATCTATCACACCGTCAATCCGCGGCTGTTCCCCGATCAGATCGTATGGATCGTCAATCATGCGGAAGACCGCATGATGATCGCCGATCTTACCTTCGTGCCGCTGCTGGAGCAGATCGCCGACAAGTTGCCGACCATCGAGCGTTACGTGATCCTCACCGATGCCGCACACATGCCAAAGACGGCGCTGAGAAATGCGATCGCGTACGAAGATTGGATCGCGGAGGAAGACGGCGGCTTCGCATGGCGCCAGTTCGACGAGAACACCGCCGCCGGCATGTGCTACACCTCCGGCACCACCGGCAATCCCAAAGGTGTGCTCTACTCGCACCGCTCCAACGTGCTGCACGCGATGATGGCGTCGCTGCCGGACGCCAAAGGCATCTCCTCGCGCGACGTGGTGATGCCTGTGGTGCCGATGTTTCACGCCAATTGCTGGTCGCTCGCCTTCTCCACGCCGATGATGGGCGCCACGATGGTGATGCCGGGCGCCAAGATGGACGGCGCCTCTATCTACGAACTGCTGACCAAGTACAAAGTCACCTTCACCGCGGCGGTGCCGACGGTATGGCTGATGCTGCTGCAGGACCTGGAGAAGACCGGCGGCAAGCTGCCTTACCTCAAGCGCGTGGTGATCGGCGGATCGGCCTGCCCGCGCGCCATGGCGCAAACCTTCCAGGACAAATACGGCGTCGAGGTGGTGCATGCCTGGGGCATGACCGAGATGAGCCCGCTCGGCTCGCTGTGCACCATGAAGCCGGAATATGCCGCGCTCTCCGGCGAGGCCAAGCTCGATATCCAGCAGAAGCAGGGACATCCGCCGTTCGGCGTCGACATGAAGATCACCGACGATCAGCGCAGGGAACTGCCCTGGGACGGCAAGACCTTCGGCCGCCTGAAAGTGCGCGGACCGGCGGTGGCCAAGGCCTACTACAAGGGCGAAGGCGGCGAGGTCTTCGAGGCGGACGGCTGGTTCGACACCGGCGACGTCGCCACAATGGACGAACACGGCTACATGCAGATCACCGACCGCGCCAAGGACGTGATCAAGTCCGGCGGCGAGTGGATTTCGACCATCGATCTGGAAAACCTGGCGGTCGGGCATCCGAAAGTGGCGGAAGCCGCCGCCATCGGCGTCAAGCACCCGAAATGGGGCGAGCGGCCGCTGTTGGTCGTCGTGCTCAAGAAGGGCGAAAGCGCCAGCAAGGACGAAATCCTCGGCTTCCTGGAAGGCAAGGTGGCCAAATGGTGGCTGCCGGACGATCTGGTGTTCATCAACGAAATCCCGCACACCGCCACCGGCAAAATCCAGAAGACGGCGCTGCGTAAGCAGTTCGTCGATTACCGGTTGCCCACCGCCCAGGCGGCGGAATAGGGCCGACAGCGTGGGCGGCAAATTCGAAGATTGAGGCTGAGGGGCGACGACCGGGCTATTTTCTGCCCTGAGCATTCCGCCGCCAGGACGAAGCTTTCATCTGCGCGATAAACTTCTCCGGCCCTCGACATGCGGCCTTTTCGGAGTACGGGGCAACCTGGTTGTCGAGCGAACCGGAAATTTTTCGCAGGCATTGAATTCCTGTGCCGCTCCAATGTCCGGTTCAGCACATTGGCAAACCCCGTCCCCGTATGCCGCCGCCAGAACAGCACTGACGCAGCCGTGCCCCTCTCCTTTTGCGGTGCGTAGATCCGCAAATGCCATGGACAGCGAACCGCGCGCTGGCCACACTCAAACGCGATTGCACAGCGGTTCGGGGGTCCTTGCAATGCCAACATATCGCGCGCCGCAGCAGCTTTCGCGGGCAGCGCCGATCACATGTCCAAAATGCGGCGGCCGTGCACCACTGATCCGCATGTCGCCGGATGCTTTCACACGCGGGCAGATGGAAATCTGGACTTACGAGTGCGCGGCGTGCGGACACAAGGTGGAAAAACGGGTACCGAGCGGTCCCACGCGAACCGGACCCGATTCAGCCGGTGCTTAGCACCCTCCGTCGTGATAGGCGCCGCACGGAATGGCTGAGCACGACGGCAAGCGAGCCCGGCGCCCTTGCAACACAAACGTAAGCCGCGGCAAATGTCGCGTAACCGACGTTGGCGGCATTATGCGGAACGCGGATGGCGAGGCGGCGTTTGACGTTTGTCGCGCATGTCTGCAAATCGTCGCCCCCGCTTGCATGCGCGACATCTAGCACTGCCTCCGAGGCCGCGTTCAGCCGAACGCGGCCTCGCCTCGTCTGGGGGAACAAAATAGCGCGGGCGCAATTGATGCAGTGACTGCCTTGTGTCCGTATGTGTGATTGTGTCAGGGCAGCCGTTGTTTCAGCTAAAGCGAAGCCGCGGCGCGAGCCGCGGCTTCTTTACTTGCCCCATTGAGTTGTTCGCTATTTGAGTCGGGCATAGGACGTTTAACGGAAACGTTGCTGCTACAGTGAGCTAGGTCGCGAGACAAGTATGGCCGCCGCGCGCGATGCAAACTGGGATCGCACTTTATCTCCGTCATCTCGCTGCGCGCATCAGCCAGCTTGCCGGCCAATGCGGGCATCGCCACACCTCCGCCGAACTTACGGCAATCGCGGACGAGCTCGAGCAAAAGGCACAGAGAGTCGAGGAAGCGTTCGCCATAGACACGAGCGGCCCGCGGCGGCCGTGAGCATCAGTTTGTGAGCAGGCGCGAGATCACGTTGGCGTGTGAGTCGCTGAACAGACTAACGTCCAGAGGTTGCTCCGAATACGCTCAGCGCATGCACCGTCTCCATATCCGTAAGCGATCACCACCCATAATCGAACGCCCGACGTGTCCCAACTGCGGTGCGCCGATGTGGCTAAGCGTGATCGCTCCCGACCGTCGCGATCACGACCGGCGCACATTCGAGTGCGTGCAATGCGGCCACGAGCAAAGCATCGTGGTGAAATATCGCTGAAGCCGCGGCGCTGCACACCCGATTGCTTCGCCATTCGCTTCCCTTTATCCATGTCATTGGCAATGGCGGGAAGCGATCAGGCATGATGAGAAGCATGGCGCGGGGCCCGTTCTTTGAGGTTCCCGTCTCACAAGCGGCCACCTGGTCGGCGCGACTGGCCTGGTTTGCGATCGCAGTGGCGCTGCTGTCGATCATCATCGTGCGCGGAGGCTTTCTTGAAATCGCGCCGGCGCTGGCGACCTTCGCCGCTGCGCTGATGTTCGCCGGCTTGGCGATCTTGCTCGCCTTCGCCGCTTTCATCGTCATTTGGCGGCAAGGCCTTGCTGGACTCGGCCGCGCCGTAGGCGGGATGATGCTCAGCCTGGCGCTGCTCGCTTACCCCGCCTACCTCGGGTACCGGGCGCACAAATTGCCGGCAATCAACGACATCACTACTGATTTCGTCAATCCGCCGCGCTTCGGCGAGCTTGCACGTCTTCGTCCGCGCGGCAGGAGCGATTATCCGCCGCAGTTCGCGCCGCTGCAGCAAAAAGCCTACCCGGACATCGAACCACTGCAATATGAGGCGCCGCCCGCGCTTGCTTACAAGGTGGCGCTCGCGATCGTCACCAAGCGCAAATGGCACATTCTCGATACGCAGCCGCCTACCGCCGGACGCCCCGGCGAGATCGAAGCGGTCGCGCGCACGTTGATCATGGGCTTCCGCGACGACGTTGTGGTGCGCGTGAGCGCGGCAGGCGGCGGCGGTTCACGCATCGATGTGCGCTCAGCCTCCCGCTATGGCAGCCACGACTTCGGGGCCAATGCTAAGCGTGTCGCAGCTTTGCTCAACGACATCGACGACGGAATGGACGAGGCGATGTCCGCGCCAGCACGGCCGGAGCCGAAAGAGAAGGAGGCGCCGCCGAAGAAGAAGCCTCCGGCAAAGCGCGGCAACAGGCGATAGTTTTCTCCACCCATCCCCGCGAAAGAGCGTGAGCTCTCACACAAAGTTGCTCTGGGTCGCCGCTCCCGCGCGGAAGAACAGATATTGATGCTCACTGCTTTAGCCGATACACGCCATCTATGGCGGGCTGGCCGTCCGTAGCCACAAGCCCGCGCGCGACGAGGTCCTCCAGATGGGCGAGCGTCGATAACCCGGCGGCGCCGGTCAGACGCGGATCGATGCCGATGTAGATCGCGCGCACAATGCTGGCGATGTCGCTTGCGCCCTTGCCGAGCCGGTGCAGGATGGAGGCCTCACGTGCTTTGCGGTGTAGGATGTAATAGTTGACGAAACGGCGCGCGTCCTTGATTGCCGGTCCATGCCCAGGCAGGTAGACCTGCTCGCCTCGGGCGGCAAGTTTGTCCAATGACTTCATATAATCGCTCATGGCGCCGTCGGGTGGGGCCACGATTGAGGTTGCCCAAGCCATTACGTGATCGCCGGCGAACAGAATGTCTCCGCCGTTGAGCGCATAGCTCATGTGATTGGCGGTATGGCCTGGCGTGGCGACGCCTTCAATCGCCCATCCGTCACCTTCGACAACTTCACCGTCGCCCAGCGTGATGTCCGGCACGAAGTCACGGTCGGCACTAGAGTCGAGCGCGTTGTGCTCGCCGATGTGCAGCGGCCGCGCGGCGCGGTGTGGCCCCTCGGCATAGACGGTGGCGCCCGTCGCCGCTTTGATCGCGGACGCCGCAGGCGAATGATCACGATGCGTATGGGTCACGAAGATCGCGGTTACCGTTTCATTGCGCACGGCCTCGAGGAGCGCCGCGATATGGATCGGATCGTCCGGTCCGGGATCGACGATGGCGACTTTGCCTTTACCTACAATGTAGCTGAGCGTCCCCTTGAAGGTGAATGGGCCAGGGTTGTTCGCCATCACGCGGCGGACTCCGGGCGCAATCTCATCCACGGTGTCGGGTGCAAGATCGAGCGACTTGTCGAACGGGATATCCTCACTCATGCCGCTTATGCCGCCCGCAGCCATACTTCCAGACCGATGCCCTGTTCCTTGAACTCGTAATGCTGGAATGGGGTCTTGCCAATCATCGCGGCAAAATCGTCCCTTGAATAGGCGCGCGGACGCAACATGCGGCGGAACGTCATCCGCGTGATCAGTGCCGTGAATGCGCTCATGTCGCGGCCTTGAATGTAGTTTTCGATCTCTTCGTTTGAGGCGTCTTTGCGCAAATCGATGATGAGCGCTTGACCGTTCAATTTGAGCACACGATGCATTTCATTGAGCGCGCGCACAGGATTGCCGAAATTCTTGAATGCCGCGCGGCAAACGACGAAATCGAAAGTATTGGCCGAAAACGGCATTACCGCCACATCGCCCTGCATGAATTCGACATTCGCGGCGCCCGCCTTCTGTGCGGCCTCGCGCGCCATGCGCACGAAGGTGTGGCTGATGTCAAGGCCCGTGACCTCGAAGTTGCCCAGCTTGGCCAGTTCGAGCGCGAGATAGCCGGGCCCCGGCGCCACTTCGAGAATGCGGCCGCCAGAGGGCACGTGCTGCGCCACCGTTTGCGCCTGCTTGAAGAGCTCGTCGCGATCCCCGGCAGCGTTCTTGGCATACCAGGTGGCGATGAAGCCTTCCATGGCGATGCCTTTGTACGGTTTTTGCTTGCCGGCCATGTCGTTGCTCGCTCGCTTGACCCTCGCGGCGCATATAGGCATCGGCTTTCCCGTTTTGATACAAACGTTGCGCTTTTTCCGCCACGACTTTGCCGGAACTCGCTCACGAAAAAACCCTCCGACGCTGCTCGACTTACCGCCACTGGGGAAGACGACGGAGGGGATATGCGCAGCCTCATTGCCGGGCTTCTTGCCCTGCTCTTGATCGCGCCGGCGGCTGCCTCGCTGCGGCCGCTCGATACGGTTTCAACCGACGCGTTGCTGCATTGGATCAGCCGCTACCGCGAACATCCGGATCCTGCAGCGGTGCCGAAGGTCATGCTGGCGGCAAGCCGCTTCGGCGCCTTCGACAATCCCGAGCATGCGGGCGTCTATGTCGGCTTTCTCGCTGGTGTGCTGGCGAAAAATCCGGCGCAGGCGGAAGAAATCGCCGCCCGCTCGCTGGCCATGCGCGAGCGCGACCGCTGGGTGGTCATGCGCGCGATCGCCTATTCTGGGCTGCCCAACTGGCAGGCGCTGCTGCGCCGCTTTGCCCTGCGCATGCCCCGCTACGACGAGCTCAGCAAGCGCTACATCTCGGGCAAGATGGCAACGCTCGCCGAATTCGAGGTGCCGCCGGAGCCGAACGGCTGGCAGCGGGCGGCCAAGCGCCTGCATCTCGACAAGCTGTTTGGCGAGGAGCCGAAACACCCGGTGCTCGAGCCGAGCCCGGAAGTCCTCGATGTGCTGTGGGGGAATTACTTCGCGACCGGCAGTTACGGGCCGCTGAAAGACATCATCGAAATGCTGCCGCTGTCCGCCGACCATAACGACGCTGACCGGCTCACCGTCGGCAGCATGGCCAAGTACAGCCTTGCCACCAATGCCATGCACGACCAGGTCCTGCTGGCACGGTTGAAAGTCGCCCGGAAAGCATCCGGCCAGCCCAAAGAAGTCGTGACACAACTCGACGACGTTATCGAAGCGGCGGAAACAATCGATACGCCTCGCATCCGCAAACAGGCCCTGGCGGCCATCGAGGAAGTGCGCAGCAAGGGCCCCGCTTATAAGCGCACAGCGTCATGGTGGAGTTATATTGGCCAGAGCGCAATCGCCGGCGGCTGCCTCGCTGCAGCCGCGATGGGCCAGGTCGAGTTGGGCATCCCCTGCGTAGTTGGCGGAGCCTCAGCTTCGGCGGCGATGAATTTCTGGAACAACAGCCCCTAGCCGACTGAGACGTCCGATCTAGCGCACGACGAGGACGCCGTTGGTCTGCTGGTGAAAATCGTCGAAGAAGCTATAGCGGCCCGCCGACAACGGGCGCAGGCGGACGATGCCCTCACCGCCTCCGGTGATCACCTTCTCGACCCGCAGGCTGACGCTTTCGAATTCCATCGGTGCCGGATCGAGATTCTTCACGCGCAGCGTGATCGGCACGTTGGCCGGCGCCTGCAAGGTTGCCGGCTGAAACTGGTGGTTCTTGACGGTGATGCTGAGTGAGGCGCCTTGCTGCGCCATGGCCGGCGCAATCAAAGCGGCCACGAGTGTGATCGCGTAAACGATTTTCATTTGTGCTTCCTCGTCAGAATTCGACCGCAAGCTTGAGTTTGGCGCGCTGGCGCGAGAACTCGCTGAGATTGAGCTTGGCCGCCGGATCATCGACATCTGCGCCCTGCAGCTGCACGTTCCAGGCAGCGGTCATGAACATCTTGGGGCCGAGCTGGATGTACAGGGTCGGGCCGAGAAACGTGGCGCTGCCGGTGTAACGGTTGAACCAACTGCCGTCATAATGGCGCAGGTACCAAGCCTCGGCACCGATGAAGATATCGGGCACGACGCGATAGGAGAGCGCGCCCGATAAGCCGGCTTTCGATTCCTTGACCCAGCCAATGCCGAGACGATCAGGATCGTGTGTGGCTTCCGGCTCGTACAGCAGATCGCTGGCAAAGTAGAGCCGATTCTTGATCAACTCGATATCGGATTTCACCTTCAGTTCGAGCTCATAGTTGTCGACGACTTGTCCCGTCGTCTCGTCGATACGCCGCCATTCCGGCTCTGCCGAAAGCGTCACCGCGAGGGGATTAGACTCGGTCCGGTCAAGCAGCTGATACTTCACTTCGCCGAAGAAGCCGCCGAAGCCGACCTGATTACGGTTGTCGAGATCGGTGACATCTTTGATGCGATGCGCCGACATGAAGGGGCCGAACTCGAACTGAAAGTATTGGTTCGGCGTGAACTCGAACTCACCTTTGGTTTCGCTCGCCCAGTAGCGGCCGCCCGACTTGCCGAGCCGCGCTTCGGTATCGAGCGAGAACTCTTTCTCGCCTTCCAAGCCGACGCCTGAGCCCTCGGTGAAGCCGAAGATGTCTTGGCTCTCGACGTCGCGCAAAAAGGGATCGACAGCCTGCGCGCTACAGACGAATGACGATGCGAGCAGCGCGGCAATCGCACCGGCCGGTAACAAAACCAGACGCATAGAACGGCTCCTGACGCATGTGCTTTGCCATGCGCTAACATCGGCGCCAATGGAATATTGCAATGAAATCCAAACATTAGAGCGGTTCTACATGAGAGGTCTTCTAAGCTCTCAAATCAGAGCCGTTCTAAGATTCTCGCAATGCGCGTGAATCCTCAATGAATCTCCGGCTCAGGAATTGCACCGAGCGGGGCGAGGAAATCGAAGTCGCAGCCTTCGTCGGCCTGGCCGATATGCTGCGCATGCAGGGCGCCATAGCCGCGTGGATACCTTGGCGGCGGCGGCGTCCAGGCAGCCTTGCGCCGCGCGAGCTCCTCGTCGCTCACGTGCAGATGAATGCGGCGCTTGTTCACATCGATTTCGATCTCGTCGCCGGTCCGCACGAAGGCGAGCGGCCCGCCGACAAAGCTTTCCGGCGCCACATGCAGAATGCAGGCGCCGTAACTGGTTCCGCTCATGCGCGCATCGGAGATGCGGATCATGTCGCGCACCCCTTGCCCGAGCAAACGCTTGGGAATTGGCAGCATGCCCCACTCCGGCATGCCTGGACCGCCTTTCGGGCCGGCGTTCTTGAGCACGAGGATATGGTCGGGCGTGACGTCGAGATCGTCGCGCTCGATCTCGCGCATCATGTGGTTGTAGTCCTCGAATGCAATGGCCTTGCCGCGATGCTTGAGGAAGCGCGGATCGGCCGCAGCCGGCTTGATGACGCAGCCGTTGGGGGCGAGATTGCCCTTGAGCACTGCGGTCGCGCCCTCGCCGTAGACCGGATCGTTGAGCGAGTGGATGACATCGGCCAGGTGCACCTTGGCGCCCTCGATGTTGTCTCCAACGTTCTTGCCGGTGACAGTGATACAGGAGAGGTCGAGTTTCTCGCGCAGATTCTGCATCAGTGCGCGCAGTCCGCCGGCGTAGAAGAAGTCCTCCATCAGGTATTTGCCGGAGGGGCGCACATTCGCGAGCACCGGCACCTGCCGCGAGAGCCGGTCGAAGCGCTCCATGTCCACCGGAATCCCGGCGCGGCGTGCCATCGCCACCACGTGGATGATGGCATTGGTCGAGCCGCCCATGGCCATGTGCACTTTGATGGCATTGTCGAAAGCAGCCTCTGTCAGGATCTTCGAGGGAGTCAGGTCCTCCCATACCATATCGACGATGCGCCGCCCGGCATTCGTGCACATGCGCTGATGGTTGGCATCGGCGGCCGGGATAGACGACGCTCCCGGCAGTGACAGCCCGAGCGCTTCGGCGATCGCCATCATCGTCGCCGCCGTGCCCATCACCATGCAGGTACCGAACGAGCGGGCGATGCCGCCCTCGATCTCGTTCCACTCCTCGTCGGAGATGTTGCCCGCGCGCTTCTCGGTCCAGTATTTCCACACGTCAGAGCCGGAGCCGAGATACTGTCCGCGCCAGTTACCGCGCAGCATCGGGCCGGCCGGCACGTAGATGGCCGGGATACCCATGCTGATCGCGCCCATAATGAGACCGGGCGTGGTCTTGTCGCAGCCGCCCATCAGCACTGCGCCGTCGATCGGATGACTACGCAATAGCTCCTCGGTCTCCATCGCCAGCATGTTGCGATAGAGCATGGTGGTCGGCTTGACGAAGGTTTCCGCGAGCGACATGGCCGGCAGCTCGATCGGGAAGCCGCCGGCCTGCAACACGCCGCGTTTGACGTTATCCGCGCGCGAACGCAAGTGCGCGTGGCACGGATTGATGTCGCTCCAGGTGTTGATGACGCCGATGACCGGCTTGCCGCTCCAATCCTCGGAATCATAGCCGATGCCGCGCAGCCGCGAACGGTGGCCGAAGGAGCGCATGTCGTCCACGCCAAGCCAGCGGTGGCTGCGCAGCTCTTGCGGACGCTTGCGGCTCATGAATTGCGTACTGCCTGCTTACTCGATCGACAGATTGGCATCGAGCACGACCTTGCGCCACTTTGCTGTCTCGTCGGCGAGGAATTTGCCGAAAGAGTCCGGCGTCTCCACCATCGGCGAGCCGCCAAGCTTCTTGATCGCCCCGACGATCCTCGGGTCCTTGAGACCATCATCTATCGTTTTGTTGAGCAGGTCGACGATCTCCTTCGGTGTGCCCTTCGGCGCCACGATGCCGAAGAACGCGCTCGCCTCATAGCCGGGCACGGTTTCGGCAACGGTCGGCACATCCGGCAATTCCGGTGCGCGCGTCGCGGTGGTCACCGCCAGCGCCCGCAGCTTGCCGGCATGGATATGGCCGATCGAGGACGGCAGATTATCGAACATCACCTGCACCTGGCCGGCGAGCAAATCGATCAGCGCCGGTGCCGATCCCTTGTAGGGCACATGCTGCATCTTGATGCCGGTCATGCCCATAAACAGCATGCCGGAGAGATGAATCGAGGTGCCGTTTCCCGATGACGCCATGTTGATCTTGCCGGGATTCGCTTTGGCGTAGGAGATGAATTCTGCGACTGTTTTTGCCGGCACGTTCGGATTGACTTCCATAACGTTGGGAATGCGCATGATGCCGGCAACCGGCGTCGAATCCTTCAGGAAGTCGAAGGTGAGGTGTTTGTACAGCGTCGCATTGATGGTGTTGGCGGGATTGGCGAGAAACAAGGTGTAGCCGTCGGGCTTGGCCTTGAGCGCGAAGTCGGTGCCGATATTGTTGCCGCCGCCCGGACGGTTCTCGACGATGAACTGCTGGCCGAGCTTCTCACCCAAATACTGCGCGATCAGCCGCGCCGAAATATCCGTCGAGCCGCCGGGTGGATAAGAGACGACGATTTTCACCGGGTGCGTCGGATAGTCGAGCGCGCGAGCATGACTCGCTGGCAAGAGCGACAAATAGGCCGCGGCAAAGGCGGCCGCGAGCGTGAAACGGCCTCGCATGTACATCCCTCCCTGCCGGCCGCGAATTGCCGGCTTACACGACGTTACGCGGCGAGCGGGGCCGGGCACAAGGGCATTGCATGCGGGACCTAACCCGTGCGCGCCGCCGACTGCGGGGTGGCTTGCGTGAGCTGCACGGATTTTTCAAAGGCCGGTTCCGAGCGCATAAGTCCCAGCGCCACGAGCTGCGCGCTATTGGCGAAGCGCACGGAGTTCTCGTTATGGAAGCTGATCGTGCCCGTCCTTTGCAGCAACTCTTGATAAGCGCGATATTCGCGCGCGCCCGCGAAGTGCTCGTTTCGCGTCACCTCGGTTT
>Ga0070740_10001154_pt1 | contig 39032 bp, 34 predicted proteins | sample Coa_R2_FD_67286 | JGI IMG/M metagenome (GOLD analysis project Ga0070740, IMG submission 67286) | Surface soil microbial communities from Centralia Pennsylvania, which are recovering from an underground coalmine fire - Coalmine... | ecosystem: Environmental > Terrestrial > Soil > Unclassified ... | reverse complement strand
TGGATGTCGTGGCTTATCGATTGGATCCAGGCGGGCCTGATCGCGGGAGTCCCGTCCGCCCTGGTCGTCCTTGCGTTCTATGCGCTCGCCCGGCGCACGCGGACCTGGTGGGCCTACGCCTGGGCGCTCGCAGCGGCGGTGATGAGCATTGCGGCCTATCTTATGCCTGTTTTCATCGATCCCCTGTTCTTCCGCTTCACGCCCCTGATGAATACCCGCCCCGACCTCGCTCTGAAACTTGAAGCGGTTGCCAAGCGCGCAGGTTTCCATATCCCGCCTGAGCGCATTTTTGAAATGGACGCGAGCCGCAAGACGCCGGCGGTGAACGCCTACATGACGGGCTTCGGGTCCACAAAGCGCATCGTTGTGTGGGACACCGCGCTCGGCGCCCTCACGCCGCCGCAGATCCAGACGGTCTTCGCACATGAGCTCGGTCATTACGCGCTGCATCACATCCCCCTCAGCCTCGCTGTGTCCGCAGGATCGCTCTTGATCGGATTTTGGCTGCTCGACTGGCTGATGCGCCGGCTGGTTCGCCGCTCCGGACCGCGCTGGGATATCCAGTCGCTGGACGATTACGCCAGCCTGCCGCTGGCGCTGCTGCTCGCCCTGATCGGCGGATTTCTGGCGGAGCCGCTCGCTAATTCATACAGCCGCTGGCAGGAGCGCCAGGCCGATATCTATGAACTCGAAACCATGCATGCGCTGGTTGCCGACGCCGGCCGCAATTCGGCTGAAACCGACCAGGTCATGGCGGAAATCGACCTCGAGGATCCGGCGCCGGATCCGTTCATCCGCTTCTGGTTATTCAGCCACCCTCCTGCCGCCGAACGGATGATCTTCGCCCAGGAGTACGATCCATGGTCCCAAGGCAAGCAGCCGAAATACGTGAGATGACAACGCATCGCTCGGGTGTGAATGAAGCGTACGACGTGGTCGTGGTCGGCGGCGGACCCGCCGGTCTCAGCGCAGCGCTGATGCTTGGACGCTGCCGGCGCCGCGTGCTGGTGTGCGACTCTGGCCGCTATCGCAACGCCTTCTCAGCCGGCGTGCACGGATTCCTGTCGCGCGACGGCATAAAGCCCCTCGATCTGGTGCGCATCGCGCGCCAGCAGCTCCGTCCCTACGGCGTCCGGATCTGCGAAGCCGTTGTTAAACACATCACCGGGCGCAGCGGGCGGTTCCGCGTCTCTCTGGAGAGCGGCGAACATATCGTGGCTCGTCGCGTGCTCCTCGCTACCGGCATGACCGATCACGTGCCGCGCATTGAAGGCATCGACGAAGTCTACGGCAAAAGCGTCCATCATTGTCCGTACTGTGACGCCTGGGAACACCGCGATCAGCCGCTCGCCGCATACGGCAAGGGTCGCCCCGGAATGGGTCTTGCAATGTCGCTGAAGACATGGAGCGCAGATGTGGCGCTGCTCACCGACGGCCCCTCGCGTCTTTCCGCGAGCCAGATCCGGCAACTCGAAGTTCTCGCCATCCCCGTTCGCACGGAGCGGATCGAACGGCTGGTGAGCGCCCGCGGTGAATTACAGAGAATCGTTTTCAAGAACGGCGATTCGCTTGCCCGCCGGGCCATTTTCTTCAACACTGGCCAGAACCAAGCCTGCGATCTCGCCGCCAGGCTCGGATGCCAGTTCACAAAACGCGGCGCCATCAAGACCGACCGCCTCGAGCGCACCTGCATCCCCGGCGTGTTTGCCGCAGGCGATTGCTCCCGCGATGCGCAATTTGTCGCAGTGGCCGCAGCGGAAGGAGCGATCGCCGCCGAGGCGATCAACGTCGAGCTGCAAGAGGAGGACCGGCTGCGCTATCTGAGCGCGAAAGGGATCGTGATTCCGTAACGTCGAACACTGAGATCCGGTTGTAGTACGAACCCATTTCCTCGCACTCAACGCAAGCGCTTTGGATCTTCACGAACCGCGCTTCCAGTCCCCGCAACAAAATCGCATCCACGCTCGGCCGGAACCCGTGTAGGAAATAGACGCGCTGTCCCGGCGAGGCCGCTATCCGGTTCACCAGTCCCTCCGCTTCCCGCCGCAGAGCCGTAAGCCGCGCGGTCGATTCCAGCGGCCCTTCATAGCCTGGATGCCGGTCGATCTCCGCCGGAAAACTGGTTTCCTTGAGCTCCGCCTGGGATCGCAGATAGTAGTCCATCGGCGCCCGGCTCAGGCTGGAGTACACTACCCAGTCGCCTGCGCGTGCGCTCCGCGCAATATAGCCGGCGCCGGGCCGCGCGTCGCACTTTGAATCCGCATGGAAGACGTAGAGAAAGGAAGGCAGGCTGACCATGGCCAGCAGCGCCGCAAGCTGATTTCCGCGTATCGCCCGAGCGCCGGCGTGCGCCGCGACAATGGCAAAAAGATGGAGCGCCACAATTGTGAAACGGCTCCAGAATACCGGACGCCAGAACGAGAGGACGAGCGGCGCGCCGATCGTGATCAACAGCATCGAGACCACGATTCGCACCGGAACCAGTCCCTCCCGCGGGGGCGCCGCGCGGCGCTTCCAATACGCCCTCGCCACCGCCGGCAGGAACAACGCGAGCGCCCCGCAGTACAGAAACAGCGTTCTCCCGAGCATGGCGACGCCAGGCCGCGGCAGCCACGCCAGCGTTTCGCTGCTCTGCCGCAGTTGCCCGATCAATGCTGGCGACCAGAGCACAGCGAACGGCAGCAGCCCGGCCCCGAGCGCCGTCCATGCGCGCCGCGCGCGCCCCGCCTGCGGCAAGGCGCAGACGCCTTCCGCCAGCGCCAGAAAGAAAAACCAGATGTGCGTCAGCGTCCCCAGCGCAGTCGCGCCCGCCAGGATAAACGTCAATCGCAGTGATGGTTCCCGCCAGAGCCGCAGATAGGCCCACGTCGAGATGACCGCCAGCAGCGACACGAGCGCGTACATGCGCGCGAAGTGCGCGGCGAGCAGAGCCAGAGGACTGAATACGTATATCGCCGCCGCAAGCACGGCTGTACGCCGGTCCCAAAACGAGCGGACCATGGCGTATAACGACGCTGCGCTCGCCGCAAAAAAGATCCCGGACAGAGTTCGCGCCGCAATCTCCGTGAAACCGAACATCCGGACCCACGCCCACAGCAGCAGGAAATACAGCGGCGGATGCACGTCTCTTTGCAGAGCCTGAATCATCGCGCCCGGACTCAGCGCGACGGTCCGCAGGCTCCACACTTCGTCGGCGTTTATCGAACGCGCGTCGCCATAGAAGGCGAACACCGCCAGCGCGGCGATTGCAACACAGCGCAACCCGCGCTTGCGCCACGCCGCTCCCGGCGACGTTGGGCCGGCATATTCTAGTGTTATGGCGTCATTTTCCCGCATGATCCCGATCCGCCAGAATTTCCCGGACCGGCGCCTTGCCGATATTCCCGGAACCGTCCGGCGCGAACTCTCGCAATCCGGCTTCGGGTCGCGACTCAAGCCGGGGGCGCGCATCGCCATCGGCATTGGCAGCCGCGGGATCGCCAACATTTCCACCATCGCCGGCGCCGTCGTAAACTTCTGGAAATCCGCAGGGTTCCAGCCGTTCATTTTCCCGGCCATGGGCAGCCATGGCGCTGCCACCGCCGAAGGCCAGGCCGACGTGCTGGCGCATTACGGCATTCACGAAGCAACCATGGGCTGTCCCATCGTGAGCAGCCTCGATGTCGTTCCGCTGGGCGCAACCGCTGAAGGCATTGAGGCCTTCATGGACCGCAATGCGTACGAGAGCGACGGCGTATTCCTGATCAACCGCGTCAAGTGGCACACGGACTTCGCCGGCAAGATCGAAAGCGGCCTGTTTAAGATGATGGCCATTGGGCTGGGCAAGTTCGCCGGCGCCCAAAAGTATCACACCTATGGGTATAAGCTCGGCCTGGAATACGTGATCCGCAGCGTCGGACGGCAGGTTTTGAAATCCGGCAAGATTCTGGGCGGACTTGCCATTCTCGAGGACGCCAACCATAATACGGCTCAAATCTCCGCCGTCCCCGTGGAGGTGATGGAGCAGAAAGAAGAAGAGCACCTGGCGCTGGTGAAGTCCTGGATGGGCCGCATTCCTGTTCCGCTCGACATTCTGATCATCGACGAAATCGGGAAAATCTACAGTGGCGCCGGCATGGACACCAAAGTAGTGAACCGCGGCATCAACGGCCAGTACAATCCGTGGCCAGAAGCCGAACCGATCCAACGCATCTTTGTCCGCGGACTCAGCCCCATGAGCTACGGCAACGGCGTGGGGCTCGGCATGGCCGACGTCGTGCACGACCGCCTGCTCCGGCAGATCGACTGGATTCCCACCCAGATCAATTCGCTGACAGCCTCGACGCCGGCGGCGATCCGCACGCCCATTCACTTCCCGAGCGACCGCGAATGCCTGGAGAAAATCGCTCCCACCGTAGGAAAGTTCGACATCGGCGAAGTTACCATCGGGTGGGTGCGCAATTCGCTCGAAATATCAACGCTTGCCCTCAGTGAAAATTTGATGGACCGCATCCGCGCCAATCCGATTCTGGAGATGTTGGGTCCGCCGCAGCCGCTGCCCTTCGATGCGGAAGGGAATCTTCCCGACTGCGGCGCCTTTGTGAGCGCCGGCGAATCTGTCCCGGCCGCGCACTGACGCCGGTGCAGACCTCGTGCATTCAACCGCAGCTCCGAATGCGCCAGCGCGCTGACCGTCGCCGCTGAACACGCCCCGGCGCCTGCCGGATCTGAAACCGCGGTTATCCTTGACTCGCCGCGTTCGTGAGCTGATCCTTGATCTTGTTGAAAATCGTCGTGATCTGTTGGGCCACATTCGGCATCACAGCGCCCGCTGCGACGGCGACGAAACCGGCCATCAGCGCATACTCGATTAAATCCTGTCCGCGCGTATCCTTCCAGATCCGCAATTTCCAGACAAGACGAGCAACCTGCTTCATCTCGCCTTCTCCTTTCTGAAATCCGCGTGCCCCGTTGGAATTCAAACGTAACGCGGGAATGTTCGGAAAGGAATCGGTAGGAAACCGCGATCTGTTCGGCAAAATGCCTGAGAGGTGGTGAAGTCGCCGGTTCAGGGTCAGCCCGCCCAGCCCTTGCGCGTATCTTGGTGCTGCCACTGTTCCGCCCCAACCCGCACTGACCACGACTGGTCGCAATAGCCAGGATAGGCCGGAATACAGGCGTATTCGACCATAATTTGTGCGCCCGCGCTTACTCTGCCCCCGCGCTCAAGAGGCAGCGCGTACTGCTTCCAATGCGTCGGCGGCGCGCCCGGCGCGTTGGTCAGTTCGACGCCGTCCGCCAGCTCCGCGCAGAACCACAGCGCCAGCGCGTCCACATGCCCGTTTCGCCTGGCCTGGAACCGCAGGGATGCGCGGAATGGCAGAGTGGCCTGCGCGGCATCGAACCGGTACGCGTTGATGTCAAACATCGGAACCGGATCCGCAATCAAGCAGTCCGCCTCAAGCGGGTGATCAGGCCAGGCGGCCTCATGCGGCCAGGTCTCGAACACCGGACGGAAATCGAATCCGTAGGGCCTTTGCCGGTAGAAGGCCCGCTGTGCGGCCGTTGGCGGATGTTCAACGGGCGCCATCCAGACCGTCACCCGCCCGGGAATCATCCTGCCGCCGGGCCTGAGCCAGCGGTCGCGGGCGACAAGCAGCGGCGCGAGCAGGTTCTCATCCACTCCGATGGTGCCAAGCCACTCCGAAACGATCACGTCAGCGCGCTCCGGCAGCCATGCGGTCTCCATATCGGCCTGAACCACCGTTACACGGCCGCCGAACCCGTTCCGTTCTACGATCTCCCGCGCCAGTTGCGCAGCCGCCGTCTTCTCCACAGCGTACACGCGCGCCGCGCCCGCACGCGCCGCAAACAGGCTCAGAATTCCGGATCCGGCGCCGAAATCGAGCACGACATCTCCCGGTTTGACGGTCCTTTCGATGGCGGCGCGGAAAGCTTCGCCGCGCACCCGATCGAGCAGCATCATCCGGTGGATGCCTGCACTGTCGTAGGACCAGCTCATCGCAGCCTCGGAACGCCTACCGCCGTCAGGTACAGCGGGATCTCGGTGATCTCATTCAGTCCAACCAGCCGGCTGACCGCCGCATCGACAAAGCCGCCGACGCACAACGATCCGAGCCCGTAGGCGGCGCACAGCAAGCTGAAATTCTGCGCAATGTGACCGGCCTCCAGCAGCATGTACCGATATCCCCGTTCCCCGTATCGCGGCCGCACCCGGTCACAGACGCCCGCCCATACGACAATCGCGCTGGCGTCGGCAAGGTAGGGCTGATGCAGCGTCCAACGGGCCAGGTGACGGCCGAAAAAGCCGCTTCGCAGCAGGGTGAGGCTGTGGTCGGAAGGCTCGTAATGATATACGCCCGCTGCGCAGCCCTGTACGCGGAGAACGACTGGATACGCCTCGATGGGAAAGGTCGCTCCGGCCGACGGCGCCGCGCGATGAAACTCAAACGCCCCGCCGCCCTCCGCGCCCGCCGCTGCCGTGAAGCCGCATGAGAACGCCAGCAGCCGTGACAACATGTCAAATGCAAGCGCAACCCCGCCGTTAAACGCCCGCGTGCTCGCGCGCCGGATAATCGCCTCCTCGAGCGGCATGGCGCCCGGCCCTGTACAGCGCGAGAGCGGAATGCGCTCCAACGAAATGCCCGGCGCCAGAGGCGGCGGCAGGGAACCGGGGCTGTCTCCGTTTTCAAACAGCGTAATCTTCGAGTTCTCGTGGTACAACTCCGCGACATCAATATCCGTGGTCGTCATAGGCCTCAGGGAAATGGGTGGGGAAATAAGTTCAGCTCCGACGGCCCGCTGGGAGGTCGATATCCCAAACGCGCGGGCGTCTCGTAGAGCCGCCGGCCGCCGAGATGCCGCCATGGCCCGAAATCGATCGGCTGCATCCCCGGGATGAGGACCTTTACGACCTTAAACCCCAGATCGGCGACGTCGGCCGTGGTCAGATCGGCGGCGATGACCTCAAGGCCCACCGCCGCGAGCAGCCGCACGCACGTCTCTACGTCCTGCCTCGCATCGCCGGAAGCTAGCGAACCCCGCCAACCCGGCGCAACCAGCCGGTGCGGATTCGTGAACCTCGCCAGATGCGGCAGGCGCTCGCGCGAACAATAGAACAGGCCGTGGTCTTCAGGCGCCAGCACTTCGCCGGCCGTCCGCGGCATCCGCCGATAGGCAGGCTGCTCGTAAAACGCGCGCACGTATTGATGGTTCGCGGCCAGCTCAAAGAGCGCTTTTGCGATGGCCTGCTCCGGGTCGAGATGCGCGGCCGTCGCCACTACCGCCGCGGGCCAGCGCGGGGCGTGCGCAACCATAACCGCCAGCGCCGCGGGAATTCCCACATCCGTCGTGATGTCGGCGCAGTATAAACCGACAGGCGACGGCCCATACCGGTGCAGAACGGATCGCAGCACGGGCCATTGGACCGCCCGCAAATCGAAACCGGGCGCCGTCAGGCGGTTGTACCAGAAGACCATAAATGCATCGCGCTCCACCACCTCGCAGATCGCAGAGAGCACCGCTTCATCATAGGAATTGCCGCATGCGTATCCGCTCACCGGCCCGATGTCAATCATCGGCTCGCGCTCCGCGCCCGGATGCGTCAGGTGCACGAACGCAGCCGGCACAAGCGCCTCCCGGTCGTAGGTCAGCGATCGAGCTCGGGTCCAGCTCATCGGAGCGTCGTGGGATACAGGATGAAATGGAAACTGCGGCCCGTACTGGCTGGGATGAAAAAGCACAAACCGCGCCGGATCGATCGCCTCGGCATGAACGTCGCGGTATCGCGCCACCGTGATCGCGCCCGGATCGTAGAATTCCGCACAGTAGCGCTCTACTGATTCCCCAATCGCCTTGGCCAGGGCGACATCCTCGGTCAGCGCAGTGCCGCCCGTACCCGGAATCGTGACTCCGCCAGCCAGCCGGGCGGTATCCGTGATTGTGGCGTGACAATGCACAAACTGCGGATCGTCAGAGCGAACCTTGTAGAACTGTATGTTCGTGATGATGCCGGTTTCGCGGTCGAGCAGATCGTCCAGCGCTTGGAGCGTGGCGTTGCACGATTTCGGGGCGGCGGGGAGCATGCGGTCACATTCCCGAGTTTCTAAGATCCGGCAAGCGCCGCGATCCGTAGCCGCACGCAGGACAGTTCGGCAGTCGAAGAACGCGGTGCGTTGCTATCATCGGCGCGAAGAAGTCCAGCACAATGGTCCGCCCGGCGCTCTGCGGCGCGGCAAGTCTTGAAATCAGCCTGACCGCCTCGAGCGCCAGAAACGAGCCGGCGCAGGCTGCGAGCGGCGCCGGCGCAGCGGCGTCGTCCATGGGCGCCCGCTGCCCGCTGGGCCCCGCGTTCGCCAGCCGGCGCAGTTCGTAACAGCGATAGCAGGCAGTCTGGCGCGGAATCACAGCCGGACCAATCACCGCCGCGCCCGATTCAATCACCGCGGGAATCCACGGCCAGCCTTGTTCAAGCGACGCCTGATTGACGCGGTCGAGCACCGCGGGTCCCGGGGCGTCGAGCGCGGCCACAACACACCAGGCGCCGCGCGCCGCGCCCGCCTGAAATTGCGATCCGCAGATCGATGTCACGGCGACTCCTGAATCCGCGAGAGTTGCGATCGCGTGATCGGCGACGGCGCCCTCTCCCACCACGACGAGCCGCGCTTCTGACAACAACCTCTGCGCGGTTGGACCATCCGTCGTTGTCTTGGAGAAGAACGCAATCTGCCGCGAGATGAGTTCCTGTCGTGTCGGAATAACGTTTCTCCCAAAAACCGCTCCGCAGCGCGCATCCGCGCCGCGGAGCAGTCGTATTACGTCATTGTTGTGGTTGTGGTTGTGGTTGCGGATTCACCGGGATGCACGGCCCGCACGGCCGGCATGGCGGCCTGCATGGAGGTCGGCATGGCGGATTGCATGGCGGGTTGCAAGGTACCGGAAAGCAGGGCGGCAGGCAGGGTGGCAGACAAGGCGGACGGCACGGCGGCCGGCACGGCGCCGGACGGCACGGCGGCCGGCACGGCGGCAGACAAGGCGGGAAGCACGGCGGCAGGCACGGCCCGCAAGGAGGAGGAAACGGTATCTGCGCCGCTTCCGCCCCCGGAGCGCCGTAGGCCTCTGCTCCGTACCCGCCATATCCCCCATAGGCTTCATAGCCGGTGACGCCGTACTGCGGATAAGCGGCCTGTTCGTAGCCGCCCCCATACGCTTCATAACCCGTTCCATAACCGGCGCCATAACCCCCGTACTCGGCGCCGCCTCCGTATCCCCATCCTCCGGCGTATGGATCGTAAGACCCAGACCAATTGTACCCTTGTGCCATAGGTATTTCCTTTCTTTCACCCGTATTCGGATCGATTTCCTCGATCTTCGATATCTGTTGTGTTGTTTTGTTTACGGTGTAGACGTATTGCGTTGTCTCCTCCGCGATTTCTGCGCCCTGTTTTCCCGCCTTCTCCGCTTCGGGTGAGGCGGGCGGCGTTTGGTTCGATTGTTCGTCTTTCGTAGTTCGCCTCCCGGATGGATGTTTCTTTGTCGCCATGGTGAATTTCGCCTCGATATCGTTGCGAATTGCTGATGGATTCCTGCGCGCTCCTGACAGCGTTTCTGAATGCCTGCCGGGGAATCAGCACAGGTTTCTTAGGCGCGTTCCCAGGATGCTAGCACGCCCCTGCGCTCAATGCCAGCTTCACCGCCCAGATTTTGTGCGGATCTTTCGATACAGTGAGTAAAATTGCGGTTAACGGCCATGCCTCCGGCCGTAGAAAAATCGAGGCCACGGGCGCGCCTTGCCCCGAATCCTGAATCGGGCGGGTTCACGATCCGGCGCTCTGAACCACGGCGCGTCCAATCTCCCGGCGCCTGCGAAACGAACCCTCCCTGTTCGGGCAGAGCCTCAAACGACGAAGCCCGCCAAATGGCGGGCTTCGCGACACCCCTGTTCTACCAGGGTGATGTTTTTGGGAGAATCAGATCCCGACGGAAACGCAACCGTCAAAACCTGTTTGATGATTGGATATTAGGGCTACGCGGAATAGCCTGTCAACAGAAAAATTCCCGGAGGTGTGAAACGATCTAAGCCGATGATCCTAAGTCGGTTACGGTGTAGCTTCGTTTTTAGCAAGCTGTGGAAAATTTAGTTCGTCGCGCGCCTGGCGGCATCGGTTTTGGCTCTAAGGTTGAGAAAAGGGGACTGTTATTTGCCTTCGAGATGGAGTGTGATCATGTCTTCGCTAGCATCTTTCGTGCCAAATCGTCGCGAAAGAATGCGTGCACCGGCGAACAGCAGGCCGGACAGGACACAAAAGGCGATAATGATGCCAGCGAGCATGACCATGCTGAGAAACGCCCGCGCGAAGCTCCGAACCTCCGTCCCCGGCGCGGTCTCATTCTGCGTCACCGACGCCTCGTAGGTCACTTTCGCGATTACGCGTTCGGCAGCGTCCGCATCCGGCGGATTGAGGATAACGGCTACCAACGGCCCCACCCGCTTCACCATGGCCCCGGAAAGCTTCTGAAACGCCATTGCCTGCTGGCGGGCCAGCGCCGGCGTCGGATAGTTGAAGATTGCCAGCCCGAAATCGCCTTGCCGGGAGTGGTACCGCCCAAACTGCGCCTCGGCGCTCAAATGAAAGGCCGCTGTGGAAGGCGGCACGCCCGGGTCGAAGCGTTCCAGCGACACCGGTCCCGTGATGTAGCGCTCCGAGTTCGGAATCAAACCGTCAGCGGGCAGGTAGGTGCTGATCACCGGCAGGGCCGCATCCGAATATTGCGGCAGACCTTGGATGATCTGCACTAACTCGACTTCTGTGGGTTGCCGCCCTTTAAATTCAATGACATAGTTCCCATGCTGGAGAATCAAGCCGTTGGCATCGGAGGCCGCCAGCCGGTCGAGCCTGGAGGGTTTTGCATCGGCCGGCCGCATGAACTGAAAGGCCGACATCGCGCCCGTGGAATCCTTGAACCGCCAGGCCGCGACCTCGACGGGACCGTAACGGGCTCGCTCCCCGGCCTCAAACCCGTACTCTTCAAACAACTCCGGGTCGGCCGGTTGCACGCCGGTTGAGTCCCCCTTCCCCGCCCTGCCCAGATAATCAGGCAGAATCGCGGCGCCAGCCGGCAGCGCCAGACCCACCAGCATCAGCAACACCCAACTGCGCCCTGGCCGCCGGGCGTCCGACTTCAGGCTCCGCAACATTTCTTGTATTTCTTCCCGCTGCCGCACGGGCAGGGATCGTTTCGTCCCGCCTTTTTCTGCGAAATGACCGGCTTTTTGCCAGCGCTCGTCTCGCCGCCGACAAACTGCAACTCCGCCATTTCCTTATCTTTTTTCTTCTGGATATTGCGCGTGAAATCGAGAACTGCGTTTTGCGCCTCGCGGCTTGGCTGGGATGCCACAGCCACTGGCTCGCCTTCCGGCTCGTCCTCATCGAAGTCGTCGATATCGGGATAGGGCAGCGGAGGTTCAGCGCCCTCTTCAATGCGCTGCATGAAGAACAGGAACCGTACGGTTTCCTCGTCAATGCGCCGCATCATCGCATCGAACAGCTCGAAGGACTCCTTCTTGTATTCAACCAGCGGATCCTTCTGGCCATAGCCGCGCAGACCGATGCCCTCCTTGAGGTGATCCATCGACAACAGGTTGTCCTTCCACTGGTTGTCGATGACGTTGAGCATGATCATGCGCTCGGTCTGGCGCATCAGCTCCGGACCGATCAACTGCTCTTTTTCCTCGTACCGCTTCACGAGCTGGTTGAAGATCGTCTCTTCAATCTCGACCCGGTCCAGGTTGGCAAGCTCCGCAATGTTGATCTTGACGCCGAATTGCGTCAGCACATCAGACTGCAAGCCGGCGAGGTCCCACTGGTCCGGACGCGAGCCTTCCGGAATGCGCGCGTCGATATAGTCGGAAAGAATCGCGTCGATGCGATCGAGAATGCGCTCTTTCTGATCCTGGCCTTCGAGCAGCGCCCGGCGCAGTCCATAAACGGCCTGCCGCTGCTTGTTCATCACGTCGTCGTACTCGAGCAGGTGCTTGCGGGCTGCGAAGTTCTGCGCCTCCACGGCCTTCTGCGCGGCGGCGATGCGCTTGGTGATCATCTTCGACTCGATCGGCACATCCTCTTCCATGCCGAGCCGGAGCATGAGCTTCTGCATGCGCTCTCCGCCAAAGATGCGCAGCAGATCATCCTGCAGCGAGAGGAAGAAACGCGAGCTGCCCGGGTCGCCCTGACGTCCGGCGCGCCCGCGCAACTGATTGTCGATGCGCCGCGACTCGTGCCGCTCCGTGCCGACAATGTGCAGACCGCCGAGGCTGACGACCTCATCGTGCTCCGCAGCCGTCTCCTGCTTGAACCGGGAGTAAATCTGATCCCACTCGGCGCGCTCCGGCGTGCCTACGGCGGCGATCTGAAGGGCGTCCGGATCCTTCCCCTGTTTGCGAAGATACTCCTTGGTCATGTATTCGGGGTTGCCGCCGAGCAGGATGTCGGTTCCGCGGCCGGCCATGTTGGTGGACACCGTCACGGCCCCCTTGCGGCCCGCCTGCGCCACAATGTAGGCCTCGCGTTCATGGTTCTTCGCGTTCAGCACCTCGTGCTTGACGCCCATCTTCTTCAGAATGCCGGACAGCTTTTCCGATTTTTCGACGGAGATCGTGCCCACCAGCACCGGCTGCCCTTTTTCGTGCCGCTCCTTGATCTCCTTGGCCGCGTTGCGAAACTTTTCTTCCTCCGTCCGGTACACGACGTCCTGATACTCGATTCGGATCATCGGCCGGTTGGTCGGAATCACGACGACATCCAGGTTGTAAATTTTCTGAAATTCCGCCGCTTCGGTCTCCGCCGTACCGGTCATCCCGGCCAGCTTTTTATACATGCGGAAGTAATTCTGGAACGTAATGGTGGCGAGCGTCTGGTTCTCGCGCTGGATCTTGACGCCCTCTTTGGCCTCGACCGCCTGATGCAGCCCGTCGCTCCAGCGCCGCCCCGGCATCAGCCGGCCGGTGAATTCGTCGACGATAATGACCTCGCCGTCCTTGACGACATAGTCCTTGTCGCGATGAAACAGCACGTGAGCCTTCAGCGCCTGCTCGACGTGATGCTTCCACTCCATGTGCTCGATGTCCCACAGGCTGGGAAGGCCCAGCATGCGGGCGCACTTGTCGAAACCTTCTTCGGTCAGGGCCACTGAGCGGTGCTTCTCGTCAACCGTGTAGTCGCCCGTGTAATACTTTTCGCCCGGCTCCTTGCCCTCGATCACCTCGCCGCGAACCAGCTTCGGAATGATGCGGTTGACCTTGTAATACTTATCCGTGGACTCTTCGCTCGGGCCGGAAATGATCAACGGCGTGCGCGCCTCGTCAATCAGGATCGAGTCGACTTCGTCCACGATGGCGAAATTGTGCTCGCGCTGGACGCAGTCCTCCAGGCGGAATTTCATGTTGTCGCGGAGGTAGTCGAACCCGAACTCGTTGTTGGTTCCGTAGGTGATGTCGCACGCATAGGCCGCGCGCCGTTCATCGTCATCGAGATCGTGCACGATGACTCCCACGCTCATGCCGAGAAACTTGTAAATGCGGCCCATCCATTCCGAGTCGCGCCGCGCCAGATAGTCGTTCACGGTGACCACATGCACGCCTTTGCCCGCGAGCGCGTTCAGATACACCGGCGCGGTGGCGACCAGGGTCTTGCCCTCGCCGGTCTTCATCTCCGCAATCTTGCCGCGATGCAGCACGATGCCGCCGATGAGCTGGACATCGAAATGCCGCATGTTCAGCGTGCGGCGGCCCGCCTCGCGAACCACCGCGAAAGCCGGAATCAGGAGATCATCGAGCGTCGCCCCATTGGCCAGCTGCTGTTTGAACTCCTGGGTTTTGGCGGCGAGCTCGGCATCCGACAGCTTCTGCATCTCGGGCTCAAGATCGCCGATGGCAGCGACGATCGGGCGCAGCTTCTTAATTTCGCGCTCGTTCTTCGTGCCGAAAACTTTCGCGAGAATCGCGTCAATCATGGGTGCTGACTTTTATTTTACCTTCGAATGGCCGGAGCGAAGCCTGAATTTTGCCTCTAAGTTTTTGATGCGTCGAAGGTTGTGGCGGTTGCGCGGTATCATGGGGCAAGGATTTGAGGAATGGCTGGACAGGTTTCGGCGGCCACGGCCCCAGTCGAACGAGCAGAGCCGGGAGCCGGCGCGCGGCTACAGTCGCTAGACGCTTTCCGCGGGGCCACCATCGCTTTGATGGTCCTGGTGAACACCCCGGGCGATTATCGCCATGTGTACCCGCCGCTTGAGCATGCCGAATGGCATGGCTGGACCATCACCGACGTGGTGTTCCCGTCGTTTCTATGGATCGTGGGCGTGAGCCTCACGCTCTCGCTTGCGAAACGAACTGCCGCCGGAACGCCTCGCCGCAAGCTGTTTGCGCAAATCGCGCGACGGGCGGCCATTCTCTATGCGCTCGGTCTGTTCATCTACGCCTTCCCCGCATTCGACATACACACCTTCCGCATTCTGGGGGTGCTCCAGAGAATCGCAATCTGCTATTTCGCTGCCGCAGCCATATCTCTCACCGGCGGGCTGCGGGGCCAGATCGCCTGGATCATTGGACTGCTGACGGTCTATTGGGCGGCGATGATGCTGATCCCGGCGCCGGGAATCGGCGCGGGTCGCCTGGAGATGAACCGCAACCTGGCCAATTATGTCGACCGCGTTGTACTTGGAAGGCATAACTACGCCGCCACAAGGACCTGGGATCCGGAGGGCATCGTCAGCACGCTGCCGGCAATCGCCACGACCATGCTGGGCGTCATGGCGGGCTACATCACGCGCTCCAGGCGGCCGCTTTCAGAGCGCGCCGCCTGGCTGTTTCTGATCGGGAACGCGCTGATCGTGCTGGGCCTGATTTGCGATCACTGGCTGCCCATCAATAAAAAACTGTGGACCACTTCGTTTTGCATCTTCATGGCCGGCTTGGACTTCGCGCTGTTCGCGGCGTTTCTGTGGGTGGTGGACGGGCAGGGTTACAGACGCGTTGTTCAGCCGTTTGTCATCTTCGGGACGAACGCGATCACCATCTATCTGTGCTCGGAAATGCTGGATGAGATCCTGAGCGCGATCCGCTGGGGAGCGGGCGCCGGCGCGATATCCCTACGCCGGTGGATTTACGAAACGATTTTCGCGCCGCTGGCTTCGCCGGTGAACGCATCGCTGCTGTATGCCACGGCATATGTCGCGCTGATGTTTGGGATCGCCTGCATCATGCACCGGCGCGGCTGGATCGTGAAGGTTTAGGCGCCAGGGCGCGCCCGGGTCAGGCCGCGATCGGAAGCGCTGCGGCCGGCGGATCCGGCGGCCGGAGCGTGTAGAGGCGCGCACGGGTGGCAGCCGCGCGGCTTTGCCTGGCGGCCGGGCTGTTCCAGCCATCGATCACGCCAAGACCATTGCTCTTCATCCGGATCTCCGGTCTCGCTTCGGGCTTGGGAAATTCGATAATCTTCCGTGACGACATGACTCGATTATGAGCCTTGCCCCGGAGTTTTCTGAATACGGACTACTCTGTACGGTCCGTAAGGAGAATTCCCGATACTGGACTAGGTAGCCGGCTTCAGCGGCGCACGTCCGGCAGCGGTTCACCGAACTCAGCAGGATAGTGGCCAGCGCCCGACATTGCTCTCTCCCAATGTTTCAGCTGAATTACCGGCCCAATTTCTGCCTTTTATACTCCTCGTATTCTTTCTTCAGAGCGGGATCGCGCGGCGAGCTGTAGATATCGCTGGATTTATACTTGCCCGTTTCGAGCTTCATCTTGGTCCACTCGTCGTGCACGTGCGTCTCCTCAGCACGGTCCAGGACTTCCTTCAGCAGGTGCGGCGGGATGAAATACAGGCCTTCGCGATCGCCAAACACGATGTCGCCGGGCATGACCGTGGCGGCGCCGATTTTGACCGGAATATTGACCCCGGTGAGCATCACCTTCTGATAGTTCAGAAAGGTGGGATGGGCGCCCCTGTAATACACGGGCATATTCAGCGGGAAAATCCCGTCGACATCGCGGATGCCGCCATCCACCACCAAGCCGCCCGTTTTGGTGGCGACCTGGATGGCGGTTGCGAGATTGTCGCCGACGATGGTGCCGCCTTCGATTTCACCAAACAAATCGACAACCAGCACATCGCCCGGCTGCAAGACGTCAATGACGCGCTGGTGCGGCGCGATCATTTGCACGCCTTTGGCCTTCGCTTCGGCAGTCATCACGTCCGCGATATCGGGCCGCATGGGCATGAACTGCACGGTGACGGCGCGGCCCACCAGCTTCTTTTCCGGATGCATGATTTGCCACCCGTCGGCGTATTGCTGGCGGAACCCGCGGCCGGGAAGAACAGCAAAAATCTCCTCGGCGGAGAGATCGTACGCCTTTTTGAGCAGATCATCGGGCGCCTTGGGGCGGCCGTCGGGAAACCGCTCGAAGGGATTGGCGGCCGTGTATTTGATCATTTGCTCCCGGGTGAGAGTGAAGACCTGGGCGCCGGCGCCGGCGGAAGTCGCAACGAAGAGCGCAAGCAAGCAAAACTGTTTCATCACTCGGAGAATGTATCATTAGCGCGGCGTCCGTGTCCCAACGACCGTCCGCTATCCTGAAGTCGTGTCCTCCCCTCTTCCGCGCCTGCGCATGGATCTCGACTTTATGCCGTCGCCCGTCGAGGACCGCCCCGGCCTGCTGATCCGCGACCCGTTCCATTTTTCGGACGCGACGCTGATTGTTCCGCCGCCGCTGGTGGGGTGTCTGGAGCTGTTCGACGGCGAGAAAACCGAGCTTGATCTCCGGCAGTACCTGGTGCAGCTCACCGGCGATTTGCAGGTCGGGGAGCTCGAGCGCCATCTTATCGAGACGCTCAGCGGCGCGGGGTTCTTGCACGATGAGAGGTTCGAAAAGCTGCGCGAGGAGAAGCGCCGGACGTTCGCCGAAGCGCCGCATCGCGCCGCCGCGCACGCCGGCGGCGCATATCCAGCCGACGCCGGGGAGCTTCGGGCGATGCTGGATAATTACATGAGCGGCGCAAAAGCTCCGGCTCTCGATGGCCTGGTCGCGATCGCTGCGCCGCATGTGAGCCCCTTCGGCGGCTGGGAATGCTACAAGGCGGCGTATGGCATCCTCGATCCCGCGCATCGGGATCGCACTTTCGTCGTGCTCGGAACATCACATTATGGCGAACCGGACCGCTTCGGACTGACTCGCAAGTCCTTCGCGACGCCCTTCGGCGAGGCCACCACAGACGTTCGTTTGGTAGACGAACTCGCCGCACGCACGGGGGACGCCGTCAGGATGGAGGACTACTGTCACGCCGTGGAGCACTCCATCGAGTTTCAGGTCATTTTCCTTCAGCATCTATTCGGACCCGAAATTCGGATCGTGCCGGTCTTGTGCGGATCCTATGCATCCAGTCTGTACGGCGGGGGCAAGCCCGAGCAGAACGAGCGCGTCCGGCGATTTCTCGACGTTCTCGGCGATATCGGCGCGCGCGAAGGAAACCGGTTGTTGTGGGTGCTCGGAATCGACATGGCGCATATGGGCCGGCGCTATGGAGACCGGTTCGCCGCGCTTGCCGATCACGACGAAATGCTTGAAGTCGCCGAGCGCGACCGCAAGCGCATCGAGAGCGTGGCAGCGGGGGACGCCGACGGCTTCTGGGAGCAGGTTCAGCAGAACCACGACGATCTAAAGTGGTGTGGATCATCCCCTGTGTACACATTTCTCAAAGCCTTGCCGCAGGCCAAAGGGGAATTGCTCAAATACCAGCAGTGGAATATCGATGAGCAGAGCGTTGTCAGCTTCGCCGCGATAGCATTCCGGCAGTAGGAGTTGTTTCTCCAAGTGCTTGATAATCGAGCGTAAGCGTCTGCGGCGGTTACGAAGTCCTGGGCCGGCGTCGTTATCTTTACAAATATTTACATACGGCCCACAAGCTCCTGGTTAACACTGTTAAGAGCACGATCGCTGTTCAGTTAGTGGGGCCGCGATCGGGCGGATCATGAAACGGGTGGAGCGTCTATCTTCACAAAGCGTATCGCTTTCGACCGAAAGCGATGAGCCGAAAAGCGGTGAACTTACGCGTTTCCCTATTCGTAGGTGAGGTTATACGGAGGTTCCGAATGCGCCTATTTGCACTGGGCTTGATATGCGCCGCGGCTGTTTCCGCTGCAAATACAGGCTCTACCCAAGTCACGTTCTACAAGGACGTTCTGCCGGTCCTTGCGAAGAACTGTCAGTCCTGCCATCGTCCCGGCGAAGCTGGTCCGATGTCATTTATGACGTATGATTCGACCCGTCCATGGGCGAAGGCGATTAAGGCAGCGGTTCTAACCAAGAAGATGCCGCCTTGGTTTGCGGACCCGCACTATGGCAAATTTGCGAATGACCGCCGGCTGGCGCAGTCGGAGATCGACACACTTGTCGCGTGGGCGGATAGTGGGGCAAAAGCGGGCAATCCGGCGGATGCGCCACCTCCGGCGCAGTTCACCGACGGCTGGGCAATCCCCAAGCCGGACATGGTGATAGAAATGCCGCAGCAGTTCGAGATCCCCGCTTCGGGCACGATCGATTACCAATACATCGTGATTCCCACCAACTTTACCGAGGACAAATACGTGCAGTTCGCTGAAGCGCGGCCGGGCGACCGTGAGCGCGTTCACCATATTATTGCGTTCATCCGCGAACCTGGGTCTCCCTGGCTGAAAGACGCGAAGCCTGGAATTCCGTTCGTGCCCCGTAAGGAAACGAAGGAGGGTGAGCAGAGCCAGCGGCGGCGCGAAGATGGCGGCGGTTTCGGCGGCGACTTCCTGGCCGGCTACGCTCCGGGCGCGCCTCCGCAGGCGCTCCGTCCCGGTCAAGCCAAACTGGTGAAAGCTGGCTCCGACATCGTGTTGCAAATGCATTACACAGCCAACGGCAAGCCTGGCGTGGATAAATCAAAGATCGGGTTGGTTTTTGCGAAAGAAAGGCCGACCCAGCGCATTCTGACCCTGGCCGCGGCGAACAACACATTTGCAATTCCTCCGGGCGACCCGAATTACCAGGTCGACTCCAAGATCCAGTTACAGACAGAAACAGTTCTGACCAACCTTTTGCCGCACATGCATTTCCGCGGCAAAGACTTTGAATATCGCGCGGTGTATCCCAGTGGGGAAAAGGAAGTGCTGCTGCGCGTCCCCAAGTACGACTTCAACTGGCAGCTCTGGTACGTTCTGGAGAAGCCCAAGGTTCTGCCCGCCGGGACGGTCATCGAGTGCACCGCGCATTTCGACAATTCTCCGAACAATCCGGCCAACCCGGACCCCACCAAGACGGTGAAATTCGGCGAACAGACGTGGGACGAAATGATGATTGGATTTTTCGACGTAGCGGTTGATTTCAACACCAATCCAATGGACATTCTGAAGCCGAAGAAAAAGGCCTCAAGCGACTGATTGATGGCCGCCGACGGGCGCAGGCGCGGGATGCATTTGTGCGAGCTGTGATCCTGTGCGGCCTATTCTATCGACTATGCGCACACTCATCTTCGCACTCTGGCTTGCGGGCGGCGCGTCAGCGGCGCCGTCGTTCTACAAAGACGTCCTCCCGATCGTGCAGGAAAAATGCCAGGGCTGCCACCGCCCGGGGGAGATCGCGCCGATGTCGTTCATGACCTACAAGGAAACGCGGCCATGGGCCAAAGCGATCAAGACCGCGGTGGTCACCCGCAAAATGCCGCCCTGGTTTGCCGACCCGCATTACGGCAAGTTCGCGAATGAGCGCAGTCTGTCGCAAGCGGAAATCAAAACGCTTTCTGCCTGGGCCGAGTCGGGCGCCAAGGAGGGCGATCCGAAAGATGCGCCCGCGGCGAAACAGTGGGTGCAGGGCTGGAATATTCCGCAGCCCGATCGCATCATTGAGCTCCCGGTTGAAATACACATACCGGCAAAGGGAGAAGTCGATTATCAATACATCCTCGCGCCGCTCCATTTGACCGAGGATGTCTGGGTGCAGATGGCAGAGGTACGGCCGAGCGTTCCGGCGGTGGTGCACCACGCCGTGGTTTTTGTGCGCGAGCCGGAATCGAAGTGGCTGCGCGGTGAAATCACAGAGGGGAAACCCTGGACCGCGCCGCCGAACCGCCGCACGGCGGAGACGTTCGGCGGCGGAAGCGATATTCTCACGGTCTATACGCCTGGCATGATCCCGGATGTGTGGAAACCTGGGCTGGCGAAAAAAATTCGCGCCGGCTCGGACCTGATTTTCCAGATGCATTACACGGCGAACGGTAAAGAGGCGGTGGACCGGACCAAGATTGGTCTGGTGTTCTCAAAACAGCCGCCGTCGAAACGGGTGCTGACGGTGGCCGCGGTGAATACCGGATTCGTGATTCCCCCGGGCGATCCGGATTACAAGGTGACCGCGGCGGCGCCGCATCCGAACGCCGCCGAGCTGCTGAGCCTGTTCCCGCACATGCATCTGCGCGGGAAAGCATTCGAATACAGGCTGGTCCAGCCGACTGGCGAATCCGAAACCATTCTGAGGGTCCCGCGGTATGATTTCAACTGGCAGCTGTCTTACAAACTGGAGACGCCGCTGCACCTGATTCCCGGCTCAAAGATTGAGTGCACGGCATGGTATGACAATTCGCCCAACAACCCGGCAAATCCCGATCCGAAGGCGAGCGTGAAGTGGGGTGAGCAGAGCTGGGAAGAGATGATGATCGGCTTTTACGATATCGCCGTGGACGCCGGCTATGACCGGCGGACATTTTATCGGAGACAGCCGGCGGATTAGCCATGCGCTGGGGGTTGTTCGCTGCCGCTGTCGCCCTATCGGGCGCCGCGCAGGCCCATGACGTTATCTCCACGAAGATCACGTGGTCGCGTGAAGTCTCGCGCATTATCTACAGCCGTTGCGTGTCATGCCATCACGAGGGCGGCACAGCCTTTTCTCTGATGACGTATCAGGATTCGAGGCCGTGGGCGAAGGCGATCAAGGAAGAAGTGCTCGCGCGCCGAATGCCGCCGTGGAACGCAGTCAAGGGCTTTGGCGAATTTCGCGATGACCAGGGGCTGACGCAGGAGCAGATCGAGGTCATAGCAGACTGGGTGGAGGGCGGCGCGCCGGAAGGGGACCCGGCCTTGCTGCCCCCTGTCCCCAATTTGACGGCTCCAAAATCATTGCGGCCGCAAGCGCCGGCGCTGGTTGTGAAGGGCTCGCTTACGCTGAAAAGCGCAAGTGAGCTGGTCGCCATTGAGCCGGGTCCGCTGGCGCCCGGCGCGCGGCTGCAAGTAATTGCCGTGCGGCCGGACGGAGTGATCGAGCCGCTGCTGTGGGTGGAGAAATTCAACGCGGACTATAACGGGATTTACCATTTCAAGCGTCCGCTGAGGCTGCCGCCGGGCGCAAGGATTGAAGTCACGCCGGGTACGGGTTCGGTGACAATCTACGGCGGTCCGGCGACAGGGTGAAAGGAGCCGGCGCGGCGAGCGCCCGCGCTGCAATCAGTGTTGATCCGATTCCTTTTTGGGCTTCCACTCCCGCGCGATCCGCTGGGCTTCGGAAAGCTTTGACCCCTTGAGCTTCCGCGCGACAAGATCGCGCTGTGCAGCGCATTTCTCATTTCCCGCGGCTGCGCACAAGCTTAACCAGACGTACGCCTGAACGTAATCCGGTCGCCGCAGCCCCTTGCCCGAGCCGTACATGGCGCCGAGATTGAGTTGAGCCTTGTCATAGCCCTGATCGGCGGAGCGCTGGAACCAGCGGCGCGCCTCCTGGAAGTCCTGGGGAACGCCCAGTCCGTCGTAATACAGCAGTCCGAGATTGAACTGCGCCGCCATGTCGCCTTGTTCTGCGATGGGGCGCCACTCTTTCAAGGCGGTGGCGTAGTCATGGCTGTCATAGGCTCTCAGGCCGGCGGCGAAATCGGCGAGAGCAGGAATCGAAATCAGCACGCCCAAAATCACCGCAGCCCGCAACGGATCCAGCATGCATCTCCTCCTCCCCCATGGTAGTCGTTTACGTCGATCGTATCGCGCCATAATCAAAGCAATGGAGCTTGAACAAAGAAGAATCGCGATTCTGGTGGACAATGTTTACCAGGAAATGGAGGTCTGGTATCCCTACTACCGCATGCAGGAGGCTGGCGCGGAGGTGGTGACGGTAGGGGCGGAGGCCGGCAAAATCTATACCAGCAAGCTCGGATATCCCGTCAGGAGCGACAGAACGTACGCCGAAGCGTCCTGGCGTGATTTCGATGGCGTGATTATACCGGGGGGATATGCGCCCGATCATATCCGCCGGCATCCCGAGGCAATTCAATTCGTAGACGACATGCTGCGCAATGGCCGAGTTGTGGCGGCTATCTGCCACGGCCCCTGGGTGCTGTGCTCCTGTCCGGCGTTCAAGGGCAAGGGGGCGCGAGTTACCGGATTTTTTGCCATTAAGGACGACCTGATCAACGCGGGCGCGGTTTACAGCGACGCAGAGGTGATTACGGACTCGAATGTCATCACATCGCGCAAGCCCGAAGACTTGCCCGCGTTTTGCCGCGCGATCATACACGCGCTGACCCGCGCTCGCGCGGCGGCGTGAAGGCGCTCGGCGGGCGTCGCCAAAGCGGCGATAGCATGACGGGAACTGCATACATCGACGGCGCCCGACGCGAATGTTCTCTCGACGCAATCGACGCCGCTCCCGATGCGCCAGCCGTTTTTCTGCTGCATGCGAAGGAGGGCGCGCCGTATCTTGCGCGCACGGCGCTGCTCCGGCGCCGGCTCAAGCGGCTGACGCGTGAGGGCGGGCGGACCTCGCGGCTGCTGAACCTGCGGGGGATGGTGCGCCGCATCGAATACTGGCTGTGCGGATCGCGCCTGGAATCGACGTGGGTGCTGTACTTTCTTGCGCGGCGCTACTTCCCCCAACAGTACTTGAAAATCGTCAAGCTGCGGGCGCCGGCGTATGTCAAACTGACGCTTTCCAACGCCTTTCCCAGAACCCTGGTGACCACGCGCCTCACCGGCGGCGCGGGCGTCTACTTCGGACCCTTCCGCACCCGCCAAAACGCGGAACAATTCAATGCGCAGGCGCTCGATCTCTTTCAGGTGCGGCGGTGCCAGGAGAACCTGACGCCGCGGCCCGACCATCCGGGCTGCATGTACGGAGAAATGGCGATGTGCCTGCGACCGTGCCAGGGCGCTGTAGGCATTGAGGAGTACGCCGCGGAGGCGTCGCGGCTTGCGCGTTTTCTCAGCACGGGTGGAGCCTCTTTGCTTGAAACAACCGCCGCAGCGCGCGACCGGTTCAGCGAAGAGCTGGACTTTGAAGCGGCTGCGCGGGAGCATAGGCGCTACGAGCGCATCCGGCAGGCGCTCTCGTTCAAAGACGAACTGGCGTCGGACATTGATCGCCTGAACGGGGTTGCGGTAACGGCGGCGGCGTCGCCCGGCGAGATCCTGCTCTGGCCTGTGGCCGCCGGGGCTTGGGGCGAGCCGACCCGTTTCCTGCTTTCGGCTTCGGGAAGCGAAATTGTTTCCATGGACCGGCGCCTGAGAGAGATTGCAACTGAATGGCGCTCTTCTCGCGTCTCATTCACGGAAAGGCAGGAACATCTTGCGATTCTCGCCAAATGGTATTACTCAAGCTGGCGCGACGGCGAGTGGATCAGTTTTGATTGTATGGATCAGCCTCCATACCGCCGCCTGGTGAATGCGATCTCAAGGGTTGCCAGGCAGAGTCTGTAATACATTCAGACGGAGGAAGCGGGGATTCAGAATGCGGATTAAGAACACGATACTGCCGTTGATTTTGACATTCGCTGCGGCAGCGGCTGGGGCCAGCGCGCTGGGAGAGGGGCGCGGCATCAAAGCCAACGGCAAGCTAGCGGGCCGGGCCGCGCCGCGCAGATCCGTCCTGCGAAATTTGCTGCTGGCGAGAGACGCGTCGAGTAACGCAACGATTTCGTTCGACGCCAGCGGCAATGGCATGCTGAACGGACGCTACTATGTGCGGCTACTCAGCACATCCGTACAGGCCAGCGGAACCATGGCGGGCGCCAATTCCGTGTCCGGCGTCATGACCTTTGACGGAAACGGACATTACAACTTTACAGGCCAGAATTATGCATCGAGTTCCGGGCGGGCCTCGGCATTGACATACAGCGGCATATACAGCGTCGCTTCGAGCGGCATGGCTCAGATCGAAAATCCGCTGTATCCGGGGGACGCGAATGAACAGATTTACGGCGGCGTGAGCGGGAGCAAGATCTGCGTTGGAAGCAGCACGGAGGGGACGCACAACGACATGTTTATTGCGATTCCGGCGCCATCCGGCGCGCCGGCGAATTCGCTTTTTCAGGGAACCTACTGGCTCGGAGCGCTGGAATTTCCGCAAGCCACGACGGCGCGGGTCCGCAATTCGATGTTTCAGTTGACGTCGAACGGGCAAGGGAGTCTCGGCACGGTCGCGGTGATGGGGCGGGATGCGACGCAGCAGAACAATGCCGTGCTGACGCAGACCAGCGCCGGCGCGAGCTATTCATTCAATTCGGACGGGTCGGGCGTGCTCAATATCCCCGCGCCCTCCGGCGTTTCCTCGGGATCGGCGCTGTTTTCGGGCAACAAGACGTTTTACATTTCCGCCGACGGAAATTACATTTTGGGCGGCAGCGCGAACACGTTCGACATATTCTTTGGCTTCAAGGCGCTGAGCGGATCAGCGACGAACAGCGTTTTCCAAGGCGTCTACTACGCGGCCGGGATTGACGCGGATGTGAGCGACCCGACCGCGCCGTACCTGTTCAGCTTCTATGCGAGCGCGAACGCGACCGGCAGCGGCGCATCGGTGTGGCATGAGCGGGATGCCCCAATCGATCAGCCGACTTACGACTACACGTTTGACAGCGATACGCAGATTGCGTCCAACGGAACAGTCACGCACGACTATTACAAGTACGCATTCGGCGTTAACGGCGACGCGTTGCTGATTACGGGATTGCAAACCGACTACTCGCTTCTGGTCGGATTGCGAACTCAGAACTTTAGCGGGAGCGGAGTATTTCTGAACCCTGTCGGGATTCTCAACGCCGCGAGCTTCTCCCCGGTCACCAACAGCGTCGCCACCGGCGAGATTCTCACCATGTATGGCCAGAACCTGGCGAATTCGAGCGCGAGCGCTTCCGCCCTTCCGTTGTCGACTTCTCTGGCTGGCGTTCAGGTGATGATCAACGGCGTCGCGTCGCCGATTGTGGACGTAAGCCCTACGCGCATCGACGCGATCGTGCCCTACTCGACCAGCGGCGGTCTGGTCCAAATTCAGGTGGTCAACAACGGAACGCAATCGAATCCCGTGACGCTGTACCAGGGCGACTGCTCGCCGGGCGTATTTACGTTGAGTTCGAATGGTCTGGGCTACGGCGCAATTCTGCACAGCGACTACTCCGTTGTGAACTCATCGAATCCAGCGAAGCAGGGCGAAGTTGTACAGATTTTCCTTACGGGTCTGGGCGATGTCAGCCCGCCGGTGGCCGATGGCGCTCCGGCGCCGTCGAATCCGTTGACGGGCACAACGAACTCTTATGAGGTCTGGATCGGCGGCGCATTTTCGGGCGTCCAAGGGACGGTGCAGTTCCAGGGACTGGCGCCCGGATTTCCCGGACTGTATCAAATCAATGTTCAAATTCCGACGAATGCGCCGCTCGGCGATCAGTATATCGGAATCAACACAACCAACTGCTACAACGAACAGGCCAAGATTCCGATCGTCGCTCGATAAAGGACCCGGGAGCGGGTCTCTATAATGGAGATTTGGACCTAGAGCGGCATCTTCTGCGCAGAGTCGGCGAAGCGGTCGCACGCTTCAAGATGATTCGCGACGGCGACCGCGTCGCTGTTGCGCTGTCTGGCGGCAAGGACTCCCTCGCCCTGCTCGAAGCGATGCTTGCCCTTCAAAGGCGCGCGCCGGTGCAGTTCTCCGTATGCGCGTTCACCATCGAGCAGGGAAAATTCCTGCGTCCGTTCGATGCCATGGGCCAGTACCTGAACTCGCGCGGGGTGGAGTGGGTATACTACCACGACCAGCCCTCTTTCCGGCTGCTGCGCGATCAGCCGGAGCATGGCTGCGATCTGTGCAGCCGCTACCGGCGGCGAGCCGTCTATGAGGTAGTCCGGGGCCTAGGGGCAAACGTAATTGCATTCGGCCATACGGCGGATGACCTGTGCGAATCCTTCCTGCGCAACGCCTTGTTTACGGGCCGCATCAGCGCGTTGCCGCCGGTGACATGGTCGCGCGACCGCGAGTTCCGGCTCATCCGGCCGCTGATCTTCGTGACCGAGGAGATTACGGCGCAAGTGGCTGAGGCGCTGGGGGCGCCTGTGATTCCATGCGGATGCTCGCAACGGACCGGGACCGTTCGCAAATCGATTCGGTCTATTTTGCAAGAGTTTGAAAAGTCGCACCCGCGCCTTAGAGAAAGCCTGCTCGCCGCCATGGGGAATATTGAGACCAGCCGGTTGCTCGACCCGCGATTTCTGGACCTGGAGGGCGCAGGCGAGTCGAGGGAAACAGCCTCGCTGCTGCCGATTCTCATCGAATAGCAGCGCCTGGCGCGCCGCCGCAGCGGTCGCGACCGAGAGGGCGGCGTTTTGTCCAGTCTGAGCGCGTCATGCGATCTACAACATTCAAGGCTTGGCATCCGGGGCCGATAAGAGTCAACATGATTGACTTTGCGCCAGATGCCGACGCCATTCTGGCCCAATTCAACCGCCTCATGCAGGAGTTGCTGACCGGCGCTATCCGTCGCAATACGTTTCGCGCGTGGGAAATCGAGCTGCTCATCGACATCGAGAAATGCGATCTGCGCGGTCCGGGGCGGCGGGAAATGCTGAGGCGGTATCAAAAGGCGGTGCAGAAACACATGGAGCGCGGCGGCGCGCACCCATTCAAGCTGTCTGAGTACATCAGCTCACAACGGGCCCGGCGCGAGCGTCTGGCCGCCTCCTAAGGGACCTCGCGGCTGCCCCAAGCTGGGCTATCCTGAAAGCGAAAGGGCGACTACAGAGAACACCATGGGTTGCGGAAGCGGAATGCTAGGCCCTCGCGAAGAGGAGCAGAATCTGACCGGACGGCGGGTGTTTTGCGTGAAATTTCAGCGCGAAATGCCCGGCCTTGATGAGGTGCCATTCGAGGGACATCCGCTCGGGCAGCGCATCTACGAGAATGTCTCCAAGGAGGCGTGGAAAATGTGGGTTGAGCGCATGAAGATGATCATGAACGAATACCGGCTCAACCTAGGCACTCCGGAAGCGCAGGAATTTCTGATCAAGCAAATGGAAGATTTCTTTTTTGGCGAGGGCGCTGCGCTGCCCCCGGGATATGTCCCGCCGAAGACCAAAGGCTGATCACCGCAGCACAGCAAGCTCCGGCAGGATATCGAAGCTCAGACGCGCATGCGCTTTACGCAGCGCGCATTCGACCATTTCGGCCGATTCGCCATGGGCGAAGATAAACCCCAGATAGCTGGCGCCTTCGGGCAGGGGCAACAGCTTTTGTCCTTGTTTGGCGGTAATGATGACATCTTCAATGCCGGGTATAGTCCCGGCATCATCAACGCCTGAAACCCCGGCGTAGATTCCCGCCGTTGGGATTGGAATCATCATCACGCCCCGCGCCGGATCGCTGAGTTCGAGGGGTCCCGCCGGCTCCCGGGCTGCGTGCCGCAGGATGACTTCTTCCAGGGTCACGCCGCGGGCGAAGCGGAGCGCCTGCGCGCACAGTCCTCCGATAGGACGCGCCGCCGCCTCCAACATCCACACGCCGGCGTCGTTGACGCGCATTTCGGCGTGTACCGGACCGTTGGTCAGGCGCAACGCGGCTGTGGCGCGCGCGGCGGCGTTAATGATTTGCTGTTGTACTTTCGCCGGCTGACGGGACGGCGTCGTATAGATGGTTTCTTCAAAGTACGGTCCTTCGAGGGGATCGGGCTTGTCGAATATCGCAAGAGTGGTCAACCTTCCCTCCGTCACCAGTCCTTCCAGCGCGAATTCGGAGCCCTCGATATAATCCTCGACTTGTATGAACCGGGCTTCGTCTTCGTGGAATCGCACAATTTCAGGCGAGGCGAGGATATTTTTGATTCGCTCAAATGCCGCCACGAACTCCTGCTGATCGTTCGCCCGGATCACGCCGCGGCTTGCCGACAATCCGAGGGGCTTGAGTACGCATGGAAACCGGACGCCCCTGGCGGCCGCGTCGGGACGCGCATCGAGCGGGAACCGCATGAACTCCGGGACTGGCAGGGCGGCGCCCCGAAACCGCTCGCGCGCGAGGAATTTGTTTTTGCACGCCAGCACCGCTTCCGGCGAGTGGTACGGAATTGAGAGCCGGCGCGCAATCAAAGCTGCAATGTACGCCGGCCGGTCGCCCACGGCGACGATGCCATCGAAGCTTTCCTCCGCGCCGGCGACGATTTGCGCCGACCGCTCCGGGTCATCGAAGCGCAGCGGCAGCGCTTGGTCGCCCCACGGATCTTCGAGCATATGGCAGCGGTCCGTGGCGAGCCGGAGCTCGTAACCGAGCCGTTTGGCTGCCGCCGCGAATGCGTGTGTTTGATACCCCGTTGTCGACGCGACCAGGAGAATGCGTTTAGGCATCTGGCAGAGCTCGTACTCGATTGTAAGACGCCTGCTTATACCGTCCGGGCAGTACGTAACCGGCCGTTTCCAGAGGGCGTCCCAATCAAGAGTGACGCCGTCGTCCGCCCGGGCGACGCTTTATTCAAATTATTCGGAGCCGGAGCAGCCATGCTATCGACGCGCTTGATTCATCTCATCGAGGATCACTGGCAGACGATCAGTTCCTCAGTGATTCAGGAGATCCGGAGCGATCCGGCGTTGCGTCACATCCGTGCGCTCCCGGAGACGGAACTGCGCGAGATCGGCCGCACGATTCTCCGCAATCTTGGGCACTGGCTCACTGCCCCGAAACGCGAGCAGGACATAATTGCGGAGCAGTATGAGACCATCGGTCGCCTGCGATTTTCCGAGTCCATTCCTCTGCATGAGTGCGTACGCGCTCTGCAATTGGTGAAGGCCAAGACGATCGATTTCGTTTGCGACCAGGGACTATCGCAGTCCAGCATCGATATGTATGGCGCAAACGAGCTCGAACGGCGAATCAGCGCGTTTTTCGATCATCTGATCTATCACGAGGTCATCGGGTATGAAAGCGCGTTGAGGCGGTCGGCTCAACTGCCGGTTGACGACGCCAGCGATTTCCCCGCTCGCGTTCGCGCCGGCGCCCGTTGACGGCTGGAGAGACGCTATCCTGTCCTGGCGGCTCGTTCACGGGCGCCGCCGCAGAATCCTGAGAGGATACAGCAAAGCGCGAATCAGGCATTGACACCATATTCAGACTGCGCCACACTGTCGGTAGGGCGAATAAAAAGCGAATATGGTAGTTCATGCTGGAGCGATTCCTTCTCATATTGTTACCAATCTTACATGGCGACAGGAATCACAACGGGAAAGAATTTCCACCGGTATTGACGAGGTCAACAGTGTAATTGAAGGCTGTCCTCGCGGCGGGATCACCGAAATCACGGGCCCGCTCTCATCCGGGCGGACAACTCTGCTCCACTCGATTCTGGCCGAAGCCGCCCGGCTCGGGGACTGGTGCGCCATTGTGGATGCGACGAACGCATTGGATCCCACATCGGCGGCAGCGGCTGGCGTGGATCTGTCGCGCATGGTCTGGATTCGATGCGACGGCGACGCCAGTCGCGCCATGAAAGCGGCGGACCTGTTGATCCATGCCGGCGGGTTCGGAATCATTGCGCTCGATCTGTGCGACGTTGAACCGCAGGTGACGCGGCGAATCCCGCTGTCGTGGTGGTTTCGTTTTCGCCGCGCAATTGAAAATACGCCCTGTGTCCTGATCGTGCTCGGACGCGAGCCGAATGCCAAGGCGTGCGCATCGCTGCTAGTGGAGATGCAGCGCGAGGCGGCGCTGTTTAAAGGCGCGAACGGGTTTCAGCGCCTGGACCGGGCCAGATTCCAGGTTACGGCGCAAAAACCGCCGCGGCCTACGGCCGCATTTGAAGCGCGCGCGCTCGAATAGCGCCCATGTACGCCTGTATTCATGCGCCGGATGGGAGTGAGCAGAAGGGCGCCGATCTGATCGACGTCGCGAAATCATTTTCGCCGCTGATTGAAATCGTGGACCGGAACACTATTGTTCTGCCCATTGATGCGCTCCGCCGTTATATCGGGCCGCCGCACCAGATCGCCAGTGAAATTGCCCGGCGCGCGGCGGAGCGCAAGATCACCGGCAATATCGGGATCGCGCACACAATTGAGACGGCCATTCTGGCCGCGCGCAATCTTTCGGGCGTGACCATTATTCCGAAGGGGGCCGAATCGAAGTACATCGGCGAGTTCCGGATTGAGACATTGCCGATCGATGCGGAAACGTACTCCGTACTGGACCGCTGGGGGATCCGCACGCTTGCGGATTTCAGCGCGCTGCCGGATGACGAGGTTGCCGAGCGTCTCGGCCCTGCGGCGATACGCCTGCAGCAGTATTCGCGCGGCATTGCGGACCGCCCGCTGAAGCCGGCTCCGCTCGGGGCCGAGTATGAGGAGCGGTTTGAACTAGAGCACGAGGTGAGCCTGATTGAGCCGCTGCTGTTCATTCTGGGCCGGTTGCTGAACGCCCTGTGCGACCGTCTGCGGTCGCGCTCGCTGGCGACGACGGAATTGCATTTGCGGTTCGATCTTGCGAACCGGTCGGCGCACGATCGCACGCTGCAATTTCCCTTTGCAACGCGGGATTCAAAAATGATGCTGAAGCTGTTGCAACTCGATCTGGAGGCGCACCCGCCCGCAGGCGCGGTGGTTGCTGTAATGGTCTCACTCACTCCGGTAAAGTCGCGTGTTCTTCAGAACGGGCTGTATACCCCGCTTGCTCCCGAGCCGGAAAAGCTGGAGCTCACGCTCGCGAAGATCCGGTCCCTGGCGGGCGAGGAGAACGTCGGAAGCCCACAACTGCTGAATACGCACCGGCCGGGGGCGTGGAAAATGCGGAGCGGAGCGATGGTTGCGCCCGCAGCGGCCAGCGTTCCGTGCTCAAGGGGCGGGGGTCAGAGGATTGGGTTTCGATATTTTTCGCCGCCGGCGCGGGCGCGCGTGGAGCTGGATAACGGAGTTCCAAGGCGCGTATTTGCGAAACGCATTTCTGGGGACGTGATTCAAGCTGCGGGACCATGGCGCACCTCCGGGGACTGGTGGACGAATGAATCATGGGACCGCGATGACTGGGATGTCGCCTTGAGCGACGGCGGCATTTACAGGCTGGTAGTGGAACGGCGGATGGATGCCTGGTTTGTGGAAGGCGCCTATGACTGATCGATATGTGGAGCTGCACGCCCGGTCGGCGTTCAGCTTTCTCGAGGGCGCGTCCCTCCCGGAGGAACTGGCTGCTGTGTGCGCGGCAAGAGGCGACGGGGCGATGGCGCTTGTCGACGTCGACAATTTGTGCGGCGCGCCGCGGTTTTATCTGGCTGCGAAGAAGCTCAAGCTCACCGCCCATCTCGGCGCCGAGATCACCGCAGAGGACGGATGCCGGTATCCTCTTCTCGTCGCAAACCGCAAGGGATACCAGAACCTGTGCCGGCTGATCACTTCGATGAAGCTGCGCGCCCCCAAGGGCAAAGCCAAGGCGAGCATGGAAGAACTACGCCAATACTCGGAAGGCTTAATCTGCCTGACCGGGGACGAGGAGGGGCCCCTGGCTCGCGCATTTCGCACGGGCGCGACGAAGGAATGCATCGAGCGTCTGCTTGATATATACGGCAAGGGGAACGTCTACGCCGAATTACAGCGCCATTACAGCCGCGATGAAGAGGCGCGCAACCAGGCGGTAATGGACGTCGCGGCGTCTTTTCATTTGCCCTTGCTCGCAACCAATGGCGTGCGGCACGCTTATGCCGGCGAGCGCGAATTGCTCGACGTGCTGACGTGCGTTCGCAATAAAAAGACCATTGCCGAAGCGGGGCGTTTGCTGACGTCCAATGCCGAACGGCATTTTAAAGACGCCCGCGAGATGGCGCGTCTGTTCGCCGACATTCCGCAGGCGATCGCGAATACGGTCGAGTTGTCGTCGCGGCTGCAGTTTACGCTGGCGGATCTTGGGTACAGGTTTCCGCCGTATCCCGCGCCCCCGGGGGAAACTATGAATTCGTATTTACGCAAACAGACCGAGGCGGGCGCTCAGAGACGGTATCAGCCGTATCATGAAAAAGCCCGACAGCAGATTGAGCGCGAACTGGCGCTGATTGAAAAGCTGGACCTTGCGGGTTATTTCCTCATCGTCTGGGATGTGGTTGAGTTCTGCCGTCGAGAGGGCATCCTGGTTCAAGGTCGGGGGTCGGCGGCGAACAGCGCAGTTTGTTATGCGCTGGGCATCACCGCCGTGGATCCGGTAAACATGGACCTGCTGTTTGAGCGTTTTCTTTCAGAACAGCGGGGTGAATGGCCGGATATTGATCTCGATCTGCCCAGCGGCGCGCAACGCGAGCGTGTAATTCAATATCTTTACCGGCGATACGGGGAGCGCGGCGCGGCCATGACCGCCAATGTGATTACCTATCGCGGCCGCTCCGCCGCCCGCGATGTCGGCAAGGCTCTCGGGTTCGAGGCCGACGATCTGGCCCGGCTGTCCAGCGTTGTTCCCCACTGGGGCTGGCGCGATCCATCGGGTACGGCGGAGGCGGCGTTCCGCGACGCCGGCTTCGCAATAGAGCATCCCCGCATCGCGAAGTTCCTTGAACTATTTCAGGCCATACAGGATCTCCCGCGGCATCTCGGTCAGCACTCGGGCGGCATGGTCATTTTTCAGGGCCGCCTGGATGAGATCGCGCCGCTGGAGCCGGCGACCATGCCTGGCCGCGTAGTGATTCAGTGGGACAAGGAGGATTGCGCCGATCTCGGACTGATCAAGGTGGATCTGCTCGGGCTGGGCATGCTGGCTGTGCTTGAAGATTCGATACAGATCATCCGCGATGTCTACGGCGAGGACATCGATCTTGCGCATCTTCCTCAGGACGATCCCGATGTGTACGATGCGCTTCAACGGGCAGACACGATTGGCATGTTTCAAGTCGAGAGCCGGGCGCAGATGTCATGTCTGCCGCGCCTGAAGCCAAAGAGGTTCTATGACCTTGTAGTTCAGGTGGCTATTATCCGGCCGGGGCCGATTGTCGGCAACATGGTGCATCCCTATCTGAAGCGCCGTAACGGACTGGAAGAGCCGCGATGCCTGCATCCCTGGCTCGAACCGGTGTTGTCCCGCACCTTGGGCGTGCCACTGTTTCAGGAACAGTTGTTGCGAATGGCAATGATTGCAGCGGGATTTTCGGGCGGAGAGGCGGAGGAATTGCGGCGGGCATTCGGCTTCAAACGATCCGAGGCGCGGATGCGCGAAGTGGAAGTGAAGCTCCGGCGCGGCATGGACGCCAAGGGCATCACCGGGGCGACGCAGGACGCGATCGTTCAGGCGATCACATCGTTCGCGTTGTATGGTTTTCCGGAATCGCACGCCGCCAGCTTCGCGCTGCTCGCGTATGCGAGCGCATATTTGAAGACGCACTACCTTGCTGCATTTACCGCGGCGCTGCTGAATAACCAGCCGATGGGCTTCTACCGTCCCGCCACCATTGTTCAGGATGCGCAGCGCCATGGATTGCGCGTGCTGCCGGTGGATGTGACGAAATCCGAGTGGAAGTGCATTGTGACGAAGGATTTGGCCCTGCGTCTGGGCCTGAACTATGTTCGCGGTCTGCGGAAATCAACAGCGGACGCCCTGCTTCTGGCGCGCGCCCAGCGGCCGTTTGCGAATATTCAGGACATGGTCCGCCGCGTTCCCCAAATGAATAAGGAGGAATTGCGCAATCTTGCCGAAATCGGCGCGTTGAACTTCATTGATGAAGCGCGGAGCTCTCACCGCCGCGACGCTTTGTGGCAATCGGAAGCGGCGATCCGGCCGGTCGGTCCTCTGCTCGAATCCGCGCAGCCGGGGGCGGCGCTCGCGCCACTGGTCCCAATGACCGTCGAGGAACGGGTGGCGGCCGATTTTCGGGGGACGGGCTTGACAGTTGGCCGGCATCCGATGGCATTGCGGCGCCGCGAACTAATCCGCAGCGGCGTTTTGTCAGCAGCGGAGTTGAAGCGCGGCCGGGACGGGCAGTGGGCGCGCATTGCCGGGTGTGTCATTTGCCGCCAGCGTCCTTCCACAGCGAAGGGGTTTGTGTTTCTTAGCCTCGAGGATGAGACCGGAATTTCAAACGTAATCGTCACGCCGGACTTATTTGACGCGAACAAGCTCACGCTGGTCAGCGCGCCGTATCTGTTGATCGAAGGGGTGTTGCAAAATCAGCAAGGAGTGGTTTCCGTGCGCGCCTGTCGCGTGGCGCCCCTGATATTGAAGCAGCCGGCGATTCCATCGAAAGATTTTTCGTAAACTCCCGGACCGCTGAGACCAAGCGACGCCAACAAAGAAACCAACTCTGCGTTTGCGCCGGCGGCGCAAGGACTCCGGCCGGTTGCGCTTGCTTAGAGGCGCTCCCACTTGTTGTTGATTGGGCCGACAACTATGCACCACGTGCACATCCTCTCGCTTGGGAGGCCGGGGTTCAAGCGCGCGGCTCGGTCTCGGCGCGGCGCGTAGTGATGGGCGCTGCAAGATGCAACCCGTACACTGCCACGAAAACAAGCATGGCGCCGGCGACCATGCGATCGCGCTGAGCAGCAAATCGCACCAACTCCACCGTCAGTATTAGGGCTGCAAGCACGACCAGGGTGAGCGAGATCCCACGGTGAAAGCGGCGTAGCTCGGAATCCAGCCAGGAATCGGGTCTGTGTTCGATGACGCGGCCTGTGTCCGAATCCGTGCAGCGGCTCTTGATGGGGCAAGTATTGCAGGCGTGCGCCGGAGCTCTGTAGAAGACGGCGCCACGGCCATAATCGACCTCAGCGCGGAGCAGTTTCACGTCGTTGGGGCAGGTCCAGAGGTCGACTTGGGCGTCGTAGCGGAAACCCGCGAGGCGCATTCGCTCTGAACGGTGGTGTGAATGACGGGCGGCGAGCTCGAGGGAAGCGGCAACAATCAGCAGAAAGGCGGCATAACCAGCCGCGAGCAGGATTTCCACGTCAACACCGATCATCGCCGCTCCGCCTCGGCAATGATATCGGTGAACAGAAGTTCCGGCGGCTGGGCAGGTTGCGTCCGCGGCCGCATCTGGTAACGGACGCCAAGCCAACACATATACAACAGCGGCATGACGCCGCCCACGATAAAGACCACATCGCCGGGAAAGCGCAGCCACTCGAGCATGGAGTTTTGCGGATTGCCGATAAATTTGAGCGAGCGCGCATCGTAATAGCCGACCCCAACGGAGTGATAGAGCTGCAGGATGCCAAGCGGGAAAAGCGTGGCGAACACCATCCATGCCAGACCGAGGTTCAGGCACCAGAAGCTGATCTTGGCGGCGCGCTCGGGCCAGTGCGCTTCAGGAATCAGGTAACGGATGCAAAACAGGGCCAGCCCAACTGCCAGCATTCCATAGACGCCCATCATGGCCGCATGGCCGTGATTTGCGGTCAGCGCGGTTCCGATCTCGTAGTACGAGATCACTGGGAGGTTGATGAGAAATCCGAAAATGCCTGCGCCCAGGAAGTTCCAAAATCCGACCGAGGCCAAAAACATTACCGCCCAGAAGTGCGGAAACGCAGTGGCGGATTTGCCTTCCTGACGGGCGCCTAGCTGGAGGAAGCTCCACGCCTCGACAGTAAGGAAGGTCAAAGGAATTACTTCCGCAGCCGAAAAGAATGCGCCGAGAGCCATGTGTTGGGCGGGCTCGCCGGAGAAATAGACATGGTGCATGGATCCAATAACGCCGCCTGCCGAGTACAGCAGCATGTCGAGATAGACGACCGTCAGCGCCACGCGCTCATCGACGACGCCGAGCAAAACGAAGATGTAGGCCACCATGATGGTGGTGAACAGTTCGAGAAAATCTTCCACCCACAGGTGAACCACCCAGAATCGCCAGAAATCGGTTGTAGTGAAGTGCGAGCCCGGGTGCGCGAGCAAACCCACGGCATAAAACGCGGGAATGGAGAGCGCCGAGAAGAAGAACAGCCATGGAAGGTTGCCGAAGTGCTCTGTGTCGAGGCGGCGGCGCATGCCGCGGAACAGAATGGCAACCCATGCCGCCAGGCCGACGGTGAGCAGAATTTGCCAGAAGCGGCCGAGATCGAGGTACTCGAACCCTTGATTGCCGAACCACATCCACACACTGCGCAGCCAGCCCTGGATGCCGGCATACTCGCCGATGAGGCTGCCGACCACAACCACTGCGAGGGCCCCTAAGAGACCGTAGGCGAGCCAGTGCTGGCCACGCGGCTCGGCGCGCGCGATCATGGGCACGAGGAAAATGCCGGCGGCGAGATATGACGTAGAGACCCAAAAAATGGCCAGTTGCACGTGCCAGGTGCGCGCCACGTTATACGGGAACAGGCGGCCGAGATCGATGCCGAAAAAGCTGCCGAGGTCGGCCCGATAGTGCTGTGACGCGCCTCCGACGAAGGTCTGCACCAGAAACAGCGCGGCCATGACGAAGAAGAACCACGCACAGGCGCGCTGGGCGGGAGTCAACGTCACCTGATCGGGCGTGCGGAAACTGACGGTCTGACGATCGCGACCATGCCAGCCAAGGAAATTCCAGCGTCCGAAGGCTGCCAGGAGCAGGCCGATGCCGCCGAGCAATGCGATCAGTGAAAGGACGCTCCAGACGATCGCATCCGCGGTGACCTGGTTGCCGACCAGCGGCTCCGGCGGCCAGTTATTTGTGTAGGAGTAATTCTTGCCCGGGCGGACGGCTGTCGCTGTCCACGCCGACCAACTGAAGAATGCGGTGAGTTGCAGGATCTGTTCGGGGTCGGTAATGGCGTTTGGGCGGAGGCCGAATTTCGTTGTGGGCTCGCCGAAGAACTTCGCATATTCGGCGCGCAGCTGGTCGAAGGCGCGGGTTTGGCCGGGGCTGTAGGTGAGTGTGCCGGTTGCGGGGTTATACCGGTTCGTTTTGAAATCCTCTATCGTGGCGAGGCGCGCGCGGCTGGATGTTGCTCCTCCATAGGCGTCGAGGGCGATCAGCGCCGCGCGATGCAGATAGTCAGCCGTGAAATCCGGTCCAAGATATGCGCCGTGGCCGAAAATCGAACCATACTGCATCAGACCATTGCGCAGAAAGACGCCTTGTCCGGCTAGGACATCGTCGCGCGTAAACAGGATTTTACCCGAATAATCCACAGTTCGCGCCGGAATAGGCGGCTCACCGGTGTAGGTTTGCCACGCCAGCAGCCCGAGGACGAGGAAGCCGAACAACACAACAAGTACGACCGCTTGAATCCAGGCGCGTGATACGAGCAGGCCGCGTCTTATGTGATTTGCCATGTTTCCTTACCACAATGTACGGCCATGTGACCGGCCAAGGGTTGGATGAACGGTCAGCCAGCGTTCCCGTGTCAGTACAGGCGCGCCAGGCGAGCGCATGCGAGTTGAGAACGGGCAGTGTGCACCGCCGAAGGCCCGCCGTCCTGAGGGAAATGCATCGGCGCACGCAGGATGACGTGGCGTTGATTGTGTGAAAGCGAATTGGGTGTACGTTTCGCCTGACAAGCAGAACCAGACCCAAAAGGGACTTGAGCAAGGGCGACCTGACCGATGCGAATGCTGGACACTCCGAACGGCTCTTCCGGGGGCTTATACTCGTGGTGAGGATAACACCGAGACGGATCACAGAGCAATTCGAGGAATTCGTCGCGATCTGAAGGACGGCTTCTGGCGCCATGTACGGACGCCAATTGCTCGCGTTCCAGCGCAACAAGGGCGAGAGTCAATGGGCCGGGAAGGGCTGCTGCCGGGCCTGTACCGCCGCTGGCTCACCGGCAACGCCTGGGCCCGATCGTCACCGACGTCTGTCCCGGTCTGGCCGCGGCGCTACAGGTGGTTTATCCGCAAGTGCTGTATCAGCGCTGGGCTCACAAGATGCAGAACATCATGCACAAGGTCCGACGCAAGGATAAGGAGGCCGTTAAAGCCGGCGCTCCGGCCATCGACGGAGCTCGCAACCGAAGCGCAGCGCGCGACGCCTTCGCCCGATTCAAGCGTCGTTGAGCCGCGCACTGCCCCCAGCATGGTCAAGCAGCTCAAAAAAGATCTGTCCGATGTGCCGGCCTTTTTCCAGCTTGCACCCGACGCTATGGCGCAAGCTGAAAACCACGAACATCATCGAACGGGTTTTCGTGGAGGTACGAAGACGAACGCGACCGATCGTCTGCTGCGTGAACGTGGACAGCGTCGACCGAATCATCTATTTCATCTTTCAGAGAATTCAATCTCAAATGGCGGGACCGCAGCCTCCAAGTTTTGACACAAGCTGCTTGACATCATCCCGTTGGGACATCGCGGTTGACTTCAAAACTGCGGTTTGATGTAATAAAAAGCACAGCTTTGCACTCCTCAGTAGCTCAATGGTAGAGCATTCGGCTGTTAACCGAAGGGTTGCAGGTTCGAGTCCTGCCTGAGGAGCCAATCCTCTTCTACGCAACGATTCCGGCCCGCCCGTTAACGCCTCTCTCCGTCCGCAACCGCGCAACTGGCCGTGTTTTCGGCACTCCCGCGTCTCTGGTTTGCACCGCGTGTCCGGCTTGCCGCGCCGATCTGCGCCAAGGCAAAGTTTGCCAGAGGCCGTTTTCTCCCCGTCTCCGGGAGAAACCAGGAATTGGTTAACACCATCGCAAGGGTTGTCCAACCCCAGGCCGGACGTTCCGAAACCGGACCGCGAATATAGTTAACGAACGCGGCAACACGCCGCGTGTCAACGCCATTTGAAATTTCCCCGTTTCGGCGCCTGAAAATTCCCCAGCCCCGGTCGAGTGGTGGTTGACGATTTCCGGCTCTTCGATGC
>Ga0070740_10001152_pt1 | contig 39078 bp, 31 predicted proteins | sample Coa_R2_FD_67286 | JGI IMG/M metagenome (GOLD analysis project Ga0070740, IMG submission 67286) | Surface soil microbial communities from Centralia Pennsylvania, which are recovering from an underground coalmine fire - Coalmine... | ecosystem: Environmental > Terrestrial > Soil > Unclassified ... | reverse complement strand
TACCAGAAACGCGACTCTCATGAGCGCCTCCGGCTAGAAATTTACGCCCAAATGAGCTACAAAGCAAGTGGGCTCCTCGCCGGCGTCCAGCGGCTTCGTGTAAAAACCCCGGAGCGCGGCGCTTGCGGGCTACCGCCCGAAGATAAAGCGGGCCCTGCGCGGATCGGCGGCGCCGTTCAGCACGCCATCGCGTTTGAGAATGACCGTGGGCGCGGACGAATTGCTCCATTCAGTCGTAATTTGCACTTTATGGCCGAGCGCGGCCAGCGCATCGGCGGTTGCTTTCGGAATCCGGCCCTCGAGGTTCACTCTGCCTGGCGTGAATTCGTGAAAGGCGAATGAGCTGTAAAAGTGTTCGGTTTGAAATCGCGGCGACTCGACGGCCTCCTGGGGAGTCATGCCGAAGTCAATGATGTTCAGCAGGACCTGCAACAGGGCCTGATCCTGATTGTCTCCGCCCGGCGTCGAGAGCTCCATAAAGAATTCGCCGTCTTTTGTAATGAGCGTGGGACTCAAGGTGACGCGCGGACGCTTGCCTGGCGCAAGCTGGTTGGCGTGGCCGGGCGTCATCACAAAAGACTGCAGGCGGGTGCTGAGCGGAATTCCGGTGTCGCCGGCGATCACGGACGGAAGCCATGCGCCGCTCGGCGTGGCCGAGAATGCGTTGCCTTTGCTGTCGACAACATTGACGCAGGTGGTGTCGTGCACAGTGGCCAGACCGGCCGCACCGGTAGGCATCGACGTGCTCGCCCCGAGATCGCCGGGTCGGCTTTCCATGGACGCATGCAGCGGATCGATGAGCTTTCGTCGCTCCGCCGCGTACGACTTGGACAGCAAAATCTCTTCGGGAATCTTGCTGAACTTCGGGTCGCCGTAGTAGCGGTCGCGATCCGCGAAGGCAAGCTTTACGGCCTCGATCACAGTGTGCAGATACTGCGGGCTGTTGTGGCCCATGGCTCTCAGGTCGTATCCTTCAAGGATATTTAACGCTTCGATCATGACCGGCCCTTGCGTCCAGAAACCGGGTTTGTACACCGTATAGCCGCGGTACGTTCCGGCTCGCGGCTGATCCGTTTCCGCCTTGAAGTTCGCCAGATCCTGATATTCAAGAAGTCCGCCGTTGGCATCCGAAAATGCGGCGATGCGTTTCGCGATGGCGCCGCGATAGAAGAGATCGCGCACGGCCTGGATCTTGCGCGCGCGATTGCCGCGCGCCTTCTTTTCCGCGGCGACAAGTTCACGCAAGGTTTTGGCCAGCGTGGGATAGCGGACCAGGTCGCCGCGATTGGGCGCTTCGCCGGAGGGATAGAAGAACGCCCGCGATGCCGGCCACTGATCCATGATCCTTTTGTAGTTGTGCAGGAACGCGGCAAACTCCTCAGCGATGGGGAAACCGTTCTCGGCGTAGTCGATCGCGGGCGCGGCCACGTCAGCGAACCGCAGGGTCCCGTATTGCTGCAGCGCCAGCATGAGGCCGTCGAACACGCCGGGCGTGATCGCGGCTTTGATCCCTTCCATCGGGACTGGCGGTTTCCGGTTCGGATCCTCCCAAAATTCGGGTGCACGCGCGGCAAAGTACTCCGGGGTCGCGCGGCGCGGAGCGACGCCGACGCCGCTGATGGCGACGACCGGCTGGCCTGCCATTTTGATGAGCAGCGGCATTTCGCCGCCGAGTCCGAACCGACTCTGCTCGGTGACCGCCGCGGCGAGCACGGTCGCGACGCCCGCATCCACCGCATTGCCGCCCTGCTCCAGAATGCGGATGCCGGCAACGACCTCCTGATTGTTCGCCGCGCCGACCATATGATGCGTTCCCCGCACGGGGGGGAACATGGTGGGCGGGTCGGAGTACAGCAGCGGAGCCGCCACGAAAAACGGCGCAAGCAGCGCGGCGCACGTACGAAACATCATAAATTACAGCCATTCTCCAACATCCTGCGGTATTTCCGCAGAAGCTCGTAGATCACAACGCCGCCGGCGGTGGCGACGTTCAGCGAGTGCTTTGCGCCGAGCATCGGGATTCGGACATGGGTGTCGCAGAGCTCAAGGACTTCCGGGCGGATTCCCTCCACCTCGTGGCCGAACACGAGGCACACCGGGAATCGCGGGCGCCAGTCGAACAGGTCTAGCGCGTGAATGTTGGTCTCGATTGCTGCGATTTCGAAATCATTGCGTTGCAATTCGGTGAGAACCGCAACAGCATCCCAGGCGTGGACCCAGGACACGCGATCCTCGGCGCCCAACGCGGTTTTCGACAACGCCTTTTTCGGCGGATGTCCGGTGATGCCGCACAGATAGAGCCGCTCGACGCCTGCCGCGTCCGCGGTTCTGAAAAACGACCCGACGTTGTACAGGCTGCGCAGGTTGTCGAGCAGAACGCATACCGGCAGACGCCGGATCGCGTCATAGGGCGCTGCGGCGGCAGTGGCGGCGAATGGCAGACGTTCCATTGTCCGTGCCTATCATACGATGGCCGTATGGTGACGCTGGACGGCGAACGGCTGACGATCGAAGAGGTGGAGCGCGTCGCCGTCGCCGGCGAGCAGGTGGAGCTTGCAGCGGAAGCGCGCAGCCGCATGCTCGCCTCGCGCGCGACCGTCGAAAGGCTCGCGGCAGGCGACGCCGCCGTTTACGGCGTGAATACCGGCGTCGGATTGCTCGCCGACGTCCGTATTTCGCGCGATGAGCTCAATCAGCTCCAGCGCAATATTGTGCGCTCGCACGCGGCCGGCGTCGGGCCGCCGCTGGACCGCGCGGTTGTGCGCGCAATGATGCTCATTCGCGCAAATGTACTGGCAAAAAGCTGCTCGGGAATCCGGCCCGCCGTCGCCGAGCGGCTGTGCGATCTGCTGAACCGGGGCGTGACGCCGGTGGCGCCATCGCGAGGCAGCGCGGGCGCAAGCGGCGATCTTGCGCCGCTGGCACATATGGCGCTGGTCCTGATTGGGGAGGGCGAAGCCGAACTGGACGGCCAGCGGCTCCCCGGCGCCGAGGCGCTGCGACGCGCCGGTATCGAACCGCTGGCGCTCGAGGCCAAGGAGGGCATTTCTCTGGTGAACGGCACGCAGGCGATGCTGGCCATTGGATGTCTGGCGCTGATCGACGCCGACGTTTTGGCAGAAACCGCCGACTTGGTCTGCGCCATGACCATCGACGCGCTGCGGGGCACGCCGCGCGCCTTCGATCCCCGCCTTCAGGCTGCGCGGCCACATCCGGGCCAGATATCTAGCGCAGCCAATCTGGCGCGCTTTCTCGAAGGCAGCGAGATCCGGAAATCGCACATTGCCTGCCGCCGCGTGCAGGATGCGTACTCGCTGCGGTGCGCCCCGCAGGCGCATGGCGCGGTGCGCGATGCGCTCACCGAAGCGCGTCGCGTGTTTTCCATTGAGCTCAACTCGGCGACGGACAACCCCCTTGTGTTTGGAGAGGAAATCATTTCGGGCGGGAATTTCCATGGAGAACCGCTCGCGCTCCAACTCGACTATCTGGCCATCGCGCTGACGATATTGTCCGGGATTTCGGAACGCCGCATCGACCGGTTGGTCAATCCCTCGCTCAACGAAGGCTTGCCGCCTTTTCTTGCAGGCCACGCCGGGCTGGAGTCGGGATTCATGATGGCGCAGGTGACCGCGGCTGCGCTGGTGGCGGAAAATCGCGTTCTGGCGCATCCCGCCTCGCCGGGCTCCATCACCACCAGCGGCGGTAAGGAAGATTTCGTCAGCATGGGCATGACCGCTGCGCTGAAGCTGCGGGATGTCGTTTTTAACACGCGATGCGTGCTGGCCATCGAGGCGATCACGGCGGCGCGGGCGCTGGACTGCCTTGCGCCGATGCGCTCCAGTCCGGTCATCGAGAAGGCGCGCACGCGACTGCGAGCCGCCGCGCCGGAGTGGAAGCGCGATCAGCCGCTCGCGGGGCAGATCGAAGGCGTGGCGGCCTTGATCGCGGCGCGCGGATTGGTTCCCGACCCAGGCTGAAGAATGGATTCGCGGCGAAGCTTCCCGGACGGGCGCGATCGGCTCAAGAGCGCCGGCGGTCCGGTCCTTGGCTGCGCGCCGGGAGGGCGATCACAATCCTGCGCCGCCCGCAGCGGCCGGTTTCTTTACCTCGATCCCGGCCAGCGATTCAGTGAACTGCACAATCGCCGCGTGATCGAGATCGCCCTTGCCGTTCGTGATGAGGCTGATCAGCATCTGTTGCAGCAGGCCGGTGATCGGCAGCGGCGCTTTCATCGATTCAGCCGCGAGCAGCGCGTTTCGCAGATCCTTTTCGTGGAGCCTGATGCGGAACCCCGGCTTGAAGTTGCGGGAGATTACCATGGGCGCCTTGGCGTTGAGAACGGCGCTGCCTGCAAGTCCGCCCTTCACGGCGTTGAATACAACCTCGGGATCCAGTCCAGCTTTCGCCGCCAGCGTCAAGGCCTCGCCCATCGCGGCGATGTTGGCGGCGACCATGATTTGATTGGCGAGCTTCGTCACGTTCCCGGCGCCGACCGGACCGGTGAGGGTCACGCTGGATCCCATGGCCTCCAGGACCGGTTTAACCTTATCAAAGACCTCAGGCTTTCCGCCCGCCATGATGGCCAGCGTTCCGTCGATGGCTTTCGGCTCGCCGCCGCTCACCGGCGCGTCAAGAAACCCGACGCCCTTGGCCTCGCACGCTGCCCCGACCTTCTGCGAAACGATGGGGCTGATCGAGCTCATATCGATGACGACGGAACCGTTGCGCGCCCCCTCGAGAACGCCGCCGGGGCCAAGAATCACCTGCTCAACGTCGGGGCCGTCCGGCAGCATCGTAATGACGATCTCGGACCGGGCGGCCACGTCGGCCGGCGAGCTGCCGCGCGCGGCGCCCGCTCGAACGAGCTCATCGACGGCGGCCGAACTTCTGTTAAAAACCGTGAGTTTGTGCCCGGCCTTCAAAAGGTTCCGGGACATCGGCTTACCCATGATGCCCAAGCCTATAAATCCGATTTGCGACAAAGGACGCTCCTTTCAAAGCCGTGATTATAGCGAGTGATGGGGGCGCGCCGTCACAAAGTTCGCAGATGAAAGCCGCCGTCGACGTTGATGACTGTACCGGTTGAATAGTCCAGCAGCCCGTCGGCGATGGCCCGGACCGCCTTAGCGACATCGGAGGCCTCGCCCATACGCCGCTGGGGCAAAAGGCCGTCGGCGATCTTTTGTTGGTAGACGGACTCGACCTTCGCGATCATATCCGTGCGCACAATGCCGGGCCGGATCTCGAACACATTGATGCCGTGCTCGGCGAGTCGTGCGGCCCACAAAGCCGCCGCCATGCTGAGGCCGGCTTTTGAGACGCAGTATTCGCCGCGGTTTACGGAGGCGGCGTAGGCCGAAATGGAAGTGATGAACACGATGCGGCCCTCGCCTCCCCGGGCGATCATCTGCCGCGCGATGCGCTGAGTGAGGAAGTACGGCCCCTGGAGATTGGTTCGAATCAGCTCTTCAAAACTTTCTTCGGAGGCATCGAGAAGGTCACGGCGGTCGCGAGGCGCGATTCCGGCGTTGTTCACCAGCAGGTCCACGGCGCCGAACTCTTGATGGACGAAATCGACGAGCGAGGCGCGGTCATCGCGCGAGCCGATGTCGCATGCGATGATCGCAGCGCCGGTTTTCGCGGCGAGCTCCTCGGCGGCGTCGCGCCTGCCGCGGTATGTGGCGATGATGCGATGCGTAGGGGCGAGCTCTTCGGCGATGCCCCGCCCGATGCCGCGGCTGGCGCCGGTGATGAGCGCTACCGGCCGGTTATCGGGCACTCGCAACTGTCTCCCGGCGGGCGGCGCTCATATCCGCAAGGGCTGCTGGAGCGAAAAGGTCAGGCGCGTTTCCGAAGGAATGAACACGCGCTGGCCCTTGGTCATTACCTGAGCGGCAGTCCCCACGCCGGCGCCCGAGACGGCGCCTACGGCGGCCCCCTTTCCGCCGCCGGCGATCCCGCCCACAATGGCGCCGAGCGCCGCAAGCCCGCCGACCACCATTCCGGTGCGCTTGGTGCGCGAATCGCTGGCTTGAGTGACTTCCTGGGTGTCGATATCCACGGTGCGGCCGTTAACGGTAATGGACTGAAGATCCAGCGTCAGCACGGTCCTGCCTTCCAGCTTGCCGGACTGCTTGTCGTCGACGAGCTTGGCGACCACATCAACGCCGCGCGGCAATACGGTTTCGCCGTTAACCATGACCGGCTCATCCAGAGTGGCGCGATAGGTCTGGCCGAGCGTATCCTTCTGTGAGTCCACCGGATCAATCAGGCGCACGGTGAGGGTCGTACCGGCCGGAATCTCAATCTTGCCCGACGATGGCGCGGCTGGCGGGGACGGCGGAGCAGGACTTTCGGGCGCTGTCGCGCTCCTGAGCGTTTCACGCGGCGGCGCCGGGGGCGCCGCAGGAGCCGGCGGCGGAGAAGTTGACGGCGGCGCAGCGGCGCTCGCTGCGGGCATGCTGTCGTTGGATCCGAACTCGATGCGGCTGATGTCGGCGATTGAAAACGTTTGGATCCGGTCGCCGACGGCGATCCGCACCTGGCGCGCGTCGCCGCCCAAGAATGATCCGAAAATGGTGCGGCCGTCCCTGAAGGTGATGGAATCGGCGTACACGATGGAAAGCGCTCCGAGTGCGAGAGTCGCAACGGTACGAATCGACATGACAGACCTCCACTCTACGATCAATCAATTCTACTATGTGGGCCCGGCCGGCTCGCTCGAAACATTTCGACGCAATCTTGAGGCGTCAGGTTCCGAGAACGTGTTTAAAGAACTCCAGGGATTTTTTGGCGCACGCTTCCCAGCGGAAACAGGCCGCTGCGCGCTCGCGGCCGGCCTTGGCTGCGCGCGCTCGCACGGAAGGCGACAGCGCCAGCGTGGAGAGCGCGGCGCGGATCTCGCTTTCGCTCTTCGGGTCGACGAAGAGACCGCCTTCGCCGACGATCTCCGGAAGACACGACGTATTCGAGGCGATGACCGGAACGCCTGCCGCCATCGCCTGCGCCGCCGGAAAGCCGAAGCCCTCATACAGCGACACGTACGCCACAGCGGTCGCGCCCGCGGTCAAGGACGGCAGCTCGGCTTCAGCGACGTAGCCAAGATACCGGACGCTTTTGACGCCCGAACGAAGACGCGCGATTGTGCGCTCCGACCTCCAGCCCGCCGGTCCTGCGATCAGCAGATCGAATTCATCGCGAATTCCCGGGCTCAGGCCCTCCCAGGCGTCGAGCAGCGCGTCGATGTTCTTGCGCGGCTCGATGGTCCCCACGAACAGGAAATAAGGGCGGTCTCGTTTCGCTGGCAGGGCGTTGAAGTAGCGCTCGTCGACGCCGGAGTGAATGGCCTGAATACGCTCGGGGGCGATGCCGAGAATGCGGATCGCGTCCTGTCGGGTGTTTTCCGAGACGGCGATCAGTCCCGCGGCGCGCTTCAGCACCCGATCGGCGAATTCGCGATCGGCGCGGACATTGGCTTCGGTGTGTAGCTCCGGCATGAGCCAGCAGGTGAGGTCGTGGATAGTGGCCGTCGCTTTCGCATACCGCGGAGCTACCCGCACCTGATTGGAGGCGTGAAAAATATCCGCGCCCTGGCATAGCGCATCCAATACCAACCCGCCGCCCCAGTTGGTCGCGAACAGAGCCGCGATGCGAGGCGCCGTCGCAAAGCGGCTGAGGACGGAGCGCTCGTGGTCGAGCGCTCCGACGGTATTGAGAAACGGGTAGGCGCGAATCGCGGCAGATCCGCCGATCCGCCGCAGGGCGCGCAGCCAGTGCCACAGATAGTTCTTCACGCCCGCACTGCGCAGCAGCAGAGGCGAGGCGTCTATCGTGATGCGCACGCGTCAGTGGTTGACAAACAGGTATTTGCCGCCGCTTTCGGCAACCAGGCGCAACGGCGCGCCCGCAAGGCTCGCAATTCTCGCCACTGAGGGTTTTTCGACGAGAATGTAGCACCGCTCCGGCGACGCCCAGAGCCGCCGAAAATCGCGGTCGCCGATGAAGACGTCACGCGGCGCATCGGGATCATTAGACCCATACTCGAGGTTATTCACTCGTCCGTTCAGAAGCAGCGCGGTTCGATTCGTATAGAAAATCACCGACGACCACGTGTAGTACTGGTCATCCAGGATCAGCTTGCCGGCCGGGGCTTTCATGAGCGCGTCGGCAAGGGCGCGCGACGACATGTAGGGATCAAACACCACCATCGCCAGCCGCGCTGCATGAAAGAACAGGGCCATCATGGCTGCGACGCTGAGCGCGGCCCGCACGCCGGACCACTTCCAGCTCGAGATTGCGCCAACGATGAAGGCAACCCCGGCGAGCCCCAGCGGAAGGCGCAGATAGGCGAAGGAGCGGAGCGTGAGATCGCCCATGTGACCGAGCGAGAGGGTGTACAGTTCGGGATTCTGCACCAGCGCATTTGAAATATCGCCCGGCGTTGGCGTTCCACGGACCGCGATCAGGATGGCTGCGACCGCCAGAGCCGCAGCAGCAGCGATGACGGTCAGCGCGCGGCGGCCGTAAGCGATCCATCGGTCCTCGGAATCCAGCGCGGCGCCGATCAGCAATGCAAGGGCCGGATACGCCGGCATCGAGTAGTACTCCTGGGTTGAGGAAAAGGTGAAGAACGCCAGAATAAAGCCGGCCCAGCACAGTGCGAGCAGACGCATCCGCCCGGCGCGATCGCGTATGGAAAGGCCGCGAAGCGAACGGAATGCGGCCGGAAGGAATACGCTCCAGGGAAACAGCCACAGCAGATGAAATAGCCAGAAGTAGGCCCGCGGCACCGTGTTGTAATCGCGCGGGAAGCGCAGATTCAGAAACCGCAACACGTGTTCATTGATGAAATAAAACCAGAAGAAGCCATGATACTGGCCCGGACCGCTGCGCATTGACCAGTAGAAGTACGGCGGATTCCGGATCGTCGCCAGAATATGCCAGGGGGCGGCGATTATCAGCGCAATCGCCGCGCTGCGGAACAGGCGCAGCCTCCTCCACACATTGCGATTCGCGAGCTGGCTGGTGAAAGTCAGGTACAGACCCGCCGCGGCCAGCGGAAAAACAGCGGCGATCAGTCCCTTCAGCAGCAAACCGGTTCCGACCGATGCGCCGAAGATCGCCGACCAGACGGCAGGGCGCGCCTCTTGATCATCGAGCGTGCGCAGGAACGCCCACATCGCCAGCGTTATGGTCAGCGTCAGCACGACATCGGGAATCAGAATGCGCGTGAACAGAAACAAACCGACGCAGGTTGCGAGCGCCAGGCCGGCGTAGAGACCCGCGCGGTCCGAAAATGCCCAGCGCGCCATGCGGGCGACCAGCCAGCACAGCAGGATGGCTGACAGCGCGACCGGTATGCGCGCCACCCAGTCGTGGACGCCAAACAGCTTGAAGCAGATGGCGATCATCCAATATTTGAGCGGCGATTTTTCGAGATACTTGATTCCGTCCAGCCGCGCAGTCACCCAGTCTCCTGAGTGCAGCATGTTCCGGGCAATTTGCGCCTGCACGGCGTCCACATCGTCCATTAACGACGGCGGGCTGACGCTACAGCCGAAGAAAACGATAATTGCGACTGCGATTACGATGACTTCGTAACGGAAACCGCGCTGAATCCTTCGCGACTTTCGAGACCGGACCCCGGCGTCTGGACATTCCAACGCCGCATCCAGAGAAACAGGACGAGCAGACCCCATAGGTGATAACCGAGGTTAGCGCGCCGCTCCATGTGGTCGCGAACCAGGCGGTCAATCTCCCGCCAGCGGAATAGCCCGGACTCCTCAACGTTGCGACGGCTTAAAATATCCATTATCAAGGGTTTCAGAATCGTCCGCAGCCACTGGTGCGCGGGAATGTCAAAGCCCTCCTTGCGCCGCCGTAAAAGGGGCGCCGGAAGCGCGTCCCGCATCAGCTCGCGGAGCACGAACTTTTGCGTTTTTCCGCGGACTTTGAAAGCTTCGGGAAGCCGCGCCGCGAATTCGACGATGCGGTGATCGAGAAATGGCGGGCGGACTTCGAGCGAGTGCGCCATGCTCATCCGGTCGCATTTATAGAGGATGGCATCGGGCAGATAGTAGGTTTGATCGAGCCAGAGATAGCGGTTGAGAGAGCCGGCAGACTTCTGGGCGAGAAACCGTTCCAGCAGCCGCCCCGTGGACTCATAGCCGTTGTTGAGGCGCAGCCGGGCCTTCTCTGCCTCGGAAAAGGCGCCGTTCCAAAAGACATGGGCTTCGACCGGGCTGAGCAGAGAGCCGTGCAAGAAGCGGACGATCTTATAATCGAAGCCAATCTTTTCGTCGGAGACAGGAAGAACGCGCGAAACTCTGGCTGCCAGCCGGCGCGCCGCGTGCGGGATGCGGCGAAACCATTCCGCATAGCGGTCCGCCAGATACGTGACATAACCGCCGAAGATCTCATCGGCCCCCTCGCCGCTGAGCGCCACGGTGGCATGCTCCCGCGTCATCTTCGAAAGAAACCAGACCGGCAGCGCTCCGGCGTCGGCGCTCGGTTCATCCGAGTAATACGCCATCTGCTCGATCGCGTCGGCGATGGGCAACTCCGGGCTCAGATCCAGCTCAAAGTGCTCGGTCCCGTAACAGGCCGCGAGTTGCCGGAAATAAGGGCTCTCATCAAAGCTGCGACCCTGGAAAGAGACAGAAAAAGTCTTCAGCGGCCGCGCCGAGCATTCGGCGGCATAGTGGAGCACCGTCGAAGAATCGAGTCCGCCGCTGGCCCAGACGCCGAGCGGGACATCGGAGATCAGATGTTCACGGACGGACTGGCGCAACAGCCCATCAAGCTCCTCTTTCGCTTCTTCGAGCGAGCAAAACGGACTCGGGGCGAAATTCAACGTCCAGTACGCGTTTGAGCGCACCGATCCGTTGCGCCACTCCAGCCAGTGACCCGGCGGCAATTTCTCAATTCCCTCAATGAGCGTGAACGGACCGGGTACGTAGTTCAGCGACAGAAAATGATGCAGCCCTTGCACGTTCATGCGGCGCTCAATCGCCGGATGGACCAGAATGGCCTTTAACTCCGATCCGAAATAGAGATCATCGCCGCGCCGGCAGATATACAGCGGCTTGATCCCCATCCGGTCGCGCGCGAGCACCAGCCGCCGCTCCGGCTCCACCCAGATCGCAACCGCGAACATGCCGCGCAGTTTTTCGAAGCAGCGCAGATCCCACTGGAGAAAAGCGTGCAGTACGACTTCGGTGTCAGAGCGGGATTGGAACCGGCAGCCCAGAGCTTCGAGTTCAAGCCGCAATTCCGCATGGTTGTAAACCTCGCCGTTGAACACGATGACGGCCTTGCCGTCCGCGCTCTGCATCGGCTGGCTTCCGTGTTCGAGGTCAATAATTTTCAGCCGCACGGCGCCGAGCGACGCGATCTCGGACTCAAACACTCCCTGCTGGTCTGGTCCGCGATGGATCAAAGACTCAGCGGCGCGCCGGATCCGCGCCGGATCGACCCTGTGATGGATATGCGTGAATCCCGCAATGCCGCACACACCCGAAACTCCCCGTTAAACGCTCAGGCTAGAGCGCTTTCTTCTGATACACGACGTGACGATGGAATGACTATAACATATGAATGTTTTGCCGCAATCGAACGTTTCACCGCACGGCCAAAACGCTATTCGTACCGGAGCGCCTCAGCCGGCGCCACGCGCGTGGCGCTCCAGGCCGGGTACAGCGTTGCAACGAAACTGATGAAGACGGCGGCGGCGGCGACCCAAAGCCCGTCAGTCCACTGCGGTTCAAACGGCACATAGCTTAACTGATAGACTTCCTGGTCCAGGCGAAGCCAGCGGTAGTGGCCCGCGAGGTAGCTGATCGCATAGCCCGCCGCGAGGCCGATCGCTGCGCCGACCGCCCCGATCAGCACGCCCTGGTACATGAAGATTTTGCGTATCTGTTCGCGTTTTGCGCCCATAGACATCAGTACAGCGATGTCCCGATACTTCTCCATCACCATCATCACCAGCGTAATCAGGATATTCAACGCGGCTACGAGCTCGATCAACCCGATGGTGACGACCGTAACGGTCCGCTCCATCTTAAACGCGTTTCTAAGCTGGCGGTTCTGCTCCATCCAGGTGGTCGCGGCCAGGCCGGCGCCAATGATTTTATCGGCCGCGGCGGCAACCTCAGGCGCGCGATTCGGATCGTCGAGCTTCAGTTCGATGCTATTGACGACATCGCCCAGCGCAAACAGCTTCTGAGCGGAGCGCAGCGAAGTAAAGGCCCAACTGGCGTCGAGCTGGTTAAATCCCGACTCGAACAGTCCGACCACGCGGAATTTGTAATAGGCGGGGCGCACGCCCAAGGGCGTGATCTCGCCCTGCGGGCTGATGACCGTGACAATGCTTTCGGGAAGCATGCCGATGCTCTGCGCCAGCCCAGCGCCCAGAATGATGCCGGGCGGCGTGCTGGCGTCGCCGATTCGGTCAAGCGATCCCTGTTTGAGATGGCGCAGCACGTCGGCGCCGGCCTGATCCCGCCCGGCCGGGATGCCTTTGACCACGCCGCCGGTTCCTTGCTGAGGCCCGCTGAAGAAGACCGTTCCATAGAGGCCCGGACTTGCCTCGACCACGTGCGGAATCGAGCGCAGCTTGGGAATGAGCTGTTGCCACTTTTCGATCCCATTGCCGGGTTGTTTCTCGAGGATGGTGACGTGCGCGGTTGCGCTCAGAAGATTCTCTTGCAGGGTGCGGCTGAATCCAGTGTTGATCGCCAGCGCAATGATCAGCGCCATGACGCCGGCCGCGACGCCCATCACGGAAATCACGGTGATAACGGAGATCACCGCCTGCTTGCGCTTGGCGCGTAGATACCTGCGCGCCACGAAGAATTCGAAGCGGCCGGCGACCTTCATCAGTCTGCGGCTCGAAGCTTATCGGCCAGCCCGATGGCTCCTTCGGGGCGAAGCAGGGGAAACAGAATGACGTCGCGGATGGACTTTGCTCCTGTCAACACCATGGTGAGCCGGTCGATGCCGATACCCTCGCCGCCGGTGGGAGGCATACCGTAGGACATGGCGCGGAGGTAATCCTCGTCCATCTGATGCGCCTCCTGATCGCCGCGCTCGCGCATGGCGATTTGCATTTCGAAACGGCGTCGCTGCTCCTGGGGGTCATTCAGCTCGGTATAGGCGTTTCCGATCTCCATACAGGCCACGTAGATTTCGAATCGCTCGACGAAGCCCGGATCGTCGGGCTTGCTCTTTGACAGCGGCGAAGTCTCAACGGGGTAGTCGTAAATGATCGTGGGCTCGAAGAGGTGATGCTCCGCCACGCGCTCGAAAATGTCGGCCAGCGCCTCGCCGGGCGACGCCTTGCTCGAATGTTGCGCCAGCCACTCAGGATCGGTCAGATGTTCGAGGCGCGGCTTGTCGGCTTCCGGCCAGAACTCGATCACCGCTTCCCGGAGCGATAGCCGGCGCAGGTTCGCAAAATCGAGCGCGCGCCCATTGTAGGCGATCTTGGCGGATCCCGCGACGTCCTCGGCCGTCTGGCGGAGCAATTCGGCCGACAGGTCCATCAAGCCGCGATAATCCGTGTAGGCCTGATAGAACTCGAGCATCGTAAACTCGGGGTTGTGCTGCGCCGAGACGCCCTCGTTGCGGAAGTTGCGATTGATCTCGTATACGCGCTCCATGCCGCCGACGATCAAGCGCTTCAAATACAATTCGGGCGCGATGCGCAGATAGAGATCGATATCGAGCGCGTTGTGGTGCGTGATGAACGGCCGGGCGGCCGCGCCTCCATAAATGGGCTGCATCATCGGCGTTTCGACTTCGATGAAGCCTCTGGCTTCAAGCTGGCGCCGGAGCGACGCGATCACCCTGGCCCGGCGCACGAATGTGCGCAGCACCTCCGGATTCGCGATCAGATCGAGATAACGCTGCCGATAGCGCGTTTCGATATCTTCCAGCCCGTGCCATTTTTCGGGCATTGACAGCAGCGTCTTCGCCAGAAAGTACAGCTTCTCGACGTGCACGGACAACTCGCCCGTGCGAGTCCGGAACAGATAGCCTTCACAGCCGATGATGTCGCCGATCTCAAGAAGCTGATACAGCTCATAGTCGCGCTCCGAGACGGCGTCCTTGCGGACGTAGATCTGTAGCCGCTCACCCTTTTGCAGCAGGTGGGCGAAGCCGGCCTTGCCCATGCGCCGGATGGTCTGAATGCGGCCGGCTACGCGCACCTCGATGCGGTTCTGGTCGAGCTCCGCAGCGGACTTCTCGCCGAAGCGCTGAACGATCTCTGGAACCGTATGCGAGAACTCGAATGCGTGGCCGTATGGCTTATAGCCTAACGCCTCGATTTGTTTAGCGCGTTCCAGGCGCTGCCGCAACAGATCTTCTTCGAGGGACAATAAAAGCTCCTGAAATTCGATTATTGCAAAGGGGGTTCGAGCCGCGCCGCTAACGCTTCACGATGACTTCGCGCAGCGCATCCCGGGTCAGAAAAAACTTGAGCGATTGAAACCGCGAGAACAGTTTTTCGAGGGCCCGGTTGTTGAAAAACTGGGCGGGCGCGCGCGTCCCGCGCGAAGTCAGCAGGATGGTCTTGGCGTCCGCGATGCGGTAGTTGTAAATCGGGACGGAGCGCGCCTTCTCGTCAGCGTGGAAAAACGCCAGCATGCTGGCGCCGGGCTGGAGGACGTTATACAGCTGCTCCACCGTGTCGTGCAGCAGAGAGGGCGCCAGAAACTGCAGCGTGTCCCACACCAGCGCGCCGCCGAAACTCTGCTCGGGGAAATCAAGCGTGCCGGACATAAATTTCCGCACTCGCTCTGGGTCGGCCTGATTCTCGTAGAAATCGCCGGGACCGCCAAACGCCGCCTCCAGCGTCCGGATAATATCGTCGGAATAGATCCGGTGACCCAGGTTGGTGATGAAGCTGATATTGGCCTGGCTTGCGCCGGCTAGATCCAGAATCGACAGATTTTCCTGATCGCGGATCGACGAGAAAAACTGTTCCAGTCCGGGGCTTTGGCGTTTCTGAACGCCTTCGGAACGCTGGCGGGATTGCGGAGGCGGGCCGACCCCTGGCGTCTTCTGAGCCAAGGATGAGTTGCCGGCCGACCCAGGCGCCTGCCCGGCGCCCAGCAACTCCTTCCAATGCTTGAGCAAATCCCGATCTCCGACTCTGCGTACGCTGGCGCGCGGAGCGCCGCTCCGATCCGTTTACCGCTTGACTTCAGCCGCAGCCGCGACTGTCGCTGGAGGCTGCTCCTGAGCAGGACGCGGCTGCTGCCGCGTCGGTTGCGATTTCGCAACGTCGCCCTTGGTGATGTCAATGCTGCCCTTGAAATACGCGCCGTCTTCGATGACGATGCGGGCGGTCTTGATATCGCCCACCAGCTTTGCGTCCTTGCGGATCTCGATCTTGTCGGTCGCTTCCACATTCCCGTGGACGGCGCCCAAAACCACGATCTCCCGGGCCTTGATGCCGGCCTGCACCTTCCCGTTAGGGCCCACTGTCAGCCGGTGCTCCTGCAACTCGACCGTGCCCTCCACCTCGCCATCGATGGTCAGGTCTTCACGGCTGAAGATCTGGCCCTTGACCATGACCGACTTTCCGAGCGCGGCAACGCCCCTCGGCATTTCGTTGTGTGTCTCTGGACTGCGTTGAGGCATGCTTGCCATTGAAACGGGCTCCTTGGGGGAATTGGCTGCTGCTGGCGGCATGGCGGCCGGCCTGGATGGCGGCTCGTCGTTCTTACGATTCCACATTCGAAAATGAGGCTCCTTACTGTTCAGGACTTCTGACTATCGTACTACTTCGAGGTACTAGCAGGATGCCAGACGAAGCGAAACAGACCCGCTGGTTCTCGAAATGGGTCACAGCCGCCCGAGGCGGCTCTTCTCAGAAAAGACATCTCAAATGTTCATGGTAGGGGAATCGAAAGCAGATGCCAAATGGTTCCTGGCGTACGGCGCCGTCCTCGCGTCTCCAGGACGCTGTTTTCGCGGCGCGAACGCCGCGATTTTCTGACGGCGTCCGCCGGGCGGGCCCAATCACACCCAATGTTACACTCGATACATGGGAAGTAGCGCTTTCCCGATATATCGCGAGGGTCTCGCCACCCTCGAATTCGGGACTACTCCCCGGATTACATCCCTTTTGATCAAGCCGGCGTCAGCCGTCTGTAATCTGGATTGTGCCTACTGCTTTTATCTCGATCGCGACGCTGACCCGTACAAGGCGCTGCCGGCGCGACGGATGACGCTCGAAACCCTGGAGCGGCTGGTCGACACGTATCTCTTTTATTCCTACCCGAACAGCGTTTTTGCATTTCAGGGCGGCGAGCCCACGCTCGCCGGGCTGCCGTTCTTTCAGAAACTGGTCGAGTACCAGAAGCAATACGGGCGGAGCGGTCAGTCGGTAAGCAACGCCTTGCAGACCAACGCGATTCTGCTGACGAAGGACTGGTGCGACCTGTTTCGAGAGTACAACTGGCTTTTGGGCGTATCGCTCGACGGCCCGGAAGACGTACACGATCGCTACCGCTTCAACAAAGGCGGCCAGGCGACCTGGCGCAAGGTTATCGATGCCGTTGAACTGTTACAAGCCAACCAGGTCGAGTTCAACGTCCTATGCGTACTCAGCGATGCGAACGTTGGCCAGCCCCGGGAACTGTACCGGTTTTTCCGGGGCCTGGGCGTCGACAACATCCAATTCATTCCGCTCGCCGAATTTGACGGCGCGGGCCATGCGCTGCCGTTCACCATCACCGCCCAGCAGTACGGGCGGTTTCTCTGCGAGCTGTTCGATGTCTGGTGGCCTGACCGCCGCAAAGTGCGCATCCGATTTTTTGACAATCTGGCGGAAGCGGTGGCGGGTCACAAGCCGGGCAGTTGCACCCTGCATGAGACCTGCGACAGCTATGTCGTCGTTGAGTACAATGGCGATGTTTACCCTTGCGACTTCTTTGTCGAGAGCGACTGGAAGCTGGGCAATATCATGCTGGACTCCTGGGCGGAGATTGCCCGCCGCAGCCGCAGATACGGCTTTGCATCGAAGAAAGCCCTTGCCCATCCGGAGTGCCAGGTCTGCGAGTACCAGTCGATCTGCCACGGGGGGTGTCCCAAGTTCCGCCACGGTCCGTACCGTCGATTTGAGGATCTCGATTATTTCTGCGCAGCGTACAAAATGATTTTCGCTAAGGCGACGGGTCCGCTGCGCAGAGAGGTATCCAAACTCCTCGGAACGGACGCTCTGGCGATGTCCGCGATGAATCCGTATTGACGAGCGGTGCTTTCGGTCGTTCTGGTTGCGCCGCGTAACCCTCTGAACATCGGCGCGGCGGCGCGCGCGATGAGCAATTTCGGGTTCTTTGATCTACGGCTCGTCAATCCCTACCACGTAGCGTTTCGCGAAGCGAAATCGGCCGTGAAAGCGGGGGAGATTCTCGCGCGGGCCCGTGAATATCAGAGCCTCGCCGAGGCGATCGCGGACTGCTCGCTGGTGGTGGGAACCACCTCGATTGGAAACCGCGCGCTGGAGCTTCCTCTCCGCCGCCTGGAATATGGAGGCCGCCTGATCCGCAAGCATATGGCCGGCTCGGGCGCCGCTCTCTTGTTCGGATCCGAAAAGTTCGGGCTCAGCAATGAGGACATGGCGCATTGCCACTGGCTCATGCGCATTCCGACGCGCGAGGAGCACGGATCGATGAACCTCGGTCAGGCGGTCGCCGTGTGCCTCTATGAACTAGCGCGGAATCCGGCCATGGCCAAGCGTGCGCCCGCGCCGAAGCAGCCCGCAGACGCCGGCGATCTGGAGCGCCTGACCGAAGTGTGGCTCGATGTTCTCCGCAAGAGCGGCTATGTGCACGCGCGCGTCGCCGGTTCCACGCAACTGAAAGTGCGGCGCCTGATACGGCGCATGAACCTGTCGGCGCACGACGCCGAGGTCTGGCTGGGAATGGCGCGGCAGATCCGGTGGAAACTCGACGGGTGTTATCCTGAGTCCGAATGACAAAGCTGCAGCTTGAGTACGAGCTCGAGCGGCCTCTGACCGACGATGACGCCGTAGCGATCGCCGACATTCATTCCGTCTACGGCTTTGTCCGCGTGACGCTGGCCCCTTCGATGGATCGCATCACCGTCGAGTACGATGCGTCACGCCTTTCGGAAAGCGATGTCGAGGACTGGCTGATGCGGTTCGGAATCCCGATCCAACGCGAGCCGGTTCCAGTCAGCTAGCCGTTCCGTACGGCAGCGAGTCGCACCAGCTCTGGATTTCTGCCACGCTAGCGGTAGCGATGATCGGTCGGCTGGCATGCCCTCCCCTGGCGGCGCTGATAGCGGCGCCGGAAGGCGCTGCAATAGCGCTCGCCATGCTGCTCGTGTTCGGCGGCGCGAAGCTCATGGCGGAGTTGTTCGAGCGCCTTGGGCAACCCGGCATTGTCGGCGAGATCCTGGTCGGCGTGATCGTCGGACCCGGCCTCCTCGGCTGGATTGCGCCGAACGCTGTCCTGACCGCACTCGCCGATTTGGGCGTCATGTTTCTGCTGTTCCGGGTCGGGCTCGAAGTGAAGCCCAGGGAACTGATGCGCGTTGGGCCAACCGCCACACTGGTTGCCACTCTCGGCGTGATCGTGCCGTTCGCGCTCGGGTGGGCGATCCTTGCGCTGTGGGGAGCGCCGCGGATCGAAGCGATATTTGTCGGCGCTGCGATGGTCGCCACAAGCGTGGGCATCACGGCCCAGGTGCTCGCTTCAAAGGGCCTCCTGCATCATATAGCGAGCCAGACGATCCTGGCGGCGGCTGTGATCGATGACGTGCTCGGATTGCTGGTCCTCGCGGTGGTGAGCAGCATGGCCAAAGGCAAGGTGAACGTGCTCGAACTGGCTGGCGCCGCGGTTGTGGCCGTCGCGTTTACCGTCACAATCGCCAAATGGGGAACCGGCGCGATGATGCGCGTGATGCCGCGCGTGGAGGCGCGTCTGCGGGCCGGCAACGTACAGTTCAACATCGCGATGATTCTGCTGTTCGGGCTTGCGCTGCTTGCGACTTACGCGGGCGTTGCGGCGATCATTGGCGCTTTTCTCGCCGGCATGGCGCTGAGCGAAAGCCTTGATCGACGCGTGTATCAACTGGTTGACGGCGTGACGGAGCTGCTGCTGCCATTCTTTCTGGTTGGCATCGGCCTGCATCTGAACTTGTCGCCATTTGCGCATGCGTCGACGCTGATGTTGGCTGCGGTCATTATCGTTGCGGCCGTGCTCTCCAAGCTGATCGGGTGCGGTCTGGGCGCGCTGCCCATGGGCTTTCTCAACGCGGTGCGCGTGGGATGCGGCATGGCGCCGCGAGGCGAAGTCGGGATGGTGGTGGCGCAGATCGGTCTGGGTCTGGGCGTTATCGCGCAGAGCATTTATGGAATCGTCGTGTTCATGGCGGTTGCAACGACGCTCATCGCGCCGCCACTGATTCATGCAAGCTTCCGCAACGCGGTGCGCGAGCCGGCCGTGGAAGAATTTAAAGTGCAGTAGCAAGCCAGACATGCGGGACCGGTCCGCCGAAACAGACCGGTCCGGCGGTGACGCCCTGCGGTTATCTCGATTGATTCTGGCTGTCGTGCTTCTGGTTATAAATCTCGCGGCTTAGCCGGTTCTGCTGGCGGTTGATCTGCCGCTTCTGCTTGTTGGTCAGGTTGCCGCCGTTCTCTTGTCTGTCGCGACGGATTTCCCGGTTCAGTTTGGTTTCCTGCTTCTCAAGATGCGCCGCTTCGCCGGCTGTCAGCGAGCCGTTTTCGATTCCTTCGGCGATGCGCCTCTGCTGATTCTCCTTGCGCTGCTGGATCCGCCCCTCTCTCTTTTCCTCCTGCGCGGAAACGGTTATGCCGGCTGAGGCGAGCATCGCCGCGATTGCGCAGACCGTCAGAATTCGCTGCATCAATTTTCCCCTTTCCAGTTTGTGCATTCAGACAGCCTTACATCTCACGTTTATGCAAACAGCAAAAGCGCGGCTCCGGTTTCGCCCGAGGCCATTAAAGTCTGTCCACAAAAACCCGAATTCCTGCGCAGGCTCTCCGTCCGGCGTATTCCGGGGAAGCCAGCCGGAGCTATTGCTTCTGTCCAATCAGCAGCAGCGACTGGCCGAGAAGAAAATTGAAACCCGCGCCCAGCAGCGTCGCCTCCAGGCGCAGCGGCGCGTACAGTATGCTGTCCAGCCACGGCGCGACGGGACGGACGCCGCTTTGAGGAGGCTTGCGCAGCAGCGGCTCCCACGCACGAAATTTTGCCAGCGCAACCGGCAGCAGCAGCGCGTTCGCATAAGTGCAGCGCAGAACTCGGATGCCGTGCCGCTGCGCCAGGCGCATGAGGCGCGAGCGCGTAAATCGCTGCCTTTCGTGCGCGAACTGTGAATGTCGGCTGCGCAATGCTTCAAGCGCAGACACCCGCACAACGCACAGCCCGCCGCGTTGGAGCACGCGCGCGAATTCAGCCATCGGGCGGTCCTCGTCGCCGCGCGCGAAATGAATGAGAACGTCCATGGAAAGGACAAGATCGAACGCAGCGTCTTGGAACGGCAGCGCGGCGATATCGCATTGCGCCAGGCGTTCCGGGTGCAGGAGGCGCGCGTAACCGAGCCCCTCCCAGCCGATATCCACAGGGAAGATGCGCCAGTGGTAGCGCTCGGCGAGCTGCGCCGCGAGGCGCCCGGTTCCGCAGCCGGCGTCGAGCACGCGCTGGAATGAACGTCGGCGCGCAACCGGATCCAGAAGCCGGAACAAGATGCGTTTCATCCCCCGATACCACCAAAATTGCTGTTCGGCTGCGGCGATATTCTGAAACTCGGCCGGATTCATGGCGGCGTCGCCCTCGAAAAGCCCGAGGCAGAGATCCTGAGAGCGTGCGGGGTGGCGCTTCAGGACCCGCGTCACCGTGCGCGGGATCCGATAGAAGTCGCCCCAGGCCTTCAGCCTATCATGCCGGCGCGAGCGCGCTCACGATATTCTAGAAGGTAGCGATGCCTCTCTACGAGTACCGCTGCGAAACCTGCGGCAACGTCTACGAACAGATTCGCCGGATCTCCGATGCGGACCGGGATCTGGAATGCCCGGATTGCAAGTCGGCAAACGTCAAGCGACTGCTTTCGGTGTTCGCGACGTCTAGCGCGGGCGGCGCGTCGTCCGCCGAAGGATGCGCCACGTGCGGCGCTCCACGAGCATTTTCGTGAGCGAGATGAGCGCCTGGGCCAGGATGGCCCCCACTCCCCGCTGGTTGACGCAGCGGACGTCTGCATGAGTTTGGGCGAGAACCGGCGCCGGCCGAGGTAAATACCCGTCGGCTGTGCCACCACCAGAAGAGGTGGGGCCGAGTTGAGCCGTAGGAGCCGGCGGTTCCCAAGGCGCCGTCCAAGCCGTCTTTGTTCGCGGCCGTGGCCGGACCGCCGCCTCTCTGCGGGATGGGCGAGTCAGTCAGCTGCGAAGCGCCCGGGAGGAGCGTGCACGGCTCGAGCAGATGCTTCAAATTCAGACAGCGAATTTTGGCCAATCCTTAGATTGTGCGCTGCGGCGGTCCTTCATGGACGCGGTCATCAGGCTCAAATCGGCATCAAAAGAAGTTGGCGGCGTTATAAGCCCGGATCAGGAGCGCGCATTTTCCATTCAATGGCCAATTCCGCAAGTGGCGCCGCTTAATTTGCCATTCAATGAAAGAACCAACACATTGGGTGGAAATTCTTCGGCGGCCGGAAGCGATCATGGTCTAATGTCCCTAGCCGTCTGTATGTGGAAAAAGGCGGTCTTAATCCATACAAACTACACTTTGCGCTTGACTTGTCAGGCGCCGGGTGATATGAATATCTTGACTGCGTCCAAGGGTTAACTAGCGGTATTCACTCACGCATGAATTCCGCGAGCACAGAAGCAAACAAGAGAAGTCGAGAGACATGGGCCTGCTGAAGCAAGGCGAAGGTAGAGTTCAAGCATCCGGAGGCGGACGGTGAAGAGCCGGGTCGCGCCGAAGATTCTTGGGGGAAAACTCGCTGATTTGCGCTGTACTGCTGGATGAGGCTCAGGTTGAAGAGAACTTCCGTCGATTCAAAATTCCAATACTTCACAAGGAGAAGGAAATGGCAGATTTTCGCAAGTGGTTTTTAGCGTTTGCCGTAGTGGCCCTGCTATTCGCCATCCCGGCGAGTGCGCAGCCGGCTCTGCAGTGCACGGCGAACGCTGGCGTGCCGCCAACGGTGCGTGCGGAGGGGCTCACTGAGCTCGTCGGCGACATCGTGCTGAACTGCACGGGCGGAACGCCGACGCCGGCCGGCGTCGCAATTGCGCCAGCGAACGTAACGGTGTTCCTGAACGTGAATGTCACGAGCCGGTTGGTTGCTGATCCGATGACCGAGGCGTTGCTCCTCATCGATGAGCCGCACTCGACCACGAATCCGACTGTGCCGCTGATTCCCTGCGCGGCTGGCACGGCGGGCACGTGCAGCGTACTCGGAACGAGTGGTGGCGTGGGGAACCCCGGTCCGTATGGTACGGGCAAGGGACCGAACGTGTTTCAGGGGCGCCTCACCGGCTCCAACCAGGTCACGTTTCTTGGCGTGCCAATCGATCCTCCCGGGTCGCAGACGCGCGTGATCCGCATCACCAACATCCGGGCGAACGCCAACCAGCTCGGCGTTTCCTCGACGCTGGTGCCCACTCAGATCACCGCATACATTTCGATCACGGGCTCGACCTCGGTGCCGGTGAACAATCCTCAGCAGACCGTTGCCTTCGTGCAAGCCGGTCTGAAGACCAGCATCCAGAGCGGCACGCTCAGCACCCCGATCAATTTCCTGTACTGCAATTCGGCGAATTCGAACATCGCTGGAAATAACACGAGTTCATTACAAACCGGCGGGCAGAACGGAACACAGTTCATTGTCAGGTTCGATGAGGGCTTTGCGTCATCGTGGAAGGTGCGCAACGCAGCTCTGACGATCGCCGGCCCGACGGCAGCCGCAACCGGCAGCATTGGTGATCTCAACCAGAACGTTCCGGGCGCGATCTATAACACGGAAACTGGATTCTCGTCCGGAGGCTCGACGGACGCCATTCCGACAGGATCCGGCGTGGCGCAGCAGACGCCGCCGTTCCCGACAACCAGCGGCCTAAGCTCTGCCGGCGTCGCAAATGCGGGTACGCGTCTCATGATCCAGTTCAACGCGATCCCGACCGGCGCCCAGCTCTTCGTGCCGGTTCAGTTGAACACGGTCAATCAATCCACCACCTCGACCGTCGTCGGAAGAGCCGTCCTCGTTGCGGCTGATTCGACGGGCGCCAACATTGGCGGCATCTCCGGCGGCAGCTTTGGCCCAATCCCGGCCACCAGCACGAGCAACACGCTCAGCGGCGTTAGCGTCATCAGCACGAACACCGGAATCGCGCCGCTTACGGTGACGGCTGGCACAGCAACCGCCGTTTACGAAATCGTCGGAACCGATCCGTTCCAGTTGGAGCGCCTTGAGGTTCCGGTGGCCGTTGCGTTCACTGCAAGCCAAAGCGGGTTGACGCTGGGTGTTCAGTCGACTGCCACAGCCAGCTTTGCGCCGATCAGCACTGTTGGCACGGCCAGCTCGACAGCGCCTGTGCCGCGCTTTGCGCCCGGCACTCCGGCCAATTCGTTCATCGTCAACCGCTGCAATTGCAATATCCTGTTCCCGTGGGTCTCCAACCAAGCCGGCTTCGATACAGGTATTGCGATCAGCAACACGTCTGCGGATCCGTTTGGCACAACAACCCAAACCGGAACCGTGACGCTCAACTACTACACGGCAGGCACGCCTGTTCCGCCACAGACCACCAATGGTCCAGTTCCGGCCGGACAGACCCTGGCGTTCACGTTGAGCAGCGGCGGCAACTTCGGTATCGCGGCGACGCCCGGGTTCCAGGGCTACATCATCGCGCAGTCGCAATTCCAGTATTGCCATGGAATTGCGTTCTTCAGCGCAGTGGGCGCTCCCGGAGTCGGAGGGGCTACATACCTCGGAATCGTTCTGGATTCCGCGGGCCTCAACCGTACCAAGTCACCGGGTGAAGTCCAGGCGCATTAACGCCTGACCAGTAAGTACGGCCAGAAAGGGGGGCTCCGGCCCCCCTTTCTGCTTTTGCAGCCGCTTCACTTCAAGTTTTCCGAATTCCCTCTGGCGTTCAGCAGTGGTATTCCCGCCCACTTGTGATAAACTCATGCTTACTCGTCCTGCGTCCAATCCCATAGCTGCGAGGGTTTTCATGATGCCGTGCAAGTTTGCGGTAAGAGGATTCATCTGTTTTGGCGCGCTTCTGAGCGGGTTGAGCGCACAAAATGTGGCGGTTCTCCCGGGTCCATCCGGAACGGCGACTTCGATTCCAATCTATGCCGCGAATCCGCTGGCGCAATCCACGATTGCGACCACGCCGGGCGCCGGCGTTTTTCAGATGATCGGCAAGCCGGACCGTACGAAATTCTATGCAATTTCGGGAAATCCCGCTGCTGCGATCACTGTTTTCGACGGAAATTTTGCGAATCCCAAACCGGTCAGCGCCACCATCATCGCGCCGCCCACAGTAGCGGCCATGAGTCCGGACGGACGCTGGCTCATCGTAGGAGCAGGCGCCAGTGCATACGTGATTGACACGTCGACCGACGCGGTCGTGTTGCCCGCTCCGGTGCAGGGCTCCGTCCGAGACATCGCGTTCTCGCTTGACTCGGCCAGCGCCTTCGTTCTCAGCAACTCGGCGAGCGCTGGATATCTCACGCCGCTCACATTCCCGGCTGCGGGCTCCGGCGCACCGACGGCTGCTGCAGCAGTCCAGCTCGACGATCTAGGCAACGCCATCGCCACTGGTCCCAACGGTCTGCTCTATGTGGCGATCGCAAACAGATTCGAAACATTCAATCCGAAAACCGTTCAGAAAATCGGTTCTGACATCACGGTGAACGGCCAACCGCAGAAGCCCGTCTTTACGAGCGATGGAAAGTATGCTTTTTCCTCAAACCCAACAACCTCGGGGACGGCGGTGTGGCAGTTTGATCTCCAGAACCGCCTGGTTGCTGCCAGCCTGCCCTCTTTCGGCGCGACGTTCGACCGTCTTCTGCTCATCAATGACACGCGCCTGCTGGCCGTGAGCTCGCAATTCCAAGCGATCTACGACGTGACTGTGACGCCTGGAGGTTTGCAAGTCACGCGAACGTCGCTCCCGTTCAACAATGTTCAGGGAATTACGATTTCTAACGAGACTCCGGCGCGAACGGCCTATGTGGTTTCAAGCGACGCCGCCCCGGCGCTCTATCAGGTGGATCTGACGACCAACACAAAGGTTGGCTCGGTTCCTGTTACGTCCACCGTAGGCCAAGTGGTGACCTACCTGCCGGCATACCCGACCAGCGGCGCCACCACCCTTCAAGTATACGGAGGCGTGCAGACGCTGGCGCCTGGGGCAACTTCATCGCCGTTGGTCGTGCGGGCGCTGAATGCCAGCGGCGCGCCGGTGACGGGTCTCACTGTCACCTTTAGTGTTCCCTCAGGATCAGGGTTGTTGAGCGCGACGACAGCCGTAACCAACTCGGATGGCTATGCGCAGACCTATTTCACCGCGCCCACCGCCCCGGGATCCGTGATCGTCACCGCCGCGGCCGCTGGACTGACGCCGGCGACCTTCACGATGACTGTGCCGAGCGCGGGCGGCGGCGGTCCGTCCGGCGCGCCGGGCATCAGCATTGCTTCCGGCAACGGTCAGATCGTGCCGCCGCAATTCCCTGCCACCTTGACAGTGAAAGTGACAGACGCGGCTGGCAACCCGACGCCGAACGTCACGGTCACCTTCACCATCACTCAGGGCTCAGGCTCGCTCGGCGGCGCCACCAGCACGACGTCGACAACGGATTCCAACGGCCTGGCTTCTGCGGTCTTCATTTCAAGCTTGCTCGATCCAAGCACGTCGTTCACTCAGAGCACTGTGACCGCCGCCGCGCCAAGCGGTTCCGTGACGTTTTATGTCACGACGGCGGCAGGCTGGAGTCAAATTGTGCTCAAGCCCGCGCTGACGAATCAAGGGCGCGTAATCCAGGGTGGCGCCGGCCAGACCATCCCTGACGCTGTTGAGGTGCAGGTGTTTTCCACCACCGGCCCCAGCGCGGGGCAGCCGATTCCGAACGTTGGCGTCACGGTCGCGGGAGCCGGAGGCGCCGCAGTTCCGGGCGCCTCCTGCGCCGGCGGCATTATACTGACCGACGCAACCGGAATCGCCAAGTGTGACGTCGTGATCGGCAATGTGCTGGGCGCCGGCATCCTGATATTGAACGTCGGCGGCATCGATCTCCAAAGCCCGACCATCGCGCTCAATGTCACTTCCGGGCCTCCGGCAAGAGTGATTATGAGTGGATCGGCGACATCCGGCCGACCTGGCCAGCAGATCACGGTCACCGCGAAGGTCGTGGACGCGAACGGAACGGGTCTCCCCAACATTCCGCTCACCTGGCAGGTGGCTCAGGGATCAGCTACGCTGTCGTCGTCTTCGACCTTGACCGACGCAAACGGCAACGGAACCACGACTGTCACGCTGGGCAGCGTCGGTGGGCCAGTCAGCGTTCGCGTGAACGCAGGCAGCGGATCGACGGCTCTTGCGGGCAGCTTCTCGCTCACCGTGAATGTGCCGGTGAGCAACGTGACGGCGGTCTCTGGAAGCGGGCAGACCGCCCAAACAGGCGCCGCGTTCGCGCAGCCGATTGTAGTCAGAGTCACCGACGCGTCTGGCGCCGCTGTCAATGGAGCAGCTGTCACGTTCACGGTGACTGCTGGGTCGGCCACGGTATCGTCTGCAACGGCGATCACCGACGCTTCCGGCCAGGCGAAGACGAATGTGACCGCCGGGTCAACCGCCGGAACGGTCACGATTACCGCCACCTCTGGTTCCGGTTCCGCGACGTTCACCCTGACCGTAGTTCCACCCGGTCCGCCGGTAACGGCGTCGAGCTTCGCTAACGGAGCGAGCGGCGCGGCAGGACTCACGCCTTGCGGCATCGCGACGGTCACGGCTCCGAATCTGGTTCCAGGCTTGACGACAACGCTGTTCGGCAACAGCTTCGTCGGGCCGCTACCGACGTCGCTCGGCGGTCTCGACATCAGCGTTAACGGCGTCGCAGCGCCCCTATTCTGGGTGATGAACGGAGGCGCAGCGTTTCAGACTCCTTGCGAAACGCAGCCTGGCAATGCGACTGTCGTGGTGCGCGTAAACGGCGCCACCGCAACAGTCATCGTGCCGGTGACGCAGTATCAGCCCGGCATCTTCGAAACGCTGCTTAACGGACAACGGTACGCAGTGCTGGTCCACCAGGACGGCAGCTACGTCACGCTGAGCAATCCTGCGCGCCGCGGCGAGCAGCTCACGCTGTTTGCAACCGGCCTCGGAACAGTAACGCCGAGCACTGGAACGAATCGCGCGGGAACCGGCGGACAAGCTGTTGATGTTCCGGTAATCGTCGGCCTGAATAACGCAGGCGTCCGCGTCGTTGCGTCGACCTATGCGCCGGGCGTGATCGGCATATACGAGGTGACATTCGAAGTTCCGTCCGATACGGCGACGGGAACGCGCCAGAATCTTGCGCTGGCGGTTGTTGATGCTTCCGGGAACCTGATCTTTGCGCCTGGTTCGTTTGTGCCCATTGCCCCTTAGACCGAATCAGCGGCCTGGGCACACGCCGCGCGGCGCTTTTTAGAGCGCCGCGCGGATTACCCTTAAGCAGCTGTTAAGAAAGCATTCTCTTAATGTCCATTGCCGCGACGTCGGGATTAATGTTCATCAAACCGATGTCGATGTTCTCGCTCCGGGCCCCCGCAGTAACAGTAATCAGGTGATTTACCCAGCCGGCGCCGCCCGGATATCCGACGACATCATCATGCGCCACCATGGTCAGCGATGCGGTATTGATGCCCGCCCGCTCGAGAGCGGCGGCAAGCGTATCGACGGGGCTGGCAGGCGCAGCGGGCTGTGAATCTGCCGTATTCAGGGCGGTTTGTTTCGAAATGGGCGCGCCCGATGCCGATGAGGAACCAGAGGGCGCCGGATTGGCGCCGGGCAAGATTCCCCCGCCAAAAAGTTGTCGCCAGTCAGGCGTTGCAGTGGCAGGCGCCGGAGCTGCACTTGCGGGCGCTGAAGTCTTCGCAGCGTCTGCGGACGTTACGCTGTTCATCGCGACGCCGATTTGATTTTTGAATGAGTTGCGGGCAGACGCACGGGCCGATTTCGGTGCGTTTTGCGCTGGCCTGGCATGCGATAGAGAGCCGGGGCGCTGAACGGGAGCTGACATTCGGTAACTTGCCTCCGTTTGCAGTCCTGCAAACAGCCGGCCATCGCACTACGGATTTGGAAGGACGCTCTTCGGAGCCGGCTTCGGCATGTCCGGCGGAGACGTAAACGTAATCTTAATAACAAACAACTGGTCAGTGGGTTGAACACTCACGCGTGCTGTCAGCGGCGCTTTTGCAGAGCGGTTCTTGGGCTCGTACGCAAATTTCAAGGTTGCCGTCTCGCCGGCTTTTACCTGGGTCCTGTCGAGCGTGGCGCTCAAGCCCGGCAGTGCGGCATCGATGTCCACATGCAGTTGCACGGGGCCCAGCATACCGTTTTTGATGTGCACCTCCGCCGAGGACGGCGCAGATGCACTGAGCTGGACCTCTGTTTTGTCGGGTTGCACGGCGGAGAGTATAGCCTGGGCAGCCGCCCGCGCGTCGGGAATCACCGTGGGTGGCTCCGAGCCGTCTTTATTGGGGCCGGCGCGCATCACTCCGAAGGGGGTCTTGATCTCTGAAGCAGGCTCGACATACCAGAACCATTCCCAGTTAATCAGCTTCCAGTGGCTTGTCACCGGTACTTTCGAGTCGAACTTGTGACCCTCCACAACGAACTCGTGGCGGCAAGCCACCACCGCGTCGGCGCGCGTAAAGTCAGGAGAGTAGTTGATGCGGACGATCTCGAACGAGAGATAGCGCGGCTTTGAAACAGCAAAGAAGAAATCCTGGCTGTCTTCGGCGACCACTTGGTTGGCGAGCCGGAATTTGCCATCGACATGCGCTTGGTAGAATTGCTTGATGCGCTCGCGCAAGGCGGCGTCTGTTTCGGGCGGCGCCTGTTCGGAAGTAATCTTCGGATCGACGGCGCTGCTCGTTTGGGAGAAGGCGAAAAACGACGCGAACCAGCAGAGGATGATCAGGATTCTGTACATCACCGGAGATAAAGCTGTCGGGCTGACCGCTACCTTTTATTAGACGATACGCGGGCCCGGTTCGTCGAACTGCAGCGCAATTTGACACACGCAGCCGCCGATTTCTATACTGAGGGTTTAATCAAAGGCGCGGTGTCCCTCCTTCATCCGCGAGCCAAGCCGCGCGCGGCGCGGGTAAAAACAGATGCCAAAGAGAACTTTTCAACCCAACAATCGCAGGCGTGCGAAGACGCATGGCTTCCGGGCGCGTATGCAATCGAAAGACGGTCAGGCCGTGCTGGCCAGGCGGCGCGCGAAAGGCCGATGGAAGCTGACCGTCAGTGACGAGCGGGCTGTCCGCGCCGCCAAACGGAAATAAGCCGCATGCCCGCAGACACGGAGTCTGCGTCATCTGTTCGCAACATAAGCGCGGGATCCCACGGATTAAGAAGCGCCGGACCGGCGGAACCGGATCAGTCCAGCGGGTCCATTGGGCCTGCTTCAGGGCGCAGTCAGTCATTTCCGCGGCGCAATCGCATCTTGAAATCGGCTGATTTCCGACGTGTCTATGACCACGGTTTGCGCGTTACCACCCCGCTGTTTACGGCGTTTTGCCTGGCCATCGAGGCGCGAGGGCGAAGCGCCGGACCGCGCGTCGGATTCACCGTGCCGCGTTCGCTCGGGAAGGCAGTGCGTCGCAACCGCGTCCGGCGCAGAGTGCGTGAGGCGGTCCGGCTGGCGCTCAGCGAAATCGACCCCAAATGGGACATTGTGATCAATCCCAGGCGCGCCGCCCTCGATGCGCCATTCGCCGCGCTTCAAGCCGAAGTGCGAAAATTGGTGAAGAGATGCGGGGCGTAATCATTCAATTGCTGCGCGGTTATAAGCTGTTCCTATCGCCGTTGCTGCCGTCAGCCTGCCGCTTCTCCCCCACGTGCTCGGAATACATGCTCGACGCAGTTCGAAAACACGGCGTTGTTCACGGAGTCTGGTTAGGAATCCGGCGCCTGTCCCGCTGTCACCCCTTTCATGAAGGAGGCTTTGACCCGGTGCGGTAGTCTCGGCGCCGCTCGACTCGTGTCTCGATAAGAATGCCTGATCTCCTTTCCAATAAAGGACCTGGCGGCAAGGGTGAGATGTCTATGGAGACCCGGCTCCTGCTCGCCTTCGTTCTGGTCATGCTGCTGTTACTGGTGACGCCGTACTTCATGTCGTCGCCTGGACCGACGGGCGCGCAGAACATCACGCCGAAGAAGGCAGCTGAACTCGCCAAAGCGCCGCCCGCGCCTGCTACACCCGAGCCGGCGAAGTCCGAACCCAGCGAGTCTGGCGCCGCCAGGGCGGCCACACTGCCCATCGCGCGCGCTGATCAGGAGCAAACTTTTATCGTTGACACCAGACTTTACCACATCGTGTTCTCAAATCGCGGGGGTGTGGCGCGGAGCTGGATTCTAAAGCAATATAAGGACTTAAATGGAAAACCGCTCGAACTCGTAAACACCGTGGCGCTCTCCAGGGTTCCGGCGCCGTTTTCCTACGACTTCAACAATCGCAAACCGGACATTGATCTCAATGCTGTCCTGTTTCAGGCCAAACAGACGGAGGACAAGCTCGGGCTCGATTTTGAGTTTTCCGACGGCGCTTTTTCCGCTCATAAGTCCTTTCGCTTTCTGAATGACAGCTATCTCGTGAGAATCGCGTCGGAAGTGACGCGGGTGAACGAACCGCTCGCCCACGTGCTCATGTGGCGAGGCGGTTTCGGCGATCCGACCGTGCGTAATGCGCCGAGCGTCGAGCGGGCCGTTTACTACGATTCTTCGCAGGGACGACTGCTCACCAAGGTTGCGAAGGACGCCAAAGGCGGCCCTGTCTCGGTTTTCGGTCCGTACTCCTTTGCAGGCATTGAAGATCCGTATTTCACGGCGGTTTTTCTGCCTTCGGGAACAGGCAACCTGGAGCTGAGAACCTACGATGACTCCGTGCCTACGCCCGCCGATCCCAACAAGCCCGAGGATCTGGTGGGAGTCGGCGTGGGGGGCGCTGGCCTGAATCAGTTCTCCGTTTTTGTCGGTCCGAAGGATACAGACATTCTTCGCAAGGTGGATCCGAAGCTTGAGAACCTGATCGACTGGGGCCGCTGGTTCGGATTCATCGCCAAGCCCTTATTCCTGGTTCTGAACTGGGTCGACGACCACGTCACGCGCAACTATGGTTGGGCGATCATTCTGGTAACCATTGGCATCAATATCGTACTCTTCCCGCTGCGCTACTCAAGCATGCGGTCGGCGAAAAAGATGCAGTCGCTTCAGCCACAAATCCAGGCGATCAACGCCAAGTACAAGAATCTGAGTCTTCGCGATCCCCGGCAGGCGGAAAAGAACGCCGAGATGATGGAATTGTACAAGAAGCACGGCGTTAACCCGCTTGGAGGATGTGTTCCGATGCTCATTCAGCTGCCGTTCTTTATTGCGTTCTACACTGTGCTGACGGTTGCGATCGAACTTCGCGGCGCGCCTTGGCTGTGGGTGAACGATCTGTCCCGGCCCGAAACTCTGCCAATTCGCGTGCTTCCGATCCTCTTGATCGTCACGCAGTTCCTGACGCAGAAGATGACGCCCGCATCTCCGGGCGTCGATCCCGCGCAGCAGAAAATGATGATGATTATGCCGCTGGCGCTTGGGTTCATGTTCTACTATGCGTCTGCGGGGCTGGTACTATACTGGTTAACCGGGAATCTCGTCGGCATCGGGCAGCAGTTGATCATGAACCGGGTAACGCCGCCTGCGCCCGCCGTTGAGGTCAAACCGGCGCCAAAGAAGAAGACCCTTCGAACTTAATGGTGAGCGGAAAATACACCGTACAGGAGACGGGCCCGCGGATCGATGCCTTCTTAAAAAAGATCATCGCCGGCGCCGGGTTTGAACTGAGTTACTCGATCGAATCTGGCTCAGGCGCGTTCGAAAATTTCGAAACGCCGGACATTCTGGTGAAATTCACCGGACCGGACGTCGATCTGCTGCTCGAAAACAAGGCGGAGCTGCTTCTGGCGCTGGAGCAGTTGACCACGGAAGCTCTCGGCATGTCGCCTGACGAGCACTCCCTGGTCTGCTTTGATGCGAATGATCATCGCCTGATGCGCATAGAAGAGCTCCGGCTGAGCGCGCTTACCGCTGCCGAAAAAGTGCGAAAGACCCGGGTGCCGTTTCTGTTCAGTCCTATGAATAGCCGCGAGCGCCGCATTTTGCATCTTGCCTTGCGCGATCAGGCTGGCATCCGCAGTGAGAGCGTGGGGCAGGCGCCGCACCGGCAGGTGGCAGTCGTACCGGAAGATATGAAGGAGCTCCCAGCCCCGACCTTCGTGCGGACCGCCCGACCCGGTCCGCCCGCCAAAAGCCGTCCTCCGCGATTGGCGCGACGCAACGATCAGCGCGGAAACGAGCGGGGCGACCGGCGGCGGAATGATCGACGAGGCCCTGGTCGCCGAAGATCGTAAATTTGCCCCGGCGCCGGAGGGATTGTTTCGACCGGCGCAGTAACTCCCCACGGTGCAGCTCCGCGACACCATCGTTGCCATCTCCACGCCGCCGGGTCGCGGCGGGCTAGGTATTGTGCGGCTTTCCGGCAATGATGCGCGGGCAATTGCAGAACGGATCTTGCGTTTTCGTCGTACTCCGGCCTGGCGGCCCTGGACCGCCGCGCTTGCGATGCTGCCGGATGATTCGGGCGATGCCATTGATCATGTAATCGTCACCTACTTTCCAGCGCCGCGTTCCTACACCGCTGAAGACGTCATCGAGATCGGCTGTCACGGCGCTCCAATCGTCCTCCGGCATTGCGTCGAACGCGCATGCGCTGCTGGTGCCCGCATCGCAGAACCCGGCGAATTCACGCTGCGGGCTTATCTGAACGGCCGCATCGACCTGCCGCAAGCCGAAGCCGTACGCGATCTTATTGAGGCGACCACCCTGTACCAGGCGCGCATCGCGGCGCAACAGGTTGAGGGCTCGGTTTCGAGGCGTATCAAGCCGGTCAAGGAGAAACTGCTCGAACTGATCGCGCTGCTCGAAGCCGGCATCGATTTCGCCGATAACGACGTCGACGTCGCGCCGGATTCCGAAATCCTGCGCCGCATCGAGCAGATCGAACGCGAGTTGTCGCATCTGGCGGCAAGCTTCGCCTTCGGCAAGCTGGTCCACTCCGGATTCACGATGGCCATTGTGGGGCGGCCCAATGTGGGCAAGAGCAGCCTCTTCAACCGCCTGCTGAAACAGGACCGCGCGATTGTCACCGACATCCCTGGAACCACGCGCGATCTTGTGTCGGAGGTGTCAGCAATTGAAGGCATTCCGGTCAAGTTTATCGATACCGCGGGCATTCGCGCCGGGCAGGATATCGTGGAATCCCTCGGCGTCGAGCGGAGCTACCAGGCGATTGCAGACGCGGATGTCGCCGTGGTGGTCGTCGATTTGTCGTCGCCTGTCACGCCCGAGGATCGCGCCATCATCGAGCGCGCTCGCGAGCGCAGCGCAGTCGTCGTCGCCGGAAATAAGTCTGATCTCCCGACGGCTGCGGATTTCGAACCCGACGTCCGTGTAAGCGCCGCGACCGGGCAGGGGATCGACGAACTGCGCGCGCGCATTTTCCGTGCGCTCGCTCCGGACGGCGCCGCCGCGCGGGAGCCCGGATTCATCACCAGCATCCGCCACGAGCAGCTTTTGCGGGAGAGTCTCGAGGCTCTGGCCCATGCGCGCACCGCTGTCGAGTCTCACATACCGCACGAAATGCTTCTGCTCGATTTGTACGCTGCGCTACAGCCCGTGGACGCAATCACTGGAGCGACCACGGCCGATGATATACTCAACCGTATCTTTTCGACGTTCTGTATCGGCAAGTAATGCCGGCGGAAACGCTGGTCCGGACGCCGGAATCCAATCGAACGAGGTGACGATCCCATGAAAGCTGCGTTCCTGATCGGCCGAATGCTGTTCGGCGGTTTCTTTCTCTACAACGGCGTCAATCATTTCATGAACCGTAAGATGCTGTCCCAATACGCAGGCGCAAAGGGGGTTCCGAATCCGGAGATCGCCGTGCCTGCTACCGGAGCGCTGCTTCTGTTCGGCGGCGCAAGCCTGCTGCTGGGCATCAAGCCCAGGTACGGCGCCGCGGCCATCCTGGCCTTCCTGCTGGGCGTTTCGCCCATGATGCACGATTTCTGGCGCATCGAAGACCCCAACCAGCGCATGAACGATCAGATCAACTTCTTCAAGAACCTGGCGCTGCTCGGCGCTGCCCTGACCCTTATGAGCGTGCGTGAGCCCTGGCCTGTGAGCGTCCCGCTCGGCCAACCGAAATTGCTGGACCGTGTTCGCAATCTGGCGAAAGATCTCGTAACGATTTAGCGCTTGGGCCCCAGAAGAGCGGTCTGCTAGACTCGAATTGAAGCTTCGAACAGCCTGTTTCAGAAGGAGTTCCCACCATGTCAGAGAAGAACGCAGTCACGCGTCGCGATGTCGTGAAGATGGCGGGCGCGGCCGGCGTTGCCGCTGCCGCCGTGGAAGGCTTCCCGGCGATCCAGACGGTAAAGGCCGCCAACGACCAGGTGCAGTTCGGCATGATCGGCACCGGAAGCCGGGGCAGCTATCTTCTGAAACACCTCAGCAAGATTGATAGCGGCCGTTGCGTGGCGCTGTGCGATATCAACCCGCAGGCGCTGGCGCGCGGCGTACAGACTATTGGCAACAATCCGAAGCAGTTCAAGGACTACCGGGAACTCCTGTCGCAAAAAGACGTTGAGGCTGTCTTCGTCATAACCCCGCTCTACCAACACTTCCCCATTACGAAAGATGCAATCGAGGCCGGTAAACACGTCTTCTGCGAGAAGGCCCTCGTGTTCAAGCCAGAAGAAGTGCATGCGCTTCGCGCGCTGATGCAGCAGCATCCGAAACAGACGCTCCAGACCGGCCTCCAGCGCCGCTACAGCACGTTCTATCAAATGGTCAAGAGCATGGTGGATAAGGGCGTGCTCGGCGATGTGAAGTATATCCACGCGCAGTGGCATCGCAATATGATCAACAAGCCCAGCTCGCTGTGGACCATGAAGCCGGGCGGTCCGTCCAACATGGCGAACTGGCGCCTTTTCCGGCAGTTCTCGGGCGGGCTGGTTGCTGAGTTGACGTCGCACCAGGTCGATGTTGCGGACTGGATGTTCGGCACGCCGCCCGAATGGGTGCAAGGATACGGCAGCCTCAACGATCTGAAGGACGGACGGGACGTCTACGATAACGTCCAGCTCATTTATCACTATCCCGGCGGTAAGCAGTTGACATGGTCGGGCATAAGCACCAATCAGCATCTGCCTTATTTCAATGCCAGCCGCTCAGAGATGGGCGAATGCATTATGGGCACGGACGGAACGGTGCAGATTACTGTGGGCGAAGATATCCATCATTGCATCGCATGGTGGTATCCGGAGCCGCCGAAGGAGCAGAAGCTGAGTTCAGGCGCCAAAAAAGAAGGCGCGGTGGCGGGGGCTACGATGGTCTCGGCTGGCGCCGCCAAACCGATACCGCTCCTGTTTAACGACTTGGTCATTGATCCCAACGACGGCTTCCTGACGCGCGAAATGAAGTTCGCCCGCCGCTGGCTGTATTCCAAGGGCGTGCTCGTGCAGGAAGAGGAAACGAATCCGGTCGATACCGAGCTTGAAAGCTTTTTCCGCAATTGTCGCGACGGAGGGCGGCCCCGCGCTGACCTCGAGGTCGGGCTCAACGACGCGATTGCGGTCATGCTGTCCAATCTTGCGATGGACGAGAACCGGCGGGTATATTTCAACGAAATTGAAAGGCTCGGCGCGGGCGCTTCGGCGAAGGCGGGCGCAAAGGCCGGACCTGCGGCATAGCGCGGCTTAGAGCGGGGCCGGCGCAGTGAGGGATCAAGCCGGGTCTTTGAGCGGGGCCCCGGCGGCGCTTGTCCAATGAAGGCGCTCGCCGCAATCACGCTTGCCGCACACCTCGCCTTCATTGTCTGGGTCATCTTCGGGGCGCTGGTCGCGCACGGGCGGAGGCGGTTGAGGGCGCTGCACATCGCGTCATTAATTTACTCGCTCATAATTGAGATCGGGCCGTGGCCGTGCCCGCTCACGCTTGCGGAACAATATTTCGAATCGAGAGCCGGAATAGCGCCGTATCACGGCGGATTTCTGGTGCACTATCTCGACGCCTTGGTCTATCCCAATGCGCCCGGATGGCTGCTTTCGATGGGCGCGGCGCTGATACTCATCGCAAATCTGGCGATCTACGTGACGCCTTGCAGGTTTCTACCATTCAATCTCTTTGGGCGACCCCGTGATTCGAATGCTGCGCGTCACCACCTCAGTGGTTGCCGCGTCCGCCGCCCCTAGAAATCCCGGCTGCTTCCCACCCACAGCGATTTCAACCTGTCCCGCCTGCACCACGCGGCGTCCACTCTCGTCTACCGTCGAAAGCTCCCTGGGGCCGAGCGTGAATGCGACTGTCTTTTCCTCTCCTGCGCGCAACGCGATACGCTGAAAACCTTCCAGAGCTCGGATTGGAGCGGGAGGCGATGCGCCGGCGTGTCTTACATAGAGTTGAACCACCTCCTCGCCGTCGCGCGCGCCGCTGTTTTTAACCTGCACCGAGACTGTTAGCGCCGCGCCGGCAGCGACCTCGTCCGGCGCGATCAAGTTTCGATAGGAAAATTTCGTGTAGCTCAGCCCATATCCGAAGGGATAGAGAGGCTCGCCAGCGAAATATCGGTATGTGCGCCCGCGCATATCGTAGTCCTCAAATGGCGGCAGATCACTCTCGGACTTATAAAATGTGACCGGGAGCCTTCCCGCGGGACTGTAGTCGCCAAACAACACATCCGCGATCGCCTCTCCTCCTGCCTGGCCGGGATACCAGAGCTCGACGATCGCAGGAACATGGTCGCGCGCCCAGTTGACGGCGACCGCGCTGCCGTTCATCAGCACCAGCACAACCGGCCTTCCGACGGCGACAATCCGTTCCAGCAGGCGGTGTTGCGCCTCTGGGAGACGGAGCCAAACGCGATCGCCTCCGCGAAAACCGTCAACATTCATCTTCATCTCCTCGCCTTCGAGCCTTGGCGAGAGCCCCAGAAACATCAGCACAACGTCAGCTTGCCTGGCGATCTGGAGCGCCTCATCCTCGGAGTTCCGGTTCGGCGGCGCCCAGATGAGGCGAATGCTCGCATCGCCATGAACCTCATGAAAGTCGAGCCGCACTCGATACAGCCTCCCGGCTTTGAGCGAAACCGGCGCATATTCGGTCGCCCGTTCGTGAACGTTATTGGCGCGGACCAGCAGCTTGTCGTCCAGGTACAGCTCAAAGGCATTCATCCCCGATGCGCCAAGATGGTAAGAGCCGCTCGCCGGCGCCCTGAGATAACCCGTCCAGCGCACTCCGAAATTGTCATCGTTCATCCCGGCGCCCGGCGCGCCTGATCGCCAGTTGAAATCGATCCGCCGGTCGATCCGCGTAAACGACGGCGCAGGCGGACTCTGCGGGGGGCGGGCTGACTGTCGCATCTCCAGCGAAACAAACGCCTGCCCAAAATAGGCGCGCCCATTGAAGTCCGCGCGGTTGAAGTACTCGCCTTTGAGGCCATGCCGCTCGCCCGCCTCCGAGGTAAACAGCGCCGCCTCCGGCACGGTTTCGAGCCAGGGTACGCCCGCCGCCAACTCGGAACCGCGCGCATACAGCACTTTCACGCGGCGCCCGAGCTTGCGCCGTATCCCGTCGAGCGGCGTCACCGGATGCGAAGGATCGCCGCTGTAATTGCCGACCAGCGCATCCAACGAATTCGCATTTGGTCCGATCACCGCAATGGTGTGGAGCTTGGATGCGTCGAGCGGAAGCAGCGGGCCGTCATTCTTCAGCAGCACGATCGACTTCCGGGCGGCTTCGAGCGCGCGCGCGCCGTGTTCGGGGCTGTCATTGACGCTATATGGGATTTTCGCGTATGGAACCAGCTCAGGCGGGTCGAACATGCCGAGCTTGAAGCGCGCCGTCAGCAGCCGGGCGACGGCGGCATCGATATCGTTCTCGCTGATGAGTCCGCTCCGGACCGCGGCGCCCAGGCGCTCATATTCCCTCCCGCAATCGAGGTCTGTCCCGGCCCTCACCGCGGCTGCGACCCCTGCCTCTGGCGTGGGCTGAGCCTTGTGCGTCAGGTAGATATCGCCGATCGCGCCACAATCCGAAACCACATAGCCCGAAAATTTCCAACGCCCGCGCAGTATATCGGCCAATAGCAGCCTGCTGGCGCACGCCGGCGTTCCGAGGACGCTATTATACGCGCACATCACCGAGGTTACGCCGCCTTGCCTCACGGCGGCTTCAAACTGAGGCAAGTAAGTATCGTGCAGGTCGCGCGCGTCGATCCGGGCGTCAAATACGTGCCGCGTCGGTTCGGGACCGCTATGCACAGCGTAATGCTTCGCCGTCGCCACGGTTTTCAGATATCGCGGGTCCTGGCCCTGAAGCCCGCGAATGAACTGCGCGGCGAGGCGCCCGGTGAGATACGGATCCTCGCCATAAGTCTCCATCCCGCGACCCCAGCGCGGATCGCGAAACAGGTTAATGTTGGGCGTCCAAAAGGTGAGCCCCTCGTAGATGCCGCGCTTTCCCCTGCGCGCGAATTCGTGGTGTTTGGCGCGCGCTTCGTCCGATATGACGCTTGCCACGCGGAAGATCAGGTTTTCGTCGAACGTGGCTGCAAGTCCGATTGGCTCCGGGAATACGGTCGCCACTCCCGCCCGCGCCACCCCATGCAGGCATTCGTTCCACCAGTTGTATTGCGGGATGCCCAGTCGCGCGATCGCCGGCGATTCGCTGAGCATTTGCGA